>Ga0208821_1000580_pt1 | contig 27123 bp, 22 predicted proteins | sample June2015DPH_20_5_FD_184720 | JGI IMG/M metagenome (GOLD analysis project Ga0208821, IMG submission 184720) | Peatland microbial communities from SPRUCE experiment site at the Marcell Experimental Forest, Minnesota, USA - June2015DPH_20_40... | ecosystem: Environmental > Terrestrial > Soil >... | reverse complement strand
ATGGTTGTCGAGTTCAACTGTCGATTCGGGGATCCAGAAGCGATGAACATTCTTCCTCTGCTCAGATCCGACTTCATTGAGCTCGCAGAATCGGCTGTCGATGGCACGTTGAAGCAGACTGATTACGACCTTCGTGCCACGGTCTGCAAATATGTTGTGCCGGCCGGCTATCCAACGAACCCCAAGCCAACCGAGATCACGATCGATAAGGATCACATCGATGCCACGCTGTTTTATGCAAGCGTCGATGACCGCAACGGCACGATCACCACCACCACATCCCGAGCTTTGGCAGTCCTCGGCGTGGCAGAGACAATAGAAAATGCGGAACAACAAGCAGAGCAGGCTCTTCAGTTTATAAAGGGTGACGTATTTGCGCGGCACGACATCGGGAAAAAAGAGCTAGTACAGAGTCGCATTGAGCACATGAAGCGCATTAAGGACGCTTAGCAAAAATTGTGCCCCTCAATGGATTCACAATGAAGAATCTTATTTCTATTCGCGATTTAACGAAAGGTGAAATCTTCGAGATCATCGAGCTTGCTATCCGCCTCAAAGAAGAACGATCAGAAGGGATATTCCGGAACAGTTTAGAGCACAAAACTCTTGGGATGATATTTGAAAAACCCTCGACTCGAACGCGAACGGCGTTTGAGGTTGCGGTGGTCGAGTTGGGCGGATACCCCATCTACTTGAACTGGAATGATCTTCAGTTGGGACGAGGGGAGACGACTGCGGATACGGCGCGCGTGCTCTCACGGTATCTGAGCTGCATCATCATGCGGGCCAACAGCCATTCAACGATCATTGACATGGCCAAAAACGCCTCAGTCCCCGTGATTAACGCCCTTTCGGATATCGAGCACCCGTGTCAGCTACTAGCAGACCTGATGACGATTTATGAAAAGAAGGGGGCGCTCAGCGGTATGAAACTCGCGTGGATTGGAGACGGAAATAATGTCTGCAATTCAGCAATACTGTCGTGCGCGCTGATGGGTATGAGCATTGACGTCGCGTGCCCCCCGGGTTATGAACCGGACGACGAGATTCTGCGCAGAGGTCAGCAGCTATCCGCCGTGAGAATCCTTCGCGATCCGCTGGAAGCAGCCTCCGCTGCAGATATTTTATATACGGACGCTTGGGTTTCTATGGGAGATGAAGCAGCCTCTGCACTGCGCGCGCGCGCGTTCTCTGAGTACCGCATTGACCGCAAGGTGCTCGACGCAGCAAAGAGCGACGCCGTCGTTCTCCACTGTCTTCCTGCTCACCGGGGACAGGAGATCACTGACGAAGTGATGGATGGACCACATTCAGCCGTTTTTGATCAAGCAGAAAACCGATTGCACGCCCAAAAGGCCTTGCTGTCAAAGCTGCTCTGTTAGTTACCACGGCTCCTTTTTCTTGCCAAGCTTGAACCCAATGATGTTGACGGCGAGATGTAAGAGCGGACTTAAGATCAGGACGACGACTATTACAGGCAGCGTAAAGTTGAGGGTGAACCAACCGCTAAAAAAAGCATAGGTGAGCACCCACGCGCCGATGACAAAGTCGAGCTGATCGACGATAGGTAGCGGGTCCCCCCGATTCATCCCCAGCCTCCTTTTAAAGAAGCTCTTAGTGAGGTCTCCGAGCATCGCCCCTAATGATAACGCGGCTATCACAGAAAGAGGTTCAAATGAGGGCACGCCAATGTGTGTGCTGTTCTTGATGAGTTGTAGCAGCAGGCCCACTGCGATTCCCGACAACGTCCCGCCGATTAACCCTCTGAACGTCTTGCCCGATCCAAAAACCCTTTTTCCGTCGACAAAGTTCCGACCGAGATCGAAAGGAGTTTTTCCCGCGAATAGGACGGCACTCGAGTTAGGCACGTATGCGGGGAGCATCAGCCAGAGAGCATCAATAATGAGCGCAAGCATTCCGTTGCGAAAGGCGCATCATACATATTAAATCTGTCTCCAAGCCGGTCGAATTGGTCCGTAATCGCGCAAAGCACGACATAACTGCCGCTCTGTGCCCGGCACTATGAAAGCGCAAAATAATAATAGTAACAAAATAAAAGATTTGTTAGGAAACACTGGAGAACTGCATGTCAATTTATGAAGCGCCTGTCACATTACCTAAGCGGACGACCTCCTTGTGCCACGAATGCCTGAAGCCTATAGAAGCTACCATCTACGAGAAGGACGGCCAAGTGTGGATGGCCAAGAGATGTCCTGATCACGGCGTGTTCGACGAGTTGTACTGGTCTAGCGCCGAGATGTACCACAAGGCTGAGCGCTTTTCGTACGCTGGAAAAGGGGTTGAGAACCCACAACTGACGCTCCACGACGCCTGCCCACTCGAATGTGGCCTCTGTGATGCCCATCTGACGTCCACGTGTCTCGCAAACGTGGATGTCACCAACCGGTGCAACTTGCGCTGCGAATGGTGTTTTGCTAACGCCCACGCACAGGGTTACGTCTATGAGCCTACTTTCGAGCAACTCACCGATATGCTTACAACGCTGCGCGAGGAACGGCCCGTCCCGACGCTTGCGGTGCAGTTTTCGGGCGGCGAACCAACGCTGAGGGACGATCTCCCCGAGATCATTAGGAAAGCGGTTGATCTGGGTTTTATTCAGACCCAAATTGCTACTAATGGCATCAGGCTTGCAAAAGATGAGACCCTCGCAGGCACACTTAGACGCGCCGGGCTGAGCACAGTATATCTTCAATTCAACGGCGTATCCAAGCAGACCGACAGGTTCATCGAGCTAAAAAAGAAAGCCATCGAGAACTGCAGAGACGTCGGCCAAGGCGTAGTGCTGGTTCCTACGATCGGTCGCGGGCTGAATGAACACGAAGTCGGCAAAATAATCCTTTTTGCAGCTCAAAACGTGGACGTAATCAGAGGAGTCAACTTCCAACCAATGGCTTTCGCTGGCGCTGCGAGCGATTTAGCACCGGCAGTAAGAAACGCACAGAGGTTTACATTACCTGATCTCGCATTTAACATAGAACAGCAGACGGGCGGACAAGTAAAGGCTGACGACTTTTATCCCGTGCCGTGTGTCGTTTCGATCTCAAAACTCATTGAGGCTTACACGGGAGCTCCGCAGATCGAGTTTAGCGCCCATCCGCACTGTGGCATCGCCACCTACTTGTTCGTTGAGGAGGGGAAGCTCATCCCGATAAATAGATTCGTGGACGTTGAAAAATTCTTTGAGCTTACCCAGAAGCTTGCAAACAACCTGGATCACGGCGGTGTGCTGCGCAAGCCGACAGCGCTTATGCGAGGACTGCTAGCACTAAATTCGCTCGTCGACGAGGAGAATCAGCCGAAGTCCATTCAGTTTAAGGAGATGATTAAGACGGTCTTGCTGCATCACGACTACACTGCGCTCGGAGACTTTCATAAGCATACCCTTTTTATCGGCGGCATGCATTTCATGGACGCCTACAACTACGACGTGGAACGGGTCAAGCGTTGCGCCATCCACTACGCAGTCCCTGGCGGACTAATCATCCCATTTTGCGCGTACAATAGTGGCCCTTGCTACCGAGATGCCATCGAAAAGAAGTACAGCATCCCTCTCGAGGAGTGGGAGCGTACGCACGGCAAGCTGCGACTCGAGCCACTCACTTAAAAACAGATAGCCCGGCACGGATTCGAACCGTGGTCGTGAGATCCAGAGTCTCACATGATTGACCGCTACACTACCGGGCTATAACCACCGTCTATACGAGCGCAAAACTGCTCATCCGAGCGGCGCACGCTACTACGTACAGTCACGCACGACCATATATTTACTTAACGAAAGCGCTGCTAACACCGTGGTGTCGTGAAAGCTCTAACACACTCGATTTTCGCTTTCGTTTTCTGCATCGTCGTTAGCGAGATCGCGCTCTCCCCAACCGCGACAAACAAATTGTTCTTGCTGCTTTCTGCCACAGTTTCGCTGCTGCTAGCGTCACTTCCTGACTTCGACGCGCGCCTGCCGCTACGACTCATCGGTCACAGAAGTGGATTTTCGCACTCGATCTTCACCGTGGCAGCGTGCACAGGCCTTTCCTACGTCCTGTTCTCGCCATATCCGCCACTCGATCTAATCGTTGTACCCGCTGTCACAGCGGCCATTACAAGCCATATCCTTCTCGATTCGCTGACGGTGTCGGGTTGTCCGCTGCTCTGGCCGCTCAGCCGTCACCGTTTTTCGGCGCACCTATGCAAGTACGACAGCCTTGTAGTCAATACATCAATCATTTTGTTCTCCTGTGCCGCAGTCGTCGTCTTCGTGCTTTACGGGTAGCAAGACTCCTTCTTCCCGAGCTAATACGTGAGATGTAGGACGTGGTATGGCTACAATGTAGACTTGAATTATCAGCGACTGAAGCATTGTGGAGCACTTCTCGGCGAACTAAGACGAACAAAATATTAAAGTATTCGAAAAGCCACTTTCACATGAGGATTTAAATTGTTCCCGTCAAAGAAGGTTCAAAATCTGGTTGGTTCGAAGATCCAAGTCGAGATGAAGGGCGAAAAATGCGTGCTCGAAGGACTGTTAATGAGTGCAGATGACTATTTAAACTTGCATCTTACAAACACCACTGAAGTTGTTGACGGACAAAAGTCCCGCGTTCTAGGATCGGTCGTACTTCGTGGCAACAACATCATTCTGCTAAACCCTGTAAACGACTAGTCCGGATTAACTGAACCAGCTTCGCGAGAACAACCGATACTCCAGTGGCATATTGTCTATCCTCCCCTGTCATCGCAGCTGGGTTGCTCGACCCTAAGAAGGTGCTATACAGTGAACGTAACACAAAGCAAAAAGAGCAAGCACGACCTACTCTTAGCGCAAGGCAAGATAGCTCCGTGTATAGGATGCCACGAAGTATGTAATCCAGAGTACTGTTCGCTGCTCGATGAGTGGCTAGAACTACTCATGTGATACGCACGAGGTTTTAACGTCTTTCGTCGACTGACGCACGAAGCGGCAGCAGTCTCTATTTTTGGCGCGTTCTCGCTAGGAGCCACGCACTCTTTGCTTGAGAGCAAACCGGGCTCTATTGTGACGATCGCCAACGTGAAAGCGTGGCCTCCCCCAAGGTACGAACCAAACTGTGTTCGATTTTAATCCTCGATTAGCAGACACGTTTTTCTAGAAAAACGCGACTCACAGTTGTTAAATACGAAAAACTCGCGTCGGCTGCGACTTATTACACAACGTTGAAATACTTTAATCGCAAATATTGATGTGGGACTTATTTTTGGGAAAACGCGACCGAGAGCTGGCCAAAAACGTGGCGAAATGCTATTATAGCTTAGCTGATGGAGATTGTGAAGTGGAAGTCATTGAGAGTCTTGATAGCAAGATGCCAAATGTCAGCTTCATAAACGACATAAGAAAAGAGCTGCAAGTATGGTGGCCTCGCAACATCGGCATGGAATCTAAGGTCGCGCGCTTATCTGAGTCAGATTTTGTATATTGCATCAACGAGCTTCGCGCGAGAAACGGATCACCCCCCATTTCCGCAGATGGGACGCTGCATAAGAAATGGATGGAATGCATGGCATCAAATGAGCCGCACGTCTATCTGGTCGCTATCCGAGGAGAGAGAACGAAGTTCGTTTTGGTGAACACGATGGTTCACTCGCGCAGCAAAGCCTAACTTTTTTTTGAATATGTGCGTTCTTCCCTCTGCATTCGCTGAAGACGTTGATGACTGTGAGACGATCAGGAAATCGCGTGACTAGCACAGAAGAGCAAATCAGCGAAATAGAAACGGAGATACGCGATACACCCTACAACAAAGCGACACAACTCCACATCGGTCGTCTAAAAGCGAAACTTGCGCGGCTGAAGGAGAAGCGAGAGTCCAGGGGTTCGCACAAGGGAACCGGATTTGCTCCACGAAAATCCGGTGACGCAACCTGTGTGTTAGTCGGATATCCGTCAGCGGGAAAGTCAACCCTGCTAAACGCGCTCACTAATGCAAAATCACCAGTTGGAGCTTACGATTTCACGACGCTGAACGTCATCCCTGGCTCTATGGTGCACAAAGGAGCGCATATACAAGTCTTGGACATCCCGGGACTGATAGGCGGCGCAGCAGTCGGAAAAGGCAGAGGAAAAGAGATAATTTCAGTTGTGAGAAGCGCGGACCTAATATTGATCGTGGTCGACGTTTTCAGCGAATATCAAGTTGAAGTAGTCAAAAAAGAATTGTATGACGCAGGAATCAGGATAAACCAACGCCCTCCAAACGTAGCGATAATCAAGAAACCTCGCGGAGGGGTTACGATTAGCGGGACTCCCAATGCTGCTGAAATCGACGAAGCTACGATAAAAGCGATTTTACATGACTTCAAGATCCACAACGCCGACGTCATTCTTAACGAAGACGTTGATGTCGATCGATTCGTCGATGCCCTGTTACCGAGCAGACTTTTCGTTCCCGCACTAACGGTGGTAAACAAGATAGATCAGTCTGCTGGGCCAGCAAGTTTCGGGGACGTTCACCTTTCTGCGGAGCAAGGCACCAACATCGAACTTCTAAAAGAGCTGATCTTTGAAAAACTCAGATTCATTCGGGTATACCTAAAACCCCCAGGCAAGGTGGCAGATAGGGAAAACCCACTCATTTTGCGCCGTAACTCCACGATCGAAGAGGTCTGCGACCTCATGCACGCACGTATCTCCGGACGATTCAGATACGCTCAAGTGTGGGGTGCGAGTGCGAGACACGCGGGGCAGCACGTCGGACTAACTCACGTACTCTTGGATAACGATACTGTGACCCTGATAGCCTCCCGCAAGTGATCGCAGGACCGGCTTCCCACAACTCAATTCTGCTCGCGCGCAGTGAGCAGTCCAGTTTGGCGTCAAAAAGGTCTTAGAGTGATTTTGTCGCATTACACTAAGCTTATATCGGACAAATAAGCCATGTTGAATCAATGGAGCTCCACATCGGAGAGGCGTTCAGCATTGACCCGGGATACCTTGTAACTGAACGAAGCGCCGTTATCGGCCAAAGCGGAAGCGGCAAAAGCTATCTCGTGAGTGTGATCTGCGAAGAACTCGCCGCAAATGATCTCGGATTCGTCGTGATCGATACCGAAGGAGAATACACAGGGCTCTCCGGTCATAAGAACATAGAGGTAATTGATGAGATTGAAGACATTTCAACCGACGAAGAGCGGATCCGAAATATCATCGAAGAGTCACAAAAGATAGTCCTTGACGTTTCCGAGACTGATCCAAAGGCCATAGATAAGTTCTTGGGAATCGTTTATAAGGTCGCGACCGACAAGTTCCGAGAGGGGCGCGACCGGCAGGTTCCTTTCTTAGTCATCGTCGAAGAGGCCGACATTTACATTCCGCAGAGAGGGCGCGCACTTGAGATCTTGCAGGTAATGAGCAGAAGAGGCAGGAAACGGGGCCTTGGTATTCTTCTTGCTACGCAGAGGCCTGCTTTGGTCAACAAGAACGTTTTAAGCCAGTGCAACAATGTGTTCATTGGAAAGCTGACGTTAAAAAACGATATCGATTCCGTGCGTATATTTTTCTCCTCGCTCGACGACGCGCGCCAGCTGACTGCACTTGAACCGGGACAGTTTTACGTGCAAGGGGCTATCGCTGATCCTTCGTTCATCAAAGTGAGACAAAGGAAAACACGCCACGGGGGGGCGACCCCCACCATTCAACGCGGGACCGAGTCCGTATCAGATGTCACGTCACACTCTAGCGTTCGCACGGCACAGGATTTGGACAAGGCCGAGCATATGCGAGCGCGACTCGCGCTTGATACAACGACAGGAAGTAAGAAGGTATCTTATATATCATTCGACGAAACCAGGGTCCTGAAGGCCTTAATTAGCAACAAGAAGCGCAAGCACCTCAAGTTCTTCGGCACGAATGAGCGTGTCAGTGACTTCAACCTGCTAATGGAGCCTATGTTCTCCGTTTGCGTTCGAGAGATGAAGAAGCGGCTCATAGGCACGAGGTTCAACGACTACACCGTCTTGATTGATGCCATTACCGGGGATATCCTAAGCCCCGATGGGGTGCAGCGGCGGTCTAAGAATCTGCGCCTTCTCGAAGACCTGAGCCCTACTCAACTGAAAGTTATGGATTTCATATTGGGCAGAAGCGGCACCACCTATGCGAAATTGCGCGAAGCTCTGCCCGATACGGGCGTCAAATCGAGCTTGAAAAAGCTCGAAGAACGGCGTCTGATCGGCATAAAGGACGAGCTCTATTTCTCCCTGTATGACATAAGCTACCCAAAATCCCTCGTTTCAGAGAGCGTTGATGGTTTAAAGCTTAGCGAGGGTCGCGCAGAAAATGAAAACGTCATAAAGCCCCGGCTATCGAAGCCAAAACTCAAAGGGCTGATACGGGGACTGTATCCTGGCTGCGAGGTGACCGATGCAAATATCATATACTCGCCGGTTCTTGAAGTCCTGTACGCAGACGAGTCTTCAAAAAGACGTGTGAGAATAAACGCGTTGACTGGAAAAATTTTGCACGGCGCTGCGGCTCCGCGGAGCGAAACAGCTGTTTTGGCGGAAGCTGAAGGTGTCAAGCTCAATGACAGGAAGTGACGCATTAGATCCAACGCCAAACCCTGGCTTTCGCGCCATCGTCACCCCCTAGTAGGCGTAACCCTGGAGGTTGTCACGTGAGCTTCCCTAGGACGTAAAGTCGTCGTTCGTGGCAGCGCTTGCGGTCTGGAGTGCGAAGCATATTATAGCAAGCTGTCCTCGGCGTGGCCTTTGTACGCGGGTCTTTACTGTGCGCTTTGATCGTGCGTCTTTGCGCCACTGCACACAGCGTCACCACCGTGCCCCTCTAAAAATGGGAGTCGCTGTGCATTCGCGCCGGAGTTAGCCATATGGCGGATTTCCCGGCGAGGATAAAAAGGTGTTGTCCAAGTAAGTACGCATTGTGCGCGCATTTCCGTCTTCGGACTAGGCCATTTGTGACGTCGCCTTCACACGGCGGAGGTCGCCGGTTCGAATCCGGCCGAGCCCATCGTTCTTTTGTGAATTGGACACATTACAGGCGTCCGATAATGCTTTCTCGGATACGAGGATTATGGCGAGAAACAAGCACAACAAGGATAAAAAGTTGCACAACTCTGAAGAAAAGTTGCACAACTCTAACGAGCCTGATCTGACGTGGCAAGAGATGACTGATCTATCTCCCGAAGACGATGTTGCAGGCGGTTCGGAAATCTACTACTTCACCGATGAAGACGGTAACATTCACTCTCGCGAATTTCTTGCGGAGGAACTTATCCCTGACGAACGTGAGGCAACTGACTCGCCAAAAAGAAAATCAGTCGGGAAACTCCAAAAACTGAAACCCGGAGCAGTTGACATAATCAGCCTCCGAGCACCAGACGAACCCTCACAGCAAGTCACCCTGCCCGTACCGAAATCTGGGGAGCCTCCGCTTGATATTCGAATATCCAGTGAAGTCCTCCCAGATCTGTCCACAAAGGAGGAATCGCAGCGGCAGAGTGATGCTCTGACAACGGACAAGCGGGTGATTATCCATCTTCACGACGGCTCAGCTACTAGCGAGCCTATGAGCGTTGCGCATAATCGCGACGCACATGAACCTCTCACACTTTACTTCACACGGGACGAGCTCGACGCGTATGTCGCTTACCGTAGCGAAGGGATGGCGAAGAAATCCAAAGACTGGATCAGCAGATCTTCAGAGACTCTGTGGGAATCGACAAAAGGTGAGATTTCGCACCAAACTGTGACAGGCCTCAGAACGTTTGTTCTTGACAAGTATCAATCACGAGATTCGCATTCGAAGGTGCTGAGCTTCGCAGTCGGTTTTCTCAATTTCTTAGCTCAAATGAAGATCGATCCGAGCTACCTCTCCTTTAGGCTGTTTCTCGAAAGGCCGAAGACTATTAAAGTCAAAAAAGCGCTTACGGAGAGGATTGTCACTCGTGAAGATATTGAGACAGTGTTTCAGAGGATCGCCGCTAAGGAAGAAAAGCGAACCGATCCTTCGAAGATACGCAACTACCGCGCTTTTACACTCCTTGCATCTTACACAGGATTACGACCGAGCACAATACAGCGCTTGACGGTCGGGCAGTTCAGAACTGCACTCAACGAAGAGAAGCCCGTGCTGCACGTTCTCGCTGAGCAAGAAAAGAACAGGGTCGAGCATTACGTGCCTTTGCATCCTGTGGTGATAGGCGCAATAAGAGAGGTTTTAGCGCGCGATTTTGACGAAAATGACGATGCCAACCCCTTCTTCATGTTTCACTCGTTTGAAAAGTGGCTTGAGCGGCAGAAAATCCCCCTTCCACGAGTGCGAGATTCAAGCAAGGCACATCTGTGGCTCAGCGACTTCCGCAAGTTCGCCGAACAGTTCGGAGACGTTATTGGCTGGGATAGCACGAATCGTAAGTATATATTAGCTCATGGAATGACGGGCGTTGCCTGGGAACATTATAAACACCCGCTTCCTGAAGACGTCTACGACACCTATATGCGAGTCTGGCGAGAAATCAGATTGGCTGATTGAGATACATTCGCGCACGATTACGATTGCTCTTACGGGTAGCCATGTTCCCGCTTCTGGTGTAATCTTACCTGTGATAGACCGCGCCTAAGCGCGTTCCGATCATTGTGCATTATCAAAGACTATCTGTAAAATTCACAGCTTTAGAAAAGCGCGTCTTTTCAAGCATCCCGTTACACTTTCAGGGTTGCATCACCTGTCAAATACTGGTCGGCGAGACGAAAGCTCGTACCAATGTAGAAGAACAGTCGCGTGTCTCAACCCTCAAGGCTGAGTTTGTAGCCTCTAATAGTTTTCTGCACTGCAAAAAGGGGACGGGCCACCGATGTGTGCGTTCATCTGCAAACGGTTGAAAATATTTCTAATACCTGCTTGCGTCAGACATTCGAGTTTATCGCTAAGCTTTAGGATCGCAGTGAGAATCTTCGGACTTTAGATACGGTACTTTCAAACGCGGCAAAACCCCGATTATCTTTTGTCGAAAAGAAATGCTTATCTTGTGAGGGTTGATTGTAACTTGTTTGCATGTATAGAAGCATAAGAACACCCCTCAATGGTCGTAAATAGCTGCCGTTTACGAGCGGGAAGGTAAATATGACTCAGTTTAATCCACTATTCACATCTGAGGAGCTTAAGGAATTATACAAGAATTACATCCTAAGCACATTCCCACTTAAAAACGAAACAATCCGTTCGAACCTTGAAAAGATTATAGATTCTGAAAAAGTGTTGTGGAACGGCCCATTCGTCTCTCTTACGTCTAAATATAAAAGAGGGGGGGACGCCCAAGATTTCCTCGAGCAATGCGGTTTTGAACAATCTGTATGTAAATCAATAAAACTGGATCGGTTTTACAAACATCAGGAAGATACAATTCGGTTGATTCAGCAACAAAATCACGCGATTGTTTCAACAGGGACAGGGAGTGGCAAAACAGAGGCATTCTTGCTTCCTATTTTTGATTACTGCTTGAAGAATCGCGAAAAAGGTATCAAAGCTATCATTGTTTATCCGATGAACGCCTTGGCTAACGATCAAATGCTGAGGTTACGTACATTCTTATCTGCAATCAATGCCAATTTGGATGATCCGATTACATTCGCACGATACACTGGACAAACACCACACGATAATAGTGAACAAGCGCTACGTTACGTGAACGAACGCTGCAGACTCGATACAGATATTATTGATACCTCTACATTTTGTGAGTGTCCAAGAGACTGTAACAAACAACAACTATATCCAAAGATTATTGGAGACACCGCGCGATTAACTTGTTCTAGTAATCTGAAGTACTTGAATTCGTTTGAAGTTCTTACACGCAAGGAGATCAGTCAATCACCTCCTGATATACTAATTACGAACTACGTTCAACTTGAGTATCTTCTTCTCAGGAGAGAAGATGCGCCGATCTTTCGAAGTCCTTATTTCAGATTCTTGGTTTTTGACGAGATTCACTACTACGCTGGAGCTACAGGAGCCGAAGTTGCGCTGCTAATAAGACGCCTCAAAGCACGACTTGCTGAATATGCTAAACAAGAAATACTGTGCATTGGAACTAGCGCGACAATCTCATCTACTGATCAAGCAAAACAAGATATCGCTCAGTTTGCAACACAACTATTCGGGGACTCGATTCAAGCACACAACGTCGTTATAGGCGAGACAGAAGCTTTTGACTTTAAAGATATCGAAAACCCTTTGGGATCTTTAGATTCTCCAACTTCAGCCCTGCTTTCAACTGAGCAGATTATTACCCTAGGTGAAAACGAATTTGTAGATTTATGTTATCAGCTTGCCAGAGAGCAGCCATCAGATATATTACGCGGTGAACAGAGGTTAGCGTTTTTAGGGACCATTCTCTCCCGTAACGGCACATTCGGTTCAATTGCTAGACTGATCCAAGACCAACCGAAAAGTGTTGAAGAAATTTGCCAGGAGTTATCGGCTAGTGCCGAAACAACAACCGAGTTTACCCAAAATGAGTTAGAGCAACTAATTTGGCTGTATCTGTATTACGGGAGTATTTCATATGATCCCGAGTCCTTTCAAAAGAACATAAAAGAGCCGCTTATCCGCCCCCAAATTCATCTTTTTCTAAAAACTTTGGGCGATCGTTGGCCGATAAGTGGACTTTTCGTTTGCGCTAAATGTCTGGCTTTGTACACCACGCCGTACGATGAATGCAAATCGTGTGGCGGCATCGTCGAGGAACTTGGTGCGTGTCGGTCGTGCGGAGCGGAATTCTATAGGTCAACGTTCCTAGGAAATCCAGCTGACAAGTCGGTGAAGGCAACATCCACAATTGGCAAACAAGGTGAGGCATCATTCCGACATTTGAGTTACGATGACGACGGCTTTAAAACGTGGCAGACGATTGAAAACCCAAGCGGCACATCATACCTTGAGTATAAGAAATGTCTAGGTTGTGGGTCTCTCAATTCGAAAAACAGCGATGCATGTCAATTTTGTTATTCACATGATCTGCGTGTCTCGTTCGTCAATGACAGGGTAAACAAATGCCCTTTTTGTGGCAATTACTATATTCCTGGACATGACATAGTTACGCCAATTTATGTAAGCCCCAATGTGACGAGTCGTTTGGTTTTCGATCTAAATCATTCCCTTTTGCCGAAGGAGTCACAAAAGATGATCGTATTCACCGACTCTCGACAAGATGCGTCTTATATGGCAGGCACTATCGGTGAAGAACATCTAACTCATCTTTTGCGTCAAATTATAACAAAAATCGTCAGGCAATTTGATGATATCTCTCTTGACCGATTGACTAGCGCTGTTTTGCACGAAATTCAACTCATAGATCCACTTTACAAAGGAGATGACATCAAGGAAAGATTACTCAAAGAAATAGGAAGTGTAGTCGGAAAAAGAAGATCAGTCGAGAATTTAGGGCTGGTCGCTTGCGACTATGTAGGCATCTGGTCGGTTGACTCGAGCTCTATAAGCTCAAAATTCAATATATCTGATGATATTCTAAAAAGGTATATTGTTACCGTGCTCAACGAAATGAGGCAAGACAGGGCTCTTGAGGGGCTTCACTATAGTATGCACGGTAGGCTTCCTCCGCAAGGATTTGTTTGTGAACATGGACCTCGAAAATTACATTATGTAAACAATCTCATTAAAACTAGGGGCCGATACGCACAATACACTCGCAAGGTGTTTCCCGAAGCAGAAGCCCTAGCGATTATTGAAGCTGTTTTTGATTTTCTAAAACAATATGAGTACTTAAAAGAAGTGCAGGTAAAAAGCGCTCCTTATTCTAAGAACTCAGAGAATGGTTACGTTATAGCTCAAGATAAGATTACACTGAAGAAGCCCCAAGAGTTGTACGTATGCGATACGTGTGAGCAAGTTCATACTGCCGCCCCCAATGAAAGTTGCACCACTTGGAATTGTAACGGACACCTTCAGCAGATAGTAGCTGAGGATTATTATCGATCGGGGAAGAAGTTCTACACCTCGTTTTATAAAGACCGAGTGCCGTCGCGATTAAAAGTCAAAGAAGACACAGGGTATCTCTCTACAGATGTCCGACAAAAACTTGAACTGGCATTCAGAGCGGGAGATGTCGATATGCTAGTAGCTACACCTACATTAGAATTAGGAATCGACATCGGAGACATCACGAGTATCGGTTTAATGAAAGCGCCTCCATCGGCAGCAAAATATGTGCAGCGCGTAGGCCGAGCAGGCCGAGTGAGCAGAATATCAATGGCAAGTGCTTTCATGTTTCAGAATCCCATTGATCTTTACTATTTTAGCTCACCATTGGAACTAATAAATGGAAGAATCACTGCGCCCGCGATACATGTCGAGAACAAATATATTGTCAATAGGCATGTTCATTCGCTAATTTTAGAAGAGATCTTAGTGCGACCAGCATCGGTGCCCCCTTATTATAAACGCCGAATGCTCGATTTTGCATTAGATGAAGAGCAAGAAGCATTATTGCAAGCGGTCTCCAAAGCTCAAAAAGCGCTTATAAACAAAATCAAATCAACATTCGAAGACTTGGATATAGACAGCGAAGAACTTGTTACGAACTTCCTTATCTCTTTTCCCACGACTATTGATGCGTACAATTATGAACGAGCTCTATTGCGGGAGATCCTTGATGACATTAGGCATAGGAAAGACGAGATATGGGATCGTAGGGATCGGGCTTCAAGCAGTAAACAGGAAAGGAAGAGGCTTGATCAGATGGAACGTAACATACAAGCTCGCCACGAAGATTTAAAAGACTACGGATTTTTCTCTTACCTTAGCAAAACGGGAATGCTTCCACGATACGCATTCCCAGGGCGGGCGGTGCGGATATTATCAGATGATGGCCAAGAGTACCAAGAACGGCAAATGCCCGTGGCGCTTTACGAATTGGCGCTCGGTAAAGCGTTGTACCTTAATGGCAGAAAAAAGAGGGTTATCGGAATCCCATTTGGACAAGATCCTGAAATGTTGAAGTCAACAGAGTTTTTTGTCTGCAAAGAATGCAAGACGTATGCGAAGGAATCAAGGCCGTTTTCTACTTGTCCTGAATGCGGCGCCCACGACTCGGCGGAGCGGGTCGCAGATTGTTACAGACCTACTTCAGTTGTAGTTCGCGATGAAGGAATTCCAAAAGAGACGGGACGTGAAATGGCAATAGCAAACCTGAAACACTATTTGCTAGAGCCTATCACTGAACATGACATTCTACAGGATAAACATACTAGGAAGACTGAGTTTGGAGTTATCACACTAATTGGGAAACGTCAAATATTAACCCTGCTTTGCAGTTTGCAAAAATATGATGATATGACCCCTCAGCGCTTTACAGTATGCGGGCAGTGCGGATATCATCTAGGAGGTAATTTCACACAAATCCACGAAAACAAAACACAATCTCATCGAGATCTCCTAGGTAAAGGACGGCACGAGCCACCTACAGTCCTATCAGACATTAAACTGTACCATACGTTTGACACAGCTACATTGGTAATCTCACAACTTCCATCTAATGACAATACCTTTATAACAACTCTGAAAAACGGGCTAATAAATGCAGCACAGCGGATAGTCGGCGCAGAAGACGGAGAGATTGAAGGGATAATAAAGGACGACACACTCATACTCTACGACAATATTGAGGGTGCTGCGGGTTACGTTAACTTGATATTCGACAAGTTTGATGATGTCTTTTCAGAACTAAAGAGCTTGGTGCTGAACTGTGACTGTGAACACGGTTGCCTAAAGTGTTTATATTCTTACCGAAGGAGAGGCGATATCGCTCATATAGACAAACAGGTCCTCTTGGAATTGATTCGTCCCATACAACGAAAAGAAGTGGAAGAAAGCATCAATCTTAAAGCGCGAACTCCACTTGATATCGTAGCTCAGGACTATTACGTCGAACCATTTTCAAAGAGGTTTAATCTATCAAGTGACGTTCAATGCGTTTTATCTGGAAACGGAGCGCTTGATGGAGCATTAGAGCTGCGAGATTTCTTGCTTACTGCGAAAAAGGATGTCTCTATTGTTTCGTTGTATGTTTCAGATCGACCTGTAATGTGGGAGAACAATAAATCGTTCTCGTGGTGCGATATCTTAATAACGTGCAAGATACACGGCGTTGAATCGATCAAAGTCATAGTTCGAGCGCCCAAAGATCAATGGCAGCGCTATTCACTGGAAAAACTGCAACGGCGTGGGATAGACGTGTATATATTTGACGGGAAAGAAGGTCACGGGATCGCCCACAATAAGATAGTCCTCATCGATAGCGATGCTCCTGAGAGTGTAGCTGTTTTGCAATCTGCCAATCTTTCCCCAGAAGCTGTGAATAATTCAGATTTTTTCATCTTTTTGACCAAGACGCAAAACGAACGTGCTCATAAAGACATCGAGGATTGGGTGGATTCATTAGTAAAACAGAGCGTAAGATGGAGCGACTTCAGTTCATAAAACAAATTCGGGAAATATATAGAGCAGATCCGTCTGATGAAATCCCGACATACCTGTTTAAGATTAAGCAGCAATTCTCGCAGCCTCAATGGAATTTTCTTAAAAGCCTCATTCGCGATCGAAAGCGAATACAGGAGTTATTCAAATCGAATCAAGTTGGTAAGAAAGGCGGCATAAGCGGCTCTGGTATCCCAATTACTGTCAAAATCCTCAATCGAGATGACAAAAATCCAGCCTTAGAGAAATATACAGGTTATCAAAATCAATGGATCGTAGTCTATTTTGGGATAAGCCCAGAACTGGAGAATTTTGTATCTATCGTTATGTGGCCTTCTGAAAGCGAGACCTCTAAATCATGCTATTCAGCAATCTACGATACGCTAGACGAACCGGAAAGAGTGATAATGCTCGAGGGCGCTTATAGCCTACGCCCTCCAAACGAGATACATCCACAAAATGTTCAGAAGGTACTCATCGACACTAAAGAAAAACCATTTTACGATTGGCGATATTTCCCTTTTATCAAAGATGTAGGGGAGTCACTGGCTCAGCACATATCTGGGGTAAACTATCGATCTGTTCTGCTGCGGGATCGACATGGCGAACTGGTCGAGGATTATGTGACAGTCCGCGTAGCAATAGGCAGCGTGCTTGATCTACAAGGAGACGAAATTAAAGTAAAAATGCCGTTTTTACGAGACCATCACCATCCAATTACGTTTCGATTACCTCGCAGCGAAATAGAGCCACCTCGCAAGGGCAGACTCTATTACTTTTTGCTGCTAGAACGAGCAGGAGAGCGAGTACCAGAAATACTTCTGTTCGAACACGCACAAAAAATGGACGCACTTGCTCATGTGCTCTCTTTTTGCCTGTACAACAAGTTCATGAGCAAGACGAGTGGTGATATCTACCGTAGCTATATGGTGAACAAATACACCGTGTTAGGGAGAGTCAAACCGAAAGAAATGAGCGATTTCTTTGGAATCTGTTACCTTGATGAATTTAAAGAGCTTTGTCGCGATTACATTATAAGGATATACGATGATGTATATCGCAGCATTAGTCAAACTGAGGAGGATCCTCCGTTATACAGCCTAAGCGACATCATCTATAACTCACATCTTTCTTCGTATTTCAAGCTAGATGCTAATACAAATACGATATATTATGATCCTCCAATTTTTCATCAAAAATTAACAAAAGACGACTTTTTGCCGTCAAAAGTTAAGCAAATGAATTCGATCATCCGTTTAAACTTGTCGGTACGACAAGATTAGGTCCGCGTTAATCTTAGCGTTCTTTCTTCTTGAAAACCAAAAAATATGAATGATTTTTTCTGGCATGTTCTTGTTTGATTACCCTACTTATGCTAGGTTTGTTTGACCTCACAACTACAAAAAGGTCTTTTGTGTAGAATCCCTGGGATTCATATTTGCCTATTAATTCAACGTGTGTAAGATTTTGGGTGTTTGAACTAACTTCATCTTGGCATTTGACAATAAAAATGCCATCCGTTTTTAATACTCGATAAGCTTCCTTGCCAGCATCAACATAAAAGGACACAACTTGCCTGTGATACTTAAGCGGGCCCGTGCTCGTATGCTCCCCGTTCGAATAGGTAGATCGAAATGATTGATGAGTCCCGGACCCAGCTAGTTCAGTGCCTTTTCTTCGATAAAATCCCTCCATATATGGTGGATCTAGCACGACACAATCTATCGATCCGTCTACATACGGCAAGTTTCGACAATCCGTCCCACTTTTTATGTCAGACGGGAACAAGTCATAATGGTCTTTAGGCACTTTAGTCCAAAAGATGCCCTTTCCAAAGGTTACGTCAGCTACTTTTGACCCCTTCGGAACGTGAAGCGCCAAGACCTTCGGAAAAACTTCTGCATTTATACTGACGTATGCACTAAAGATTAGATCTGTTGTAGTAACTCCATTCCGCGTTCTTTTTTTTCCAGAACGAGTTTTTTCTTCTGCTGACTCGCGGCTGTTTATGACACTAACCTCCGTCATACATTTTTTAGCATACTTTAAGCTTAATGTATCGGTTTGGCATTTTTTCCACAATACTTTCCATTATTCGCTTACATGGCGCAAACTCTCTTTGTTCTGCAATTAGTTCCAGCAATTTTTCACTCTTGATAAGCTATTCGGACGAGATTTAAAGATTCTGTCCAATTGTTTTGTGCTGTTTGCTGTTTGGCTAAATCACCAAAACATGATCCGTTTATGATACTCCGCATACCAGCACGCTAACCCTAATGCGGTGACCAAATCGTCGTGGCTCCCAATCTTAAAAGCCCCGTATTGGTCGTGCCCCTCTTCGCTGACGTGAATCTCATAGTTGAGCAGTTCCTCGACCATGGCTTCAATTTCTTTCGAACTCTTTGGAAACCTCACCCGTCCGTCGTCGAACAGCGCGACAAGGGTTGAAGCCATCTGCGTCTTTGGGAGCTTTATCTGGATGCCTTCCTCGCTGGGATTAATACCGCCCGTAAGGTAACATTTGCGAATATCGGCATTCGGCAGCGCCTTGATGATCATCTCTGAAACCCCTTCACCGACGCCCGTTGAATCAAGGATGTACGTCACGTGACACCACAGTCCCCGCTCCTGCGCATCCGCTCTTAACTGTTCGTTCAAGCGCTTGACCTTGCCGGCGACTTTTGTATAAAGCAATCCCTGCTGCAGGCGTTTGAGATATTTTACGGAATAACGTCTATCGTCAAGGGGCTGGGCATGTGGCACTTCAACAACGGCGATGGCAGTGCGATCCCTCTTTTGGCCTAAGTCAATTCCCACGCAGTAGCGGACGGTTTGCTCGCGGCGCGGCATCAGCGGTACAGGTGCTCCTCTATGGTCGAAATCTATGACGAAGTCGTCAGAAAGATCGTCATCATTTGAAACGCTTGAATCATCGTTTCTGTCGTTCGTCGCTTCTTTCTGCATATCTTCTTCCTCTTCTTTTTCAAGACTAAACTCAGTCGAGATCGATCTCGAGATCGTTAGTATTGTGATCGTCAACCTTGCTTCGATCGTTCGCGTCACTGTCAAGATCTATGTCTAGCTCCTCTACATCGTCACACAGGGCCCGCTGAATCACGTCATAGCCAAAAAGAGCCGCTTCGCTCTCCTCGAATGAGCAGAGGTATTCTTGGGCGAACCACCTTTCACCGAGGTCACGCCGCTCTTGATCGAGAAACGCTTTCGTGATACGTGGGCATTGATCCGCCGTGATCTTGATTTTCAGCCAGTCTTGACCCTTGTCCCACTCGTGAAAGAAGAAGCCTCGTTTTCCACACGGTGTTGAAAGGAGGACGATCCGACCTTGGGATACGGCTAGCATCGGCCTTACGGCGTAATATAGCTCATCCGAAACCCTGGCAGCTTCGTCAATCAACAGAAGGGATACGCCGCTATAACCACGCACTGTTTGTTCTTTTCCTGGAAGTGAAACGATCCGAGATTTGTTTGTGAGTTCGAGCGTGAGTGCTGTCTGGGTTTCTGATGGGATTGGCCTTCCGAGATCTTGATAAAACCCTATGACCTTCTTAAAGAGTTCTGAGCTCTGTCGCAGCGATGGAGAAAGGACGAGCACAAGGGAATTTGGGCCCAAGTGGCACGACTATTTACCGCAAGCGGCACAAACGTCTCAAGGACAGCTGGGGATCGGTACCACATTCAAAGGGAAAACGCGCATGTGGGGACTGACGTTGGAATGGACGGGAAAGTTGATAGAATACGAGCCATACAAGCGATGGCGCCTAATAGTAGATGCTGGGAGCGTCAGCACAGATGAAAAGCTCACTTTCGACGCGGTGGAAAGCGGCACAAGGTTTACGATAGTGTACGACATCAAGTCAAGCGGGCTCCTCAAGCTACTTTCGTCACGAATAGACAGCTTGATGCGTAAACAGTTGAAGCTGAGCCTCATCAACTTGAAAGGTATATTGGAAGCAGAAACTTAATGTAGGAAATAAGGGGCTAGACGTCAAACCTCACTTGTTCCCAGTGTTTCATATAGACGTCATACACGTTTTCAGGTAGTGGGTGTTTGTAATGCTTCCAATGTATCCCGCTCACACAGTCTGTCGACATACGGTTTCCGTCTACATCGGGCGACGGTCGCCTCAGCGAGTCGACTGTGCTAACAAGCTGCGCGTGTCAACTTTTGCAGACGACAAAACGAAAAACTTAAACGACGGACAAGTAATGGTACCTAGATTGGCCTATGGCATCCGACGAGGATCTCGAATCATACAAAACTTTCTTTGATTTCTGGACGAAAACTCGTGCTGAACGCACGCAGTACAATCAATACTTCATTACGCTCCTTTTCGTGAACACGCTCGTTGCTGTGTTTACAGCGGTTATCGGCCTTTTTAGCACCGCTCTTACCGCGACCGCAACGAATGCAACGGTAGTTAGTAACGCAACCTTGTTAGCACAGAACATTGCAACGACGTCAGCGTTTAGTTTGGCAAAATGGCTGCTCGTTGCGATTTTGATTACGGGGGCCGTAATCTCGTTGATATGGCTGATCAAGCTGTGGACTCTTCAGCTGACTACCGATTCGCAAGAAGAGGTGCTTCAAAACATGGAAAATGGTTTTCTTGCCCCGACGTTTAAAGGGGTTTCCAACTTCAAGTCAGAACTGAACCGGTGCCGGGGCCATGGGAACGGCGCGAGGCGACTGCTGAAACAGGTATGGCGCACAAACTACTACATTCTGCCGCTACTCTTCTTCGCCTTTTACGTCTTCCTCAGCGTGTATGTGAGTTTTTGGTTCCAGATCGGCCCTCACTAGCGGCAAGTGTCTTAACTATCCCAAATCCCGTCCCCAGTGAAACGCGCCTCCAATTTTTTAACATATTCGGGTTTCTAAGCTTATTTTTGGCCTCTAAGCCCTTGACATATCTGTGAAGGCGGCGAAGTTCTTAGGGTTATTATCAGTAAGAAGCAGGATCGAATTTATTGCTGGCGACGTTTAATCGTGCTGGATAAGACCCTCGCGCGAAATCTGTACCTTACTACCGTTCATAAGCCCACTCAACCACTGGCGTGCACAAATCGTTTATGGCGCGAATAGCTAACAACCTTCGCATACATCGCACTCGTTCTTCTTTCGATTGGCCCTCCAGTGGCTGACACAAATCATTTGGATGGTCTAACAAGAGCAATTTAGCGCTAAAAAGCAATGAGACCTTAAAAAATCGACAGTGAAAGCTAGTCCGTTTAAAACAGGAGCCGGTTATTGCATAGTTATTGCCTTCGCACGTGTTACAGATCCTCTCAAATGGACAGCTTGAGCACTGCTCATTATCCAAATCGGGGGCGGAAAAAACGTCAAATAATGGCTCTTTTACTATGAAGGGTGTGAATCGGAAACATGGATATTCAAGACCATCAGTAGCAAAACATGTTACGACTTTTCCGGCGCCGCAGAATGTTTGACTCTTTGGCATTGTACTATCGAACAGCTGCTCAGGTCTGAGGCTAAGTACCTTGGGCCGGGGCAACTTCGGATGTGCGTGGTAGAACAATACTAACTTGCCAAGTTGCTCCGCCCATTTACGCACTGCTTGGCGCTCCGTGTCAGTACTGCCCCATACGTCCTCGAATAGAACGTCAAATTCCGCATATAGTCCGAGATTATGAATGTGAACTACACCATCGTATGTTTGATCGATTGTTTCTGGCCCGATGGTCATTTTAACCGGCTGCTTAGGCCAATTGTGCCGAAAAAAGTCAATGTGCCGAGCAACTGCATCGTAAGAATTGCACCGATTTCGATCGTGTGCGTCCTTGGTGCCATCCAAACTAAGGCTCACAATGACATACTCGCGATTTCTCGTGAACCACTTCTTCATGCGATCGTCGAGTAATGTTCCGTTTGTTTCTACCATAAACTGGCAAGTCTTAGCTGGAGATGACCAAGAAGTGTCCTTGAACCAATCTACTACTTCACGAATTGTATCGAACTCAAATAGCGGTTCGCCACCAAAAAAAATGACCCATATATTTTTACATTCATTGTCATCAAGCATCTCATTTCGGATTTTGTCCTTAATAAAGTCTGCAGAAAGTGTCTTGTTGTTCAGGTTTTTGCGCTTTTCATAGCAATATACACAATTCAGATTGCACTTTTCGCTCAAGATAAATATCAATTGCCGCTTCGCATCCTGATGATACTTCTTATACTGACGCTCTGGTAATTTTTCCTCACTACCTCCAATCCTACTTTCGTAACACTGAGTGTCAACCATCTTATTTCTCCTAGCAAAGCTAAGCTGGTAATGATCCATGACTGGCTTAAAGCAATTGAAAACCAGTCCTTCTATGTCACAGAAATGCTTTCTCCTTAATAGGTGTCTGGTCCATGACTGGGCTGAGCACAACTACAACCGCAAGTGCAATTGTCGCCACGGGTGAGAAAGTGCACATCGCTGAGCAAACTGAGTATACCCGTCGCTGAAAAGTAATTCTCAGCAATCGTACTTAAAAATGCGTCGTCCACCTTAACGTGCTTTTTTATCTCAGGGGCTTCATCCTTCAATGACTGTTTCAAAGCTTCCAGCACAGCATCGATCCTTTTTATCTCTTCAGCCGTTAATGTCATAGATCCCTCCTTATTTGAAATCATGTCATCGTTGTTATCGGGTTTAAAGTTATCGAAAGCAGATCTCGCGGCCTATCTCTCTACAGGATCGAAACAAAGGCCAAGGTAGTTGTTTAAGAATGAGAAGATTGCGATAGTTTAAACGCTAAATAAGCCTCAGCACGCGAGTGGCGACGACGCATTGAACGTGAGCATCAGCAAAGCGATTGCATCGTGCATTTAACATCGTTACAATATTCCCGACGCTTATAATCGACATAACCATCGATCGACCTCATAATTGATGCTTGGAAAAGAAATGAAAAAAGGTTTACGGATTAAAAAGTACCAATGCGAAAATTTTTCTTTACTATGTTTGAACGACTAAATCGCATCGCCCCATCCTAAATTGCTCAGCTAAATCGACGTTCTACAGGTGCGTGGATGCGGTTTGTAGAGTCGCCCGCGGCTAATCACAACTATTAAATGTCTTCTACTAGCCTCATTCACCACTATGCTAGAGGCTAAACATTACCTAGATCTTTTTTCTGATTTTGCGATGCCAAAACACGAGCTATTGGAAATTAACCGCAATAAAATCTCGGTGCACCACGCAAAAAAAGGTTATAGTTATCCGATAATCCGATTGCCACACACGCTTTCGACACTTATAGGGTTACCTAGTCGAATCTATCAGACTGTTCACGGTGGAGCGCTAGCCTTTCTCGTGGTGATTTCACCTTATGAAAAGACCCCAAAAAGCTCAGAAGCCTCCGTCTTCACACGGCGGAGGTCGCCGGTTCGAATCCGGCCGAGCCCATTATTTTCATTTTTATTTTGGCTAAAGCTTTCGCTTGAAAAAAGAAGCGACTTTAACTCGCTAATTTCTGATTCTAAAGCGCAGAGACGATAGTAATGCGCATTATGGTCTTCCGGTTTTACAACTTTTTCATTGAGTTGTAAAACATTGTTATCGTTTGGCACGCTTTTTGTGACGAGCAGAAATGCTCTTTTGCCGTTGTGTTCGGTTTCAAAAATAGTTGCTATGTCTCCGATAGTATCGGCAAGTTGCGGAGGTAGTCGAACTTGTGCATATATTTTGCCCTTTTTGGCTGAGAGCCTGCCGATCTTAGACTTTCCTACAAAACGCATGAGTTGACCACAAACTTTCGCTTCCCTTGGAAGTTATGCTCTTTCGAGCTTTTCTTTGTCACCTTGCACCGAGTCGTTAGTCGCAATTTAAAACGCCTTGGTTCAAATGTTCTTCTCTTCGTACCGCTCTATAAGGAACACGATGTAAGATCCACAAAGATTCACAGCAAACTGTGCGTAACTTCGCTCAATGTCGGCTGGGTCGTAGCCTGTTCCGTGGGCGACCATATTTCTGAGAGTTGGCAATCCTGATTCGAGAACAGTTCTTATTCCAGCACTGAGTGATCCTAAGTTTGTCGGAATTATGTCGGCACCAATACAGGCGTCGATCAGTTTTGTTGCGGGCCACTTGGGATTAAATGAGTGACCTCCTTTTTGCAGGATTGCCTTCATTGTGCTTTCAAACGCTTTTAGTGCCTCAATGATCGCTTTGTCGTTATCTTGGTTGTCGAGTGCTTCTATGGCTTCGTCAAACTCATCAAGCGGCCCCTTGAAGTTTAGATCGTAAAGGAGCTTCATCGCTTTTTTGATTACCTCAGCGTGAAGATACTTTGAGTCGATCCTCACTGCCATTACTTCTTCCCCGCTTTCCTCGATAAATTCATATCCAACACCATGCTCTCTAAAAATTTCATTGATATGACGTAGATTGGCTTCAAAACTAATGGGGCGCGGGGGGTAGGGAAGGTTGGGGCGAGGGGGAAGCGGAGGTTGGGGTAAGGGAGAAGATTTGATCTCACTGAGAAAACACTCAACTACATCAACAGCTTCTTTAGCGTCACATTTCCTAAGAAATTCGGTAACATTGGCATCGGGATTCGGACCGTTGACCAAGAAAGGCCGCCCATATTCCCTTGTAAGCTTCTTTTCGATGTGTTCCCACACTACGTCACGAAGGTCGAGAGTGTCGTTCATGCGAAAGATAATCTTTTGGCGAAGCTCTGCCGGCATATCGTCATATGTGTAATGATCGGGCTCGGGCATATTGCGCCTGCTAAACGGCTTCACAATCCTCTCCGTTACAAAGGCCGACCTGTCTGCGGGTCAAATCTTTGTTGACTTTGATTCGTAGTTTCAGTTCCGAGGAGCTTCTTTTTCTGTTCTTGAAACTCTTGCTCTGTAACGACGCCTTGATCACGCAGCGCCGCGAGTTTAGCAAGTTCATCGTATGCGCTCACCTGCGGTTGCTGCGGTTGCATTGTCTCGCCCCCGCCTGCCATCATTTGCTTGATGCGCTTTTCCATCGCATCAAACTCAGGTCTTTTTGTCGGGCTTGCCACAACATTAGCCTTGAGATTCTTGCCGTTCTCAAGATACGTGAGCGTTATTCCAATTGGAGTAAAATGCTTGAGGTAATAGAGCGAAAAAATGTTTTTGATCGGAAACTCAGTTACCTTGTGATCTTTCCCTTCCGTGACTCTGACATGATCTGCAAACAGTTTGATCGAAGTCCCTCTAAGGCCGTTTGCCACTTGAAGGAGGTTTGTATCATCCTGCTCCGGCACAGGATGTAGTCTTCTGTTTTCTTCTACTTCCTTCCTGTGTTCTTCTAATGCCTTTTTGCTTTCTGCCAATGCCTTTTTCGGATTTAAGTGAAACTTCACCAATTTCTCACCTCCGTTTCCAAAGATGACAGCTTACGGACTTACCGGAGCCGAGGGGTCGTTTATGTGTAGGTCTTGGCTTATGTGTATTACAATATTGTCATATTGTAACTCCTCATACTCTGCGACATGATCCCCCGCGTAGTGCCATGTTATGTCGTTTACGACCGTCGGAGTGTGACCGAGCGCCGCCGTAACCTCGTCTTGTGCAAAGTGCGATTCGTGTCCGTCGCTGATTACCGACGCATTAACGGTAAGGTCAGGATTGAGGGTCATGTTAGTATAATCCCCCGTCGCGTTTGCGATAGTTCTGTCGTTCGTAATATCCACGGCTCTAACATACAAAACGCCGCCGCTATTCCAATTTTCGACAATATGTAACGATCCGTCGTCGTTCCATGATATAACCGGATTATACTGAGAGTCACCATTTTGTATGTTAGTCGCTATCGCAGAGAGCACCGGATCATGCCCACTCGTAGCCGTTGCGCTCGGTGTCGCCGTCGGATTGCTCGTTGACGACGTGCACCCACTTATTGATACGAGAGCGAGAGAGCCAATAAAAAGCAAAGGCAACGCATATTTGAGCGGCGTTTTGATATACCGCTTCATCATCCTAACTATTGGATTCATATTCTTTCCCCCTCGTTTTGCTCCGGCCGTGACTTGCGCCGCCAGCGTGACACAAAACGTTAGGTCGTAGAAATAGTGCGTGATAGCTTAAGTGTTGTCTTTTCCGTGCGCCCTCGCGTGTTCCTTTCGCCGTCTCCGCAGCTCCTGCTCATCATTTCTTTTTTCTCAAGCTTGCACCGCTGACTTAGCCATGCAAATCATGGAGTGCCGCGTCTCCTTTTGAGCCGAACCCGCAGATCAAAGGAATTTGAAAAAAGATATAACGAGCGGACAGTCCCAGGGGCATTTCACTGAATCATCCGCCCCATAGCTGAATAGGAGCCACGCTTTCCTGTGATACGAGCCAACACGCTAGTCCCAATGATACGACTAAATCATCGTGCGCCCCTGTCCTAGCGTCATAGCTTTCTTTTCCTGACTCTGAGACATGAATCTCGAAATTTTGAAGTTCGGCAATCATCGCGTCAATCTCGCGCGAGTGCGTACCAACCTCAATGCACGTTCCTAAACAGGAGGGCGCCGATGATCGTTATCAGAATGAAGAATCCAACAACGACGCTGAGATCGAGCGTGAGAGGGTACGCGTGCAGTCCTGTAAAGGCGTACCGCAATGCGTCAAC
>Ga0208821_1000579_pt1 | contig 27161 bp, 25 predicted proteins | sample June2015DPH_20_5_FD_184720 | JGI IMG/M metagenome (GOLD analysis project Ga0208821, IMG submission 184720) | Peatland microbial communities from SPRUCE experiment site at the Marcell Experimental Forest, Minnesota, USA - June2015DPH_20_40... | ecosystem: Environmental > Terrestrial > Soil >... | reverse complement strand
CATGGGGTACCTCCTATCGATTGTTTTTCGCAAAATGATTTGATAGTGTACCCCATTTCTTTTTCATCTAACATGCCCATGGCTCGAAAAATGACCTCACCATCCCCCCTACAATCTATTTTCTCTGCCATGTCCATATCTCGGTATCCTCCTGACACAAAGATCATACATTACCGATCCATTTGAAGGGTTGACTTTTCGCATAAATCCCTCTAATATTGCGACGATATATTCTCGGACAAATGCAGAGAAAGAGAGATGGCTGGGGAAAAACGGCTCGCCCGAACCAGAAACATTGGGTTTATGGCCCACATCGATGCGGGAAAGACGACTGTGACGGAAAGGGTCCTATTTTACGCGAAGAAGATCCATCGCATCGGAGAGGTGGATGATGGGACAGCCACCATGGACTGGATGCAGCAGGAACAGGAGAGAGGAATTACTATCATGTCGGCCGTCACGACGGTCGAATGGAGGGGGAGCACTATCCACATTATCGATACCCCCGGTCATGTCGACTTCACCATTGAAGTGGAACGCTCGCTCCGGGTTTTGGATGGGACCGTTGCGATCTTCAGTGCCGTGGAGGGAGTGGAGCCTCAATCCGAAACGGTGTGGCATCAGGCAGATAAGTACCGGGTTCCGAAAATGGCCTTCGTCAACAAGATGGACCGAATCGGGTCGGATTTCTTCGGGACCGTGAGGATGATGGTTGACCGCCTGGGAGCAAATCCCCTGATCACACAGATCCCCATCGGTGCGGAGGATCGGTTTATCGGAGTGATCGATCTCATTCGATCCAAAGGAATTGTCTGGGATGAGAGCAGCCTGGGGGCGGAATTCAAAGAAATATCCATTCCAAGAGAAATGGAGGAAGAGGCTTCCCTCCACCGCTCCAGGCTGATCGAATCCATTGCCGAGTTGGACGATCATCTGACGGAAAAATATCTTAACGGTGAAGAGATCTCGGAATCTGAAATGAAGGCGGCCCTGAGGAGGGCCAGCATCTCGATGAAGGCCGTCCCCGTGCTCTGTGGTGCCGCGCTCAGAAATCAGGGGATTCAACCCCTCCTCGATGCCATCATAGACTACCTCCCTTCTCCTCTCGACGTCCCACCGATCGAAGGAACGAATCCTGCGACAGGAGAAAGGGAGATCCGAATGGCCAAGGACGAAGAGTCCTTCTCCGCCCTGGCCTTCAAGGTGATGATGGATGAAGGCCGTAAGCTGGTCTATATCCGGATATACTCCGGCGTGCTTAAGGTGGGAAAGGAGGTTTATAATCCGCGTTTAAAAAGGGGTGAGAAGATCTCGAGAATCTTTCAGATGCACGCCCACCAGCGTACACGGGTCGAAGAGGCAAAGGCGGGGGAGATCGTGGCGGTCATGGGGTTGAAGGAATCCACCACAGGAGATACCCTCTGTGATCGGAGCCGTCCTGTCTTTCTCGAGCCCATCGACTTTTATAAACCGGTCATGTCCATTGCTGTGGAGCCCAGGACCAGCGGGGATCAAGAAAAGCTGACCGAATCGCTCACGAAGCTGAGCGAAGAAGACCCTACCTTCCATGTCAAATCAGATGAAGATACGGGTCAGACCATCCTGTCAGGGATGGGAGAACTCCATCTGGATGTGTTGGTCAATCGTCTCCTGACCGAATATCATCTGGGAGTAAACGTCGGGAAGCCGCAGGTCGTTTATCGAGAGACAATAGAAAAAGAGGTAGAATCGTCAGCCAAATTCATGAAAGAGATGGACGAGGCCAAACATTTTGCAGAGGTCTTCTTACGAATATCGCCCAACAGACGGGGAAGGGGAATTGAGTTTCATTCGGAGATGGCGGAAGGAACCCTGCCAGCCGGGGGGCTTCTCTCCGTTGAAGAAGGAATCCGAGAGTCCTCCATGGCAGGAGTCATTTTGGGTTACCCCATGACCGACATTCGGGTCAGTTTATTAAAAGCAAATATCGATTCTGACCATCCCTCCCTGCTTGCGCTCAAGGTTGCTTCTTCCAACGCCTTGCGAGAGGGCTGCCGGAAAGCCCAGCCCGTTCTTATGGAGCCGATGATGGAGGTCAATATCATCGCCCCTGAGGAGTTTATGGGCGAGGTCGTAGGAGATTTAAAGGCGAGAAAGAGTTCCGTTGAAGCGATTAGCCCGAAGGGCAGGGTCACCGCGATCAAGGCCATTTCTCCGCTGACTCGAATGTTCGGGTACTCAACCGATTTGAGATCCCTCACGCAGGGGAGAGGAACCTTCTCCATGCAATTCTCTCGGTATGATAAAATGATCAGTTAAGAATAACGTGTCCCTGCCTGCCGGCAAGCAGGCGTGTCGCGTGACCGTGTCCGTAAGGACCTCCCATGGATGAAGAAATCCTTCAGCTTCTAAGGGAACACCCTTCCGCCTTTCTCTCAGGGGAGGAAATCAGTCGTCGTTTGAAAGTAAGCCGGACGGCCGTGTGGAAGAGAATGGAGCGGCTCAGGGCCATGGGCTATGAGATTGAGGCCTCGACGCGATCGGGATACCGGTTGGTCCAATCCCCCGATCTTCTCACGCCGTCCGAGATCAAGCCTCTTCTGAAGACGAAGTGGATGGGGAAGAGGATCCATCATTTCCAAACCATCGATTCGACGAACTCTAAAGCCTATCAACTCGCCCTCAGCGGTGCTGAGGAAGGAGAGGTCGTGCTCTCGGAGTTGCAGGAAAAAGGGAAGGGGAGGCTGGGAAGGCAATGGTTCTCTCCACCTTCATTGAACCTTTATCTTTCCGTCATCCTGAGGCCGAGAATTCCGCCTCATCAAGCTCCCCTCATCACCCTGATGGCAGCCGTGGCTACGGCAGATGCGATCCGCAAGTTTTCCGGACTCCTCCCCTCGATCAAATGGCCCAATGACATCCTGCTCCGGGATCGAAAGGTAGCCGGGCTCCTCAACGAGATCCACTCGGAAATGGACCGAGTCCATTTTGTGATCCTCGGAATCGGCGTTAACCTCAATATGGACGCGGAGAAGTTTTCGAAAGAAATCCGGTCTATTGCCACGTCGCTGAAGATGGAAATGGGACAGACGGTTTCGAGAAAGGATTTTCTCAAATCCCTTCTGCTCGAATTGGAGAGCTGGTATTCGATCTTTTTAGAAGAAGGCGGGGCCGTTGTTCTAAAGGCCTGGAAAGATCGGGCTGACATCAGAGGGAGAGAAGTGAAAGTCACTTCCTTCGGGGAGACCGTCGTCGGCACAGCCATCGACGTGGATTCGGATGGGGCGTTGATCTTAGAAACAGGGGACGGCAAACAGAGGAGGGTGATGGCAGGAGATATTGAATATTCGAAAAAGATCGAAGCACCAAATATCAAGCACCAAATATCAAACAAATCTGAATGTCCAAAACTCTAAATGGAATTTTCTTGGTCATTGGGAATTGAGACTTGGAATTTATTTGGGATTTGGAATTTGGGATTTGAGATTTTTCCCAGCTGTGCTGGGAGGGAGGTCCTATGCTGCTGGTCATTGACGTGGGGAATACGAATACCGTCCTGGGAGTTTTCGACGGCGATGTTCTGGTCGATCATTGGCGGATCTGGACAGAAAAGGGGAAGACGGCTGATGAATGGGGAATCATGTTCCGGGATCTCTTCCAGTTCGATCATCTCAATATCGGGGATTTCGAGGGGTTGATCATCTCCTCCGTCGTCCCCCCGGTTCTGGACATGCTGCAGGGAATGGCTGAAAAATATTTTCATGTGACCCCGCTCATTGTCGGGCCGGATATGGATACGGGAATCGTCATCGCCTATGAGAACCCTGTAGAAGTAGGAGCGGACCGGATCGTCAATGCCGTGGCCGCTTACGCGCGGCATAAGAAGAGTTTGATTGTGGTGGATTTTGGAACGGCGACCACCTTCGATTACGTCTCCTCCAGAGGTGAATACGTGGGCGGCGCCATCGCACCGGGGCTCGGGATTTCGGCAGAGGCGCTGTTCCAAAGGACTTCCAAACTTCCCCGGGTCGAAATCGTCAAACCGAAACACGTGATCGGGAAGAATACCGTCCAGAGTATGCAATCGGGTATCTTTTTCGGTTACGTAGGCCTCGTCGACGAAATCGTCAGAAGAATGAAGAAAGAGGTGAAGTCAAACCCTAAAGTGATCGCGACCGGAGGCCTGGCAGACCTCATCGCTGCCGAATCGGAAACGATTGAGGAGGTCAATGAGTTTTTGACCCTCGAAGGGCTGCGAATTATTTACGAGAGGAACGAGAAGAAAAAGAAAAGATAAATCAGGCCGCGCCGAATAGGGTCCCAACTTCTTTCAAATACTTCCGAATCCGCTTGGCATTCATCCCCAGATCGCTTTTTCCGACCCGTGAGACAGAGCGTATGTCAACGCGGCTCCCGTGATCAGCAGGGGCGACGCGAATAACAATATCATCTTTGAAGCCGAACCAGAACGTTGTGTCCGTTGCCTCGATGTGTCCTTCGGCCGCGTTCGCATCCACGATTACCCATCCCATCTTGCGGGCGGCAGTCAGGGCTCGCTCAAAGGCCTTATCCGGCGGATGCCTGGTCGGCTCATTGGCTCAACTCCTCCACAACGATATCGTCCCGGATATTGATGCAGCCAATCACGCTCTGCGCCGCAGGGCAAAAACGCAAGTACTGCGAGAAGGCCTCTTTGGCCTCGCCGGTTTTTCCCTTGGGCGCTTTCAGATGGTACGTGGCCCGAATCTGAGTAATCTTCAGAACGTTGTTCACGTTCTCGACATCTCCCTCCACGTCTGCCCAATACCGGTCTTCAGGGGTGGGGATCTTTTTTCCGGCCAACAGCGTGGCCAGGGTTCCCATCATTCAGGCAGCCGTCGCTGCGACCATATGATCGAGCGTCGCGGCATGCTCTTTTTCAGGCTCGATCTTGTAGAATCGTTTGATCCCGCCATGGACGCCGTAATAGATCGGCTCGTTGAATCCTTCGATCATGGCCCTTCGTGTGGGCCCCTTTTCCCTGACGATCTTGATCCGTGACGTATGGACGATCTCTCCCATTTTTTCCGCTCCCCTGTCAATTTTTGGATGTCGTTCAAATAACCCGGCCCCGTCCTCATCAGTATCTTCGCACAGGAGAAACGATGAAGCAAGAAAAGATTGTAGACTGTTTCATGACCGTGATCGAGGACAGATACGGCCGGAGAACAGGAAATCAGGTTTTTTGATTTGACAAATAACCCATGTTCTATGAAAATAGTAGGGCTCTATAAAACGGAGATGGGCCGTTTCCATGGCAAACGAAGACCTGTTAAAACTGAAGATCGATAAGTCCAAAGTCGTTTTTCGTCCGAGAAGGAGAAAAAAGATCGTTTACGCGACGTTGGCGGTGATCTTGATCATCCTGCTGGCCTCGCTCTCTGCCAAGGGCGTCTTCACGCCCTCTGTGCAGGTCCAGGTGGCTACGGTCACGCAGTTCTACCCGTCTCAGGCCTTTACGATGCTGAATGCAAGCGGCTATGTGGTTGCCCAACGCAAGTCAGCCCTGGCATCCAAGGTGACCGGACGCCTCATCTGGCTGGGCGTCGAAGAGGGAAGCATTTTAAAGAAGGACCAGGTGGTTGCCCGTCTCGAGAATCAGGATGTCAGCGCAGCCAAGGATCAGGCGGCAGCCAACGTCAATGTGGCCCGCTTCAACCTTGACCAGGCCCGGGCCGAGCTTCGAGATGCGACGCTCTCGTTCAACCGAAACAAAGAGCTCCTCTCCAGGGGAGTTGTGGCCCAACAAGCTTATGATGATGCCGTGGCCCGTTACGATAAAGCCGTCGCTGCCGTTGCGGGGGCAGAGGCCGCATTGAAGGCGAATACCGCCGCCCTGGAAGGTGCGGCGGCCCTGCTGGAATATACGCTGATCCGCGCTCCCTTTGACGCGGTCGTCTTGACCAAGGATGCGGATGTGGGGGATATCGTCACCCCTCTTGGCGCAGCCGCCAATGCCAAGGCCTCTGTGGTCACCATCGCCGATATGAATTCTCTCGAGGTGGAGGCGGATGTCTCGGAATCGAATCTGAGCCAGGTCAGGCCTGGCCAGCCATGCGAGATTCAGCTTGATGCTCTGCCGGATCAGCGCTTCCGTGGTGAGATTCACATGATTGTACCGACCGCTGACCGGAGCAAGGCGACCGTCATGGTCAAGGTTCGTTTCATCGATAAAGATAGCCGCATATTGCCGGAGATGTCGGCAAAGGTTGCTTTTCTCTCCCGTTTGGTGAAGGCAGAAGAAGAGAAACCCCGAACCGCCCTTAACCAGACGGCCTTGGTGAATCGAAAAGACAGGAAAACGGTCTTTCTCGTCAAAGGGGACAGGGTGGTCGAGACCCCCGTCAGCCTTGGGCGCCCCATGGGTGACATGGTAGAAGTTCTTGGAGGCCTGAAAGTGGGAGACCGGGTCGTTCTGAATCCTCCGGATCGATTGAAAAATGGCTCAAAGATTAAAATAGAAGAAAAGTGAATGGAAGGCAAAGCACCGATTGTCGAAATAGAGCACGTGAACAAATCCTACCGCAGGGGTACCCACACGATCCCTGTCCTGGTGGATATCAATCTCGATATTGCTGAAGGGGAATTCCTGGCACTGATGGGACCATCGGGTTCGGGAAAGAGTACGCTTCTCAACCTGATCGCAGCCCTTGACCACTTGGACAGCGGACTCATCAAAGTCGGGGGCATCGATATCACAGGGCTGACGGAAACCGAACTGGCTGCGTGGCGGGCGGTCAATGTGGGTTTCATCTTTCAGTTCTACAATCTCATCCCCGTGCTGACGGCCTTCGAAAATGTCGAGCTTCCTTTATTGCTCACCGATCTCTCTCGCAGAGAGCGACGGGGGCACGTGGAATTGGCACTCCAGGTCGTCAACCTTGCGAGTCGAATGGATCATTATCCCGGCCAACTCTCAGGGGGTGAACAGCAGCGGGTGGCCATTGCCCGGGCCATTGTCACCGACCCGACCATACTGGTCGCCGATGAGCCGACCGGAGACCTCGACCGGGTGGCGGCTGAGGAGATCCTTGACCTGATGGATCGGCTCAATCGTGAATCACATAAGACCATCATTATGGTGACCCACGACCCGCGGGCGGCAAAAAAGGCGCATACCATCCGGTATCTCGAAAAAGGTATCCTGAACAATGTACATCCTGAAGCTGCTCCTTAGAAATGCCTTCCGCCATAAGCTCCGCACGGCTCTGACCATTCTAAGCATCACCATCGCCATTCTCGCCTTCGGACTGCTCAGGACCTTCATCGGGTCCTGGTATGCGGGAGTAAAGGCCTCCTCGGCCAACCGTCTTGTCACCCGAAATGCCATATCCCTCATCTTTTCACTCCCCATCTCCTATAAGGATAAGATTCGCCAGATCGACGGCGTCAAGGAGATCTCCTACGGAAACTGGTTCGCGGGGGTCTACAAAGACGAAAAGAATTTTTTTGCCAATTACGCCATCGAGGCGAGAAACTATATGAAGCTGTACCCGGAATTCATTGTGCCTCCGGATCAAAAAGAAATGTTTCTTCGCGATCGGAAAGGATGTGTTGCAGGACGAAAACTTATCGAACAGTACCACTGGAGAATCGGGGACATCATCGCATTGAAGAGTGCCGTTTATCCGGGCACCTGGGAGTTTGTGCTCCGTGGCATTTACCACGGAAGAGACGAAAGCACGGATGAGAGGGTCTTCTTTTTCCACTGGGATTACCTGAATGAGTGGCTCAGAAAGACGGCCCCTCGCCGGGCCGATCAGGTGGGCTGGTACATCGTCGAGGTGGCAGATCCGAACCGGGCGGCTGAAGTCGCTCAGGCCATAGACAAGACCTTTAAGAATTCACTGGCTGAGACACTCACCGAAACCGAAAAGGCATTCTTTCTCTCGTTTATTTCTATGGCCGATGCCATCATTGTGGCCATCCAACTGGTCTCCTTCGTCGTGATCGTCATCATCGTCGCCGTGGCTGCGAACACCATGGCGATGACGGCGCGGGAGCGGATTGGAGAATATGCCATCTTCAAGACCCTGGGTTTTAGAGGCTGGCGCATTGCCGGCATGATCGTGGGGGAATCTCTTTTGATCACCATGATCGGCTGCCTCATCGGAATAGCCTTCACCCCTCCCGCAGCAAAAGAGTTCAGCAAGCTTGTTGGCACCTACTTTCCGACCTTTAGAGTGGAGATCGAAACCATTTACATGGATCTCGGAGCTGCCGTTCTGGTCGGTCTTAGTGCGGCCATTATTCCAATCTGGCGTGCTCTAAAAATCCGCATCGCCGACGGTCTGAGGAGGATCGGTTAATGCCGGGACTTCCCATTTCGTATAGCTTCCGGAACCTCTGGACGCGGCGGTTGACCACCGTGCTCACCGCCTCGGGGATGGCCCTGGTCGTGTTTGTCTTTGCCGCCATTCTCATGCTGTCTGAAGGGCTTCGGAAGACGCTGGTTGAGACCGGATCGTATGAGAACGTCGTGGTGATCCGAAGAGGGTCCACGTCCGAAGTGATGAGCGGGGTGACCCGGCTGCAGGCTTCCATCGTCGAGACTCAGCCTGAAGCAGCGATTGGGGAAGACGGTCAGACGCTCCTTGCGAAAGAGCTGGTCGTGCTCATCGCCCTTCCCAAACGGGACACGAATGCGCTGTCCAACGTGGTGATCAGAGGGATTGGTGCCAGCTCACTCGCGTTACGACCCCAGGTGAAATTGGTCGAAGGCCGCATGCCGAAATCGGGATTGTCAGAGATCGTCGCGGGCCGGAGCATTGCAGAGCGGTTTAAAGGGGGGGGCATTGGCGAAACCCTACGTTTCGCGATGCGGGATTGGAGGGTGGTAGGGATCTTCGACGCGGGCAACACGGGGTTCAATTCGGAGATCTGGGGCGATGCAGATCAACTGATGCAGGCCTTTCGCAGGACGGTCTACTCCTCCGTCATCTTCAAGCTGCGCGATCCATCCGAATTCGAAACGGTGAAGCAACGGATCGATAGTGATCCACGCCTGACGTTGGATGTAAAGCGTGAGAATCGTTACTATGCGGAGCAATCGGAAAGAATGGCTCGATTCCTTCGTATTCTCGGGACGGCGTTGACGATTATCTTCTCTCTGGGTGCCGTGATCGGTGCCATGATTACGATGTATTCGGCAGTGGCCACACGCACCGGCGAGATCGGAACCATGCGCGCCCTGGGCTTCAAGAAGATCAGTATCCTGGGAGCTTTTATTGTGGAAGCCTTGTTTCTGGGGCTCATCGGCGGTTGCTTCGGTCTCTTCCTTGCTTCTTTTCTGCAGCTTTTCACCATCTCCACGCTGAATTTCCAGACGTTTTCTGAACTCGCCTTTAGCTTCACCCTCACCCCCGGCATTGTTTGGAAAGGTCTTGGGTTTTCGCTGATCATGGGTTTTGTCGGGGGCGTGCTGCCGGCAGTGAGGGCATCGCGGATGAATATCGTCGAGTCGCTCCGGGCAGTTTAACGAGGAAATCCAATTTTAGAAAGGAGCGATAAAGATGGCTGAGAGGCAGTTAAATCCCAAATACAAAGACACCCTATCCACGCTCATAAACCGATCCCCTTATTTCTCGCTTCTCTCGATGGAGATAAAGGATCTCGAATGGGGAGCCTGCGTCTTGGAGGTGGAGCTGGGGGAGAAACATCTCCAGCCCTTTGGCTATGTCCATGGAGGGTTGATCGCTTCGGTTATCGACGCAGCCGCCTTTTGGGCCGTTTTTCCCCAGGTGAAGGATGGAGTGGGGCTCACGACGGTTGAGATGAAGGTGAACTATCTTGCCCCGGTTCAGAAAGGGAAACTTGTCGCAAAGGGTCGTTGCATTAAGATGGGGAAGACATTGGCTTTGGGGGAGGCTTACATCAACGGTGCAGAAGGAAATCTTTTGGCCCACGGGACCGCTACAATGATGATCGTCCCTGATTTGAAAGTCGAAGGCCAAGGGAACCTACCACCCAAGCAGATATGATTTTCACTTGCGGCTGCAAGCGTTAGCCGCGATATCGATATTTAAGTCTGGCGCCAGGTTAAGAATCCGGCGCCTTCATTCGGTTCAAGCGGTGATAATAACGATGCAGATGAGCGAGCGCGCGGGCGGCCCGCTTGACCGAGGGGTAGACAGGAATGCCCCCTTTTCCGAATTCTGCCCGTAAGGTCGCGCCCTGTGCCGCCAGTTCCGGATCGCCGCCTTCGGAATCAATTACGAAGACGACAGGCTTCCGGCTGCCTCTTCGTTTTATCTGCTCGATTGTCGGCGAAACCGAATCGAAACGGTGGAATGTATGAAATGCGCTTCTCGGAATCAGGCGCTCCGCGATGACCATCCCCATCGCCGGGTCCTGGTAAACAAGGTCCAATATCGTCCCGAAGTAGGCCGGGTTTGCAGAGGCTTGGAAGTCATCCAGAGGGTTCCCCGCAATGGAACCTGCAATCGGCACGGTCTCACGGAGCTTTTCCATGGTAACGGGTGACGGAGAGGGGACACCGAGACCCTCAAAGATGCACGTGTCGCTGCTCACGACGCTCGCGCCGCCGCCGATGCCCATCACAAAGACCCCGGAGCTGGTGGGCGGGGGTAAAAATGCAAAGGCGAGGATCGCGTCCATCCACTCGTCTGGCGATGCTACATGGATTACCCCTGTTTGACGGAAAAAGGCTTCCCATACCATCCGCTCCCCAGCCATGGCACCCGTGTGAGAGGCCGCAGTGCGTGTTCCGACTTCGGTCTCCCCTCCTTTCAAGACGATCATGGGTTTCCTTTTGCTTATCTCCCGTGCCAACTCAAAGAACCTTCTCCCGTTTCTCATGCTCTCGATGTAGAGGGCGATGACCCGTATGCCTTCATCCTCACCCATGAACTCGAGAAAATCCGGGCAATCGAGAACGGCTTCATTGCCGACGCTAACGGCTTTGTCCGTTCCGATACCGAGGGAATAGGCATATTCGGTCAGGCGCTGCGTAATGGCTCCGCTCTGCGAAATGATACCCAATGGTCCGGGGGCCCCGGGAATGGCTCCCCACGCTGTCAGGCCCGAAGCCGGACAGTACGGGCCCATGCAGTTAGGTCCGATGATGAGAAGGCCTTCTTCCTTTGCGATGGAAGCAATCTCTTCCTCGAGCCGCTTTCCTTCCTCCGTTCCGATTTCCTTGAACCCAGAGGTCAAGATATGGATGTGCCGCAGGCCGACCCTGCCGCATTCCCTTAGAATAGCCGGCACTTGGGCTGCGGCTACGCACACCATCGCGAGATCGGGCAAAACGGGTAAGGAAGAAAGATTCGGATAAGCCCGGAGGCCCCGGATTTCGGTTGCGTTCGGGTTGATGGGAAAAAGCGGTCCGGGGAAGCTGGCCTCCTGGAGTTTCTGCAAAAAGCTCATGCCCCCGAAACTAAACCCGGATCGCGCAACGCCGACGATAGCGATATGCCTCGGCTTGAAAAAGAGCTCCAGATCATTTTTCATCGACGCCGTAACCTGTTCCTCCCCGTGTGGTCCGATAAAGCTGGAGTATAGAAAGCGGGTGTTTGGGAGCCAAGCGTTTGTGTTGCCTTGGTGTGATTAAACATAACGAAAAACCGAATGGAGAGTCAAGCGAGGAAGGGCACAAGCCGCATTAGGTTTATTGATTTATGATGGAAGGAGATAACATTTCCTGGTTGTCAGTGGATTGGCTAAAAGAGATTACTGGATAAGGGTTTTGACCAGCCTTTCAATCTGTATGAAGCTCAAAGAGTCCTTGGGAATATAACAATCGCCTCCGGATTGAATCGCAGCCCCTCGGTATTCCAAAGAATCATAACTCGTCAGAATGATAACTTTTGTATTGGGATACTTTGCTTTTATTTTTTGGGTAAGCTGAATGCCGCCCTCTCCGGGCAGTCGAATATCCATAAAGACAAGTTCTGGTCTTAGGGCATCAACTTTCTGAAGGGCTTCAATTCCATCTGCCGCTTCATAAACGACCATTGAGGGAAAAATGGTTTGAAGTTTATCCTTGAGGATTTCTCTAAAAGAAGCGTTGTCCTCCACAATCAGCGTCTTTAAATTTAAGATCCTTTCAGAGAAGGCCATTTAGTATTCCTCCGAGGAAGATGATAATTACATAAATGATCCGATAGAAATGCCTGAATCAACATTACTCTTTGTTGTAGGGAAATTTAAATAAGGTGAGCACCCTATTTTGTGATGAAAAGCATTGTACTTCTGGGGCATTATATTCCAGAATCTACGAAGTTAAAGGAGTTCTACTCACTCAACTGCTTAAAAATCAAGTAATTTTTGTTAGAAACGTTGGGCGGAGAGATCCCCAGTCGAAGGGCTTCCAAGAGTTGAACAAAAGCCCCCAAATTTCCGGGAAAGTTGTTGTCAAGTTTTAAAGGAACCTTTGAGGAGATGAAAAGTCTTATTCTGCATTTTTATAAAGGCGATTCATCCCCTATCCGAACCATCCGCATTGAACCCTTTTTTAATTAAAATTGATTTGACCAACGTGAAAACCCCGTCATTCAACAGCGCATCCTTGGAAAAAAAATAATCCGCCTTGTATCGGATGGCGGCCTCTTGATATTCCGGCGAGTCATGACTCGTAAGGATAATAATGATGACGTCCGGGTGATCCGCTTTAATCTTCCCGGTTAATTCAAGGCCGTTTTCTCCGGGTAGACCGATGTCCATAAAGATTAGATTTGGATGATCAGAATCGATTTTCTGAAACGCCTCCACCCCGTCTGCTGCTTCGATGATGCCCATCGAAGGAAATTGATCTCGTAGGTTGTATTTAATGATTTCTCTGAACGAGGAGCTATCTTCAATGACCATTGTTCTGAACATTTTCCCTTATCTCCATCCCTCCCCAAAAACAAACCTCTCATTTCATCATCTCCTCCCTCTAAATTTGTCCATTTACATTCAGGAAATCAACCCATGTGAAAAAGTCTACAACACTTTCGTATTAAATCGAGACAGACTGTTGGGGAATAAAATGCCTCTGCTGTTTTATAATTGATTAAGAAGACAGGAGGCAATGATGACTCTTCGGTACCAAGAAAGATGTATCAGCAGAGACAGTTTAAGTTTTTGCAAGGACCTGAAAATTATCGGGGACAAGATCGTCGAAAACTGGTGGCGGAACGAAGGGCACCGTGTTGACGTAGGCGATGTAACCGATATTCTGGCGGCAACTCCCGAGGTTCTTATCGTGGGTACAGGGTACGCGGGTTTTATGGAAGTTTCACAGTCCCTCCATTCTACACTCAATAACCGCAACATAAAGTTGATTGCTCAGAAGACCCATCAGGCCGTAAAGACATTTAACGAGCTTTATTCCCAAGGGAGAAGGGTGGCCGCCGCTTTCCATTTGACTTGTTAAAGGAGAGATGAACCCTGAACCATGAACGATGAACTTTTTTTCTGTTCATCGTTTAACGTTCATGTTCGTCGTTTTGTCCCCGGATCGATCCCAAAAGAGTGTCAATCTATTGTCCTCGTCCAGTTTTACCCTGTTATAGCCAAAATCTGTCAATTCGGTTCGTGGGAGAATGCCTCCAACCATCGCGGTACCTAATATACTAATGGTTTAAATATCTTCGAGAATTTAGTATATTATATTTGAGGAAAGGTTTTGCTGGGCGTTCCCAAAGGAATCGAGGTGATAGGTATGGCTAAACTGACGCTGCCCCGACAAATCAAGAAAAGGGACGGGTCCGTTGTTCCTTTTTACCGTCAGAAGATTGAGAGGGCGATTGAAAGAGCGGCTTATGAAGTACTGCAGGATGAGGTGACGTCGGCAAGAATCGGTTCTGCTGTCACCGATGCGGTGATTCAAAAGGTCGTTTCCGTCTTCAAGAACAGAACCCCAACGGTGGAGGCAGTCCAAGATGCCGTTGAGGCAGCATTAATGGAAGAAGGTTACAACCACATCGCAAAAGCCTACATTCTTTACAGGGAGAGGCGAAGCGAAGTGCGGTTGGCCAAATCGGCGCTTGGCTTGAAAGACGACCTGAAACTGCCCTTGAATACCGTCGAGGTACTGAGAAGGCGTTACCTCCTGAAAGGCGACGACAGAAAGGTCATTGAAACTCCGAGTGAGCTTTTTCGAAGGGTTGCATCTCATATTGCACAGGGAGAAAGAAATTTTAAATCTCGTGTAACCCCGGAGGAAGCTGAAGAACGTTTTTATCACATGATGCGGAGTCTGGAATTTATGCCAAACTCGCCTACGCTCATGAATGCGGGGACATCGTTCGGGCAACTTTCTGCATGCTTTGTTATTCCCGTGGAAGATTCCGTAGAAGGAATATTCAAGGCTTTAAAGGATATGGCCAGAATCCATCAAACCGGAGGAGGCACGGGGTTCAGCTTCTCACGGTTGCGACCTCAGGGCGACCTCGTGGCTTCAACGAAAGGAGAGGCCTCGGGGCCGGTCTCATTCATGGAGATCTTCGACAAGGCCACGGGGGTGATCGTGCAGGGAGGCCGGAGGCGCGGGGCCAATATGGGTATCCTGCGCTGCGACCATCCGGATATCCTTGAATTCGTGGAGGCAAAGCTCGAGACAGACCGTCTTTCCAATTTCAATTTATCCGTCGGGGCCACGGATAAATTCATGGAGGCTGTTATTCGCGATCAACCGTATAGTCTGGTCAATCCGCGGACGGGCAAGAAAACCGGAATTGCCAAGGCGCAGTCTATCTTCGATCTGATCGTCAACGCCGCATGGCATACCGGCGACCCCGGTTTGATATTTCTGGACGAGATCAACAGAAGGAATCCAACCCCTCTGGTGGGAGAAATCGAGTCCACAAACCCTTGCGGCGAGCTGCCTCTTCTGCCGTATGAGAGCTGCAATCTGGCTTCTATCAATGTGGGAAAAATGGTCAAGGGAAACGGGGTTGATTGGGAAAAGTTGAAAGAATTCATTGGCTGGGGAATCCGTTTTCTCGACGACGTCATCGAAGTGAACAAATTTCCTCTCCCCCGGATCAGAAAGATTACTTTTGCAAACCGGAAGATCGGGCTGGGCGTGATGGGTTTTGCGGATATACTGATCAGGCTGGGAATTCCTTACAATTCACCGAGAGCCGTCGATTTTGCCGAACGGTTGATGCGCTTCGTCCACAGAGAATCTCTCAAGGCATCTCAGTCGCTTGCGGCAGAACGCGGCGTCTTTCCCAACTACGAGAAGTCCGTCTACGCGAAGAAGGGCCTTCGGGTGCGCAATGCCACGGTGAATACGATTGCTCCGACCGGGACGATCAGTATCATTGCAGGCTGTTCGAGCGGAATCGAACCCCTCTTTGCGATCAGCTTTGTGCGGAACGTTTTGTCAGGAACAAAGCTGTTTGAAGTAAATCCGCACTTCGAAGAAACGGCCAGGGCGAGAGGCTTTTACAGCAAAGAGCTGATCGCAGAAATCGCCCAATCCGGGTCTCTGCAGAAGATCAAAGGGATTCCAGGAGATGTCAAGAAAATATTCTTGACTGCTTTTGACGTGAGCCCTCGGGAACACGTGCAAATTCAAGCCGCTTTTCAGAAATATACGGACAATTCTGTTTCGAAGACGATCAATCTGCCTGGCGATGCCACGGTTGATGACGTGAGAAAGATCTATCTTCTCGCTTACAAACTCAGGTGCAAAGGCATCACTGTTTATCGCTACGGAAGCAAAAAGGGCCAGGTTCTCTCCTTTGGGTATAAGAAAACCGAGGCCGAGGTAAGCGGGCCGGTTTTCGCTGATTCAGAGTATTCCGGAGGGTGTGCCACGGGTGTCTGTCCTTTTTGAAGGAGGGGTCTTCTCGGATTTTCAGAAAGTAGTAGTCGGTTTGCCTCGGCCGACCTATTAGCTCACAGGAATCTTGCTCCCCCAAAAACTCTATGGGCTTCCGAAGGGTTTGCAGTCTATGCTCCCGGTCTTTCCGGGGTAGAACGGGCTTATTCTCTTTCAACCTCCTCCTTTGCCCTTTCGATGGAGATTTCTTCATCAGGACAAGCGAAAAACTCCCCCGTGGAGGTTGTGACGAAGTATGCAGGCATGGCCCATCATGTCGGGAGGGCCGTATTTAATGGATCCACAAGTACGACCTCCGCCAACTGCCCCTTCCCTTTAACCGAATAGATAGTTCTAAGCATTGGATTCTCCCTTTTAACACCCTCTAATAATTAAATAAGGATCTCTCAGCTGAATTGTCAATAGGTTGGAAGGGATTGATACATTGAGGAATGGCGTGCAAGCGTTTGGGCAGCCGTCAGGATTTTATCTTAACGGAAAAGTCGGCATTCTTAGGGGTTCACAGCTAAGTAAGCTTTAGTAAAAGCGTCCATCATACCATTAATCAATCTCATCATGTCGGTTGCTACATTTGAGGCTGATGCTGAGCCAAAGACTCCTGTAGACCAGGTTCCGGCGATCACCTCGACTTTAGGGTCTCGCTTCAAGAAGCTCTTTTGCCATAATTCAACTTCAATAAGAAATGAAAATGTCTTATCGGTCTTTTTCGAACCATCGATCTCCACATGGAGAATTGGAGTGTCCGAGGATAAGTCCTGTACGTATACGACATCGATTTTCGCCTCCTGAAGTTTCAGCTCGACACCCGTCCGAATTCGGTCTTCGGTAAGGCCGGCTTTCCTGAAATCCTCAGAAATCGATTTTTCGACTTGCACTACCACCGACAATTTCTTAAGACCCTTAAGCGATGGGCGACTATACTTGTCATCACCTATGGCTATAACGACCGGAGTGGATATTAGAAAGCTTAAGAGCACAACGATCAAGATGATCAAACACTTTTTGATGCTCATGCGTTACCTCTCTCCATTCTTCTCTTTCCTCTTTTCAGTCTGACACTGGCTGACACCGGATCTTATAACCGAGATCAGAAAAGATGTCGTCCTATTTTCTCTGACGGATGATGTAGAAAGCTAAAAGAGATCCTTGAATGCATGAGCAGCAGTATAAACGCATCCTACCCCACTAATGTATTGGGCTACCCTCAACGTCTCCATGACCTCCTCTTTTGTAGCGCCAGCCTTCATTGCTTGCTGAGTCAACGATCTGGTCCCTTCGACGGTTCCGTGGGAAGCGTCAAGGGCCATTGCGATCAGGAGCTTGACCTTCCTCGGCAAGACCCCATCTGCGAGGGCGAGTGTTTGGGTGGCTTCAACGTTCTTAAATAATTCCAGATCGAGGTTTTCGATAATTTTTAAAGGATTCTCAGCCATGATTATAACCTCCTTTATTAATGATTTGAGTTTTGGGTGGTGCCCCTTTCATTTGTCAGTGATTATAACTTAGATTGTGGATTTTGAAACAAAATCTAGTGTATTTCTTCAAAACCGCCCATCCGTTTGTTAAACCAAGATCTCCCATTTGGAAAAATCTGGGGCTCCCCAACTCCTTATGCTCATGTCACTTCAATAAATTGTCAAAAAGGAAGAAGACGGTGCTTCCTTAGTTTGGACTTGAGAAAAGTTACAATCGATGTAAGCCGTCGTAAATAAGAAGATTTTCCGTATTCAAGATACGGAGAAGTGATAAACGGGGTAGGCGAGGAAAGGGGAGAAGAGGCACCTGCTTGTTACTCCTTTAGAACCTATCTCAGTTCTTCGGTTAATGCTGGCACAATCTGGAAAAGGTCTCCGACGATCCCATAGTATGCATAGCCCTCAACCGGTCGGAGATCAACGGCGGGTTACTCCCCTTCTTCTCTTGTCTGTTTCGCTTTTTCGATGAGCTCGAGAATGGTATCAAGCCTCGTCTTGGCAGGAGGTGTGAAGGCACATTGGATTTGGTCGATGGAATAATGTTCGCTTAGGAATTCGGATATCTCAATTCTAAACTCCCAGCAGACCATCACTCTTTGGCATGGAAGGTTTTCATGAACGGTCCGACAATATCGGAATGGGACCTCGCCGCCTAATTGAGGACAGCGGATGATTAATGCATCGTGTTCTTCGATCATAAGCGTATTCGTAAACCTTGAGCAACTGAATACAAACTCATGGAGCAAAAAATCCTACGGGTCTGGGTAACCCGTAGGATTTCGCAGTTATCCGACGACCTTTCCTTTCTTCATGATCTTCGGTTTTGGCCATCCTTCAATATCCTTCAGGGATCTCCTCATCTCTTCCTCTGGTAATGGGTAGTCAACGAGTTTTCCGCTGAAATAGGATTCATAACCACCCAGATCCATGATGCCATGGCCACTCCAGTTGAGAAGGATGACTTTCTCTTTTCCCTCTTCCTTCGCTTTTTTGGCTTCTTCCACCACCACGGAGATGGCGTGGCTGGTCTCTGGAGCAGGGATGAAACCTTCGGTTCTGGCCCAGAGCACGGCGTTTGCATAACATTCCAATTGATTATAAGCTCGCGGCTCCACGAGTCCGTCAATGATCAATTGACTGACGAGGGGGGCCATCCCGTGGTAGCGAAGTCCTCCGGCATGGATGGGTGCAGGGATAAAGGAATGTCCGAGACTATGCATGGGAACGATGGGTGCCATTCCCGCGTTATCCCCAAAGTCATAGACAAACGGTGCCCTGGTCATGGTAGGGCAAGAAGTTGGCTCGGCAGGAATAATGGTGATCTTGGCGCCGTTTATTTTGTCCAGGACAAAAGGAAAGGCAAGACCCCCGAAGTTGCTTCCTCCACCTGCGCACGCAGTGACGATATCGACCTTTTTCTCTCCAAACTTCTCCAGTTGCTTCTTTGCTTCGAGGCCGATGATGGTCTGATGCATGAGCACATGGTTTAAGACACTTCCAAGAGAGTACCGGGTGTCCTTGGAAGTAACGGCGTCTTCGACAGCCTCGCTGATGGCAATACCAAGGCTCCCCGGAGAATCCGGGTGCTCTTCGAGAATTTTTCTTCCCACATTGGTATCTTTACTCGGGCTCGGGATGCAGTTGGCCCCCCAGGTGTTCATCATCAAGCGGCGATAAGGCTTTTGGTCATAACTGATTCTAACCATATAGACCTTACACTCCAGGCCAAAGAGGCAGCAGGCGAAGCTGAGGGCGCTTCCCCATTGTCCGGCTCCTGTCTCGGTTGCCATGCGCTTGATACCAAAAACTTTGTTGTAATAGGCCTGGGCAATGGCTGTATTCGGCTTATGGCTTCCCGGAGGGCTCACCCCCTCGTTCTTGTAATAGATCCTGGCCGGTGTTCCCAGGGCCTTTTCTAATCCATAAGCGCGATGAAGTGGGGTAGGCCTCCAGATAAGGAGTTTCTCCATCACCTCTTGCGGGATATCAATCCACCGATCTTTGGTGTTGACCTCCTGCTCTATAAGATTCATAGGGAAAACAGGGGCAAGATCCTGAGGGCCAATCGGTTGCCTGGTGGCCGGGTGGAGCGGGGGTTGCAGCGGGGTAGGCAAGTCTGCCTGAATATTGTACCATTTCGTAGGAATCTCGTCCTCTCTAAGAAAAACCTTATACTCCTTCATAATCTTCTCCTTTCAAAAAAGTGGTGCCTTCGAATGGATAGTCTATCGTCCTCTTCTGTTCTGAACCCTAAATTTTTCGTTTTTCTCCCCACCTCTGAGAATAGATTTCCGAAAAGCAGTAGTTCTCTGGGTTGTCAGGACACATCTGTATGGAGTCGTAGGCTCACCACCTCCCTTCCCTCTCTATTCACCAAGTTTTATCTTGAGTAACGCTCGCTCTCAAACTATTCCTTAGAACCAGTTTGGTATAACCCCGGCCACCACCTTCCCTCCCTTTGGGTGTAGCGGGGCAAACAAAAAAAGGCTATGGTCAGCGTCCATAGCCTTTTGGGGAATTCCATCTGCAAAAAAAGCAGAAATAAAAAGGCCATGGGAGCCATTGAAGTCTGCCATGGCCTTCAATTCGAATTCAAATGCTTATAACGGCGCCGGGCAGACTTTCCCTTCTTTTTTCTGCCAGCACCACCAATTTATCCTTTTCGGCTGTTTCATATTCTCCGCCGTGGTCACGTTTAATGCGTTAAATACCTTTTAACAAATCGATGAAGACTTGTCAAGAGGTTTTCAGTTCCACCTTGCCCACCCCCAGTGTTTTCCTCCGACTTCAGGAAATCCCCTCCGACCTTTCAGGAGATCCGGGATCTCGTGGGTGGACAGAGAACGGCCCTGATTTTTCTTCAGAGATTTTCATAGATTCTCATTCTTGTAGGTCGGACCATCAGCTTTTCGATTCTTGCCTGGATTTCCTTCCTTTCCGGATTTTTCTCCCAATTTTTCCATTCTTCAATGCTATGCCACTTGGAGACGACAATCAAGTTATGAGAGTCGTCGGAGGCTTGCAAGGTCTCTCCTGAAACATACCCCTTGGCTCCAATGGTCTTTCTTCTCAATTCTTCGAGCAATTTCAAGAAATCCGCCACCTTCCCCTTCTTGACCTTCCGGTCGATGATAATCTTGACCGCCATCGACATCCTCCCGACTATATTTTTGTCATCCCCAGAATTGTTCTACAAAAATAGCTTGGAGATTGATTTTGGAATTCTGCCTCATTCCAAAGCAGTTGCCACCTCTCCCCCAGAAAGGTGTACCTGTCAGTAAAATACCAGAATTTAAACTTTTGTCAATCGATGAACTTATTGATTGAAGGAATCAAATACACCCAGTCGGCTTGTCGATTATTAGTTAAGATCAGCACTATGAAGGGAAAATGCCTCGATGAAGACCTCGGGAAGGAAGGGTTGAGAAAGGGGTATTTGTTACATCTACAAAGCGTGGAGGTTCCGGAGATATGAAAACTGATGATTACCGAAAGAAATCATAAAAGTTAGTGAATAATTGACGTCCCCGTCCCCCACAAGGTTGATGAATGGCAAGCTAAGGGCGGTCGGCTGGAATGATTTAGCCCGCCGCCGGGTGCGGCACATTCAATTATCCTACGGATACTATTCTCGTGCCGAGTGTCGTTACCCTTCAACTAAATGCTCACTCATAAGCACAATTTCCTGTTCTAAATCGCCGAGCGCATCCGCCTTGCCGGACGGCGGGAAAGGTGGTGGATGACCGTGCCGCAAAGAACGTGTGTTTTCTACGAGGCACTTAACCCGCCGAATCACGCCATTCTTAAAAATATACCGAGCAATGAGGCGTGTTCCCAATCCGATAAGTAGCGTGAGAAAAATAGCCAAATAGTCGCGCTGCCGAATGGCATTGATCTCTTGTACGCGCTCGGTCAGCAATAGTTTCTCTTCGTTTTGCATGGCATTTAAGTTGGCGCGTATTTCATCCATCGTCCGTTTCCCGCCTGCGAGGTGATTATATACTTCTGTATCGAAGGTGTTCGGTGCGGTGACGTATTGCTGTTGCCAAGTGAGGTCTGCCATTTGCCGGTCAATCAGGAGTTGTATTTGGTTCAGTAGGTGCAGCTTATTAATTCGCGGATCATGGTCCGGCTCTGCTTCAGCTAAAGCGCGTAGGTCTGACATGGCAGAGGGGAGTTCTTGCGACGCAGTAGCGTAGGGCTGTAGAAACTCATTGCGCTTGGTTAGAAGATAGCCGCGCATACCGGTTTCTGCATTGACCATCAAGGTGACAACTTCATTCAAAACCCTAACCATCTGAAAGTGACGCTGAATATCGGCTTCAATAATGGCACGCCGATGATTGCCGAAAAGGGCTACAACGGCGAAGGTTGTGATTGCAAGTAGCGGAATTATAAGTAGTATCTTCCCTTGCGCACGCAATGGAATACGCCGCCATAGGCGCATCACTGGCTGAACGATACGCTTAGCTATACTTATAATATTTTGTATCATCGCTTCACCTCTATCGGAGTTTGTTCCAGCGCATGACACTACAAATCATCATAACAACCGCTATAGTATACGAATTGACTCGTTGGGTAGATTATATTTGTTTAATTTGATGAATGCTATTGATTTCCGTCGTGTCATGCCCCCCCTTGTCAAAACCTACCTCCTATAGTATCTGTCCGTCGTGACGAGGCCGACCGATGGGCCGGCCAGTTCGCGAACGCGCTTCATCTTCTGCCGCACGCGAGCACTGCCCATTTCATATCCATTCCCATGCCAGGAGAGCCCACAATAGCAACACCCCAACAGCCGTAGTGATTATCGTTATTGGCACGCCAACCCTGAGGAAATCCATGAAGTGAAGCGGCGCTCTCTGTTGTGCTCCTTGCGCCACGATCACGTTCGCCACGCTGCCGAACAGAGTAAGATTTCCGGCAAAGGTACTGACAAGAGCGAGTAGAAGCCAAACAAATTTGGGATTACTCATCTGTGCAACCCAATGGCCGACAATGAGCACAAAGGGCACATTGGAAAAAAGGTTGCTCCCAATAATGGTCGCGCCGCTGATTTGCACAACGCTTGCGAACCGGACCTCTGTACCCAAGTGGTTAATGCAGGTGTTTAGCAGTTCACGGTCCGCCTTCACAAAGCCCTGGACGACTACAAACAGGCCGGCAAAAAAGAGAAGCAGTGACCAGTCCACTGCTTCCAACGCCACTCGGGGGGGGCGATTTGCCCATACCAAGAGCACCGTGCCTGCTGTCAGCGCGGCAGCGTCCATCGGTGCACCAACCATGAAGGCTACAGTGAGCCCGCCGAGTGCGCACACGCTCTTGATCGCGAGTCCATGTTGCACTGCTCCCTTTGGAGTTGCCGTCTGTTGCCATTGCAGGACCGCAGTTGCCAGCGACCGCCGATAAAGGATCTCAAGCATCAACCAGTTCACGGTCAGGCATATCAGGCCGACGGGCACCATGCGCAAAGCGAAAGCCGACCACCCCCAACCGGAAGCATGTCCTATGATGATATTCTGTGGGTTGCCTGTGAGCGTCATAACGCTACCGATGTTCGCACTGGTTACCAGTGCAAGCAGAAAGGGGGTTGCGGGAATTCCTGCCTGTGCAGTCATCTCCAAGAGCAGAGGCGTGGCCAATAAGCAAACAGTGTCGTTCAGCATTCCCGCTGAGCCAATGCCGGAGGTGAAAACAATGAGGGCTAATAGGACATGGGGACCGCGGCAGCGGTTTAACGCTTTGAGAGCAACCCATGTAGGCAGTCCGCTTTGCGTCAGGATGGCCAGCAGTACCATCATGCCAAACAAGACTGCCAATGTGCTGAGATCCAGAGCGGCAGCTGCCTCGTGACGGGTGAGGCACCCCGTCATCACCATCAACACCGCCCCTAACAATGCAGCCGTCGGACGATTCAGCTTGCGCGGGCTGTTCTCTCCCAACGAGATGAGCAGATAGGTCAGTGCAAAAATAACCGTAGCCCAATGCACTCAGAGACTCCTCTTATGTCAATCTTGGACTTTCGACTCATTGATGTCCTAAACGAAACTTAAGTTGACGGTGGTCGTACCTCCTGAATTGTCGGTCAGGTTAGGCTGCTAGTGTAGTGATTCAGAAATGTCTTTCCCTTATTTGTCATTCCGGGCTTGACCCGGAATCCAGTGATTTCCATCTGGATTTCCGCTTTCGCGGGAATGACGGCTTCGGAATCAGTGTAAAGAAGTGTTAGATTCACTACACTAGATTTTCCAGGTTCTTTTCCTTAAGATACTTCTTCCCTTCTAAGAAGGTTTCCATTGGGTCCGCCCCTGGCATCGTTTCCCCTGGTGAGTCCTCCGGTCATTGTACTCATTCATATACTCATCCAAATCCAATTGCAAGGCCTCCAACTGGGCCTCTGTATAAGCAACCCCTTCCTGGGCCGCCGCCTCATCCGATCAGCAGCAGCGCGTCGGTCACGCGGGATCTCCGGCGGCAGTCGTGCCAGCGGGCACGCTCTCGTCCTGTGGCTTCGTCTCGGGCATAAGCACGGCGAAAAACACCAGAGCACCAGCGGCTATCGCGGCCAGCGAGAGGAAGCCTGCGGGGTAGCCGAATCCCTGCACGATAAATCCGCCGACGAAGTTGGAAAGCCCTGCGCCCACGCCCACGCATAGCGCGGTCAGCCCCTGCGCCAGGTTGAACCGCCCGGTGCCGCGCATCAGGTCGGAGGCGATGATGATGGCGATCACGCCGAAAATGCCGGCTGCGACGCCATCCAGCAACTGGATTAAGACGATGCCTACGGGGAAGTGCACGAAGGAGAACAGTACGCCGCGCACCGGCAGCATGGCGAGGCCCACGAGGAAGATGGTCTTGCGCCCGATCCCCTTCGCCATGGCTCGGCCAACCAGCCAGGCGACGCCGACCATGATCAACTGGGCTGCGATGATGCAGGCGCTGAGTGAGATCGTCTCGGCCCCTGGGTGCTTCTGCGCCAACACCTGCCCGGCCATCGGTAGCATCGCCGCGTTGCCGAAGTGGAACAGCATGACGGATGCCAGAAAGATCAGCAGGTCGCGGTGTTTCAGCAGGTCGCGGATCGGGATGGGCTCGCGCTTCGTGTCCTCACCACCGCGCGCCAGCACGTGATCGATGTCCGCCGGGTTGATTAGGTTGACGACCCCGGCGCTGGAGATTGCGAAGATACACACGAGGTAGAAGATCCAGTGGTAGCCGACGTATTGACCGAGCACGCCGGCAAGGCCCGCCGCGGTGAAGTTTCCGCCGTGGTTGAAACTTTCGTTGCGGCTGATCCGCGCGTCCAGCTTGCGGCGCCCGACGATACCCAGCGACAGGGCAGCCAAGCAGGGCGAGACCACCGCTGAGGCGGCGCCCAGCATCACCTGGGCGACGATGACAGGCGCGAGCTTGGGGAAAAAGGCGATGATCATGCATCCGGCGGCGACGAGCAGGCCAGATACCGCCATCAGCAGACGCTTGACCTTGAGGCCGTCCACCATCAGCCCGGCCGGAATCTGGCAGACCGCTGCGGCGATGTCGCTCGCCGCCATGGCGATGCCGATCTTGCCTGACTGCCAATGCTGCGATCCCTTCAGGAAGACCGACAGGTAGGGGCCGAGCCCGCCGCGCACGTCGGCCATCAGGAAGTTGAGGCCGTCCAGCCCGCGCAGGCTGCGCGAGGCAGGCGCCCTGCTGTCGCCATCCCGCTCGCCCGCCCGGCCGCACCCCCGGCCATCCTGGTCCGCGTGCCCGTCATTCACCACTTCCTCCCGTTCTTGTTCGGTCCGAGCTGCGTTCTCCGGATACCCTTCTCCGCTCGACCCTTCGGGGCGTAGTTGACTATCATGACAAACTCCTCAATTCCACGCGTTGATCGTTTTCGCATTCGTGTTTCGTTGACTCCGGCCCATAGATTCATTCTCCCCGCCGATGGCGCGGGCATCCACCGAAGGGTTTGCCTAAACTTGCGTATTGGGGCACCACACTATCCTGACACCACCGGCTACAACGATGGAGGTGGTGGCGGCGGATATGCGCCGGGTGGGGGCGGAACAGGTGGTCCCGGGGTGAAGCCCGGCGATGCGTCCTGGGAGGCTTTCAAGTCAGGAAGGATGGAACCATCGCCGCCGTGAACGCTCATATCGGCAACAACGGCTTTCTTGTAAGTCAAATCCACCTTCCACTCGCCTTGTTTGCCCAATGTTACGGAACCAACCTCCAGGTTCGGAATGGCCCGCTGAACGATCTTTACTGCCTGTTCTTGTGAAGCCGATACCTCATATACCAGGGTTTCCTCGCCCTTGCACAAGATTTCACCGGTAGCAGGGTTAAGCCTTACCCTGGACACGATTTTTCCGTCGAGAACGAGGGTCACTTCCAATTTCTTCTCTCCTCTTTTACCTGTCTTGACAAAGCTCTTGTCAACGGTGAGCTTCGGCAAAGCGGCTTTTACCGCAGACATGGCCTGTTCTGCCGTTACCCTCGGCTTTAGGTAAGAGCCTTCTTCTTTATCTTTCCTTCCGGGTTTATCTATCTTTCCGGGCTGTGCCGCTGCGGATGTGGCAAGCAGCATAGTTGCGGCCAAGAGAACGACCACTGCTAATGACACCGAGTTGACCTTGTTTTTCATTTTTCCTACCTCCCAATATTTTTTTGATTACAAACGCATTGAATCCGGATTTAAGCGTTTGTATGAGTTAATTATAATGCAGGAAGATTACCGTAACCTTTCCCGAAGATTACATCTTGGAAAAGTTTGCCGAGTTCAATGATGTAAAAAGGTTGAGGGAGATTTAAGGTGGCAGAGAGGAGAATACAAAAATGTCGCCTTTTTATGCAGAAGGCGACAGGAATTGAACTCTGTGGTTTTGAGGCTTTCACCGAGTCTTCACTCTAAGAAGGCATTGAAAGTCAACGATTACTCAAAGAAATGTGCATAATTAAAAAGCCCCAAAGAGGTATAATAATTCCCTGGGGGCTTTATATCGGCATCTTCTGGAAACCCCATTTCATAACCCGCTCCACATAGGTTCTCAATAAAAATGTGAGTGGGAGGGACATTCCCCATGTTAGAAAAGTCGGGGGGTTGGGGGATTTCCGCCCAAGAGAAAGCTTTACTGTTGCAGGCCGCACTGTTGGGTTTCGTCCAAGACCTGCATCAGTATCTAGGCTGCAATCCCGGCAGGATGCGAGAGCCTCCAATGCGTGCGCTCCTGAATGTGTGAATATCGAGGATAGCAAGCGTAAACCTTGTGAGCATCTCCAGGTTCTCAGGCGGCACCCAGACATACGTGTTGCGGTAACAGCCGACATAACATGCGTACTTGGGCACGTCTTTTTTTCCCCCGACGGCGAACCACCCCGGCTTTACGGCGGGCAAGTACAGAAGGTGATGCGTATCTTCGTCGCTAACGAACTCAGTGGGTTCGTTTTTCATCCTTGCGAACGTCAGCAGGGGTCGTCGGTAGCGGACCACATCGTCCGGCCCGAGAACGTCCACTCCAGCGAGCCTCCTTTCAAAACTCTCAACCGTCAAGAATTCCATGTTTCTCAGCTTCTTCAGTTTTTCCCCGATGGCGTGATACACCTCTGGGCGTTCTTCCCACAAGCGCTGCAAGGCTTCGTCCGTGATCTGAAAATGGCGGTAGTAGAATTCAGTGAGGATTTCCTCGTCTTCGGAGGTGGCAGTTCCGGCAGCCTTGCGATAGAGCGCTCGCATCGAAAAAAGCTTATCTGGGTCGTTGAGGTTGTAGAAAAAGTCTTAAAAGCGTGATAATATCGCCATATCAGTAACAGAAAAAAGAGCGGAGACCGGTTAGTAAGAGAAGGAGAGATATGGCGAGATATAAGGACTATGATTATTCCCA
>Ga0208821_1000576_pt1 | contig 27286 bp, 21 predicted proteins | sample June2015DPH_20_5_FD_184720 | JGI IMG/M metagenome (GOLD analysis project Ga0208821, IMG submission 184720) | Peatland microbial communities from SPRUCE experiment site at the Marcell Experimental Forest, Minnesota, USA - June2015DPH_20_40... | ecosystem: Environmental > Terrestrial > Soil >... | reverse complement strand
GCGAAGGCGCGCACAAAAGAAGCCCTTGATCAGGCCATCACCGAACTGCTGCCCCAGATCACCGCAGAGAACGCTCAAGCTTGGTTCCGGCTCCCCTTCAAAACTCTACAGTGATACAAAAAATGCTCTAGCCGAGCGAAGCTCGGCTGACACCTGGAAAACAGACTTCACCAGATGGCTGAAAGCTGAGAGCCGATGGCTGATGGCTGAAAACGGAGAATCACTTCTCGATAATGACGTGGGCCAGGGCTTGCCCGGACGTGTGGGTGAGGGAGAGAGCGATGTTTTTCGTGCCCAGCTTGGCTGCGATGGCCGCCGCCTCACCGTGAAATTGAATGGTCGGACGCTGCCCTTTTGGGCGCACCACTTCGATATCGCGCCACCGGACACCGCGGCTCCATCCCGTACCGAGCGCCTTCATTCCGGCTTCCTTGGCGGCGAAGCGCGCGGCATAGCTTTCAAAGCGGCTGGCTCGTTGTTCGCAATAACGGATTTCGCCCTCGGTGAAAATGCGGCGAAGAAAGCGGTCGCCAAACCGCTCGATGCTTTCGCGGATGCGATGAACTTCGGCGATGTCAACCCCGGTGCCGAGAATCATAAGGTCATTGTCAATTTTTGATTTGCAATTGGCAATTTAGAACTGAGGCCAGGTCTCAGGTTAGGGATGCTAGGACAGTGGTAAGGGGTGCATCCTGCTCGGGAAAAACGGTCCGCAGGTCGAGTAGGACACGGCCTTCCTCTACGCGGGCGATTACGGGCGGAGCGTTGGCGCGGAGACGGGCGCTTAGTTCGTCGGCGCTGAGACCGATGTGGGTGAGCGCGATCAGTCGTGTGGGCAAGACAGCCGACGGGGCCGCGCCCCCGCCAATCACAGACTCGCCGTCGCACAGTGCCATCGTCAGCTTCGCGAGCTTCGCCTGCCCGGTTTGAACCTTGGCGACCAGCGTCTCCGCGCGGCGCCCGATCTCGTCTTTCGACAGGCGCATCATGCGCAGCACCGGCACGGCGTCGTGATCGCGCTTGACGTAGGCGAGCAGCGTGGCTTCGAGCGCGGCATAGGTGAGCTTGTCCACGCGCAGCGCGCGGAACAGCGAGTTCGAGCGCATGCGTGCGACCAGATCGGCGCGGCCGCTGATCAATCCCGCCTGCGGACCGCCGAGCAGCTTGTCGCCGCTGTACGTAACGATGTCGACGCCGGCGCGCAGGCTGTCGAGCACGCCCGGCTCGCCGTCGATTCCGACCGAATGCAGATCGACGAGCGCGCCGCTGCCCAGATCTTCCATGAGCGGAAGATTGCGGCGGCGGGCCAGTGCGACCATTTCGCCGAGCCCGGCCTGCTCGGTGAAGCCGGTGATTTCGAAGTTGGAACGATGCACCCGCAGCAAGACTCGCGAGCGGTCGTTGATGGCAGTTTCGTAGTCGGCAAGGCGCGTGCGGTTGGTCGTGCCGACTTCGCGCAGCGTTGCATTCGACTTCGACATCACGTCGGGGATGCGGAACGAGCCGCCGATTTCGACCAGTTCTCCGCGCGAGACGATCACTTCGCCGCCCTCGGCCAGCGAGTTCAGCGCGAGTAGAACCGCCGCGGCGTTGTTGTTGACCACAATCGTCGAGATCGCCGCCGGGCTGCGCGCGTCCAGCAGATCGTCGTCGAGCAGCTTGCGGAACAGCCGGTCGACATGAACGTCGCGCCTCCCGCGTTCGCCCGTTGCCAGATCGAATTCGAGATTGGAATACGCGCTCGCCGTGGCGCAGACGTGATCGAGCGCAGCGACAGCCAGCGGGGCGCGCCCGAGATTAGTGTGCAGGATTACGCCGGTGGCGTTGATGAGCGGCAGCAGCGAGTAACCGAGCGACTGGCGAAGTTGACGTTCGACGACTGCAAACAGGCCGCCGAGCGCAAGGTCCAGCGACTTCTCGTCCAGCTCGCCGTTGCCGATTTCCTGACGGAGGCGCGCGAGCACGACGCGAATACTCTCGGCGACGGCGGAATGACCCTCGCATTCGATCAGCGCCTGCATGTCGGGCTGGCGGAGCAGTTCGTCCGTCGAAGGCAGTTTCTGAAACAGCGCGGATTTGTTAGCGGTGGACACCGACGCCGATTATGCCACAGCGAGCTTCGGTGGAGCGACGGGCGTCTCGCCCGTCCGGTTCCCAGTTCTCAGAAAAACTGGGCATGCACTGTTGCCGCCGGTCGTGGGGTGTCGTAATTGCGCTGCGGTCTATTACTGAGAACTGAGAACGTGAAACTCGCGCTACAGCGTATGCATATACGCCAGCAGGTCTTTGATCTGCTGGTCGGTCATGACCTGGCCGAAGCCTTCCATTTTGGCTCGGCCATACTTGACGATGTCAGTCATGCGCTCGTCGTTTGCGGGCAGTCCGCTCAGCGACAGGTACTGGTGCTTGAAGACGCCTTTCAGGCTCGGGCCTTTTTTGCCGCGCGACGAGTACGGTTCATGGCACCGGTCGCAATAGTTGTCGTAGAGTTGTCTGCCCGCGGCCTGTTGCGGGTTGAGGCCGAGTTCGGCGTCGGACTTGCGCCGCTCGACGTCGCAGCCCGCTAACGCTAGAAGAGCTAGGATCACCACGGAGACACGGAGGCACGGAGAAATCCAATTCAAGAAGTTCATGATGATGGCGGCGTCGCCTGCAAGGACTCAGAAGTAGGATAATACGGGAAGCATGAGAGTTGCCGTCAAACGCGTTTACGAGGTCGCTTCTCCGTCGGACGGAGTGCGCGTGCTGGTTGACCGTTTGTGGCCGCGCGGGTTGACGAAAGAAGCCGCCGGGCTCAAGTTCTGGTTGCGCGACCTGGCGCCTTCGAATGAGCTGCGGCAGTGGTTCCACGCGAATCCCAATCCCGAAGCCTGGTGCATGTTCCGCAAGCGCTATCTCAAAGAGTTGGCCAGTGAAAAGGGCTCCGCGGCGGTAGAGAAGCTGCATCGTCTGGCGGAAGGCAAGCGGCGAGTCACGCTGTTGTATGCGTCGCGAAACGTGGACCGCAACAATGCGACGGTGCTGAAAGAATTGCTGGAAGGGATGAAGAAGCCTCCGTCAAACGTGGGCCGAGCCGCGCTCGGCCGGGGGCGGATTCGGAAGGCGAAGAGGCAGTAGCCGAGTTGCGATAGGAGAACGGCACGTCTCTTAAGGAGAAACCACATGCTTCATTCATCGCTACAGATAGTCGTGGGCTGTCTTTTTCTATTCTGGGGTACGTCTCTTTACGTCCAACATGGTGGTGTCGGCCCGCTGCTGATGCTCGTGATTGGGGCGGTTCTCATCACTGTTGGCGTCGTGGTGATGAATGTCAGACAAGTGCTCCGAGATGAGTCGAAGCGGCGGGAACAGGAAAGCAAGCCCATTCTGAACATCTGAGATCGCTGCTGTCGCACCACTCCGCACTATAATTTCCCAGTCATGTCCAGTCCTGCCCTCGAAAAGAAAAACGAGAAGAAAATCGAAGCTCTGCGCGAAAAGATTCGGCATCACGAGTATCGCTATTACGTGCTGGACGATCCGGAGATTTCGGACGCCGACTTCGACGCGCTGATGAACGAGCTCAAGCGGCTCGAAGCCGAGCATCCGCAACTGATAACGCCGGACTCGCCTACGCAGCGCGTGGGCGGCAAGCCGCGCGAGGGATTCGTAAAGGCGAAGCATTCCTCGCCAATGCTCTCGCTCGACAACGCTTACAGCGAAGAGGAACTGCGCGACTGGGAGCGGCGGGTGCATGAGCTGAGCGGACGCACCGACATCGAATACATGTGCGAATTGAAGCTGGATGGAATGTCGCTGGCGCTCGTCTACAGCGACGGCCGTCTGGAGCGGGGCATCACGCGCGGAGACGGCAGCGTGGGCGAAGACGTCACGTTGAATGTGCGGACGGTGCGCTCCATCCCGTTGACGATTTCGACGGACAAGTTGAAGAAAGCCGGAATCACCGCTGATTTTGAAGTGCGCGGCGAAATGCTGATGCCGCTCAAATCCTTCCGCTTGATGAATGAAGAGCGCGAGCGGCAGGAGCTATCGGTGTTTGCGAATCCGCGCAACGCTACGGCGGGAACGGTGCGGCAACTCGAACCGTCGATTACAGCGCAGCGCCGCATGGACTTCTTCGCGTACATGCTGTTGCAGGACGGACAAACTTTTGTCGACCGCCAATCGAAGGCAATGGATGCGCTGGAGCTGGCGGGGTTCAAGGTGAATCCGAATCGCAAGCTGGCGAAGAGTCTCGACGAAGTCTGGAAATTCATTCAGAGCTGGGAGGCGAAGCGCGAAGCGCTGCCGTACGAAATTGACGGCATCGTCATCAAGGTGGATCGGACGGCGTGGCAACGGGAGCTGGGTTTCACCGGGAAGGCTCCGCGATGGGCGATTGCTTACAAATATGCGGCGCGCGGGGGCGTGACCGAGATCGAAGACATTTTGGTGCAGGTGGGACGCACCGGGAAGCTGACGCCGGTGGCGGCACTGAAGCCGATTCCGATTGGCGGCACGACGGTCTCGCGCGCCACGCTGCACAACATGGATGAGATCGAGCGGCTCGGGGTGAAGATCGGCGACTGGGTCGAGGTGGAACGTGGCGGCGATGTGATTCCGAAAGTTGTGAAGGTGGTCGAAGACGATAAAGAACATCCGCGCGGCCACAAGCAGTTCGAGATGCCGGGCCACTGTCCGGTGTGCGGCGGCAACGTCGTGCGAACGCCGGGCGAGGTGGACCATCGCTGCGTGAATGCGAATTGTCCGGCGAAGCTGCAGGGGACGATTCTGCACTTTGCCTCGCGCCACGTAATGAATATCGACGGCCTCGGCGAGGTGCTGGTGAATCAGCTTACCGAACGCGGCCTGGTAAAGAATGTCGCCGATCTCTACAAGCTGACGAAAGACGATCTGCTGCTGCTCGAGCGCATGGGCGAGAAGTCGGCGGAGAACGTGCTCGCTGAGATCAAGGCATCAAAGAAGCTGCCGCTAGAGCGCGTGATTTACGGCCTCGGAATACGGTTTGTGGGCGAGCGCACGGCGCAGTTTTTGGCGGAGCACTTCGGATCGCTGGACGCGATCATGAAGGCGAGCGCCGAGGAACTTGAGGAAGTAAACGAAGTGGGACCGCGGATCGCGGAGAGCATCGTGGAATTTTTCGCCGATGAACACAATCGCAAACTGGTGAGCGATCTGCGCCAAGCGCGGCTGATCTTCACCGGGCAGAAAAAAGAAAAGGGCACGAAGCTGGCGGGAAAAACTTTCGTGCTCACAGGAACGCTGGTGCACCACACGCGCGACGAAGCGAAGAAGATGATTGAAGATGCGGGCGGGCGCGTCTTAGCCTCGGTGAGCAAGAAGACGGACTATGTGGTCGCGGGCAGCGAGGCCGGATCGAAGCTGGACAAGGCCCGCGAGTTGGGCGTTCGCGTGATCGGGGAAGAAGATTTGGAAGGGCTATTGTCGGATTAGGTCAGACATGTCAGACATGAAATTCAACTTCGATTGCGTGGCTTACTATGTCTCCGACATGGAACGGGCAATTCGTTTCTATCGGGAAGTGTTAGGGTTCAGGTTCGTGTCGCGAGACGATGTCGCTCGCTTCGACATCGACGGCGTTCTATTCGAAATTGTCCCTGCGCCTGACGTGAGCGCGCTCCGGGGCACTGGAAATGCGCGCCTCTGCCTGCGAGTCGACGATGTCGAGCAAGCCCTGAAAGCGCTACAAGCAAAAGGCGCGCGTACGGGTCAGGCACAAAGAAAAGCGACAGGTGTGCTCGGCTCCGTCGAAGACCCCGATGGGAATGAAATCTGCCTCTGGCAATATCTCTAGCAAGCCCAGGTCTCGAAAACCGCAAGACCTGGGGCGCCCACCAATAACACGCACATCACTTGGCAGCCAGGGATTTGCTCAGAAAAGCTACAACTTTGGTTAGTTAATCGTTTGCGGCATCCGCGTCCCAAGCCATATAGCCTTTTCCATCTTTGGCAGCGGGGTCAGAGTAGGTTAGGGGAGGCGCATTGCGATTAAATCCATGCGTGGCGCCAGGGTATTCGACAGTAGTCACTTCAAAATTGAACTTTTTTGCAAGCAGGCGTTTCAGTTCAGGAACGGCTTTTCCCTCGCCGTAGGCGTCTTCAGTTCCATAAAAAATAATCATAGGGGCCCCGGTCAGCCCGCTGCCGCTCTCTTCAAGTCTCTTTATAAAAGGTTTGCACACCGGGTAAAACGCCGCATGGGCCGCGAATCCCTTCTCATCTCCCATCCACAATTTGCGGTTAGCTTCCACCGCCGTTCGCAATGTTATCCCGCCCCCCATGGAAAACCCCATGATTCCGATTCGAGTGGGATCGATGGAGGGCAATTTTCGCAGTTCTTTTAACGCCGCAAAAGCCAACGGCAAAAAAGTCTCGTTCTGCGGCCGGTCCATTGGGCCGGTATAAATCCCGGTCTTGAAATCCACTTCAAAGATCGCAATCCCCGCATTTAGGATCGAGTCCCGATAAAACGCGCCGCGTGAGTCGATTCCCCCGGTCCCGTGGACGATGACAACTGCCGGGCATGGGCTTGAACTCTTTTCCGGCAAGTAAAGTGTCCCCGACACTTTGAAGGGCTGGTTCTTGTCGAGGGAAGAAAAGTTAATCGTAGTTCCAGCGGAGGATGCTGCAGCAGACATGACAAAAACAGTTAGAAAAACCACCGCAAGTAATCCAATACACCGCAAATACCTCATCACGAGCCTCCTATAATTCATAATGGATTTCCCCCGAATCATACTCTCTGCATCTCTTACGCCATATCCTGGCGGGTGGCCCACATCTTCGACGGGCAAGTATAGAGCACGTCGCTCTAGAGCTTAGGCAAAGAAAAAAACGTGGGGTGCCCCACTTCTCGCGCTTTTCGCGAAGTGGGGCCTTTCCGCATCCCTAGTCTCGGTTCTTCCGCGATTCGTTTTTCGCCACCTGACGCGCAGGGAGTTTCTGGGACCACGCCCGGCTTAGACAGCCGAGAGCGGCTGCCCCCACACATGCTCGCGACGCGAGCGTCTGCGCTATCCTAATAACATGCACGCGCACGGGGCAGACCGACATTCTCATGGGACGGGGCGGGTGCTGCGTATCTCGCTGGCCGTCACCATGCTTTACGTCGTCCTGCTGGTGGTTGCCGGCATCCGCGCACACTCGCTGGCGTTGCTTTCCGAGGCGGGACATAACCTCTCCGACTTTCTGGCGCTGCTGTTGTCGCTGGTCGCGGTTTTTCTGGAAGGCCGTCCGCCGAGCGCAACCAAGACCTACGGATACCGGCGCGCGGGAGTCCTGGCGGCGCTGGTCAATGCGCTGTCGCTGGTGTTGGTGTCGTTTCTTATTTTCTACGAGGCGTTTCAGCGGTTGCAGCATCCCGCGCATGTCCGCGCCGGCGTGATGATTTGGGTCGCGGCGGCGGGCGTCGTGATGAACGGCGCAATCGCGCTGCTGCTGTGGCGTTCGGGGCGGGATGTGAACGTCCGCAGCGCGCTGCTGCACGAGGTGGGCGACACGCTCTCGACCGCGGCCGTGATTGTGGGAGGTTTTGCGATCCTGTGGACGGGACAATACTGGATCGACGCGGCGCTGTCGTGCGGCATCGGCGCGCTGATTTTGTGGTCGAGCTTCGGGATCGTGCGCGAGACGCTGAATATTCTGCTGGAGGGCACGCCGCGCGGGATAAGCCTGGAGGCGGTGGAATCTGCGATGCGGAAGATCGCGGGCGTCAGCGATGTCCACGATCTGCATCTGTGGAGCATTGGGTCGGAGAATCATGCGCTCTCGGCGCATGTGAAGATCGTGGACATGGCGACTTCGGAGAGCGATACGATTCTGCGCGAGATCAACGAGAAACTCGGGCGCGGGTTTGGGATTCACCATACGACGATCCAGTTGGAACACGTGGTGTGCGAGACGGCGGATAATTGCGCGATCGCGGTGCGGGATGAAGAACACGGCGAGCACGATCATTCCGAGCACGATCACCCCCACTGAACCCGGAAGCGCTCATTTGTATCTGCATGACAAATAGCTGATTAGCGGATTTTCAAGCGGGCCGCTGCCCGCTTCTGTGATAACCTGACCGTTGGAGCCTTTCCTCCCTGAGTAACATCCAATGCCTATGCGGCGCTTGACTATGAAACGTTGGCGGCAAATCTTGCGTTTCTTGGCGGCCGTGCAGCTGCTACCGGCTCTTGAGAGCGGCGAGGAGACGCTCGTCGGCGGGCAGGCCGTGCTGGAGGGCGTGATGATGCGTTCGCCGCACGCCTGGGGCATAGCGGTGCGCAGACCTTCGGGCGAGATTGTTACGCACAGCGAGCCGCTGGAGCCGCCTTCCGAGCAACATAAGTGGATGGGCTGGCCGGTGGTGCGTGGGGTGATGACGCTCGGGCACGCGATGAAGCTGGGCTTCCGCGCGCTGAAGTTTTCCGCTAATGCGGCGCTGGACGAGATGCCCGCCGATCAGGGCAACGACGATCTTGGCAGTGCAGATCGGGGCAATAAAGATCCGCGCAAGAAGATGGAGATCCCCGGCTGGGTGCTGGGAGTGAATATTGCTTTCTCCGTCGCTTTTTTCATCTTCATGTATAAGTACCTGCCGCTCGTGGCGACGACGGAACTGAAAAAGATGAATCCGGTTTTCGGACAGCAGATTGTCTTTAACCTGGTTGACGGGCTGATCCGGATCGCGATGTTCCTGCTGTTTGTGTGGGGCGTTTCGCTGTGGAAAGACATTCGGCGCGTGTACGAGTACCACGGGGCCGAGCACAAGACGGTATTTGCATTCGAGAATGGCGGTCCGCTCGAAACCGCGGCGGTGCAGAAGTATTCGACCTATCATCCGCGGTGCGGAACGAGTTTCCTGATGACGGTGATGATCATCTCGATGATCGCGTACATGGCAATTCCTGTGCATACCTTCTGGACTCGATTCGCCATTCGAATTGCGTTGCTGCCGCTGATAGCTGGACTTTCCTACGAGATCATTCGCTTCGCCGCCAGGCATCGCGGCTCGCTGTTCGCGCTGATGACCGCGCCAGGGCTGTGGTTGCAGCGGATCACAACCCAGCCTCCGGATGACCGGCAAGTCGAATGCGCGATTGTCGCGCTGGATGAAGCCATGAAGTTGGAAAAGCAGCGCGGCGGGGAACTGGTAATCGCCTAGCGGTCGTTCGCTATTCGTCGTTCGCTCTTCGCTGCAGCCCAATAACCGTGTTCTGGATTCTGGAAAACATCACAAAACCATTGTTTATCCGTCGCTGCTGCAAATGCTGACCTTCGCTTAGTCTGCGGATGGAGACGCACATGGCGACCACTTCTCTTATCGAGATTTGCGGATTTGGCAGGAGGCTGTTGATCTCGCTCTCGTGATTTATCGCGCGACGGCGGAGTTTCCAAGGCACGAACTCTACGGTCTGGCGTCCCAGATGCGACGCGCTGCGGTTTCCATTTCGAGTAATATAGCCGAGGGTAAGGGGCACAGTTCAGACGGAGATTTTGGCCGTTTCCTTTTCCATGCGAGGGGTTCGTTACTTGAACTTCAGACGCAGATTATGATTGCAAGAGGTTTAGAGTATTTGACGAAGGAACAAGCTGCGGAGCTCACGCGTAGCACCGACGATCTTGGCCGCGGATTAAATGGTCTGATACAAGCGGTCCGGGGGAAACTCGGCCCTGCGAGAACTGCGGCGAATAGCGAACAGCGAACGACGAATAGCGGCACCACCGACCATGTTTGAACGCTTAGACCAAATCGAAATTCGCTACGAGGAACTGACTCGCGCGCTATTGTCGCCGGCGATTACCAACGACTCGGCGAAATACCAGAAGACTGCCAAGGCGCATAGCGAAGTCGCCGGGATCGTCGAGAAGTATCGCGAGTACAAGGATCTGAAGCGCGGGATCGCCGAGAGCAGGGCCGTTCTCGCCGACGAAAAAGATCCGGAAATGCGGGCCTACGCCGAGGAGGAACTGGCGAAGCTCGAAACCCGCATCGGAACCGTTGAGGAAGAGCTCAAGATCCTGCTGCTGCCGAAGGACCCGAACGACGAAAAGAACGTGGTGCTGGAAATTCGCGCCGGAACGGGTGGCGATGAGGCCACTCTGTTCGTGGCGGAAGTCTTCCGCATGTACAACCGCTACGCCGAGACGCAGAAGTGGAAGGTGGAAGTGCTCTCCACGTCGGAGTCGGGCGTGGGCGGGCTAAAAGAAGTGATCGCGCTGATCGAGGGCGACCGGGTCTATTCGCGCCTGAAATACGAGAGCGGCGTGCATCGCGTGCAGCGCGTGCCTGCGACCGAACAGCAAGGGCGAGTGCATACGTCGGCGATCACGGTGGCAGTGCTGCCGGAAGCGGAGGAAGTGGACGTCAAGATCGAGGCCAAAGATCTGCGCATCGATACGTTCTGTTCCTCGGGGCCGGGCGGCCAGTCGGTGAATACGACGTACTCGGCGGTGCGCATCACGCACATTCCGACGAATACGGTGGTGAGCTGTCAGGATGAGAAGTCGCAGATCAAGAACCGCGAAAAAGGCATGCGCGTGCTGCGCTCGCGGCTCTACGAGGTCGAAATGCAGAAGCAGCAGGACGCGCTGGCCAAAGAACGCAAGCAGATGGTGGGATCGGGCGACCGCTCGGAAAAAATCCGCACCTACAATTTTCCGCAGAACCGGCTCACCGATCATCGCATCGGCTTCACCATCCACCAGCTTGAGCAGGTGATGGACGGCAAGCTGCAACCGATTATCAACGCGCTGATCACCCACTATCAGGCGGAGAAGATGAAGCAGGAAACAACGAGCGTGGTGTGAGGCGATTGCGGAAACAGTCGATGGTCGTTCGTCGTTGGTCGTTCGCGGGGCGGCGGTAAGGCTAGAGCTGGTTTCATAAATCGGTTTTGGGTAGGGCACGGCTTCAGCCGTGCCGTTCAGGCCTGGAAAAATGCGGGCTTTAGCCCCTGGGGGACGTGCCTTCCAAGCTGAAAAGGCATTCATGAAAATAGCTCTAGGACTGGTGCCCTACTTCAATATTTCTCTCTTTTGTTTTTCTCCGTGTCTCTGTGTCTCTGTGGTGAAATAAGCACGTGCAACTAAGACAGGCCTTGAATTCAGGAATCGAGCGGTTGGCTTCCACGCGAGTTCCCTCTCCGCGCATGAATGCGGAACTCCTCATCATGTTCACGCTCGATTGCGACCGCGCGTATCTCTACGCTCATCCTGAGCGAGAGCTCACTCCCGACGACCTGCAGCGCTACGACGAAGCTCTTGCGCGCCGCGCCACCGGCGTTCCGGCGCAGTACATCACCGGGCATCAGGAGTTCTGGGGGCTGGATTTAATCGTATCGCCGGCGGTGCTGATTCCTCGTCCGGAGACGGAGCATGTGGTCGAGGCGGTGCTGGAGCTGGCGAAACCTCAGATTGTGGAGCGACGGGCGTCCCCGCAAGCCTGCCCTGAGCGAAGTCGAAGGGTCCGCATCGTCGACGTGGGCACCGGCTCCGGAGCGATTGCGCTTGCGTTGGCTAAGGAACTCCTGACGGCGGAAATCCACGCCACCGATATTTCTGCCGAGGCGCTCGAAGTTGCCCGCGCCAATGCAGCCCGCCACGAACTAACTTCGCGAATCGAGTTTCACCTTGCGGACTTGCTGGGCGCACTACCACCGTCTTCGTTCGACATCGTGGTTTCGAATCCTCCCTACGTCGGCGAGTCCGAAGAAGATTCGGTGCAGCTCGAAGTGCGCAAGTTCGAGCCGCGCAATGCGGTGTTTGCCGGGCCGACGGGCGTGGAAGTGATCGAGCGGCTGATTCCCCAGGCGCGCGAGGCGCTTTGTCCCGGCGGATGGCTGGTATTCGAGATCAGCGGCACGATTGCCGATCGAGTGCGGAGCCTGCTCTCCAGTTGGGACTGGGATGAAGTTGCGATCAGAAACGATTTGCAGGGAATCGCGCGGGCGGCGATTGCGAGAAAAACCAATCTCTAACAGACGTTGCTAGTGGAGAGCCGGGCGTCCCCGCCCGGCCGGACGGGCGAGACGCCCGTTCCTCCACCTGTCACGTCGCTAGAACGTCACCCGCACGCCGAGCTGGGCGGCGAACGGAATTCCAACCGTGGTACCGGGGCCGAAGAAATCTCCCAACGCGCCCGCGGGGATCTCAATCTGCTTCAGGCTGGTGACGGGCACGGTCACAGAACAGTCTGCAACTGTGCAAATGCTGGTGACGTTGCCGCTTGCTTGCTGCGCCGCAGGCACAGGCAGGTTGCTGATATTAGTTACGTAGTTAGCACCGAGATTGTTGCGATTGAAGAAGTTGAAGAATTCGGCGAACGGGTTAATCTGCCAGCGCTCGCCGATCTTAAAGGGGCGGCTAACGCGCAGGTCCGCTTGGATGTAAGGCGTTCCGCGAAATTCGTCGAGGCTGGTCGGCGTTCCGTTTACGGAAATGCGTTCGTTGTTGTTCTCGGCGGTGATGGTGATGGGACGGGCGCTCTCAGCTTGTGTAAGAGTAGTCAACTCAAAACCGCCGGGAATGCGCACCGTCCCGGCAAGCACAAAGCGGTGCCGCACGTCCTCGCCCGACGGCCCGTAGTCGCCCGGTCCGAAGGCATTCAGCGGATTGCATACGCCATTCACATAGTCGAAGAGTTCGCCGAGCACGCAGCCCCAAGTCTCCGCCTTGGAGAGCGTGTAGTTCGCTACCAGGCTGAAGCGGTTGGACACATTCCCCTGCAAATGCAGCATCAGAGCGTTGTAACTGGAGCGGTTGTCGGACTTGTAAAGATTGAATTCCTGGAAAGCGTAGGCGCGATACCCGTGGTTGCCCTGCTCGTGCGTGTAATCGGCGCTGACCGTCCAGTGCTCATTGAAGGCATGCTGCACGCCGCCCGTGACATGGATCGCATATGGCGTCTTGTAGTGTGGGTCGATGTAGGCCGGAGGACTGCTATCGACCCCTCCGTTGACGGCTTGAAACGCAGTGGCCCATCCGTTCTGCGCCAGATCGTTGTAGAACATGGCGAAGCCAGCGCGAATCACGGTCTTCTCGCTGCCGCCCGGCGAATAGGCGATTCCGAGGCGAGGGCCAAACTGCTTGCGGTAATCATGAGGAACCGCAGCCGGAACTCCGTGTAGCGGGAGCTCGAGGAAGACTGGATTCGCAGCCTGGCTTTGCCCGGAAGCTGTGAAAAGCGCGAAGGTCGTCTGATAACGCAGGCCGTAGCTGACCGTGAAGTGCGACGAAACCCGCCAGGAGTCCTGGGTGTAGAGCGCGAGACGCTGCACGTTCTGGGAGAAGTTGCCGTTGCCGGCGGGAGTGTAAGTACAAGTGATGTTGGAAGCTGGATCGGGCACCGGATTGCACTGCGAGCTCGGCGGAGTGTAATAAAACTGCGAAGAATTCGCTACGTAGTAGTCGGGGTTTTGCGGATACTTGATGAGCTGCTCCGCCGTGGACGCAAACGCCCCGCTGAGCACCGGTTCGTGAATAAGGTCGACTCCGAACTTAAGGGCATGGCTTCCCGCAAAGTGGCTCAGGTCGTAGCGGAACTGATACTTTTCCTGATTACGCAGGTCGGGGAAAAGAGTGATGGGCGTGGCGAACTGGTTGTCGCCGAAGGTTTCGTAGCCGGAAATCGTCAGCGCCGTAGAGCTGAATGGGAACGCCAGGGCGAAGCCCAGATCCGAGTTACGCGTCTGCGTGAGGTGCAACAGGCTGGCATCGAGGACCAAATTGCCGAGCCAGGTCGGACTGAAAGCATAAGTGTTGCTGATCACCGTGTTCCAGTAATTGTTGTGCGTGATTAGTCCGGTAGAGGGCAGCGTTGCCTGCTGCACCAGCGCGTTGTGCGTGAGGTAGCTGTCTTCGGAGGTGCGCAGGAACCACTGCGACTTCGAAGACTCGGCCCAGTCAAAACGCACCGAGCCAATGTAGTCACGGAAGGGGACGGGAACGTTTTGCGGGATAGCATCGGCGGAAGGAACGCCAGGAATCGGGTTATTCGGGTCATACGGATTCGGGGCCAACTGGGCCAGATCTTCGAATTCGGTAATGCTATTAGGGCTGTAGGCGATGCTGGCATTTTCATGGACGTGCTCGAATGAGGTGAAGAACCACACTTTGTTTTTTGCAAGTGGCCCGCCAAGCGTGCCGACGTAATTTTGCCGCGAGAACGGCTGCTTGGGATTAGGCGCCGGATTCTCAATCGGGAAGCGCGCGTTGAGCCGTGCCGCGCGCTCGTAGAAAGCCGCGTTGCCGTGCCACTCATTGGTGCCGTGCTTGGTGGTGATCACGATCGACCCGGCAGTGGTCCAGCCGGTGTCGGCGTCTTCATTCGACGTGCGCACGGCAAATTCCTGAATGCCGTCGGGCGAGAAGTTTTGCAGGAAGCCGCCGATGTAGTCGTCGGAGTTGTCGCCGCCGTCAACGGACAGCTCGTTGTTCAAGCCGGAGCTTCCGCCGGTGGAGACGGCGGTGATGCGCGCCTTGGTCGGATCGGAAGGCTCGACGGGCTCGGTTCCGGGCACAAGATAAGCGATGTTGGCGAAGCTGCGCGCCGCGAGCGGAAGAGTTTCCAGGTCTCGCCCGCTGACTATGCCCTGATGCACCGCGCTCGCCGTGTCGATCGACTGGGTTGTGATCGAGGAGGAATTCCCCTGGACATTGACCGTCTCGCGCCCGCCTTCCGGTTTGAGCGTGACGGCGATATCGCGCACCACGCTGACGGCCACGTCCACATCGGCAGTGACCTCGGCAAAACCTTTGGCCGTCACGGTGACGCGATAGGAACCGGGCAGCAGGCCCTCAATGCGGAATTCTCCGCGATCGTTCGCCGCCGCCTCGCGGATCATGGAAGATCCGTTTGACTCGACGACGACCCGAGCGCCCGCCACTCGCGCGGCGCTCGCGTCTTGAACCTCTCCCCGGAGCGCGCCGTTCGGATTCTGCGCGCGCATGAGCGCCGGGACGAAAACGAACATCAACAGGAAGACCGGTAGGAAAGTCGGAAAGATAACAGCGCAGATCGGCGAATTCGATCTGCGTATTTCAAAGAGTGAAGACATGGCAAGCATGAAGAAACCATACGGCAGACCTGGAACTTGACCCGAAAATTGAAAAGGCTTTCGTCATTCCAAGTGCAATCGCCAAGCGCGCCCGACGCGAGGACGTTTGCCGAAAAAGAATACCATCGGATGGCGCGCCTTGCGCCGCTCGGTTATTCCGTTATCGCGAGGCGGCCGCTGGCAGGATTTCTTCCACGTCTATCTTGGTTGGGTAATGTCCTGTATAGCAGGCGGAGCAGTAAGTCGTTTTTTCGCCGTCCGCGCAAGCTTTCTTAAGACCTTCGAGTGAGAGATAGGCGAGTGAGTCGGCGACGATGAATTCGCGAATCGATTCGACCGTCTTGTTAGCGGCTATCAGCTCTTTTTTTGAAGGCGTATCCACTCCGTAGAAGCAAGGCGAGATAGTCGGCGGGCAGGAAATCCGCATGTGGACTTCCTTCGCGCCTGCATTGCGAATCATGCGGACGATCTTCTTGCTGGTGGTGCCGCGCACAATAGAGTCGTCCACCAGGACCACTCGTTTGCCTTCGAGCAGGCTGCGAACGGCGTTCAGCTTCAGCTTCACGCCGAAGTCGCGGACCGACTGCTGCGGCTCGATGAAAGTGCGCCCGACGTAGTGGTTGCGGATGAGGGCAAGGCGAAAAGGGATGCCGCTTTCGGCGGCGTATCCGATGGCCGCGGTATTGCCGGAGTCGGGAACGGGAACGACGATATCGGCGTCCACCGGAGCTTCGCGCGCGAGCTGGCGTCCCATGGCGTCGCGGCTTTGATCGACCGAGCGGCCAAACACCAGGCTGTCGGGACGCGAAAAATAAACGTGCTCAAAAATGCAGCTCGACTGCGCCGGAGACGAGGAGTAAAAACGCGAGCTGATGCCTTCCGGCCCAACGATGACCAGTTCGCCGGGTCTGACGTCGCGTTCGTAGGTGGCGCCGAGCAAATCAAAAGCGCAAGTTTCCGAGGCGAAGACGACCGTGTCTTCTTTCTCGCTGGTGAGGGCCGGGACGCGGCCCATGGCCAGTGGGCGGAACCCGCGCGGATCGCGCGCGGCGAAGATCCGGTCACGGCTGATCATGACCAGCGAAAACGCGCCTTCCACGCGGCGCAGCGAGTCGGCGATGGCATCGGGCAGGGTCTGCTCGCGGGAGAGCGCAATCAGGTGCACTAGCACTTCCGTGTCGCTGTTGGTTTGGAAGATCGAGCCCTGGCCCTCCAGCTTCGCGCGAATCGCCTGCGCGTTGACCAGGTTGCCGTTGTGAGCGATCGCGATCGTGCCCTTGTTGGACTGCACCATGATGGGCTGCGCGTTCAGCAAGGCCGAATCGCCAGCAGTCGAATATCGGGTGTGTCCGATGGCGAGAACGCCGCGCAGAGAAGCCAGTACTTCGTGGCTGAAGATATCGGCGACCAGGCCCATGGCCTTGTGCTGGCGCAGGTGCTCGCCGTCCGAGGTGACGATCCCCGCCGATTCCTGTCCGCGATGCTGGAGGGCATACAGTCCGAGATAAGCGAGTTTCTCCGCCTCGGGATGGGCATGGATGGCAACCACGCCGCATGCGTCGCGAAATTTGTCGGAAGTCGGCATTTAGCTCTTAGCCTTTAGCTCTTAACTCGCGTGGGGACGGGCGCCTCGCCCGTCCAGCCGGGCGAAGCCCGGCAACCTCACTCCCCGGCAACAACGCTTGATTCCGTCCGCAACGCCCTCTCGAGCGAGCCCTCGTAAGCCTCGCGCAATTCCTGCACGCTCGCGGAAATCACCTGCTGGTCATCCACCGTGATCTCAACCTTGTCACCGCCCGTTTCGCCCAACACATCCGCGATGACGCCATACTCCTCCGCTACTTCTTGGATTCGTGGCAGGTGAGCTGGGTCGCAGCTTAGAACGACGCGGCTGGCATCTTCTCCGAACAGCAGGAACTCAAGCGCCGCTTGCAGTCTGGGCAATCTGACGTTCAACCCGACTCCGCCTGGCAGCGCCGACTCCACCAGCGCCACGGCTAAGCCGCCATCGGCACAGTCGTGAGCGGACTCGACCAGCTCCGCCCGGATTATGGCCACCAGAGCGCGTTGCAGCGTGGCTTCTCTCTCGATGTCCAGCTCCGGCGGATAGCCCCACACAGCTCCGAGAATTTCTTTCGCGTATTCGGACGACCCAAACTCCAACTCAGCATCGACGGCGTCGCCGGTTTCATTCGCGCGTAGCAAAACAATTTTCCTTCCAGCTTGCGCGAAGTGCATCTTCGCCGTTTTGTGGATGTCCTCGAGAATCCCCACCACCCCGATCACCGGAGTCGGATAAATTCCCTCACCCAGAGTTTCGTTGTAGAAGCTGACATTGCCTCCGGTAATCGGCGTATCAAGCTCTTCGCAGGCTTTGGTGATGCCGTCGATCACCTGCGAAAACTGCCACATGATATGCGGTTTTTCGGGGTTGCCGAAGTTGAGGCAGTTGGTGGCGCCGATCGGAGTCGCTCCGGCGCAAGCCACTTTGCGGGCAGCTTCGGCGACCGCGTGCATGGCGCCGAGGCGAGGATCGAGATAGCACCAGCGGCCGTTGCCGTCGAGCGACATGGCCAGTCCGCGATTCGAGCCCTTGATGCGGATCACGCCGGCATCGCCTGCTCCGGGCGCGTCGACCGTGTTGGTCTGCACCATGTGGTCATACTGCTGCCAGACCCAGCGTTTCGAGCAAATGTTCGGGCTCGCCAGCAACCGCTTGAGCTGGGCCGAGAAGTCTCCACTTTCGGCGAGCTTGATATGCTCCGGCATCTCGCGCTCGACCGGCGGTTCCCAGCGCGCCAGCGGACGTTTGTACACCGGCGCCTCATCGGTGAGGGCGTCGTTCGGAATTTCAGCGACGATCTTGCCGTGTTCGCGTACGCGCATCTTACCGTCGGATCTGACCCGTCCGATTTCCACCGCATCCAGTCCCCACTTCTGGAAGACGCGGAAGACCTCGTCCTCGCGGCCTTTCCGCGCTACCAGCAACATGCGCTCCTGCGATTCGCTGAGCATGATCTCGTAAGGCGTCATGCCGGTTTCGCGTTGCGGCACGCGATCCAGTTCGATTTCGACTCCCGTGCCACCGCGCCCGCCCATCTCGCAGGTCGAGCAGGTCAGCCCGGCGGCGCCCATGTCTTGAATGCCGACGATCGCGCCCGTTTGCATCGCTTCCAGACAGGCTTCGAGCAGCAGTTTCTCGAGGAACGGATCTCCGACTTGAACGTTTGGCCGCTTCGCTTCCGATCCCTCGCTGAACTCCTCGCTCGCCATGGTGGCGCCGTGAATGCCGTCGCGTCCGGTCTTCGAGCCTACGTAAATTACGGGATTCCCCTCGCCCGATGCGCGTCCGTAAAAAATCTGGTCGCGCCGGACCAACCCGAGAGCGAACGCGTTCACCAGCGGATTGCCGGAGTAGCAGGGCTCGAACTTCACCTCGCCGCCGAGATTGGGGACGCCGAAACAGTTACTGTAAGAAGCGACGCCAGAGACCACGCCTTCCATGACCGAGTGATTCTTGTGAATTTCCGCTTGCGTAGGGAGAACTTGCGTAAGCCCGGACGCCCCCGTCCGGGCAGCCGAGCGAAGCTCGGCCTGAATCGGCCCGAACCGCAGCGAGTCCATCACCGCGACGGGCCGTGCCCCCATGGTGAAAACGTCGCGCAGAATTCCGCCGACGCCAGTCGCCGCTCCCTGAAATGGTTCGATAAATGACGGATGGTTGTGAGACTCGATTTTGAACGCGCAGGCCCAGCCGTCGCCAATGTCGACGATGCCGGCGTTCTCGCCCGGCCCCTGCACCACCAGCTTGCTGCGCGTGGGCAAACGCTTCAGATGAACGCGCGACGACTTATAGGAGCAGTGCTCGCTCCACATCACGCTGAAAATGCCGAGTTCAGTCCGCGTGGGCTCGCGTCCGCCCAGCAGTTGCTTGATCTTTTCGAATTCCTCCGGAGTGAGGCCGTGCTCCCGGATCATCTCCGGCGTAACGGCAATAGGAACGATCGCAGAGGTGGTCATCAGGGAATCTTCATTGTCGCATCTCGACGGACTTTTCGCATGTGGATTCGTACCAGGGTTGTGTGGAGCGGAAACTCTTGTCCGCTGCATTTGATCTTGGTGTTGATCTTGATTTTTGTGTCGGTCCCGAACCTTCAATTTCCAGATCACCGTCAAAGGCGGCGGACAAGAGTGTCCGCCCCACACATCCGTCTATACTGTCGCAGATGAAATCCGTCATTGTCGGCACCGCCGGACATATCGATCACGGCAAGACCGCGCTGGTGAAAGCCCTGACCGGCATTGATGCCGACCGCCTCGAAGAAGAGAAGCGGCGCGGCATTACGATTGACATAGGGTTTGCCCACCTCGAACTGCCCGCCCCCGATGGCAGCAGGATTCGACTGGGTTTCGTCGATGTCCCCGGCCACGAGCGCTTTGTGCGCAACATGCTGGCGGGCGTGGGCGGCATCGACCTGGTGCTGCTCGTGATCGCCGCCGATGAAGGGATCAAGCCGCAGACGCGCGAACACTTCGATATCTGCCGCCTGCTTGCGATCCAACGCGGCATCACCGTGCTCACAAAATCCGACGCGGTGGATCCGGAGACGCTCGAAGTAGTAAGACTGGAGGTGGAAGATTATGTGCGCGGCTCGTTTCTCGATCCGGCAAAATCGCCGATGGTCGCTGTGAGTTCGTTGACGGGCGCAGGTCTGGACGAATTGAAATCCGCGCTCGCCCAGATCGCGTCCGAGGTTGCGGCGAGGAACTCGGCGGCACTGGCTCGCTTGCCCATCGATCGCGTGTTCACCATGAAAGGCTTCGGCACGGTCGTGACCGGCACGCTCGTTGCCGGTACGATCCGCAAAGAAGAAGAACTCGAAGTGTTTCCCTCTGGCAAGCGGGTGCGCGTTCGAGGCGTGCAGGTTCATGGTTCGCCCGCGGAAGCCGCCGTCGCCGGACAGCGCACCGCGCTGAACCTCGCAGGCGTTTCTACCGAAGACCTGGCGCGCGGCATGACTCTCGCGACCACGGACACTTTTCGTTCCACGTTGCGAGTCGATGCGCTTCTCTCGCTTCTTCCCTCAGCAAAGCCGTTCAAAGACGGCGCCCGTGTGCACTTTCACGCCTACACGGCGGAAACGATCGCGGAAGCGCGCCTGTATAGTTCGAAGCATGGTACGAAGCAACTGAAGCCGGGAGATGAAGCGTATGCGCAATTGCGATTCGCCGAACCCATGCTGCTCCTGCCCGGAGATCGTTTCGTCGTGCGCCAATTTTCGCCGGTAGTGACCATCGGCGGAGGGGTTGTGCTGGATGCTTCGCCTGCAACTCGCAAGCAACGCGTAGAAGATGCAACGGCATTTCTCAGGATCATGCGCGATGGTTCTCCGGAACAAGTGCTGGCAGCGCGCGTGGCGCGGCGCGGAGCAATCGGTCTGCGCGTGGCTGACATACCCGGAGAAATGAACATCGAGCGGAAAGAAGCCGCGAATCTGGCCGCAGCGGCCGGATTGGTGTGGTGCAATCAGGTGCTGGTTGCGCCAGCGGCATTCGCGGAAGTAAAGACAGACGCGCTTCAGGCTCTCAAGAAGTTTCATGATGCGAATCCTCTTGTCGCAGGGATGAGCAAAGAAGAGTTGCGCGATCGGGCCAACCTCGGCCCCGAAGTGTTCTACACCGTGCTGGGAAAATTGGCGGAAGAAAAGAAACTCGAAATCGCAGGCGAACTCGTCCGCTTGCCGGGCCGCGGCGTGGTCATGAAAGACGAAGAAGCCGAGTCCAAGAAGATCATCGAGCAGGCGTTCGCTTCTGCCGGGTTGAAAGTTCCGTCGCTAAAAGAAGTGTTGGCCGGTTTGAAGGTAGACACAGTCCGCGCCCAGAAAATCGTCACTCTGCTTCTGCGCGACAAAGTTCTGATCAAGATTTCAGAGGAGCTTGTCTTCCACCAGAGCGCGCTCATGGATCTTCGCCACAAGATCGCCGCGTTCAAAAATACTGCACCGAAAATTGATGTGGCCCGCTTCAAGGATATGACGGGAGTCAGCCGCAAGTATGCGATTCCACTGCTCGAATATCTGGATCGCGAGCGTGTAACGCGGCGCGTAGGAGACGAACGGGTGATTCTCTGATTGCAGAAGTTGCTCGTGTGGCGACGGGCGTCCTCGCCCGTCCAAGCCGAGCACAACTCGGCCTCGCCTCTAGGGCGATCATTCAAGACGAACCGGAGTCGCATGAAATTGGAGTTGCATAAGAAAGTTCGCATCATCGGCGCGGGGCTGGCGGGATCGGAAGCGGCGTGGCAGTGCGCCCGGCGCGGCGTCGCCGTCGAACTATTCGAAATGCGGCCGGTGCGTGCGACTCCTGCCCATCAGACGGACAACTTCGCGGAACTCGTCTGCTCCAATTCTCTGAAGTCCGAGAGCGAAAACACTGCGCCCTGGCTGCTGAAGGAAGAACTGCGGCGAGCGGGTTCTCTGCTGCTCGAGATCGCGCGGGAAACCGCGGTGCCCGCTGGGCACGCTCTGGCGGTGGATCGGGCCGAGTTTTCAAGAAAGGTGACGGAGGCAATTTCCCGCGAGCCGCTCATCGCGATTCGCCGCGAAGAAGTCACGGCAGTCGAAGCAGGCCAACTCACGGACGATCTCACGATCGTCGCCACCGGTCCGCTGACATCGGATGCGCTCACGCGGGAAATTGTGCGGTTGAGTTCGAGTCTCGACCCTTCGCGGGCGGGAGTGCCCGCGCCACACAATCTGTATTTTTACGATTCCATCAGCCCCATTGTCGAGGCCGATTCCATCGATATGAGCAAGGTGTACCTGGCGGCCCGCTACGACAAAGGGTCGGCCGACTACATCAATTGTCCAATGTCGAAAGACGAGTACAACCAGTTCTATGATGCACTTCTCGCGGCGCAATCGGTCGAGCAGAAAGACTGGGAAAATCTGAACTACTTTGAAAGCTGCCTGCCCATTGAAGAAATCGCCCGGCGCGGACGCGACACACTGCGCTTCGGGCCGATGAAGCCGGTGGGGCTCAAAGATCCGCGCACCGGCAGAATTCCGTATGCGGCGGTGCAGTTGCGGCAGGAAAATCTGCGCGCCGACTCCTATAATCTCGTCGGGTTCCAGAACCATCTGAAATTTGGCGAGCAGGCGCGCGTGCTGAGCTTGGTCCCCGGCCTCGAAAACGCGCGCTTTCTGCGCTTCGGACAGATTCACCGTAACACGTATATCAACGCGCCCGCGCTGCTGACGCCAACGCTGCAAATGAAGGCGCATCCCCACGTGCTGTTCGCGGGGCAAATCTGCGGCGTCGAAGGCTACGTCGAATCAATCGCGACCGGCCTGATGGCGGGAATGAATGCAGCCGCGCTCGCCACCGGCAGCGAACCGTTGCTTCCGCCGCGCCCCAGCGCATTCGGCTCGCTCGTTCACTACATCACCCAAGCCAATCCCCGGAACTTTCAGCCCGCCAACATAACTTTCGACCTGCTGCCCGCCCTCGACCGAAAGGTCCGCGACCGCAAGGAACGCCACCGCCTGCAATGTGAGCTGGCGCTCAGGGAATTTCAGGATTGGATCGGACGCGTCGTGTTGCAGTGCACGGCAATTGAGAAGTAGGTCCTTGTGTAAGCTCGTCGAACACCCCAAAAAACACGACCTCCGTTCCAGTTGCGGGTCGGCTACCGAAATGGAAAAATGCTGACGATGGACACAACATCGCCACTACTTATCAGAGACGAGCAACCTTGTGACCGAGAGCAGGTTCGGAAAGTGAACGAAGCTGCTTTCGGGCGCTCCGATGAGGCTGACCTGATCGACAGGTTGCGAGTACAGGGAGTCGTCTTGTTATCGCTTGTCGCAGAGTTTGACGGCCAAATCATCGGCCACATTCTATTCAGTCGAATGACGGTGGAAACGGCGCAAGGGCCCGTTGCGGCCGTTTCATTGGCTCCGATGGCTGTTCAGCCGGACCATCAAGGCCGCAAGATTGGGAGCCAATTGGTTGGTCGTGGTCTGGCTCAACTCCGCGATCGAGGTGAACGTATCGTCATCGTGCTCGGACACCAGCACTACTATCCTCGATTTGGCTTCTCTTCTGAGAAAGCCCGCCACTTGGCCAGTCCGTTCCCTCCCGAAGCATTCATGGCGCTGGAACTCTCCGATGGCGCGCTGACGGGAATTCATGGTGCCGTTCGGTATCCCTCTGCGTTCGGGCTGTGACCGCGTTCGTTTTCCCAAAGGCCCCTTTTGCGGGGCCTGGAACCAAACCTCTCCATTCCACGTACATCAAAGCAGGGAGCAAGGCTGCGCTTTCATTTCTCGGCGAGCCGCGTCGAACCTTCAGATGTCATTTCGCGATCTTATCCAGGACGTCTTCCGAACCCTCTGGGCGCACCGTGTCCGCACCCTGCTGACCATGTTCGGGATTGCCTGGGGTGTGGTCTCGATCGTCTTGATGGTCGCTGCTGGCGAGGGCCTTCGCGTCGGCCAGGCCAAGCAAGCCGAAACCCTGGGCCGCGACCTGATGATCGCCTTCCATGGCCGCACCAGCCTGCAGGCTGGCGGTACGCGGGCTGGCCGCCTGGTGCACTGGACTGATTCCGATATTCCCCACCTTCAGGAAGAGGCCACCGATTGTCAGTATGCGATCCCGGAGCTCGAGCAGGACACGGTGCGTTCGCACACCTCTTACAACGCTGCCGCGTTCACGGTAACCGGCTCGACACCGGAGTTTGCCGAGATTCGCAGCCTCGGCGTCAGCGAGGGCCGCTTCTACGATCAGGCTGACCTCAACGAAGGCCGTCGCGTGGCCTTTCTCGGCTCCGATGCGAAGATGCAGTTGTTCGCCAGCCGCCCAGCCGTCGGGCAGTCCGTCTATCTCAACGACATTCCCTTCACCGTTGTTGGCGTGATGTCGTCCAAGAAACAGAACTCCAGTTACGACGGGTGGGACGTCAACAAAATCTTCATCCCTTTCTCTGCCATGCGGCGCGACTTTCCCGATAAGCCGCCGGGTACGCCTCACACCTTCGACCAGTTGCTGGTCGTCCCGCGCTCCGTCGAAAACCACGAAGCTTGCAAGGGGGAGATCCGGCGTGTGTTGGGAAGACTGCACGACTTCGATCCCAGCGATAAAGAAGCCTGCCCCATCTGGGACACCATCCAGGAAGCAAAAGCCTTCCGCACCATGACCGATGGCATGAAGTACTTTCTGGGCGCGGTCGGCATCGTAACGTTGTTTCTCGGAGGCCTCGGTGTCATGAACGTGATGCTGGTAGCGGTCAGCGAGCGCACCCGCGAGATCGGAGTCCGCAAAGCCATCGGCGCACCTGCCAGCAGCATCCTGCGGCAGTTCTTTCTGGAAGCGCTCATCGTCGCCTTGATCAGCGGTGGCGCGGGGCTGCTCATCGCATTCGGCTTGTGCGCACTGGTCGACCTGCTGCCCATGCCGGACTTCTTCGCCGGCCTGTTGCCGACATGGCAGACGGGAACGATGGCCTTGGCCGTCCTCGGAACCATCGCCATCCTGTCCGCCTTGTATCCGGCTCGCCGCGCCGCCGCCATCGATCCCATCGAAGCCTTGCGCCACGAGGCTGGTGGCTAACATGGGCATGATCTATCAGATCCTGAGCGAAGCTTGGACGGCGCTGCGGCGCAACCGCACTCGTAGCGCGCTCACCATGCTCGGCATCGTGTGGGGAATCGCCACCGTCACACTGCTGATCGCATACGGCGGCAGCTTCCGCGAAATTCTGGTCAATGGCTTCGACGCCTTCGGCAAAGGCGCCGTCATCGCGTGGCCGCAGCAGACCAGCGAACAACCCGGCGGCCAACGCGCTGGCAAAATAGTCGTCCTCGAGCAAGCCGACCTCGACATGATCAAGGAGACCGCCAACTATGTGCGCCACGCGTGTCTCGAGACCGTGCGCCGTCCCGGCATTGGCTACGAAGACCGCTTGGTGGGCACTGCGGCCGTGCGTGGCGTTTGCCCGGAATACGGCGATATGCGCAACGAACAACCTTCGGAAGGCCGCTGGATCAACTCGCTCGACGAACTCGAACGGCGCCGCGTCGTGTTCCTGGGAGCGCGCGTACGCGAGCAGTTGTTCGGCGGACGCCCCGCTGTGGGCGAGACGGTCGTGATTGGAGGAGTGCGGTTTACTGTGATCGGCACCATGGACCGCAAGATCCAACTGAGCAACTACTTTTCCAGCGACGACGAGTCAACTTGGATTCCCTACTCTGCAGCGAATGATCTTTGGAACGCAAAGTACGGCGACGTGCTCGTGTTTGAACCCATCGCGCCGCAGTTCGAGCAGCGCGCGGAGGCGCAGGTTCTCGCCGCTATCGCCACGCGCCAGCAATTCTCGCCCACCGACAAGAAAGCCATTCAGATGTTCGGACGCGAAGAATTCCGCCCCGTCATCAACGGCATCACCATCGGTCTGCAAGTGCTGCTCGTGTTCATCGGGATCCTCACTCTCGGGATCGGCGGCGTCGGCGTCATGAACATCATGCTCGTCTCGGTGGATGAGCGCATTGGGGAAATCGGCTTGCGGCGCGCTCTCGGCGCTCGCAAGTGGCACATCAAGGCCCAATTCCTTGCCGAGACGCTGCTCATCATGCTGCTCGGCGGCGCCATCGGCATCGTCGTCTCTTACCTGGTCGCCGCCGGCGTAGGAACGCTTCCGCTGATGGGCCCGCTATTCGAAGACGACTCCGGGAAAGCCGACATCCACCTCAGAATTTCATTCTTCACCATCATGATTTCGACGCTGGTGTTGCTGGTCGTCGGCGTGCTGAGCGCGCTGATTCCCGCGTCGCGAGCTGCCAACCTCGATCCCGTCGAGGCGCTGCGCTACGAGTGATGTCCGGCGCGGTTCCCGCTTTTAAGGCTGCGAGCCACGAGCTTCGAGCCGCGAGCAACCGGTTGGCTTGTAGCTCGAGTCCGTAGCTCGAAGCGCGTGGCGCTCTTCTCCATTGACGCCGCAACTCTCCCCGCGATACCTTGACGGCGTTAGTGCGAGGTGATTCCTTGCCCGTCTCTGCCGTCGATTGCGTACAGCCCGCGCTGCAGCACACGCGCGAACAACTCTTCACTCGTTTCCGCTTCGGGCAATGGTTTCGCTTGGCGCTGGTTGGGATTCTCGCGGCGGAACTGCATGTCGGCGGATGCAATTTCGGAAACTTCGGCGGCAGTTGGCCACGCGGCCCACACAAAAGCGGGACCGAGTTTCTGCCGTCATCAACGCTGCCATCTGCTTGGCCTCCCTTCAATCCCGCGCACATTTCCGCGCATTTCGGGCAACTCATCGGATTGATCGTGGTGGGAATCTTTATCGCGATTGTGTTGGCATTCGTTTTTTTGTACATCAACAGCGTGTTCCGGTTCATCCTGTTCGACTCCGTGCTGCGGCGGCAATGTTCGATTGGCGACGGATGGCGAAAATGCTATCGCGCCGGAGGCCGATTCTTTCTGTGGCAGATTGTGTTTCTGATTGCGACGTGGCTGTTTCTGGCGGCTCTCGTGGGCTTACCGCTGGCCCTGGCTCTGGCTGCGGGCTGGACGACCGATCTGACGCAACACGTCGGGCGGTTGATTGTCGGAGTGATTCTGTTTGTGGGCCTGTTGCTAGTGTTCGTGCTGACAGCCGCTGTGGTGCAGGTGCTGGCTAAAGATTTTCTGGTGCCGATCATGGCTCTCGAGAACCTCGATTTTGCCGACGGCTGGCACCGTTTACTGGCAATGATCGGACGAGAGAAGGGACGATATGCCGTTTACCTGCTGCTCAAGCTGGTGCTTTCCATTGCCGCAGCCATCCTGTTCGGCATCATCGCGATCATCCCGGCACTGTTCGTCGTGGTCCCCGGTGTGGTTGCCGTGGTGGCTGGTCACGCCGCGGGACTGGGATGGAGTGTGACCACAATCAGTCTGGCGATAATTTTCGGAACCTTGCTTCTGTTCCTGCTGATCTATCTGATCGCGCTCGTCTGCGTTCCCGCCACAGTTTTCTTCCCCGCGTACGCGATGTATTTTCTTGCTGCTCGCTACCCGAATCTAGACGCGCTGCTGCATCCCGCCCCCAAGTCTTTTCCAATCGAAGGATGAGCCTAAAGGGGAGCCTGGACGGTGGCGGAGGAAAGCTCCTTTCTGGATTGGATTCTGAGAAAGTCTAGCAGCCGCAGCCGGGGCGGTGGGAATGTGGAAAGCGC
>Ga0208821_1000574_pt1 | contig 27298 bp, 19 predicted proteins | sample June2015DPH_20_5_FD_184720 | JGI IMG/M metagenome (GOLD analysis project Ga0208821, IMG submission 184720) | Peatland microbial communities from SPRUCE experiment site at the Marcell Experimental Forest, Minnesota, USA - June2015DPH_20_40... | ecosystem: Environmental > Terrestrial > Soil >... | reverse complement strand
ACACATCCAACTGCTGCTCGTCTTTTCCACGCATGCTTTCTTCTTATCAGGTTGTGCTGTGGAAACAAGAGAGTTTCGGGGTACTCCGTCCGCTTCAAATCTTCAAATCGAGTTTTTCCGCAACCTGCTAAACTTAAAATGGGCCGCGAGCCAAGAAGCGGTGACTCTTCCTTGGCTATCGGCCCATTCGATCCGGACTGGGATCGGAGGTGATAGTTACATCGTAAACCCTCTGGTTCGATTGTCAAGGATCAACTTCCATCGTTCGAACTAGTTCGAACATTGTTCAAATCCGGGAAAATTCCCCGCCAACTCTCGCTCCAATCATTGACACCTCCTCGTCACGGTGTTATTTTTATAGGTTTTGGAAGCGGTTCTTCTTCCAGCAGGATCAGCAGGGATTCGACCGTCAGTTCGATCATCACAAAATGGACCAGACACTCCGACAACTAGGCGAACTACTGCTCGGAGCCGTGCCCACGGTCATCCTTCTGGCCACCCTTTACATCCTCTATACCTTTATCGTCCATCGCCCGCTGACCGCCGTGCTCGCCGAGCGCCGCAGCCGCACTCAGGGCGCCATGGAAAAGGCGCGCGCCGATATCGCCGCCGCCGAGGCCCGCACCGCCGACTACGAGCAGCGCCTGCGCGAAGCCCGCCAGAAAATTTTCAAGAACCAGGAAGCTCGCCTCCAGCAGGACACCCGGTCCCGCAACCAGGCCGTCAACCAAGCCCGCACCCGTGCCCAGGAACAGGTCAAGCAGGCCCGCGCCGCCATGGAAGAGGATAAGCGGCAAGCCATGGCCAAGCTGCAATCGGAAGCGGCCCGACTCGCCACCGATATCGTCCGCGCCGTCATGCGCCCCATGGCATCCCCCAGCCAGGCTGGTGGCCAATGAGAATGATGCAAGAGATCGTGTGGGGACGGGCGCCCTCGCGAGCCTGCCCTGAGCGAAGCCGAAGGGTCCAGGCCGAGCAAAGCTCGGCAGCTGTCGGTAGTCACAACAAATCTGGGCTTATCCGTGCGCTGCTCGTGCTGGCGCTGCTCGCCTTCGTGTCGACGGCCTACGCGCACGGACAATCTTCACCGGAGTCTTCCCCGCCCGCATCCGCCGGGCCCGCAAAGGAAGCCAACCGGCCCACTCCCGACCAAAAAACCGTCGGCCAAGAGCTGGCCCATGAGACCCGCGAGTCTACCGGAGAAGACCAGGAAAAGAACGCAAATCTTAAGTACGCCGCGCCGGTACGTTGGCTGGCGCGCAAAACCGGTCTGAGCGTGCATCAGGCGCATATGCTGGCGCTCTGGCTGAACTTCGCCACCATTGTTGTCATTGTGTTCTGGGCCGCGCGCAAGTTCCTGCCCGGAATGTTCCGCAACCGCAGCGCATCCATCCAGCACGCTTTGGAAGAAGCGCGCGCCGCCAGCCAGGATGCCAATCGCCGCTTAGCCGACATCGAGAATCGTCTCCGCCAGTTGGATGTCGAAATCGGACAAATGCAGGCCACGGCGGAAAAGGAAGGCAACGCCGAGGAAGTCCGCATCCAGAAAGCCGCCGAAGAAGATATTCGCAAAGTGGTGCTGGCCGCCGAGCTGGAAATTACCGCCGCCGCCAAGCAGGCCCGCCGCGAATTGACCACTCATACCGCCGGTCTGGCCATCGCCTTGGCCCGTAAACAGATTAACGTCGATTCCAACACCGACCAGGTACTGGTCCGGACCTTTGCCTCCAAGCTGGCTTCGGACGCCTCTTCGCATGATGATAATAACGACGGCGGAAAGGAGGGCCGGTAGCCATGGCTTCCGTCGTCGGCACCTACGCCCGCGCCTTCGCCAATGTAGTGATGACAAAAAGCAACCTCCTCGATCCCGCGCGTATGCTGCAGGAATTGCACGGCATCGAGGCTCTGCTCCAGGAAAGCGATCCGTTGCGCCGAGTCCTGGAAAACCCGTCCATTCCCGGCAACGGGAAACGCGCCGTGCTCGATGCCATCACCATGCGCCTGGGCACTACAAGACAAGTAAGGAATTTCATCGCCGTACTTATCGATCACCGAAGGCTGCCGCTGTTTAGTGAAATCCTGAAACAGTTGGAGCAGGAATTAGACAGCCGCCAGGGCTTCGCCGAAGCGCAAGTAAGCAGCGCGCGCCAACTGAGCGATCCGGAAAAGCAGATGCTCGAAGCCGAGATCGTAAAAATGACCGGCAAAAAAGTCCGCGCGCGCTACCAGCAAGATGCGTCGTTATTAGGCGGAGCAGTAGTGCAGGTAGGCAGCACCATCTACGACGGTTCCGTGAAAGGCCAGTTAGAAAAAATTCGAGAGCAGCTGGTGGAAGGATGACTGCTGCGAGCTACGAGCTGCGAGCTTCGAGCACCCCGGTTCGCTCGAAGCTCGCAGCTCGAAGCTCGCAGCCTGTAGGACTGAGAGCTCAGAGCTGACTTTATGGCACAAATCAGAGCAGACGAAATTACCCAATTAATCCGCGAGCAGATCGAGAACTACGAATCGAAGATCGCCGTCGACGAAGTTGGCACCGTCATCACCCTCGGTGACGGCATCGCCCGTGTCTACGGCCTCGACAAGGTCATGGCCGGAGAGTTGCTCAGCTTCCCGCACGGCGTCGCCGGAATCGCCATGAACCTCGAAGAAGATCAGGTCGGCGTGGTCATCCTCGGCGAATACACCGAGATCAAGGAAGGCGACGAAGTCAAGCGCACCGGCCGCATCATGAGCGTGCCCGTGGGCGACGCCCTGATTGGCCGCGTGGTGAACTCGCTCGGCGTTCCGATTGACGACAAGGGTCCGATCGCCACCGATAAATTCATTCCCATCGAGCGCCTTGCGCCCGGCGTCGTTGCCCGCCAGCCCGTGCGCGAACCCATGGCCACCGGATTGAAGGCCATCGACTCCATGATCCCCATCGGCCGCGGACAGCGCGAACTGATCATTGGCGATCGCCAGACCGGCAAGACCGCTGTTGCCCTCGACACCATTATCAACAACAAGGGCAACAACCTGATCTGCATCTATAACGCCGTCGGTCAGAAGCGCTCGTCGATTGCGCAGGTCGTCAAGATTCTCGAAGACTACGGCGCCATGGAGTACACCATCGTGGTCGCCGCGTCGGCTTCCGAACCCGCTCCCATGCAGTACATCTCTCCCTACGCGGCCTGCGCCATGGGTGAGTTCTTCCGCGATTCGGGACGCCACGCTCTCTGCATCTACGACGATCTTTCGAAACACGCGGCCTCCTATCGCGAAATTTCGCTTTTGCTCCGCCGTCCCCCCGGCCGCGAAGCCTATCCCGGAGACGTTTTCTATCTCCACTCCCGCCTGTTAGAGCGTGCCGCCAAGCTCAGCGACAAGAACGGTGGCGGATCGCTCACCGCGTTACCCATCATTGAAACCCAAGCGGGCGATGTTTCGGCTTACATTCCGACCAACGTGATTTCGATTACCGATGGCCAGATTTATCTTGAAACCGACCTCTTCAACCAGGGCGTCCGCCCCGCCGTGAACGTAGGACTTTCCGTAAGCCGCGTAGGCGGCAGCGCCCAGATCAAAGCCATGCGCCAGGTGGCCGGAACGCTAAAGCTGGAACTAGCCCAATATCGCGAACTAGCCGCCTTCGCCCAGTTCGGCAGCGACCTCGACAAAGCTACGCAACAACAGCTGAATCGCGGTCAGCGCCTGGTGGAACTCCTGAAGCAAGGCCAGTTCTCGCCGCTGCCGTTTTCGAAGCAGATTCTGATCATCTTTGCCGGCACCAGCGGAGCGCTGGACGACCTGCCAGTCGAACAGGTGCGCGACTTCGAGAAAGACCTGTACAAGTACGTGGAAACCACGAATCCAAGCCTGCTAAACACGATCATGGAAAAAAAGGTTCTGGATGACAATCTGAAAACAGAAATGTCCAAAGTAATAAAAGAAGCCAAACAGCAGTTCGTAGATGCAAGGCAAGCAGTGAAGTAGTACCCAGTTGCCAGTACCCAGTCTCGGTGTTTCTGGGTACTGGCAACTGGCAACTGACTTATGGCAAACATCCTCGACATCCGGCGCCGCATCCGCAGCGTGGTCAACACGCGGCAGATCACCAAGGCCATGAAGACCGTCTCCGCCGCCAAGCTACGCCGTGCGCAAGAGAGCGCGCTGGCCGCGCGTCCCTATTCGCAGATGCTCACCAATGTTCTCAAATCGCTCGTCTCGCGAGCCGATATCTACGATCCGATCACCGGACTGCCGCGTCATCCCCTGCTCGCCGAGCGCCCTGAAAAAAACATTCTGCTGATCGTAGTCACCGGAGACAAGGGCCTGGCCGGAGCGTTCAACACCAATATTCTGAAGATGGCTTCAAGATTCATCGAGTCCAAGCCCGATCAGAATATCGATATCGAATGCATCGGACGCAAAGGTCGCGACTTCATGCGCCGCCGCTACCCGATCGCCCCTGAGAAGCCTTCTGCCGGTGGAGCGACGGGCGCCTCGCCCGTCCAATCGGACACTGAAGTCGCTCCACCCCGCGCCGGTCGCGTGCAGATCGCAAGCGAATATGTCGGAGTTCTCGGCAAGGTCGACCATAATTTCGCAAATACTCTGAGCGAAGGCGTGATCGTCCGATACACCTGCGGCGAGATTGACGGCGTCTACATTCTCTTTAACGAATTCAAGTCGGTCATCGCGCAACGCCTCGTCGCCGAGCGCCTGCTGCCCATCAAGGAGATCGGCGAAGTCGACGTCCAAATGGCGGAAGAGCCTTCCGAAGAGGAACGCAAGAAGAGAATCGAAGCGGCGAAGTCGGCCCATGTCGGTCTGCGTCCAGTCGATACCCGCGCCGTCGATGAGGCCGCCGCCAGGTTCGCCACGCTGCCGGTGGATTACATCTACGAGCAGAAGCCAGAGCGACTTTTCGAGGGTATTCTGCCGAAGTACATCGGCATCCAGATCTTTCACGCGCTGCTCGAGTCCGTGGCCGCGGAGCACGCCGCCCGCATGACGGCAATGGATGCGGCCACCATCAACGCCAGCGATATGATCGATTCGCTGACCCTAATCATGAATCGCGCGCGCCAGGCCAAGATCACAAAAGAAATTATAGAAATAGTAAGCGGAGCAGCAGCACAGTAAGAACAGATTTTGACTTTGTTTTGAAGGGGCGCGGCTTCAGCCGCGCCGTAACTGTCGCAAAATTAGCGGCGGCTTTAGCCGCCGAGTCGAGACTTCATTTATGTCAGAAAATATCGGACACGTAATCCAAATCGCCGGCCCCGCCGTCGATGTGCAGTTTACCGAGGCCGCTATGCCTCCCATCTATCAGGCCCTCCATGTCGTCAGTGACGGCTTCACCGTGCCTTCCCCCATCAGCGTCATTCTCGAAGTGCAGCAGCATCTCGGCGAAGGCCGGGTCCGCTGCGTCGCCATGGAAGCGACCGACGGCATGGTGCGCGGCATGAAAGCGATCGATCAGGGCGGACCGATCTCCGTCCCCGTCGGCCGCGGCACGCTCGGCCGCGTGATGAACGTCATCGGCGAACCCGTGGACAATCTCGGTCCGATTGCCTTCGAAAAGAGAATGCCAATTCACCGCCTCGCTCCCGCGTTCGATGAACAGTCCACCAGCGCCGAGATGTTCGAGACCGGTGTGAAAGTAATTGACCTCATCCAGCCGTTCTTGAAAGGCGGGAAAATCGGCCTCTTCGGTGGCGCCGGTGTCGGGAAGACCGTTGTCATCATGGAGCTCATCAACAACGTAGCCAAGCAGCATGGTGGATTTTCCGTGTTCGCCGGTGTGGGCGAGCGCACCCGTGAAGGCAATGACCTCTGGCTCGAAATGAGCGAGTCGGGAGTCATCAAGCCCGGAGTACCCGCCGACTCAAAAGCCGCGTTGATCTACGGCCAGATGACCGAGCCCCCCGGAGCCCGTCTCCGCGTTGCGCTCACAGCGCTAACCGTAGCCGAATATTTCCGCGATGAAGAAGGCTCCGACACGCTCCTCTTCATCGACAACATTTTCCGTTTCACCCAAGCCGGCTCCGAAGTATCCGCCCTGTTAGGCCGCATGCCATCTGCCGTTGGTTATCAACCTAACTTAGCTACGGAGATGGGGGAGTTACAGGAGCGGATTACTTCCACTAAGAAGGGGTCGGTGACTTCGGTGCAGGCGATTTATGTGCCTGCGGATGACTTGACCGATCCGGCGCCGGCTACCACGTTTGCTCACCTTGATGCTACTACCGTGCTCTCTCGCGCGCTGACGGAGATTGGAATTTATCCGGCGGTGGACCCGCTGGCTTCCACTTCGCGCATTCTCGATGCTCGGATTGTTGGGCAGGATCATTACGATGTGGCGCAGATGGTTAAGAAAACTTTGCAGACTTACAAGGACCTGCAGGACATCATCGCCATTCTGGGCATCGACGAACTTAGCGAAGACCAGAAGGTGACGGTTGCGCGAGCGCGCAAGATCCAGAAGTTCCTCTCGCAGCCGTTCTTTGTGGCTGAGCAGTTTACCGGCACTCCGGGACGCTATGTGAAGATCGCCGACACGGTAAAAGGTTTCCGCGGCCTCGTGGAAGGGAAGTATGACGACATTCCCGAGCAGGCCTTCTACATGAAGGGAACGATCGACGAAGTGCTGGAGACGGCGGAGAAGATGAAGGGGGCGGCAGCGTAAGATCAGTCGATTGTCGCTGGTCGTTAGTCGTCCGCAAATGCCCAGCGGCTGAAGTTCTGAGCCAACGACTAACGACTAACGACCATCGACTAACGACCAATGGCGAATACTTTCCAACTCGAAATCGTCACTCCCGTCAAGCTCATGGTGAAGGACGCGGCGGAGGAAGCGCAGATCCCGGGGTTGGACGGGTATCTGGGGATTCTTCCCGGTCACGCTCCTCTGATTACCGAGCTGGCCGTCGGGGTGATTACTTACAAGGCGAGTGGCACGACGCATACTCTTTCGGTGGCGTGGGGATTTGCGGAAGTGCTGCAAGACAAGGTGACGATCCTGGCGGAAACGGCGGAGCGTCCGCAGGAAATTGATGTAGAGCGTGCGCAAAAAGCTAAAGACCGGGCCGAACAGCGTCTGAAGAGCAACGATCTTAAGGTTGACTACACGCGCGCAGAAGACGCTTTGCAGCGCGCCGAAACGCGTCTGAGTGTTGCGAAAGAGAAGTAGCTTCCCGCCGCTGGGAGCGCAAACATCAGAGTCCACTCCGGTCCTGGCCGTCCGGCGGTCCACATCGAGGCGACAAAGGAATATAGGCGGCTCACCCGCGCAAGCCAAGGAGGCGTCGCCGCACTCTCAATACTATAAATAACTAACTGGACGATGTACTACTTTCGCATCAGTATCGGGTCCAGGCGATAGATGTTCGGCGGCATTTTTTCAGTACTTTCGTAACTCTCAGTTTGGGCGGTTGAAGCGGTATTCTAGTTTTTGATTCTCCCCCTGTTTTTAGCCAACTCCATATTCAGGGTGCACTGCGGTTTATCACCGCGAGGCTATTGTAATGGCGACGATGTTTGGCCGGTTCGAAATCCAGAGTGAGCTTTCCAAGTCGGAGACCGCCTTGATTTATAAGGCGATGGACATGGAAAGCAACCAGGTCGTGGCGCTCAAGACGCAGAGTTTGGAGCCGCTTGGCGACCGTGCGAACGCGTTTGTGGAGACGCTGATCGCCGAGGGCGAGAGCACGCGCGATCTCGTCAGCCAGAACATTGTCCTTCTCTACGGCGCAGGCGAGATCGACGGCCAGTTCTGCGCGGCGATGGAGTACGTCCAAGGCAACAGCATCGCCACCATGTTGGCGCGCAAAGAAGGCTTCTCCATCTGGGATCTGCTCGACATTACGCGCCAGGTTTGCGCCGGGCTGGAGCATGCTGCCTCGAAGGGTGTGGCCCACTGTTCACTGGAGCCTGCCAAGATCATGGTGCAGTGGGACGGGATGGTCAAAATCCTCGGCTATGGCATCTCCAACATGAGCCTCATCGAAGCGGAATCGGAAAAAGGCTTGGGCCGGCTGATGCCCTACTGTTCTCCCGAACAGATTCGCGGAGAAGCCATCGACCTGCGTTCGAACCTGTTTACCTTAGGCACGATCCTCTACGAGATGGTGGTTGGCCGGAAGGCTTTCGATGCCGCAGATCCCGTCGCGCTTGTCAGCCAGATTGAGAATGACACGCCCGCCAGCCCGTCTTCGGTAAATTCCAGGATTCAACCGGCGGTCAGCGCGCTGATCATGAAAGCGCTCGCGAAAGATCCGGCGGAGCGTTACCAGAGCGCGCGCGAACTTGTGGATGACCTGGAGAAGTGCAAGGAAAACGGCAAGAAAGCGGCCCCTGATACAAAAAAGACGACCCCGGCACCGAAGGTTGCCGTGGATTCCGCAGCTCGTGCGGCGGCGGCCAGCAAGTTTGTCTCCGCAGCCTCAAGCGCGGCTAGGCCCGAGCCTTCCCGTCAGCCTTCGGCTCAACCCGTGTCGTCCAAACCGGTTGCTCCTGTGTCTCCTCGAACTGACGCGTCGGTGTTTTCACCGGCCGACCCGCCCGCACCCGAAACCAGAGCGGTTGCGGCCGCTGCGGGCGCGGGCACCGGTGGGGGCGCCACACGCTTATCCGATTCGGAATCCGGCGCACGACTCATGGGAGAATTTGAAGTGAGTTCTCCCGAATCCGAGGCCGCGTGCGGCCCGGTTTTATCAGCAGGGGTGGTGGAGCCAGAAACCGAGCAGCATAAGCCCCGCGTGGCCGTTGATCCCATGATGGCCGAGCCGGCGACGAGTTCATCGGGCACAAGTTTTTCTGACCTGGCAGAGATGCCTCCGCTCAAGGAACCCATTTTCGCGCCGCCAGTTCCAGAGCCCGCGGAGCCGTCGCGTCTCGTGACGCAGATCTATCCGCGGAAAGAAGAGAAACCAAAAATCCAGCCGCGGGAAGTCGCGGAGAAGGCGTTCCAGGAAATCGCCACGATTCCGCCGCGGCTGATGCTCTTTTCCATCCTGGGCGCGCTTGGCCTGATCCTCTTGATTGTGATCGCGGTCTTTTTTCATGTTCGTTCGGAAGACGATGGTTCCACGGCGGCTCCACGGCCGACGAAAGCCGTAAGCTCAACCTCAATCCAGCCCGCGGCCCAGACTCCGGTGGCGCCGCGAATCGAGAAGCCCGCTCCACCGGTGGCGCCCATTACGGAACCTCAACCGAGCCTGACGGTACGCCAAGTCGAAAAGCGCAGCTCGGCCAAAAGCCGGCGGGCGCCTGCTCCACCACCGGTGCCGGTTGTGATCCCAGGCGAGGTACTGATCGACTCCAGCCCGCAGGGCGCACAGTTTCAGATCGACGGAAAAAGCGATCCGTCGTGGGTTACACCGTTTACCGTGACGGGCATGAGTCCCGGTAAGCACGTCGTATCCGTGAGCAAGTCCGGCTATTCGTCCGACATCCGGTCAGTCGATGTTGCTGCCGGCAGTAAATCATCTCTGACGCTTCGTTTGTCGCCGATGAATGCGCTAGTGGTGGTGAACAGCACGCCGCCCGGAGCTGAGGTCGTCATGGACGGCAAGCCTTCTGCACGAGTGACTCCGGCGCAGTTCGCCGTCGAAAAAGGAAGCCATACAATTCTGCTGCGCAAGCAGGGATACCTCGACGAGACCATCACTGCCGATCTCGGTCCCGCGCAGAATTTCCAGTACTCGCCTGTGCTCAGAGCGCTGGGCAATACTGAGGACATACGGACCGTCGGCAAGTTCAACAAGCTGTTTGGACGCGGCGGAGACAGCACAGCAGGCATGGGGTCCATCAGCATTCACACCCAGCCGAAAGGCGCCCAGATCGCGATCAACCAGCGGCTCCTTGATAAGGCCTCGCCGGTCGACATCATGCTGGGACCGGGGAACTACATTGTGGATGTCACGCTGACCGGTTTCAAGCCGGTCCACAAAGTCGTGAGCGTCGACAAAGGCGGCAAGGCCGCAATCGACGAAATCCTCGAGCGGCAATGACCGGCAATAACCGGCAATAAGCCTCGATTCGGCGAGCCCCTGGTCACACTTCTAGTTTGGCGCGGGCATTCCCTTCGGCTTCCCTCGCGAAAAACCCAATGCAAAGCGCTACCTAACTGATAAGTCGAAAGGCTTGATCAGGAATAAGCCGCCGGTCCGCCCTCAGGAGGTGTAATCTGGAATCAGCGGCTCCCGGACACCTGTCACCTGGAGCCGTGATCCAAATCATAGTCCGCGATTGCGGGTGTGATGCAGGATAAGGCTAAGGCAGGATAAGGCTAAGGTAAGAGAGAGTGACATCGTGTCGTCGCAGCCCACGCCGGGTAAATTGAGTCCCGACCTGTTGCAGGCCCTGCACGCAATCAAATCGGTGCAACGGTTCCCCAAAGGAGCCACGCTGTTTCAGCAGGGTTCCGCGGTCACGGGTGTTTACCTGGTGGAGAGCGGCGAGGTTCGAGTCCTGCTGCCGACCAGTCACAGCCAAGGGCAGCTTCTGGAGGTCGTCGGTCCTGGAACCGTGCTCGGGCTTAGCGAGAGTATGACAGGGGAAAAGTATCGGGTCACGGCTGAGGCGGGCGACCAAACTACGGCGGCCTTCATTCCGCGCCAGGATTTCCTGGAGTTTCTGCGTGAGCACGGCGATTTCTGCATGCAGGTGGTGCGGCTCTTGAGCGAAGACTTGCACGCACTTTACCACAAATTCCGCAGCATCAGTGCTCATCCGGGACGTCCGCGGCACCGGCCGCTGGACGAGCAGCTGAATTAGCCGTCAGCTCAGTTCTCAGTCGTCAGTTCTCAGTTTTTCTATCTTTGGAGAGAGTCAACGGAATGCGGATGCAACCGAGGTGGCAACTAGAAAGTGCAGTTACTGACGACTGACAACTGACAACTGACAACTAGTTCACTTTGAAGTTGACCGTGATCTGCGTCTGGATTTCGACCGGATCGCCATCGAGGTAGTACGGCTTGTATCTCCACTGGCGGACAGCTTCCAGCGCGGCCTGCGCAAGAACGGGGTCTCCACTGAGCACTTTCAGATTGACAACGTTTCCCTCTTTGTTGATGGTGGCTTCGATCTGCACTGCGCCCTGGGCATGAACTGCGAGCGCGCCTGGCGGATACTTTGGTTGTACCCGCTTGATCAGAAGTGCCTGGGACACACCTTGGGAAATTCTTACTACCGCCAGCGAAGGCGTGGGAACACTTGAAGAAGCCGAAGACATCAGGCCGCTCAAGTTGCTATCGTTTGCGGATGCAACGGCGAGTGGGCTGGGAAGTTGAGGTGCGGACTCCTCGGCTTGGGCCTTCGTTTTGGTTCCTGCGGCGTTCGACTTCACTTGTATGGGCGCCGAATCGGGTTTCTTCGTTCCCGGCTCAGGATCAAGAGCAATCCGAGTCACCGGAGAATTGCCGGCGCCGGCCGACGGTTTGTCGAGCGGCGCCGCTGTAGTCGTTTTGGGAGCTAAGGTTTGGGTTGCGGCATTCGCCCGGCCGGGTGTGCTCTTCGAAGGTGCCGCCACCGGGGAGGACATGGGTGCCGGAGCAGGAGCAGGTTGTCCCAAAGTCTGGGGCGCCCTGACGTGCTGCGGTGCGAGATCTGTGGCGAACTTGCCGAGCTTCCAGCCGAGCGCGGCGAGAGCCAGGACAGCCACGGCTGCGATCAGGAATTTCTTGCTGCCGCCCGATCGACTGGAATCTTCTTCGCCCAAGGCGGCAAAAGACGGGGCATCGGAAACGCTTGCCGACCTATGCGTCGGAATAGGAGCGGCGTCGTACAACGGATTGGCGGGCTCCGATTCAACGCTCTTATACTCTTTCTCTTTCGCTGGCGGAGCCGCTACTTCTTTTGCCGGAGCTGGTGCTGCGGCTGATCCCGGGACCACCGTGAGAGCGTAGCTCGGATTTTGGGTTGGTAGGGACGAGGCGGCGATTTTTGCTACTTCGTTCTTGGCTGCACCAGGGGAAGCGGGCTGCCACGCTTCCGCCGCCGGCTCGGCCGCGAGCGTAGCCGGTTTGTCCTCAACTTTTGCCGATGCTGTCAATGCCGGAATTGCCGCCGGAACCATTGTCGGCAAAGGAGCTTCAAATTCAGGAAGCTCGGGAGGGCTCGGTGGTGGAGCAGTCGCTTCAGTGCTATGGCTTGCCGGTTGGAATGAACTGCCGACGGATATAGGAGCTGTTTTTGCGGGCATTACAGAACCTGCCGCGCTGGTAGCACTGGCGTCGGCAGCGTCAGAGTTTTTCCGCAAGAGTCCCCGCGCGACCCGAAGCGTTCCCTTTGCCTGCTCAACGTTGATCGGCTTGGTGAGCACAAGGTTGGCGCCGATGCGGTAGGCTTTGGCCACGCCCGCTTGTCCTTCGACCAAAGCGAGGGCCAGCGAGTTCTGATTGGAACTGGAGTTTCTTGCGCTCTTGAAGAGCAGGGAAGCGTTCTGTTCGTTCTCGCAGTCCACGACGATGGCGTCATAGCGCTGCGCCATCAATTTCTTGACCGCAGCAAACGGTTCCTGAACCGGCTCGATTGTGAAGTCCAGTTCGCTGAACACCTGACTTATGACGCGAGCCAGTTTTCCATCGGGACAGAAAAGTAAAGCTTGGTAACCCATGATGAGGCCATCCTAGGTAATGTCATGGATACCAGCAAGTTACCGGGGTAATTGAGCGATGATCGCTGGGGGATAGTCGAGGGTCGTTCGTGCTCCGACCTGCGATCGACTAACGACCAACGACCAACGACATTCCGCTAAGGCCGCTGAAAGTCGACGATCACGACGGTCTGGAAGGGCTGAGCCTTTCCGTCGCGGACGTAGGGCCGATAGCGCCACTGCTTTACGGCCTGGATGGCGGCGGTTGCCAGGGTAGCGTTTCCTTCGATTAGTCGCAGGCCGTCAACCTTGCCGTTCTCATCAACCACCGCCTTGAGGACAACCGTCCCTTCCGCTCCGCCCGAGCGCGCTTCGACGGGATATTTCGGCGCAATGCTGTGAGCCAGCCGTTTCTCCGCACCCTTGGAAGAGAGAATGATCGCGCTGTTCTCCCCTGGTAGTTGGACGTTGGACGAAGTCGCAGCAGCGGCGTCCTTTTTACTGTCGCTGGGCCTGGTGGCGCCGGATTTGTCGGCCTCGGGCTTGCTGACAACCGGTGCCACTGTTGCGGCACCGGGAATTGAGGGCGTAACTGCCGTGCCCGGGGTCGCTGCCGGTTGGACAGGAACAGTCGCAGCGGCGGACGTTGTCGCTGTACCTGCCGCTGAACTTGCGGCTGAACTCGTTGCCGGAGCGGTTGCCGACTCCGGCGTAGGTGCCGAGGTGGTGGCCGGAGCCAGTTGAGTCGACCGCTTCGTGGGATTTGCCGCCCGAGTCGGCGGCAGCGCCATTCCGGCGATGGCCAGCACGCGATTAATCTGCGGTTGGGCGATTTCCCGGAATCCGGGTTGATACATCCACGCGGCATAGAAGCCGCCGCCAGCGAGCGCGAGCATCAGCAACGCGACCAGCGGACCGCGTTTCTTCTGCCAGCCTTGCTGGTAAGACGAAGAAACCGGGGCGATAGATTTTGCTGCCGGTTGATCCGGTGCTGCTTTGCCCAGTCCCGAACCTTCCCGTTCCATTTCTTCCAGTTCCGCAAGCACCGGGTCGTCGGAAGGTCTTACTGGGCGCGCGGGCTTCGAAACTACCGAAACCGCTCGAGCCGAAGATGACTCTGACAAAGACGATGCTAAAAAAGATTCGGACGGCGGATTCAACTTTGGAGCGGCTGGTGTGGCATCGATTTCGTCTACGGCGGAATGCATCATCGTCGTAAGGGCTGGCGCGGAGAGCGTCGCGGTTAAAGCAGCGGTTGGAGCAGCGGTCGGAGCAGCGGTCGGAGCGGAGGTTGGAACGAAGCTTGGAGCGGGGTCCGCAAAGCTTGTCAGTTGCGAAGAAACCGCTGCGGCCGCGGCTGCCTGCGCGCGTTCTTCGGTCATGGTTGCGCTGGTGACCACCGCGCTGGGCATGACTGCGCTCGCTGGCTGCGGGGGAACAGGCTCGTTTGGCTGAACGTCTTTTCGCACACGGCTGACAGCCGTGCGAATGGTGCTCCGGGCTTGGTCTTTCGCGACCGGCTTGGTCAGAATCAATTCTGCGCCCAGGCGAAAAGCAGTGGGTAGACCAGCGCGGCCATCGACAATGGCGATCGGGACCGGATTGCTGCCGTTTTTTCCGCGACGGCAAACGTCAAAGATCAGCTTGGCTGCCGGCAGATTTTCGCAATCGACCAACACCAGGTCGAAGCTGTGCGAATTGAGTTTTTGGGCAGCGGACGCTCCGTCCAGGGGACGCTCGCAAGTCACTGACATTTCTTCTAAAACGCCAGTAATTGCGCTGACCGCCTGATCATCCGGCGACAACAGCAGAGCATGGGGCATAGCTCTCCCATGCTAGGAACCGCCATCGAAAGCCGCAAGTTACGGGGGTAAGTGGGGCCGCTCCCTATAGTTTCAGGGAAACTCTTGGGTTTTTCCAATCGCCGACTCAGGCGGAGGATAGACAATCGAACCGCGGAAGGCTGACTTGTCGGCGGCCGCAAAATCGGGGAAGGGCAACTGGTGTTGGTCCCGCCATTGCTGTACCTGCTGTTCGGCTGCGCTGGCTTTTTCCTTGTCAATGCCGGAATCGCGCGAGAAATATACCGTCTGAGACGGGAAGGCGAAGCCGCTGCCTGATTTCTCGACGATCTCCATGATACGCAGCAACAGGTCCTCGCGGATCGCGCTGTATTCGTTGGCATCTTGGGTGAGCACGTAGCTGAAGATCTCAAGGCGCAAAGCGCTGTTGTCGAAATTGGCGAAGCGGATGTATGCGCTTTCGTTTTCGACTTTCGGATGTTCGTATAACATGCGGCGAATTTCGGCCAGCAGATAGCGGAGCTGGTCGGCCGCGGTCTCATATCTGATCGCGAGCGCAGGATTGAACAGAATTTTGTCGCGACGGCTGAAATTCTCGATGCTCATGGTGGCGAGAGTGCCATTGGGAATTGAGACCTGGGTGCGTGCGTCGGTGCGAATGCGGGTGGAGCGCAGGCTGATGTCTTCGACAGTTCCGATGCGGTCGCCGAAGCGGCAGTAATCGCCGACGCGGATGACTTCGTCGCCAAGAACGGAAATCCCGCCGAAAAGATTTTCGAGTGTCTTCTGGGCGGCGAAAGCGATGGCAATGCCGCCGATGCCGAGGCCGGCGAGCAGGGTGGTCAGGTTGAAGCCCAGTATGCCGAATGCGGTCAGGATGGCGGCGATCACTACCAGCGCTGCCAGCAACCGTTCGCCCAGTACCATCAGGGTGCCGGTGCCGGTGCGGCCCGCGCTGATGGCACGCGTGCGCATGCGCTGCATCGTGAGGCTGACCGCGCGCAGCAGAAACCAGAAGAATCCGATGCTGATGAGAACATTGATGGTCCGGTAGTAATAAAGACGTGGCAGCAACGGCAGGCCGAGGTAGCCGACAATCACGCGGTGAGCCAGCGCGCTGAATGACAACAGCAGCGGCCTGGACATTTGACTGTAGGAGTGCAGGTTGGGACGATGTTTGAGCTTGAGCCAAAGCCGGCGCGGAATCGCCAGCAGCAGAACCACCGCCCAGCCGATCGCGAGCGCCACTGGAATCGCGGCAAGAAGCGCCAGCCATTGCCAGAGCGGCATCCCGAGGAAAACATTGCGCACCAGGCTTTGCGGGAGTTTATTTTCAACCTGATGAGCCTGAAGATTGTCATACAGTTCAGGGACTTTGCTGAGCGTCTCGGAAGAGAAGAGCCAGATTTTTCCGGAATTCGGATCCCCGACCCGGACGAGGACAACGGGAACATCCGTATCGCCATTGGAAAAAATTCCGATGGTTTGCTGATCGAGAACACCGTAATCCGGATTGCCTTCCGGACTGGTGCTGAGCTTTCGCAGGCTGCCCACGAAGGTGCGGTCCATGAGCACCTTCAGCTTCTCGGCCAAGTCTGGGCCCTGAGACTGGCGGCGCGCAGTGCTCATTTGCAGGTAATCGGCGGCGGTCTGGTAATTTCCGGCCTGCGCGGCTTGCAGGAATCCAAGCACGGTTCCCGAAGGCGTCCCGCGTCCCAGTTCATCAGTGGGCGCGGGAGTTGGTGTTTGAGCCTTTGCCCCACCCGGCAGCAAGCTGGTTACCGACTGGGCCATCAGCCCATGGAGAGAAAGGAAAACAACAAGAACCAACAGTGCCAATTTTTTCATCGAGGTTCCAGTAAGTGTACGTGCGGGGACGGGCGCCGTCGCCCGTCCAAGCCGAACGCAGCTCGGCAGTTGCCGGCGGACACAGAAATTCCGGAGTTGCCGTAGTTCCCGAAAGCTCCAGAATAGCCGCCGCTACCTCTTTGGACGATAGATGTCGGTGGCCTGTCCGTAGAAGACTTCCGCCGATTCCATCATCATCTCCGATAGCGTTGGGTGCGGATGGATCGTCATGCCGACATCGGCCGCCAGTGCGCACATTTCGATGGCCAGCACCCCTTCGGCGATCAGTTCGCCCGCGCCCACGCCCACGATGCCGACACCGAGCACGCGCTCCGTCTTCGGATCAATGAGCAGCTTGGTGAGACCTTCGGGCCGGTCGAGTGTGATGGCGCGCCCCGAAGCGGCCCACGGAAACTTGGCGACGGCGATCTCGCGTCCTTGTTCCTTGGCCTGCGTCTCCGTCAGTCCAGCCCACGCGATTTCAGGATCGGTGAACACGACCGCGGGAATCGCGTTCGGTTCGAAAGCCACCTTGTGGCCGGCGATGGCTTCAACCGCGGTGCGGCCCTCGTGCATTGCCTTGTGGGCCAGCATCGGTTCGCCGGCGACGTCGCCGATGGCGTAGATCGTCGGCTCAGCGGTCTGCCGCTGCTCGTTGATTTCGATGAATCCCTTCTGGTTGACTTTGACCTTCGTCTGGTCGAGGCCGGGGATCTCGGAATTCGGCCTGCGTCCCACCGACATCAGCACGCGGTCAAACACCTGCTCTTTTTCTTTCACTGCCGGACCATCGAGTGTTACGCGAATGCCAGTCTTCTCGTCTTTGAGCGATTTGACCGTGGTATTCAGCAGGATCGCGGAGAAAAGTTTTTCCAGACGCTTGTGCAGAGGCAGCACCAGGTCGCGGTCGGCTCCGGGCAACAGGCCGGGCATCATTTCGACGCAGGTCACCTTGGTGCCGAGCGTGGCGTACACCGATCCCAGTTCCAACCCGATGTAGCCGCCGCCGATGACGAGCAGCGTCTTCGGAATGTCCGGCAGGTCGAGAGCGCCGGTAGAATCCATGAGGCGCGGGCTGTCGAGCTTAAGGCTCGGCACAACCGTCGGACGCGATCCGGTCGCGATGATGATGCGGTCGAAAGTCAGGTTCTCGTCGCCGCCGGCCGCGGTCTTGGTCACTTTCAACGTGGTCGAATCTACGAAGGCCGCTTTACCTTGCACGAACTGAACTGCGCGCTGTTTGGACAACTGTCCAAGCCCGCCGGTCAGCTTTTTGACGACACCCTCTTTCCACCCCCGGAGTTTGTTGAGGTCAACTTTAGGCTCGCCGAATTCGATGCCCCAGTTTTTTGCCTGCTCAGCTTCTTCGAGTAGCTTCGCCACGTGCAGCAGGGCCTTGGAAGGGATGCAGCCGCGATACAGACAGACGCCGCCGGGATTCACTTCCGGATCGATCAGCGTAACTTTCATGCCCAGGTCGGCCGCCAGAAATGCGGCGGCATAACCGCCGGGACCGCCGCCAATCACCGCCACACGGAGATTTGATGTGTTCGCCATAGCGTTAGTTGTCCTCATCAACATGTCTTGTCATCCTGAGCGAAGCGAAGGACCTATGCGTTTTGCCGCAGAATACATTAGGTCCTTCGCTTCGCTCAGGATGAGAGTGCTCTTTGTCTTCTCCGCGAACTCTGCGTTCTCTCTGGTCAAAAGCCCTTACCCCTGAACCGAAAGCAGGAAAGGCTGCTCAAACGCTTCCGCGATCCAGCGCAGAAAACGCGCGGCGTCGGCGCCATCGATCAACCGGTGATCGTACGAGAGTGAGAGCGGCAGAATCAAGCGCGGCTCGAATTTGTCGTGCACCCACTCTGGCTCCATCCGTGAACGCGAAAGGCCCAGAATCGCGACCTCGGGATGGTTCACGATGGGAGAAAACCCGGTGCCACCGATTCCTCCCAAATTGGTGATGGTGAAAGTGCCGCCTTCCATCTCCTCGGGAGTGAGCTTGCGCTCACGAGCTTTCTTCGATAGCTGCGTCATCTCCGCCGCCAGCTCGACGATATTTTTCTTGTCCACGTCGCGAATGACCGGCACCAGCAGTCCGCGATCGGTGTCGACGGCAACGCCGATGCTGATGTACTGCTTGTAGATAATCTCTTCCTTCCCCATATCAATCGAGGCATTGAACTGGGGAAATACTTTCAGCGCCGACGCGCAGACTTTCAGCGCAATCGCGGTGACCGTCATCTTGCCGCCGGCTTCTTCCGCTCGTGGCGCGAACTTGGCGCGTAACTGCTCGAGTTCGGTGATGTCGGCGCGATCTTGCTGCGTGACATGCGGAATTGTGTTCCACGCCTGACGAAGGTGCTCGGCAGTCTTACGCCGCACTCCGCGCATCGAAACCCGTTCCGTTTTGCCCCACTTGGAGAAGTCGGGCAGTTCAGGTTCGACGAAGCTCCCGCGAGGAGTTTGTGCAGCCGCGGCGGCGGCTGCCAGAGCATTCTTGGCGCACAGTTTCACGTCGTCTTCACTGATGCGCCCGCCCGGTCCACTGCCTTGCACGCTGTGAATATCCACACCAATTTCGCGCGCCAGACGACGTACGTGTGGCGCCGCCGGCGCTGGATCGCGGTGCTCCGTGCCGGCAACCTTGGCCAGTTGCACGGGCATGCTGAACGCCGGTGCCAGGACTTGCGGTTGATCCGGTGGCAGCGCCTGTTCTTCCGTTTTGCCCTCGGCGCGCATTGCCAGTTGGAACGCGAGCCGCGCCGCTTGCTGTCCGGAGATGTGTTCCACCGGTTCGTGCCTGCGAGCAGGTCGCACCTCGGCGACTGCACCGCCCTCCAGCGTGAAGATGACCTCACCAACTTTGACCTTCTGACCCTCTTTGACCTTGATCTCGCCCACTACGCCGCTAACTGAGGAAGGAACTTCGACGACGGCTTTGTCGGTTTCGAGTTCCATGACGGGCTCGCCTTCAGTGATGCTGGCGCCGGGCTTGATCATCAAGCGGACCAGGTCGCCGCTCTCGATATTCTCGCCCAGCTCGGGCAGCTTAAATTCCGTCGCCATTCTTTCTTGTTACCTCTAGCTCGCCAATCACAATTTCACATTGTCATCCTGAGCGAAGCGAAGGACCCATGCATTGGGGCGGAGTCAAATCCATAGGTCCTTCGCTTCGCTCAGGATGACAATTCAAAACTGATGACAACTTAAACTTATGTCGCACAAATTCAGGGCACCGCACTAGCTGGTGGCCGGATTGCGTTTTTCCGGATCGATGCCAAGATCGCGGATTGCTTTCTCCAAAAGTTTTGCGCTGACCGCTTCGGCGCCGTCCTTCTTCTCAATGGACTTTTCGCTCGCCAGGGCGTGCAGCGTGGCGAGCACGATGTGCTTTGCGTCCACCTCGAAAAAGTCTCGCAGCGATTCACGATTCTCGCTGCGCCCGAAACCGTCCGTGCCCAGCGTCACCAGCTTGCCCGGAACCCACTGCGCGATACTCTCCGGCAAAACCTTCATGTAATCCGATGCCGCAATAAAAGGGCCGGGGCCGGACGCGCCCTTCAGTGTCTGGGTGACATACGCTACCTTCGCCTTCTGTGTGGGGTGCAGCATGTTCCAGCGCGCGCAGTCGTTCGCTTCGCGATAGAGCTCCTTGTAACTGGTTACGCTCCACACGTCGGCCGCAACACCATAATCCTTCTCCAGAATCGCCTGCGCTTTGAGCACCTCAAACATGATGGCACCGCTGCCCAGTAACTGCGCGCGCAGCTTCGCATCCTTCTTTTCAGACGCCCGGTAGCGGTACAAGCCTTTGAGGATGCCCTCGCGGATGCCCGGCTGGCTGGGCATCTCGGGCATCGGCAGCGGCTCATTGGTGACCGTCAAGTAGTAGAAAATGGATTCGCCGTCGACGTACATGCGCTTGATGCCGTCCTGGATGATGATGGCGATCTCATAAGCGAACGCCGGATCATAAGCCAGCAGGTTCGGCACCGGGAGAGCCAGTACATGGCTGTGTCCATCCTGATGCTGCAGGCCTTCGCCCGCCAGCGTCGTTCTTCCCGCCGTTCCTCCGATCAGGAAACCGCGGCAGCGCATGTCCGCCGCGGCCCAGATCAGGTCCCCGATGCGCTGGAATCCGAACATCGAGTAAAAAATAAAGAAAGGAATCGTGTTGATGCCGTGATTGGCATACGCGGTGCCGGCGGCGATGAAGGAGCACATCGATCCCGCCTCGGTAATGCCCTCTTCCAGAATCTGTCCATTCTTCGCTTCCTTGTAATAGAGGAGCGTAGCCATATCGACCGGTTCATAGAGCTGCCCGACGCTCGAATAGATGCCAACCTGGCGGAAGAGCGCCTCCATGCCGAACGTGCGGGCTTCATCGGGAACCACGGGCACGATGAAGCGGCCCACTTCAGGGTCGCGCAGTAACTTTGAGAGCATGCGCACGAAGACCATGGTGGTGGAAGCTTCCCGACCCTCGGTGCCCTTGTAGAACTCTTCAAAAAGCGCTTCAGAAACCGGCTTCAGCGGCGTGGCGCGCACCTTCCGCACCGGCATGTAGCCGCCTAGTTGTTTCCGGCGCTCCTGCATGTACTTGATTTCCGCGCTGTCGTCGGCAGGGCGATAGAACGGCGCATTGTGAAGCTCGCCGTCTGGAACCGGAATGCCGAAGCGCGAACGGAAGATTTGCAACTCTTCGTCATTCAGCTTTTTTTGCTGGTGCGTAATGTTTTTACCTTCGCCCGCTTCGCCCAGTCCATAGCCCTTGATGGTCTTGGCGAGAATGATGGTGGGAGATCCCGTGTGCTCAACCGCCACCTTATACGCGGCGTACACCTTAATCGGGTCGTGGCCGCCGAGCCGCATCCGGGCCAGTTGCTCGTCCGAAAGATGCTCCACCATCTTTAGCAGCCGGGGATCGGTGCCGAAGAAATTCTGCCGGAAATACGCCCCGCTCTCGACGAAATATTTCTGGTACTGTCCGTCCGTGATCTCGCCCATGCGCCGGACGAGCAGGCCATCGCGATCGGCCTGAATGAGCGGATCCCAATCGCCGCCCCAGATAAGCTTGATAACGTTCCATCCCGCGCCGCGGAAAATCGCTTCCAGTTCCTGGATAATCTTGCCATTTCCGCGTACCGGTCCGTCGAGCCGCTGCAGATTGCAGTTGACGACGAAAATCAGGTTGTCCAGCCGCTCCCGCGAAGCCAGCGTAATCGATCCGAGCGATTCCGGTTCGTCCATTTCGCCATCGCCCAGAAACGCCCAGACTTTGCCGCCGGTCGAGGTTTTCAATCCGCGATTTTCGAGATACTTGATGAATCGCGCGTGATAGATCGCCTGAATCGGGCCAAGTCCCATCGACACGGTCGGAAATTCCCAGAAGTCGGGCAAGAGCCAGGGATGCGGATAGGACGAGAGCCCGCCGCCTGGTTTCAACTCCCGCCGGAAATTCTCCAATTTCTCTTTAGGGATGCGGCCCTCGAGGTAGGCGCGAGCGTACATTCCAGGCGCGGCGTGTCCCTGGAAATAGACAACATCGCGGTCGCCGGATTCGGTGGCTGCATGAAAAAAGTGATTGAATGCGACTTCGTAGAGCGTGGCCGCTGACGCAAATGTGGAAATGTGACCGCCGATGCCTTCTTGAATCTTGTTGGCGCGGACCACCATGGCCATGGCGTTCCAGCGCACCAGGCTCTTGATGCGGCGTTCCATTTCCTGGCTGCCGGGAAATGGCGGTTGCTGCCGGGAAGGGATCGTATTCTGGTAGGGAGTGGTCGCCGAGAACGGCAGGTTGATCCCAGCCTCACGCCGGGCATGCAGCGCCAGTTGCTGCAAGAGCCGCCCCGCACGGTCCGGTCCACCGCGTGACAGCACATAATCCAGCGAGTCCAGCCACTCCCGCGTTTCCAATACTTCGATTCCGTTCGTCGGTTGCGTCTCAGCCACTCTGCCCCCACGAGTAAAATGCAATCCCTCATCATAAGCAATCGGGAAGAATTTTGCTGGGGGATGGTTTGCTCGTTGACGGGCGCCCTCGCGAGCCTGCCCTGAGCGCAGTCGAAGGGTCCAAGCCGAGCGCAGCTCGGCAGCTGCCTGTGCTATAGCAGCTTTGGATTCGCCATAAAGCGATCAACCGATCAGCGACGAAACACCGCTCCTATTCCAGCGTCACCGCCTTCACCAGGTTGCGCGGATGGTCCACATTGAGGCCGCGCTTGGCGGCGACATAATAGGCAAACAACTGCAGAGGAATGATCTCCAGAATCGGCGACAGCAGCTCCGGCGCCGCGGGAATAAAGACAGTGTGGTCCGCTAACTGCGCAACGGCTGTATCTCCTTCCGTCGCCAGCGCAATCAACGTCGCACCTTGCTTCTTAAACCCTTCCATGTTGCTGACGTTCTTCTCATAGCGCACCACGGAACCCGGATCGTTGCGGTCGCAGGTCGCGATCATGACCAGCGGCAAGCGGAAATCGATCAGCGCGTTCGGCCCGTGCTTGGCTTCGCCGGTGGGATAGCCTTCCGCGTGAATGTAGGAAACTTCTTTCAGCTTGAGAGCTCCATCCATCGCGATCGGGTAATGGATGGCGCGTCCGAGGAACATGAAATCGTCGACTCGATAGTAAAGCTCAGCCAACTTCTCCACTTGATCGGACGCTCCCAAAATCCTTTCCGTTTTTTGAGGTAGCGCGAGAAGTTCGCCGATGTAGCGCTGGGCCAGCGCTTTCGAAACCTTCTCTTTGATTTCGCCGAGGTACAGCGCGAACAGAAACAAGCACGCCATCTGCGCCGTGAATGCCTTGGTCGAGGCGATGCTGATCTCCGGACCAGCGTGGGTGTAGATGAAACCGTCAGCTTCCCGCGCAATCGTCGATCCTTCGACATTCGAAATCGCAATGGTGCGCGATCCCTTCTGCCTGGCTTCGCGCTGCGAAGCGATCGTGTCGGCGGTTTCTCCCGACTGAGTAATAAAGATGCTGAGTTCGCCCCGCCCAATCACCGGGTTGCGGTATTCGAACTCGCTCGCGTAGTCCACATCGACCGGCACACCGGCCAACTCCTGCATCATGTACTGGCCCGTCATCCCGGCATGACGGCTGGTTCCCGAAGCCACGATGTTAATCCGTCGCAGCGCGCGCAGCTCCTCACGCGAGATATGGATCTCGTCCAGGCGAACCCGTCCCTCAGCCAGCGAGACGCGAGGTTCAATGGCGCGACGCAACGCGTCGGGCTGCTCAAAAATCTCTCGAATCAGATGATGCGGAAACTTGCGCGTCTCAGCCATTACTTTCCTTCACCGTCAACCTTCCTAACCATCATTGCTCTAACCATCATTGTGCTAAACCGCCCCGCTTTGAAGGGGCATGGCTTCAGCCATGCCATTAGAACCCGCCACACAAGCGGCTTTAGCCGTCAGACAATCTCTAAATCGTTATCAGGAGCATTCCACGCTGCCGATAAAAGTCCGCAACACTTCGCCTTCCGGGTTGAGGATCACGAAGTCCGCGTCGGCTCCCACCGCGAGAACACCCTTATTCGCTATCCGCGCCACCCGTGCCGGATTTTGGCTGGCGGCCGCCACTGCCTGGGGCAGATCCCATTCTGCGAAATGCGCCAGATTGCGTACGGCGCGGTCCATGGTCAACACGCTTCCGGCCAGCTTGCCATCCACCATGCACTTGCCATCTCGAACATCCACTTCGAAAGACCCCAGGCGATAGCGTCCATCCGGCATGCCGGTCGCCGAAACAGCATCCGTAATGAGCACGGTTTGCTCCCGGCCTTTGGCCTTAGCAACCAGCTTCACGATTGCCGGATCAAGATGGACCCCGTCGGCGATGATGTCCGCGCTCACGCGACGATCCGTAAGCACCGCGCCCAAAATACCGGGATTGCGATGGTCTAACGAGTTATGACCCAGCGGACGCATGGCATTGAAGGTATGCGTCGCGTGCCGCGCGCCGGCGTCGATTCCGCGTTCGGCCGCCGCAAAATCGGCGTTGGAATGTCCCAGGCTCACGCAAACCCCGCGCCGCGCCGCTTCGGCAATAACCTCGGGCGCGCCCTCCAATTCGGGAGCGATCGTCATCATGTGAATACGGCCGCGCGCCGCCTGCCAGAACTGCTCGAACAAGGTCAATGTCGGAGCCCGCAAATTTTCCAGAGGGTGTACCCCTCGACGAGCATGGCTGATGAATGGCCCCTCAAGATGGATTCCGAGCGGGAGGGCTCGACTCTTGCCATCCGCATTCTGTCGTTCGCGCTCCAATTCGCGCTTTTCGATCGCATCTGCCAGCCGTTCCAGTGCGCGCAAGGTCGTATCCAAGGGGGCGGTGACGGTGGTTGGAAAATAACTTGTGACCCCGTGCCGAGCGAGCAGTTGTTCGATCGCCGGCAGCCCCTCAGCAGTATCGTCCATGACGTCATATCCGGCGCTGCCGTGAATGTGAAGATCAATGTAACCCGGCGCCATCACGCCATCGCCGAAGTCGGACACAGAAACTCCGGCGGGAACCTGCCGGCTGCTCCGAGGGGAAATTTCGAGGACGCGTCCTCCCTCGACGAGCACGAGAGGATGCTCGACGACGTCAATCGGAGTCAACAGTCTTCCAGCGGTAAAAGCCAACATAGAAACGTTTTAATAGCGGTAAAAAGACGACTATGACCAAGATTGTAACAGCCTTCGCGTGCCCGCCAGCACGACGGGACGGCTGGTCAGCGAAAGAATCTCTTCTCTACCGGCGAACCTTCCAGGAAACGGTACACTATGGTAGCGTCAGAAACTCGATGCTTCCTGACATCAGATCCTGCAATAACCGCGCAGGAGTGAGTCCTGCAATAACCGCGCAGGAGTGAGCGGCTGTTCCCCGACAGCACCGCATAGCCGCGCGTAATCGCCAGACCGCAGAATGCTATACTGTCTGAGTTCGAGTCGTCATATCGTTCCTATGGCGGCGGTGATCCGGCCGTCAGTCGGGGAGTGGCTCAGCCTGGTAGAGCACCTGGTTCGGGACCAGGGGGTCGGAGGTTCAAATCCTCTCTCCCCGACCATCATTGATGAGCACGGTCACAAGTTCGCTAACCGATTGCATTAGCGTGTGGTTACGCGGTTCAAAAAAGAGGAAATCGGGAGAGAACACCAAGCCGTCCGGGAACAAGGCGGTTTGAATCTCTTGCCGCCGCGCAAGATCGGCTTCAAGCCAATTCTTTGCAAGATTCACGATAGAACGGCGGGCATCGGCTATTAGTTGCTCCATCGTGAAGTACTCTGATTGCAAGGCTTTAAGCTGATCCTCCATGTCCGCGTTGCTCTTGCCGTTTGCTGCTTTGAACTTCTCAAGATCATCCTTTGATAGCTCGCCTTTGATAAGAGCCTCGATTGCACGAAGATTCAAAGCCTCGTTTTCCTTCAATCGGTTTTTTAGCGTCCGCTTCTCGTCCGCAATCCGCTTGCGGCGTATCTTCCAGTTTGATTTCGCTATATCCGGCAGTCTAGCGATCAGCTCGGCTGTCGGCTGCATCATGCCGAGCAATCCCACAAAATGCCCCTCTAATCCCTCACGGGAGATGCCTACACGCTTGCAGTCTTTGTTGTAGCACCAATAGTGAGCATAGTGCTTGTCACGGCCCTTGGCCCATCCCGCCGTCAATGGACGGTCGCACTTGGCACACCGAACGAACCCACGCAAGGGGAAATCTTCACTCACCCGCTTGTGCGGGACAGGAACCTTTCGGCCTTGGAACACGTCCTGTACCGTTGTGAATAGCTCTTCACCCACGATCGCCTCAAAATTTCCCTTGACCTTGAGTTCTCCTGAGTGAATCCAACCCATATAAATCGGGTTGCATATCATCTGCGAGAATGACTGCGGTGTGAGCGGGCTGCCTCGCACCGTGCGCAATCCCATTGCGCTGACGGCCCGGAGCACCGCATCCCGCTGGTAGCTGCCCGTTGCCAGCAATTCAAAAGCCTTGCGAACTAGCGGTGCCCGCTCTGTGTCTATCGCTAGATTCTTTGTGCCATTCACCTGCACGTTGCGGTAACCGAGCGGTGCCCGCCACACGAAACGGCCCGCCTTGACCGCCTCTGCCATACGATAGCGGACGCGTTCTGACAGCACGTCAGAGTAGAACTGATTTACCGAGCCAAGCAGGTTGGCCGATAGCTTGCCTGCCGCTGTCCGGTCTATGTGAGGTTCGTCAACGGAGAGCAGTTGCACTCCCATGTCGCCCAATAGGCCTATCAGCCTTCCTTGATCGGCCACGTTGCGGGCCAGTCGGCTCAGGTCGGTCACGATGACGTGGGACACCTTGCTCCGCTTGGGCCACCATAAATCAGTCGATACCTCGTAATCCGCTCTTTCTTGAAGATGTCCCTGTAGCGAATTTCTCCATAAACGTAAATTGTTCCCTCCAGAGTGCCGAGCAGGCTAACAACTTGCTCCGGTACGGGAGGCTCCTTTTTAATTATGTGAAAATGTGGCCGTGCCCCCGGCGCGATTACCGTTGTGGACATTTGAAATCCTTCGCTTGGCTCCGGAAGTTCCACTTTCAACGGATGTCTTTCAATCCACATGTGTATCCAAGAGCGAACATCGTAGGCGGGAGTTTGCCCGAAATTTCCGTAATGAACTTGCGCTTCTGGCACGGTCGGGCCTTTGAATTTCATGAGAGCACCAGAGACGCAAATGTAGGCACGAAGTTGTCTCTCGGCAGTGTCGCTGGCGAGCCTACGGGCAGCTTGCATCTCTCGCGTAGCGCGGGTCATTTCTCTACCCTGATAGGCCACAGCCAAACCAGTAAGGAAGGCGATTCCAACCAACCACCACTCGGACCGTTGGATGGGTGCGTACCACTTTGGCGTCTCGTTATCGGGGTGATCGGCGTAGTGGGTGGAGTGATCTACGCTCTGCTTGATATGCCGTCTAGCAGGCTGCGGAAAAAGGGACGCCGCGACTTAGATTCTCTCCAGTCACCGTGATTTTGTGACTCGGGGAAGGGTTTTGGCTGCATCCGCTGGTGTCCCGCGGATTCATTTTCCGGCCTGCGAACACAC
>Ga0208821_1000572_pt1 | contig 27456 bp, 25 predicted proteins | sample June2015DPH_20_5_FD_184720 | JGI IMG/M metagenome (GOLD analysis project Ga0208821, IMG submission 184720) | Peatland microbial communities from SPRUCE experiment site at the Marcell Experimental Forest, Minnesota, USA - June2015DPH_20_40... | ecosystem: Environmental > Terrestrial > Soil >... | reverse complement strand
GGCCACCCAATACCGTCACGGTTGCCGGGTTGTCTCGCTGGGAAGCGACGGCCCTGCTGACTATAGTTGCTGCGTTCTGGGTGGCGCTGTTCTGCAACAACACGAGATTGCTGTCGCTGGACACCGGCTTTGATGCACGTCCTCATATTGATTACATCAAATATATCCAAACACATGGGGCACTGCCTTTGCCGAACGAAGGCTGGGAGATGTTTCAGCCTCCTCTCTATTACGTAATTTCCGCGACCACGCTTTCGCTGTTCGATCTCTCTGTGACTGATGCAGCAGCCAGCACCGTACTGCGCCTGCTCACGATGCTTTTTGGCATCGTGCATGTCGCGCTGGTTTTTCTGAGCCTGCGCCTGCTCTTCCCCAGACAATTTGGCCGACAATTGGTGGGACTGGTGCTGGCGGCTTTTTTGCCGATGAACCTTTACCTCTCGCATTACGTCACCAACGAGACTTCCGCGGCACTGCTGGTTTCCGTCTCGGTCTATCTGTGCCTGCGGATTCTGAAAACCGGGACAAATTCATACGCCAGTTTCAGCATGCTTGGGTTTGTCATCGGCGCAGCGGTGCTCACGAAATTCACGGCTGTCGTTGCGATACCGTTCATCGTCGGCGCTCTGGCAGGACAGGTCTTCGCCCGGCGCGACCGGGCGGGCACTGGATTAAAGAAACTCGGCAGCATGCTGGGGGTGGCAACCCTGGTTTCCGGCTGGCATTACGTCCGCCTATGGAAACAAACGGGAAGTGTCGTCATTGGGGGATGGGATCCGGCATCGGGATTTGCCTGGTGGCAGGATGACGGATATCATGTGGCAGCCAGCTTTGGTCGCTTTGGAGAAAGCCTGCTCCATCCCTTGTTCAGTTGCACCGCGTCGTTCCTGGACGGGATTTATTCCACGATGTGGGGCGACGGCTTGTGCGGTGGGGCGTCGACTTTGGTGGCTCGACCGCCATGGAACTATGATTTGATGTGCGCGGGATACTTTCTGGCCGTGTTACCGACGGTCCTTATTCTAGTAGGAGCAGCAACATCCGCCGTGAAGCTGGTCCGTGAAGGGGGTCCCGACCGGTTTGTACTGCTGGGCCTGGCTTTCGCCGTGTGGGTCGGACTCGTTTACCACAATCTAAAAGTTCCCTATTACTCGTCGGTTAAATCTTTTTACGGTTTATGCGCACTCGTGCCACTGTGTTTTTTCTGTGGGGCCGGCTGGAATGTCCTGACACGCGGCCGGAAACCGCTGCAATTTGTGCTCGGCACAATCCTGCTGGTGTGGGCCATGAATAGCTTCACGGCCATGTGGATTCGCAGCAACTCTGTATCCACGCACGTATATCTCGGGACTATGCTTGATTCAAGTGGCAGGACTAACGCCGCCCTATCGGAGTTTGCCAGGGCGGTTGATATTGGTCCTTCCAATGTACTGGCCAGGCGATCCCTGGCATCGACTTTGAACGATTTCGATCAAACGGCCGCGGCGTTGCAGCAAGCCGAACAGGCCGTGGAATTGGGACCAACGGACAGCGCCTGCCATCGTGTGTTGAGTACGATTCTGGCCCGGCAGGGTCAACAGGAGCGTGCGATTGCCGAAGGCCGCCGCGCGGTGGAATTGGGGCCGGAGAATCTATCTGCCTATCAATTTTTGGCGGGCCGTTTGCTTGGATTGGGGCACGCCGATGAGGCCATCAACGCTGCCCGCAATGGGCTGGCTGTGAGTCCGACCAATCCGGAGCTGCATTACGCGCTGGGACTGGCACTGGCAAGGGTGGGCGATTTCGCAAGCGCCACCAACCAGTTTGCGTATGCACTGTTGCTCAAGCCTGCTTGGGCGGATGTGCATTTAATCTTCGGTCGGGCTCTCCTTTACCTTGGAAACACTCCGAATGGTTTGCAGCATATTCAGGAAGCTGTGCGATTGGCGCCTGATTGGCCGTCGGCGCTCAACGGACTGGCGTGGTTCCTGGCCACCCATCCTGATGTAACCGTGCGCAACGGGCCGGAAGCGGTGCGACTGGCTGAACATGCCTGTGCTGTGGCCATCCATAGGAACCCGGAGTTGCTCGACACTTTGGCTGCTGCGTATGCCGAAACCGGGAGATTTCCCAAGGCTATCAGCGCGGCGCAGGAGGCACTTGCCCTGGCCCGGACGACGGGCAACGAAGCCGCGGTTGGCCGGGCGGAGAATTTGCTGGAGTGCTTCCAGTCGGGCCGGCCGTTCCGCGATAATCTCATCCCTTCGCCATAGGGAATTCACCAGGTTTCCGACTACGGCTGTTTTTTCACAAACAGCGCGAGCGACGCGGTGTAGCGGTGCAGAAAGTTCTTCTCGCCGACGGGCCCGATTTCACCGTTGCAGAAAAATCCCGAAAGTCCGAGCGGGCCAAACCGTTCCTGCACGAGTTCGACATCGTGGTTCGCGCGGCCAAACAGGTGTTTCCCGCGGCCGTTGCAACAGCAGAGGCAGCCGCCGTAAATCGTCGCGCCCCCAATTTGTTTTTTCGCGCGCGCGAGCAGTTCGTTCATGTCCTCGGTCGCCGCGACGGCGTCGCGCCGCTGGAATTGCATGGTTTGCCCCGCGCGCGGCAACGTGCCGACGGCCAGCACGCCGGACTGCGGGTCGCCACCGATGAGGTTGCGCACCAGAAAATCGCCGCGATGGAAATCTTCGAGGTATTCGTTGACGACAAAGCCGATGAACAGGTTGCCCTGCGCCTTGCGCTGTTCCTCGGGCGGAAGTTTTTGAAAGGTTTCGGCGAGCACCGCGTAGGCGGGCCGGTTGCCGATGTGATGAATCAAATTTTTTTCCACGCGGGTGAGCGTCCACGTTTCGCCGATGGGGGTGCAACCCTGTGAAATGACGCCGGTCAGTTGCACGTTGCCGCCGACAGAAATCGCCACGCCGCCGTCCTCAAACACGTCGCCGTTCAAATAGACCTGCGTCGTTTGCTGGTTGAAAATGCCGCCGGCCAGACCGCCGAGCGCGGGCAGCGGCGCATAGGCCTCGTTCCATGAACGAATCCAGCTTTCCGCGTCGAGATGGAACGGGTCAATGAAAACGAGCCAGCCATTGGTGTGCGCCGGTTCGACACCGGCCTCCAGGTGCCAGTAGGCGGGGCCGTTGGCCTCCTCGACCTGATTCTGCGTGAAACGAAAATCTTTCAACTCCGCGCCGGGCAACGAGTAAAGCGCGAGCACAAACCCGGTCGCGTCCTCAATTTCCTGAGTGCCGGCAATCAGCCCGGTGCTCGAACAGCCCGCGAGCAACGGAATCCGGGCGTGAACGCGCAAAATTTCCAGCGTCTGCCTGGCGAACGGGAAAAATTTCGGCGACATGAAAACGAGGCCGAGTGAAACCTGCGGGGCGAGGAGTTGGGCGCGCAAATTCTCCGCCCACTGCCGCAGGCCGGCTTCATCGAAACCGCCCGGCCAGTGCGCCGCAATGGAATATTCGTTGTTCACAACTCTACCTCAACCATGCCACAACTTCTTCGCCTGACCAGATTTCTTTCACTGGCTGGCGTTCGCGCGCAACGGCGGCGCGCCTGCCGTTCACCAGAATCTCGGCGGCCAGCGGGCGCGTGTTGTAATTGGACGCCTGGGCAAAACCGTACGCGCCTGCGCTCAAGAGCGCGAGATAATCGCCCTCGCCGGCTTTTGGCAACGGGCGGTCTTTGCAAAAAAAGTCACTGGATTCGCAAATCGGCCCGACCACATCGGAAGAAATTTGCACGCCATTTTTGCGGGTGAGCGGCACGATTTCGTGATAGGCGTCGTAAAACGCCGGACGAATCAAATCGTTCATCGCGGCGTCCACGATGACGAAATTTTTCCGGCCGGTTTTTTTCACAAACTCGACGCGCGTGACCAGAATGCCTGCGTTGCCGGCGATAAAGCGTCCCGGCTCAATGAGAATTTTCAAGTTGAGCGGCTGGAGCAGCGGGACCAGCCGCCCGGCGTATTTTTGCGGGGTCAAAATATTTTTCGCCGCGGAGGTTTTCCACCAGGCGGCCGCGCCGCTGGCGAGCGCGGGTTTATAGACAATGCCGAGACCGCCGCCGACGCTGAAAAATTCCAGCGGGTATTTTTCCTGCAACCGTTTCAAAAGCGGCAGGACTTTGCGCACCGCCTGTTCAAATGGTGTTGCCTCAGTGATTTGCGAGCCGATGTGCATTTGCAGGCCGCGCAGCCGCAGATTTTTCAGTTTGCTCGCGCGGGCATAAACGCCTTCGACCTGCTCGAATTGAATGCCAAATTTGTTTTCATAAGTGCCGGTTGTGATTTTCGCGTGCGTGCAGGCGTCCACGCCCGGGTTCACGCGCAAGGCGACGGGCGCGATTTTCTTCAGCCGCGCCGCAACACGGTTGATGCGCTGCAATTCCGGTTCGCTCTCGGCATTGAAGGAATAAATGCCCTGCCGCAGGGCAAATTCAATTTCGTCTTCCGTTTTGCCGACGCCGGCGAAGACGCATCGGCGCGGGTCGCCACCCGCCGCGATGACCCGCTGTAATTCACCGCCGCTGACGATGTCGAAGCCGCTGCCGAGATTGGCCAGCGCGCGCAGTGCGGACCGATTGGAATTAGATTTGACGGAGAAACAGACGAGATGATTCACCGGCGACATGGCCGCGTCGAGTTTTTGGAAATGTTCAGTCAACGTGCGCTGCGAATAAACGTAAAGTGGCGTGCCAAACTTGCGCGCGAGCGACTCGACGGCGACGCCTTCGCAAAACAGCCGGTTGCCGACATAACGAAAATCATGCATAACGCCTGAAGTTTAGGGTTCAGAGTTCAAAGTTCAACCCCGAAGGCCTTCGGGGTCGGGGTTTGCAATAAAAACCCGCCGAATGCGCGCATCCAGCGGGCGGATGGAATCGCAGTTTTATGGCTGGGCCAGGATTTCCGCTCGCTGGTTGTGGTACTCCTCCGGCGTGATCTGGTTGGCCTTGTATTTTGCGAGCAAGGCTTGAAGTTGCGCTTGTTGGGCTGCGGAAATCGGCAGGAGCGGCGATTCAATTGGCTTCAAGCCCAGTTCTTTTCCTGTATAAATTGCGTTGATCTGGTTCGTTGCGCTCATCACGCCGGGTTTGACTTTTATCGTGGCGGGCCTCACGGGACTTTGAAGAACGGTGCCCGCCGCGGGCGTGATTGCAGGAGGCGCCGGCTTGGTTTCGGTTGGTGGAGGAGTGGCGGGTGTAACCTCTGTCGGCATCGTCGCAACGGGTGCCGCGGGCGTTGTTCCAGAAGCCGCCGGGGCAGCGTTGGTTTCCGAAGTGATTGTCGCTGCTGCTGTCGGTTCGACCGGAGTCATCATCGGTGCCGGCTTGGTTTCGGCTGGCGGCGGTGTGGCGGGTGTAACCTCTGCCGGCGGATTTTTTGGTTCGGGCGCAACGGGCGCTGCGGGCGTCGTTCTGGAAGCCGCCGGGACAGCTTTGGTTGCCGAAGTGGTTTTCGCCGGAGCGGTTGGCGAAGTCACCGTTTTTGCGGGAACCGTCCTGGTTACATTGGTTGCGGATTTGTCGGGTTGTACCACCACGGCGCCGGAAGGAGTGACCAGGACCGGTGGGGCCTGGGTTTGCGTCGTGTCCAACTCGTTCAGCTTTTGCTCCAAAGCCGCGCGTGCGGCGGCTTGAACCGGGGTGTCATCCGCACGGACGGAAATGAAACTCGCACAAAAAACAGCCGCACAAACTGCGGGCAACAACTTCATGATTTGCATATCATTTTTTTACGCCTATTTGCCACCGGATGCAACAGCTTTCCCAGTCGAAAAAAACAATTTTTGCCACATCCGCGGCAGGGGGTAAAACAGCGTGGAACGCAGCATAATCCCGCGCACCTCGCTCCGGGAAACTTTGATGTGCTGTTGCAGGTCCAATACGCTGGCGATCCGCATTTTTTCAATCGTTTGCATGCCAATCAAAATCGGCAACGCGCAGGCCAGCCGCACGCGGAACTGGCCAAACGGCAACGTGTTCGTGTAGGCCCAGCCCGCGGCCAGATGCGACTCGGCGCAGTCGAGATATTCGTGAAACAGCGGACGGAATTTCACCTCGTTCACCGGCGACAGCAAAACCGCCGGAAACAATTCCGCCTTCTCCAGTTTGTCCGAGGGCAGATAACAGTGGCCTTTTTTCAAATCGGCGGGCAAATCGCGCAGGATGTTCACCAGTTGCAGTCCCTTGCCAAAACGGACGCCGTCCGCCAGCAGTTGCGCGTCGTCCAGCCGCAGCTTCGGAAACAGATGCGCCCGGCACAACTTCGTCCAAAATTCACCAACGCAACCGGCGACGCGCCAGGTGTAATCATCGAGCTGGGCGGCGGTTTCCAGCGCGACAATTTTCCTGGCGGATGCGCCGGCGAACCGGCGCAGGTCCAGTTCCTGTCCGCCCGTGATGGTGTTGAGGACGGTGCGGACCAGTTGCTGGTCGGCGGACGAAAGGGTTTGCAGCAGCGTGAGGCTGTCCTCGACTTTTTCCAGCAAGGCGGCTTCGGCAGGCGAACCTTGATGCTTCGCCAGTTCACCGAAATTCAGCGGTGCGGTGGACGAGCCCAAAATCCGTTCGCGCAACCTTTTGAGCGCGTCGAGCCGTTGTTCCAGCGGGACGAGTTCGGTGTCGGCGATGGTGTCGGTGGTGCGCGCGAGGAGATACGCGAGGCCGATTTGCGGGCGCACGGCCGCCGGCAGCACGCGCAACGTCAGATAAAACGAGCGCGAGGTCTGCTTAAGTAGGCCTTCGAGCTGTTTTGATATTCGTGCCATGTTAATCTTTGTGCCCGGCAGCCTTTGAGAGAGGCCCAAAATCAGGCCAAGAACTAATCCAGCCCCAGACATCAATCCAAGTGCAGGCCTGATTCGATCGAGCGCGGTGAACATTTCCCTGCGCCCCTCGGTCATGATGCCTGCGAATTCAAACGCGTGCGGGTAGCGTGTAGAATAGTAGGCCCCAACAACCGCACAAACTATAAATATCGGTAGAAATGAAAAAAATATTCCCCAAAAAAAATAGTAAAAACACGTCGCATGACCCGCAATAATCTTATTCGGAAAGCTGTTCCCGCCATCTTGCCAGTTGCTTCACAACTTCCTTCGTTCCCGGGGCGCCGGTCAGATTGCGTTTGGCCATTGCGCGTTTCAAATCGAACACGCCCATTGCGTCGCGGCCAAAGGTTTTGTCCACGGCTTGCAGTTCCGCGAGCGTAAGCCGGTTCAGTGGTTTGCCGGATTTTTCCGCCAGCGCCACGACCGCACCCACCGCGTGATGCGCCTGCCGGAACGGCATGCCTTTGCGCACCAGATAATCTGCGAGGTCGGTCGCCAGCAATGCCGGGTCGCCCGCGGCGGCGGCGCAGGCGGCGCGGTTGATCTTGGTGTTTTGCAACATCGCGGCCATGAGCCGCGTTGTGGCGCGCACGGTGTCGGCGGTGTCGAACAGCCGTTCCTTGTCCTCCTGCAAATCACGGTTGTAGGTCATCGGCAAACCCTTGAGCAGCGTGAGCAGCGCGACGAGGTTGCCGAAAACGCGGCCGGTCTTGCCGCGCGCCAACTCCACGATGTCGGGATTTTTCTTTTGCGGCATCAGCGATGAGCCGGTCGTGTAGGCGTCGGCGATTTTGATGAAATTGAATTCCGCGCTGGCCCAGAGAATCGTGTCTTCCGCCAGCCGTGAAAGATGCACGGCCAGCAACGCGCCGGCGGCGCAAAATTCGACGGCGAAATCACGGTCGCTCACGGCGTCCATGGAATTTTGCGTAAGCCGCGGTTTGCCATTCGCGTCCACGAAACCGAGCGCTTTGGCGACGAATACGCGGTCGAGCGGCAGGGTGGAGCCGGCAATCGCGCCGCTGCCGAGCGGGCAGACGTTCACGCGCGAATAACAGTTCCTAAGGCGTTCACAGTCGCGTTCGAGCATTTCGACGTAGGCGAGCAGATGGTGGGCGAGGGAAACGGGCTGCGCGCGTTGCAAATGGGTGTAGCCCGGAATCAACACGGCGGAATTCTTTTCGCCGAGCCAGACGAGCGCTCGCTGCAAACCAGCGATTTCACCGAGCAGCAAAACAATTTCATCCCGCAGCCAGAGGCGCATGTCGAGGGCGACCTGGTCGTTGCGCGAACGGGCGGTGTGGAGTTTTGCGCCGGCGGGAACGCGCCTCGTCAACGCGGCCTCGACGTTCATATGGACGTCTTCGAGTTCGGGCTTCCACCGGAATTTGCCCGCGGCGATTTCGCGTCCGATCTGGTCGAGTCCGCGCGCGATGGCGGCGGCTTCGGCTTTCGAGAGCACGCCGATTTTGCGGAGCATGGCGGCGTGGGCGAGCGAGCCGAGGAGGTCGTGCCGCCAGAGCCGCCAGTCAAAAGAAATGGATTCGGTGAATTGTGTCACATCCGTGCCGGGGCCGCGCGCGAAGCGTCCGCTACGGGAAACTGGAGAGATTTTTTTCATTTGTTGGAGTTCAGGCTTCAGCTTGTTCGTGCGAGGCAGGCTCAAGCCTGAACTCCAACCAAACTGCGCCGGTCCGCATAAAAAGTCACTCCGAAATGTCGTGCGGCTCCGTAAAAAACCACGTTGCCGACGCCGCGCGAATGTGGAATGCTTTTCCGGCAGCCATGAGCGAATTCAAATATGCGTGTCCGATTTGCGGCCAGCACATGAAGTGTGACTCGTCGCAGAGCGGCACGGTGATGGAATGTCCGACGTGCTTCCAGAAAATCACCGCCCCGCAAGCGCCCGCGACGGACGACCCGAAATTCATCATCACGGGCACGAAAGTGGGCGAACGTCCCATTCCGGCGGTGGTGGCGAACGCGGAGGCGCTGCCCGCGCCCGCGGCGGAAAAAAATTTTCCCGGACTGGTCGTGGTCTTCGTCGTTTTGTTCTGCGTCGCGGCGGGGGTGTTGTTTGTGTTTCACGGAAAAATATTCAAGTCCACCGGCGGGCCGGACAACCAAGGCACAACGGCAACGAATAGGCAGCGAACCCCTTCGCCTCCTCCGCCCAAACCGATTGTCGGGTTGGCGTCTGTCGTCTTCGCCAAGGGTAACAGCATCGTAATTGGAGCCGGAACGGCCGAGGCTGAAGTGAAAGACCCGGCGCAGGTTTCATTCCTTGCCACCTTCAAGGCTGATCTCGCCTCTCCTTTGGCATTTGAAGGGCCGGTCCCGTTGACAACTACTCTGCCCGGAAACGACCGCGCAGTTCCAGGCGCTACCGGTGAAATTCAGTATCATGGCTCTTTCCAAGGCGGATTGGTTATCGGCGTGAAGCTTGATGGTCTCGTCCCCAATCACAAATATATCCTCACACTCAACGGCGCGATCCAGCACGAGGGAAACAACAATTTGCCGGAACAAGTGTCACGCAACAATAAACAGAAGTATTACGATTTTAGCCCGGTTATGACCGATGAGAACGGCCGCTATCAGGCAACTTTTGGCATCCTGTTGCCGGCGGGTCCGTATGAGGTCTATTTTTTTGTGAAGGACACAACTGACTGGAAGATTGTCCTCTCCCACAGCTTTTTCCGATTCTCGGTCGAGTGACTTCGTGGGTCAGGCGGAAAAGGGAGAGAACACGCCGAAATCCGCAAACCCAAAACGCCCAAATAAAAGTAAAAGTAAAGTGCGGTTGTTTGGAGTCCCGTCCCGCCCGGCACTACAAATGAAAATGCCGGATTGCAGTCCGGTTTTGAAAAGGGGATGTTAAAGTCAGGTAAAACACAGATCACCCTGCGCCATGAGCGAATTCAAATATGCGTGTCCGGTGTGCGGCCAGCACATGAAGTGCGACTCGTCGCAGAGCGGCACGGTGATGGAATGCCCGACCTGCTTCCAGAAAATCACCGCCCCGCAAGCCCCCGCGACGGACGACCCGAAATTCATCATCACGGGCACGAAAGTGGGCGAACGTCCCATTCCGGCGGTGGTGGCGAATGCGGAAGCGGCGCCCGCGCCCGTGCCCGAAAAAAGTTTTCCCGGGCCGGCCATTATTTTTATCGTTTTGTTCTGCGCCGCAGCGGGGGCGCTGTTTGCGTTCCATGGAAAGATTTTCAAGTCCACCAGCCAGCCGGCTCGCCCGGTTGCCAACGCATCGGGCGGGCAACCAACGCCCGTGAAACCACCCCAACCCGCCGTCGTTGCGCCGCCAGCCGATGACGCGCGTTGGATGTTGAACCTTGACACGGCGACAATTTCTGATTTGCCGGCGGCCGGGCGCATCCACGGACAGGATTTCATCGTCGAGCGCGCCAGTTTTCAGAACGGCACGCTGACCTTGCGCGAGGGGACGCGCGGGCCGGTGGACTTTGGCATTACAATCAATTTCAGCGGGGCGCAGGCCGAGGCACTGGCCGCCCAGACCATCAATGTCACCACCAACACCGACGAAGCGGCGCGTGTGACATTGCGCTGGAACAATGACGTGAATTCCGGCCGGAACAGTTTTGACAGCGGCTACGCGCTGCGGCTGGAGTTCGGCTTGCTGGAGAACAATCATCTGCCGGGGAAAATTTATCTTTGCACGCCGGACGCCGAAAAAAGCTATCTGCTCGGAACCTTTACCGTGGAGGTCCGCAAACCCAAACCACCCAAGCAAAAGTGAAGCGCGGTTGTTTGGAGTCCCGTCGCGCCCGGCGGGACGGTCTGACCGGCCTTGTTTTCCTTGCCGCGCAAACGCGGAACTCCAAACGCAAAAACTTGCCACGCGTCGTCCCGGCGCGGAAACTCCCGCGGGTGAACATCGAACTGCTCAACACCGGCAGCGAACTGATGCTGGGTCGTGTGCTGAACACGCACCAGCAATGGCTCTGCCGCCGCCTCGCGGATCTCGGTTACGTTGTGACGCGCCAGGTGGCCGTGCCGGACACGGCGCACGACATCCAATCCGCCGTTCGTGAAGCGTTGAGCCGCGCGGATTTGATCGTCACCACCGGCGGTCTCGGTCCAACTTCCGATGATTTGACGCGTGATTTGATTGCGCAGCTTCTCGGTAAAAAACTGCGACTTGATGAAGCGGTGCTCGACCACATCAAGAGGCGTTTTGCGGCGCGCAACCTGCCGATGCCGAAAAACAACGAAGTCCAGGCGCTCGTGCCCGAAGATGCGCTGGTGCTGGCCAATCCGAACGGCACCGCGCCGGGGCTGGCCATGAAAACAGACGAAGATGGAAGAGGGAAGATGGAGAATGGAGGAAACCGCGCGCCATCCTCCACCTTCAATCCTCCATCCTCGCGTTCTCCCAAATGGCTGGTGATGCTGCCCGGCCCGCCGCGCGAGTTGCGCCCGATGTTCGACAATTTTGTCGTGCCATTGCTCCGGCGCGAATTCCCGCTGGACGCGCCGTTTGTCTGCCGCACGTTGCGGACGAGTGGCATCGCCGAGTCTCTGGTGCAGGAAAAAATTGAAACGCCGCTGAACACACTCGCGACCGCCGGACTCGAAATCGGCTATTGCGCGCGGACGGGACAGGTGGATGTGCGATTGTCGGCGCGCGGCGGGAACGGTAAAAAAATTGTCCGCGCGGCGGAGGCGGTCGTTCAAAAAATTCTGGGCGCGCAAATTTACGGTTTTGACGATGAGGAAATGGAAACGGTCGTCGTCCGGCTTTTGACCGAACGAAAGAAAACTTTGGCGATGGCCGAGTCCTGCACCGGCGGTTGCATCGCGCATCGCGTGACGAATGTGCCGGGCGCGTCGGCGGTTTTTCTGGGTGGCTTCGTGACTTACAGCAACGAATCGAAGCAAAAATTTCTCGGCGTTCGCGCCGAAACACTGGCGGCTCACGGCGCGGTGAGCGAAGCGGTGGCGCGCGAAATGGCCGAAGGCGCACGGTTGCAGCTCGGGGCGGATTTTGCCATTGTCGTCACGGGCATCGCCGGGCCGGGCGGCGGAACAAAAGAAAAACCGGTGGGGACGGTTTTCATCGGGCTGGCCGGAGAGTTTGGAACGGTGGTTGAGCGCAAATTTAATCCTTATGAGCGCGGGACATTCAAGGAAGTCACGGCGTGGCAGGCATTGGAAATGCTGCGGGTGCGGTTGGTTTGTTCTTGAGGGCAAAAAAATTTGGAGTAGAGTAACGCCGTTCAATGTCTCTGCTTGAATTGAACAGAAAAGTTGATTTCCGGACATGGCTTTGACCATTGAACCATTGATTACCAAGAGCAATCCGGTTGAGGGTGACAGCACGACGTTTCGCAAACGCCGCGGCACGTTGCTGGTGGTGGACGATGAGGACGGGCCGCGGCAGTCGCTGCGGGTCATTTTCAAGGACGAATACGATATGCTGATGGCCGAGGACGGGCCAACGGCGATTGAGCTGGCGCAGAAGCATCCCATTGACGTGGCGGTGCTGGACATTCGCATGGCCGGCATGTCGGGCATCGAAGTTTTGGAACGCCTCAAATACGTGAACCCCAACATCGAGGTGATCATGATGACGGCGTTTGAAACGACGGATACGATTCGTCAGGCGTTGCGGCTGCGCGCGTGCGATTACATCAACAAGCCGTTCGACCTGGCCACCATCCGCGCCGCCGTCAGCCAGGCGATGCAACGGCGCACGCTCGAAAGTGAAATTCACAGCAGCGCCGAAAAAGTGCAGGAATTGCTTTCCGAACTGCAAAACCAGAAGGTCGAGGAGCAAATTGCCAAAACGCGCGGCGACATTTATGCCAGCATCATCCACGACATCAACGGCCCGCTGACGGTCATTTCCGGTTTCGTGCAGGTGCTCAACCAGCGTCTCAATCGCAATTCGCGGCTGGAAATGGAGGACTTGGAATTCATCAAGGACCGCCTGCGCATCATCGCGCGGCAGGTGGGGAATTGCGTGGAAATTTCCCGGCGCTACCTCGGTTTTCTCCGCCGTCAATCGGAGGAAGCCCCGCGCGTGAGCGTGAATCAATTGTTCAAAGACCTCGAACAACTCGTCCGCGTCCATCCCGGCCGGAGCGACAACGAATTCAGCGTTCAGCCGATGGCTGAAGACCTTGGCATCAAAATGAACGGCACCGATGTCATCCAGATTTTGCTGAACCTCACCGTCAACGCCTTTCAATGCGCGCCGATGAGTCATCGCGTTGATGTCGGCGGTGAAATTTTGCGCGAGCCCCTCGATTTGACTGCGTTCAAGGACGGGCCAAACGACCGGCTGCTGAACGTCGAGAGCATGGACAACACCGCCCCGCTGGTGAAGTTGTGGGTGCGCGACACCGGGCCCGGCATCCCGCCGGAAGTGCTGCCGAAAATTTTCCAGCCTTACTTCACCACCAAAGGCCCGCGACAGGGGACCGGCCTCGGTCTCAACATCGTGCAGCGGCTCATCAAGGAAGGGAAAGGCGCATTGCACGTTCACACGCAGCCGGGCGAAGGGACGACGTTCACGATTTATCTGCTCGGCGCGAATCTGGCGAAGCAACCATGAAATATGCGCGCCAAAGGTTTCATCGCGTTCAGTTTGATCGTTGCGGTTTGGGTCGCGCGGGCGAATGAAAAGCTGCCGGTGCTCAACGCGGGCAGCGAAGTTTACAGCAACGTGACAGTCACCACGGTCACGGCCACGGACATCTACTTCACCTACTCCGGCGGGATGGGCAATGTGAAACTGAGCAAGCTCGATCCCGCGCTGCAAAAGCATTTCGGTTACAATCCGACGAAGGCAAGCGAGGCGGAACAAAAGCAAGCTGCGGCCAACGCCCAATACCACATTCAAGCCATCAACCAGCCGGCGCCGCGACCGCCGGCTGATGAAAGCGCAGCGCAGCCGTCATCCGCGGGGCAGGCTTCAGAATTGTCACGGGACACCACCTTGTCAGCGGCCTTGAATCAGGCGCGGTCGGAACACAAGATGGTGCTGCTCGACTTCACTGGTTCAGATTGGTGTGGCTGGTGCATTAAATTCGACAAAGATGTGCTGTCCACCGGCAAATTTGCCGGCTACGCTAAAAGCAAGCTCGTGCTGGTGACACTGGATTTTCCCCGCCACATAAAGCAGGATGCCGCGGTTAAACAGGCCAATCAGGATATTAAAAAACGATTCGGCGTGAACGGTTTTCCCACCTTTGTGCTGTTGAATTCCGCCGGCAGGGAACTCGGGCGTCAGGTTGGTTATTTGAAGGGTGGCCCGGATGCCTTCATCGCCGAGTTGGATGGGTTCAGCAAACGTTGATTGGCTGACGCGCCCGCATGCGGTTATTGAATCAGCCTTCAGGGTTGTCGAACAATTCTTGCAAACGAGTGCGCAACGCCGCCGGCAACCGCTCCAGCCAGCTTTCGTCCACCAATCCCACTTCCATCAGGTCGCGCAGATGCACGCGGTCCTTGTCGCGGAATGAAGTGAGTTTCATCCGCACCAGGGCGTCGAGTAAAAGCAGGCGGAAGGTTTCCGTTTCCTCTGACTCGGAAACATCGGGCGCTGGCGCGGTGTAGTCGGGCCGGACTTTTTCAGCGGCAAAAACGATGTGAACTGCGTCACGCGCCCTGGCGTCCGGCCCATCGAGAAACATGTCCATGCCCGCTGCGTGACGATAAACCAAGCCAGCTTGTTCCAGCGCCTCGCGCGCCGCACGCAGGTCTGCCCGGCGCAATACAATGTCCACGTCCTGCGTGTTCCGCACCGCAGCTTCGTCCACGCGTGAAACCCAGGCGGCCACGGCGTTTCCACCTGCCACGGCGTAGGGAACTTTGGCCTGCTCCAAAGCGCTTGCTGCACGCAGCAAACGCCGGCGCACATTTTCAACCGCGTTATTCATACGTTCCCAGGAAACTTCGTTGTATGTAGCAATGGCCATCTGACGTCCAGTTAATTCCCCAGATACTCGCGCGGGTCCACGATCTTCCCGGCAATCGCGCTCGCGGCCACCGTGGCTGGCGAGGCGAGGAACACCTGCGATTCCTTGTCACCCATGCGACCGGGGAAATTCCGGTTCGTCGCGCTGATGCATTTGATGCCGGCTTTGTTGATACGGCCAAACGTGTCCACCGGCCCGCCCAGGCACGCGGCGCAGCCGGCGTTCTCCGTCATTTGCACGCCCGCGCTCACGAGCACGTCCCAAATCGTCTGGTTGCCCCAATACGTCGTCTGCAAATCACGCGCGATCTCCGGCGTCGCAGGCACGCCAAACGTATCAATCGTGACGCGCTTGCCGCGCAACACGCGCGCGAACTCCACGAAATCGCTCGTCTTGCCGCCCGTGCAGGAGCCGACGTAGGCGCGGTCGAGCTTGATGTGCCCGAGTTCCTTCGCCTTCTTACGCTGGCCGGGATTGGGATGGCATGCCACCGTCGGTTCGAGCCGGGCGAGGTTCACGACGAGTTCATAGACGAACTTCTGTTTTTTGTCCGGCGCGATGGGTTCGTAAGTGGATTTCGTGCCGTTCAATTTCACGCGCGCATCCACGTATTCCGCCGTGCGCGCGTCGAATTCAAAAATGCAGTTCTTGCCGCCCGCTTCGATGGCCATGTTCGCAATCGTCATGCGGTCATCCATGGAAAGCGATGCCGCACCGGGGCCGTCAAATTGCATCGTGCGATACGTCGCGCCGTCGAAGCCGATTTCACCGATGCAATGAAGAATCACGTCCTTGGCCATCACGCCCGGCTGCAATTTGCCTTCGAGCCGGAAGCGCATGGTTTCGGGGACCTTGATGAGCAACTTGCCGGTGCCCATGACGAAGCCGGCGTCCGTGTTGCCGATGCCGGTGGCGAACAGGTTGAACGCGCCGGCCATGCAGGTGTGCGAGTCCGTGCCGAACAGCACTTCGCCCGGCCGCGTATGACCCTTGGCCGGCAATGCCGTGTGGCAGACGCCGGCGTAATGCGAACCAAACTGCCGTTTCAAATTGCCCTTGGCAGCGTCGAATTTCCACGAACCGTTCGGGTCGTCAATCACATCGTAGAAATACGTGATGCCCTGTTCACGGACAAAATCGCGGAGGATGTCCACGTTGCGGTTCGAGAGCGAGTCGGCGGTGAAAATGTAGTGGTCGGGGATGATGACGATTTTGTTTTTATCCCAGACTTTGGCGGTCTTGCCGAATTCGCGTTTGAAGACGCCGATGGTGCCCGGTCCGCAGACGTCATGCGTCATGAGCACGTCGGCGCTCACCCAGAGGTTGTCACCGGCCCGCACCCGCGGTTTGCCGGCGGCGCGGGCGAGCAATTTTTCCGTCAATGTCATCGTCTGTTGAGAATAGCCGATGTACGGCGCAACTTCAACTGAACAAACAAGCTCCGTCAGGAGCGGAAGCTTTGTAGAATCCCGATCAAAAAAATCTCAAGCCCCGTCGGGTCGAAATATGCCGCCTCTATGAGGCTTTGGAATTATCTCGATACAAAACAACAAATATGCCGCGCCTACGGCACTGAAACCAACCACAGGATTCTTGTTTCACCTTTACCCTAAACATGCCCTTGTGACTCCACCCGAAACTTTTTGACCCTGCTCCGCGGCCCGACGCCGGTGCTGGCGCTCGCGTCGGTGATTTTGTCGCAGCCGGATTCCCTGAAACAGGGAAACACGCGCGGTGTCAACTTTTGGGCCATTGATGGCATCATTCATGCTAGTTCGCGACCGGAGTTTATTTGCACCGTGCCGCGGGGTTTTCGGCGTTGAACGTATTTGCACATGTTAATCAAGTTCCTATGCAAAAAAAAATATTGGTGGTGGAGGATGACCCGGATCAGCTTGAAGTGATACGCTTCACTTTGAAAAATGCAGGTTTTGCCGTTGGCACGGCCACCAATGGCATTGACGCGCTCAAAAAGGCCCAGACGGTGTCACCCGATTTGATTATACTGGATGTGATGATGCCCGAATTGGACGGGTTCGCTGTTTGCGAAACTTTGCGGGGTAATCCCGCCACCGCCTCCATCCCGGTTCTCATGTTGACAGGTTTATGCAGCCATATCAGCCGGCTCGTCGGGTATGAATCTGGCGCCACCGATTATGTCATAAAACCATTCGAGGCAGAACAACTTGTCTTAAAAGTGGAAAAGTTGCTGCATCAGCAGTCGGAGGCCTCAAAAGCGCCGCGCAAACCCGGAGCAAGGCCCGTTGTTGCCTCGTCCAAATAAAAGTTCCGTCCGGCATTCTTGGGTCACCAAACGCGATGGTCCGACGTACCATTCGGAAATCGGGCTCGAACAACCGGATCAAGGACAATTCGCTGTGGTCCCTGGCCAGATCAAGACCGGGCGTTCAGGGCATCGCGGGTGGTCGGTGCTGCCTCCAACGGCGGCAGGTTTTTACTTCACCTTGACCCGGAATTCACTCGCCGCGCGGATTTTTTCGAGGGTTCCGTCGTAAAATTCTTCGCGGTATTCGTCTGTTTCGAGCAGGTGCTGGTACAGTTCCTTTTTGTCGCGCTTGATGATGAACTTGAGTTCGTCGAGGTCATCCGACCAGCGGAAGCCGTTGAAGAATTCCGCGCCGGCAAACTGCGTTTTATACAGAGCCGTCCGCGAATAGCACGTGCCGAGGTAGAGATGTTTGAAACTGCGTTCGGCGAACAACGTCGCGGCCGAGGTCATCATGAACATGCCGAGATTGCGCGCGTAATAATTCAGGTCGTAAAAGGCGTAGTAATAATACGCGAGCTCCCGGCCCTCGATATACAACGTGGCGACCCCGACCTCATTGCCTTTGGCCGCATCCGTGAACACGAGCAGATGCGAAATGATGGGCGAACCAAACAGCGCGTCGAGCCGCTCGAACGTCATCACGTCCTTGCCGAATTTGATGTCGGCGTAGGTCTTGAAAAATTCCCGGCGTTCCGGCGTGTAATTATATTTGTCACGCGGCACGAGCTTCACTTCAATGCCCGCGCCCTTGCGCAGGATGCGGCGGTTTTCGGATGACGGATTGAATTTCGCGAGGTCCACGCGCACCTGCCGGCAGAGGTAAAAGCGGTCGAGATTGCGCGACGACGGCAGGAAGCCGGCGTTGAAAATGTCCGACGGCGTTTCGCCCGCCTCCGGCACGGCCCATATGGCATAGGGAAACTGGTAATGCTCGTAGTCGGAATTTTGTTCGGAGAAAAGAAGTTTCATGGGAATGCTTTGGCCAAAATCTTCAAATCAGTGGCAGGGTTGAGTTTGTTTCGGAACAGGGCGACCACCCGGTTTTGTTTTTTGACCTTGGCTAACATGGCATTTTACAAGGCTGGCTCGTGATGGCCTTTGTTTGCACCCAGCGGATGGCATTACATGGTTTTCTGTTAAGTGGCTACAGGCGATCTGAACTCTGGTTGCAGTCTAGATGTCGGGTCGTATTGGGGCGGTTTCAGTTCTAGCGATACTGATGGAAACTTCGCTGGTGGCTCCAAGACATAGGATTCAGAATCTTTGAATGTGTAGGGGTAAGTTTCCTCAAATGGGGCATGCTTTGAATCTGTTGTGCCCGTGAGATGAGTCTCTGGTTTGAAAATAAGCTTAAAGTTAAATTTTGAGGCGGGATATTTATCGCCTTTGAAGTAGACGAGGAATTCTTTTGGTGTAACTCGTTCGAACTCCTTATAGTGCTGATCAAAGTAATTTGAAACGGCTTTCGCAGCCACCGATCTCGGATTGCCATTTGAATGGTATCTCTCACTTAGTATAAAGGCATTGTTCTCAATATCCTTGAGGACGACAGTAACTAGCGGCTGGTCTTTATATGCTTCTGCAAGAAGCTCTGAGACTTTTACCCAAACCGCAGCTTCATTTTTCAAAACCTTATCGTATGAGTGGACAAACCGATTGTGTTCCGTGGCCATAAAATCCTCCGAAATCAATTTAGCATTAAGCAAGGCCGCAATTTCTGGAATCGTGCTAATGCTAAAGTATTTTGTTGTTCTTGTTTGGGCTACCCAGTAGCGCTTCGGCGGAGCGATTATAAAGTTGTCGGGAGGTTTTTGCATATAACTGGTTTGCTCAGGCTGGCGATGCTGGTAGTTTTGATTCAACAATACTTACAGTAGTAGTCCATGGTTGAATGTTGGTTGTTGGATGGCTGCGAGTTAAACCGGGTTTGGGTGCATTTTGAAAAGCTCCGCAAGAAGACCTCCTAACTTGCATAGTTCATCGACGGCTTCTTTTCGATTTTTGAAACAAATCTGCGTTTGCATTGTCAGCCACCTTCCCCCCAGCTCATACTTCATTCCAGAAAACATTTGAAGTGCCTGCGCCTTCTGCTCGGGTGTGAAATCTTCGAGATCTATCCGCACATGAAACTCCGGGGACCTACCAGAAAAGTTTGGCAGAAAAAAGTTTGGCAGAAAAACAAGATTGGAACGACCCCACTTATTATCAGCATAACAGCGAATACCCCACGTTTCTTCTTTGGGTCTGAAGTTGTGGCCCGCGATGGCCTTCGTCAAATTGTCTATCAACAATTGCGAAAGGAAAACACGATAATCGGCGGCTAGTTTTGTAGCCTCTTCGATTTGCTGCATGTGCTGTTCGACATCATCTGCCTGTTTGTCATTCATAATGGGTTGGTAAAGTTCGTTTTCAAAGTGTAGGATAAACTCCCGGGCGAATACCACCCACTTGGAGTAAGCGTGATCAAAAAACTCTTTGACAAGACGGCGGCGCAGTGCGGCGCAGTAGTCTTGATAGGATACTGGCTTCCATCCTTTAGGGACACTTTCCCCTTTTGGAGAAAGGATACCCATCATCAGCCGTTTCTTGCCTCCTGGCAAACTACGACCAAATTTTTTATAGAACTCAAAAGGATTATTTTGGATGTGGTTAATCTTGTTTTCAATCAAAAGAACCCAGTCTGGACTTTGCACCACTATGTCGATCCGTTTACCCTCCTCCGTGCGTTCTTCCCGGCTAACTGTCACACCTGCCATTCCAATGTTTTGGGAGTCATCCCCCTCCATGCAGTCAAGAAAAGTCTGAAGGAAGAGCGCCTGAAAGCCGTGTTCAGCATCTGGTTTAAGGAAAAAGGCAAGAAGGTCTGAAGCCGGATTCTCATAGTATCCTCTGCCACCGAGCGAAAACAGGGTCTTCTCCTTTCGTGGCGGAACATGCTTGCCAATTTCGTTAAGGAAATCTTCCAGTTCTTTTGTCATATTTTGTTTTGAACTGATACTTCTTTGAAGAAGTTCATATCAATTCTCATCACCCAACTAACTATATCAAGCTAATTAAGTTCTTTGGCAATGCGGCACAGCCGATGATGCGGTTCATTTCACTGGTGAAATCGCTTCGGCTCCATGCCCGCCTTTTTCAACAACTCGCGCGGCGTGGCGGCATTTGCGTGGCGCATCATCGCCAGCAGCACGCGACCGGCGGCTTCGGCGTCAGCTTGGGCGTGGTGGTGGTTAAATTTTCTTTCAGAATCGTAGGAGACGACGTGAGGAGTCTCTAATTTCGTTTTAATTTGAGCCTCGTCACCTCGGCTCCTACAAAGTATTTGAAAATGGCTCATGGTTGGCAAAATCGCTTCGGCTCCATGCCTGTCTTTTGCAACAACTCGCGCGGCGTGTTGGCGTTCACCTGTTTCATCATCGCCAGCAGCACACGCCCGGTGGCTTCGGCATCGGATTGGGCGTGGTGGTGATTAAATTTGTGGCCGATATGCGCCGCCAGTGTGCCGAGCTGATGGTTTTCCAGTTCCGGCCAGACGCGCCGGGCAAGTTGGCAGGTGCATACATAATCAAACTCCGGTCGGGGCAGACTGAAATGATCCAAGGTGGCGCGCAGATGTTCGATGTCGAAGTGGGCATTATGCGCGATTATCAGATCGGCGCGGGCCAGCCGGGCCAGAAATTCCGCCACAATGGCGGGGAATTCCGGGGCATCCAGAACGTCCAAATGCGTCAAGTGGTGAATTTCAATGAAGTCTGGCAAAAACCATCCGTGCGGTTTTGGAGGCCGCACCAACCAATACGGAGTTTCGGTCAAATTGCCATCCTCAAAGACGGCCAGCCCGGCGGCGCAGATGCTCACGCGCGAGTGATTGGCCGTTTCAAAGTCGAGGCTGGTGAAATTCATGGATTGCGGGGGATGTCTTGTGGCCATGCCATTTCAAATCACCGCACGTCGTATAAATACAACACCGTTGCCCATCCAGACGGCAGTATTGGAGGCGGTTCCGGCAGTTCTTCGGCATACTTGCAGACCATGAGCAGCATGTGCCGGGCATGAAAGAATGCTTCCACAATCGGACGCGTATGTTTCAGCCAGTTGGCATTGTGAGACATGGCAAATTTTTTGTCCGTGCCTTCGGCTACAATTTTAACGAAGTATGAGTTCAGTTTGAGATGCGGCGCCAGAGCCTGCAATTCCGCGACAATTTTCAAGGTCGCAGTTTGTAGATGATAAACCTTGAATGACTGATGATAGAAGCGGTAAATCGGATCTTCGTAGCCCCAATGATCCGAGACGGATGCCAGCAGCGCCTTTAGTCCGGGCAGCCTGCGTTTGGCCGCTGACAGCAATTTTTCGGTCTCCTCCTCGCGGCGTTCCCACGGTTCCTTTTGGGCCGCTTCTTTTCCCGAATTACTTTGGGCGCGAGCCGGTCGTTTTTTGTGTTTTTCTTTTCGCTCTTCGACGATGCCTGGTTTTTTAGTTTTCATATTTTTCAAGCCGCAAATCCAATTCGCGGGCGGTTAATTTCGTCGGTGTCCTGTCCGGCAAACACCTCTGCGAGCGAATAATCACGGGTCTGCGGCAATCTCCGGCCAAGACTTTCGGCCAGGCGGGCGGCTTGGGCGTAGTCGAGCCGGCCAAAGACGCGATGGCAAAGCAGACGACCGGGACGAAGCAGCGCCGGATCAATGTCGGCGGCGGAGCAGTTGATGGTGCAGATGATTTGCAGACGAAGAAAATCAGCGAGCATTCCATCGGACAGATTCAGGAGTGCGCTGACCTGTTCGCGATTGTCAGAACCGCGAGTCATCAGCGCCGCGTCGGAATCCTCCAGGACGACGACGAACTTTTTATTGGAATGAAGCCATCGCTGATCGGTCCAGAAGCCGATAAAATCGGGCTTTGAAAGAATGCCCATCGTCGAAGTTGGGATGAAATAGAATCGGTGCGACTCCTTGAGCACGCCCATGAGGTGGCGGAGATAGAAGGTTTTGCCCGTGCCCGGCTTCCCCTCAAAAATCGAGAGGCCATTGGGTCGTTCACAAAGTTTTTCGACAAAGCTCCGATGCCATTCTCCGCTGCCACTGCCGTAATGAAGGGCAAGGGCTTCCGGTTTGAGAACCGTGCCGGAAGATAAAGAGACTTCTTTGGTTTTGATATTGTCTCCTTCCTGCTGGATAAGATAAAAAATCCCGCCGTCCGAGGCCGTGGGCATGCGGTATTTCTTGCCAAACTGTGTTGCCAGACGCTCAGCTTCAATCGGAGTGGCAGCGAAACCAATAATCCGGTCCTTATCGGCATAAAGAAATGCCCGGGGGCCGAACTGAAAGGTGAGATCATCCCATTCCTTCGTGGTGTTTTTGGCCTCTTTGGAAGAAAGTTTGCGGATGGATCGGAACAGGATTTCGGCATTCTCTGAAATCATCTGATTCAAATCCCATGAACCGTAAAACCGGCAGACATGCAATCGTCCCGCGCCAAATGAAGACATGACGGGAACATGCGGCTTGCGATATGTTTCGACGAAAGCATCCGAATCGGCGAGGTCGCAGATGATGCGTGTTGGAGAATCAGAGTTCCCTTGTTCGTGGATTGCCGGCTCGGACGCTGGCACGGATTGGTGCGTGGCAGTCTTTGGTAATTCAGGTGCTTTGACCATAAGGTGACGGTTTGTTGATCAAAGCATGCACCCGTCGTGACTGCCGTTCAAAGGAACTGAATGTCCCCAATCCCTGTCCCAAGCCGATTTTGCGCTGGACACGTTTTTCCCAAAATGGGAACATTTTATTTGCATCGGGGCGATTCCCATGCAATTATATGCGAGTAATATCGAGAAGGCCGTTGTATGAGCTGGCCAAACGATTTCCCGAAGCGAAAGTTGAATTGGATGCCTGGTTTCACGAGGCGGAGGCAGCCCGTTGGGCCAATCCGGCACAAATCAAAGAAAAATACGGCAGTGCCAGCATTTTGAAGGGGAGCCGGGTCGTGTTCAACATTTGTGGAAACAAATACCGGCTGGTGGTGAAAATAAACTATGCCTACGCGGTGGTGTATGTCCGGTTTGCCGGAACGCACCGGGAATATGATCGAGTCAATGCGGAGGAGATTTAATGAATATTAAAGTGATTAAAACGAAGTCTGAATATGCGGCGGCGCTGGCGCGAATTGAAAAACTCATGGACGCCAGGCCCGGCACTTCGGCTGGCGACGAGTTGGAGATTCTTTCATTGTTGATTCATGATTACGAAGAAAGGGTTTTTCCCATCGCCAAGCCAGACCCGGTGGCGGCGATTCGTTTTCGAATGATGCAACAGGGCCTCACCAACAAAGACTTGGTGCCTTTCCTGGGCAGTCGAAGCCGGGTTTCTGAGGTTCTCTCAGGACATCGAAGCCTCAGCCTGAAAATGATCCGTGCCTTGGTCGGTGGTTTGCGCATCCCGGCTGACGTCTTGCTGGGGGAGATGCAAAGCGCCTGATTCATGGCGCAGGCGGATGCCACTGTATTATTTCGTTTTTTCCACCGCCCGCCGGTTCTTGAATTCCGCCCGGAGCCGGCTGATGCGTTTGGGGCTTGTGCGTGGATCCCATCCGAGACCGGCGCAGAGAAATTCGTGCTTTTTTTCACCTTTCAAGCCGAGCTGGAGGGCTTCTTTGTCGAGTTGCCGAAGTTTCACGGCATCTTTCATTTTTTGGGCTTGTCCTTCGGCAAGAACAGAGCCTTGACGCCCGTGGACGCGAACGCGATGGAGACTGGCAATTGCATCCCAGCGGATGTCTCGCTTCGGGTCAAATGACCAATAGGCGGGAATGTGAATCAGCGTTCCGTAAGGTGTGAGGTTGACGGCAAGTTTGAGCAGGAGCGGTTCATCGTTCTGCATCCCATAGAGGTTCCAACGCAAACAGAACGCATCGAACGCCGCGTGAAAAACATCATCGCGGCGACGCAGGTTGACAGAAAACGACGGGCGCAGGTTGCGCTCTGCGCTCATTGTCCGGCGGATCACGCCCTTATGGTCGCAGTAGGCTTGGACATTGAAGGCCGCTTTGACGCGCGCCCATTGGCGGCGAAGTTGTGGATCGGTGCGGATGGCGAGTTCGTTCTGAGAATACTTGGCCTGCGTTTTGACAAGATTTTCGTAGGCGCCTTTCTGAACGTGGAGTTCGTGGCCGGCCACAGCCGCACAGATGGTTTCGTCCGGTGGCTCAGGAAGCAGGTCAATGAGCAGCCGGTGCCGCACGTTCAGGCGTTTTCCCTTTTCCAGAGTAGCGAGGCAATCCGCCAGCACATCCTGAATATTAAACGGCCATAGCGTTGTCGGGACGAACATCCAGTGGTAAAGCCCTTGCAGTTCTTGAACAACCAAATCATCAAGATCCAAAATGACAGCATGGTAACGACGGAGAGTTTCCCCGGCCCATTCGGCCCGGTCAAAAGCGCGGGCTTGGAGTTTTTTCAGGTCGAGACCGAGTGCTTTGGTCATGGTTTCCGGTTGAACTGGTCAAATCCATTACTGACGGTTGGAAAGGTGTTTTCCACATCAGCATTTACCCGCAACAGCTTCAGGTTGGCTGTGAACCTTTGCTCCATTCACTGATTTTCTCCGCAGGCGCAGGCGCCAGCTTGTCAGCACTTCGTAGCTCACCGAGTTTTTCAGCTTCGCCATGTCGTGCACGGTGATTTCCTCGCCGCCCTGGCGGCCCATGACGACGGCTTCGTCCCACATCTGCGCCTCGGGGATGTCCGTGATGTCCACCATCAGCGCGTCCATCGCGATGCCACCGATGAGCGGGGCGCGTTTGCCGTGGATGAGCGCGCCGCCCTGGTTGCGCACGCGCGGAAAGCCGTCGCCGTAGCCGATGGGCAGCACCGCAATTCGCCGTTCCGACGGCGCGGTGTAACGCATGCCATAACCGACCACTTCGCCGGGTTTCAATTTTTGGATCGCCGCGATGCGCGCTTTCACGGACATGACCGGCTCGATTCCGGGAATCCGCCGGCAGACCGACGACGGGAAAACGCCATACAACAAAATGCCGACGCGGACCATGTCGAGATGCGCGTGCGGCAGATCGAGGAACCCGCCGCTGTTGCAGGTGTGCCGGAGCTTCACGGGGATTTTCCGCGCGGCCAGCCCCTGGAGAACTTCGTTGAATCGGGAGAATTGGAGATTGGCAAAGGTCTTGTCCGTTTCATCGGATTGCGCGAAGTGCGTCATCACGCCTTCGAGCGAAAGCGCTTTCTCGGAGCAAATTTGTTCGATGAGCGGCAACGCCTCGTCCCAGCGGACGCCGAAGCGGCTCATGCCCGTGTGAATTTTCACATGCACCGGCACACGTTTGCCGGCCTTTGCCGCCAGGCTCGCGAGTTTGCGGACGGTGTGCGGTTCGTTGACACAGACCGTCAGATTATGTTCGACGCACCAGGGCAATTCTGCTTCCTGCCGTTCGCCGAGCAGCAACAACGGCGCGGTGATGCCGGCATCGCGGAGCGCCATGGCTTCCTCCAGCGTGCTGAGGCCAAACCCCCACGCGCCTTCTTCGAGCGCGATGCGCGCCACGTCGGGCGCGCCGTGGCCGTAAGCCTCGTCCTTCACGACCGCCAGCAATTGCACCTTGCGCGGCAGGTCGCGGCGGATGAGTTGAAAATTGCGGCGCAGCCGCGCGAGATCAATTTCAACCCACGCCGGTCGCAGTGGAAAACTTGTTGAATCAAAATCCATCGAATGTTGCCGCTGTTTAACCACGAATCGTGCCAAATGACACGAAAAATATGGTGTTTGGCGCAATCGGTTTTTCAGGCGCATCCACCTGAGCATTGAAAAGTTCAGTGACTTGCCCCAACGCGGACATTCTTGATTTGCGGATGGTAGATGAGTACCACAGTCGCGTGCAGTCCAAAAATTTCAACCGGCGGCTCGCGGCATGGTTGTTGGCGTTGTTGCTGGTGGTGCTGGGGGCCAAACTTTGGGTGATCCAGGTGTACGGAACGGCCGTTCCCTATTGGGATCAATGGGACGAGGCGAGACTTTTATTCAAGCCCTGGCTGGAGGGGCATCTGACGTGGAACGCATGGTTTGCCCCGCACAACGAGCACCGGATTTTTTTCACCCGCGCGCTGGACTTGTTGGAGTTGTGGTTCAACCGCCAGTGGGACCCCAGGCTGCAGATGGTCATCAACGCGTTCATTCACACCGGCTATGCCTGCGGACTGGCGTATGGCCTGTGGATTTTTACCGGCCGCAAACATGAAGGGTTGATCTGCTTTTTGCTCATGCCGTTTTTCGCCTTTCCTTTTGCGGCTGAAAATACGATTCACGGCTTTCATTCCCAGGAATATTTTTTGAGCATTTTTGCCGTTGTCACGATCATCGGACTGGGGTTCGGTTCGCCGGGTGGCGGCTGGTGGTTTTGCGGGCTTGCAACGGCGGTGATGTCCCTCTTTACGATGGGGTCCGGTTTGTTGGCTTCCCTGGCCGTTATCGGGTTGCTGCTTCTTCGCCGGTTGAAGCGGCGGGGCACCATTCAAGGTCAATGGATTACCCTTGGTTGCAGTCTGGCGGTTTTTATTTCCGGCCTGATCCTGGATGTTGCCATTCAAAAACACGGGCATTATCGGGCCGGACGGTTTTTGACATTTGGGGAAGCGCTGCTGGGCAATCTGGCATGGCCGTTCATTAATCAGCCGGCCTTGCTGTTGGTCATTTGTCTGCCGCTGGTGATCACGGTCATCAAATACTTCCGGTCGGACTTCAAAGACCCCCGGGCGGCTGAATTTGTTCTAACCCTTGGCTTTTGGGGTTTCCTGGAGGCCGCGGCCCTGGCTTATGGTCGCGAACACTTGGGCAACAGCAGCCGATACATGGACACCCTCTGCACCCTCTCCATCGCGAGTCTGGCCAGTTTGTTCATTTTGGGAGAGAATACTGAATATCGCCGGCTGTCACGGCCGTTGGTGGGTCTGCTGGCGATGGCTTGGGCAGGTTGTTTGTTTTTGGGAATGTGGCAGATCTCCTGGGCAACGATGGGCGGTGGCCGGGCGGAAAATTACATGCAATTCAGCCGGCGGATGGGCCTGATTGAGGAGCAAAATGTGCGGGCATTTGTTGCCACGGACAATCCTGCCTGTTTGCTGGACAAACCGTTTGGGGAGGTTCCGTATCCGGATGCCGGCATGTTGGTGGAATTGCTGCGCGATCCCAACCTGTTGCGGATTATGCCTGCCGCCTGCCGTCCGCCATTAAAACTGGAAAGAGACGAAAAGTCCGATGCCGCATTGGTTCTGAATGGTTGCCCGCCCGGAACACCAGAGCAGGAATTCATGCCCGTGTGGGGTAATTGCTCAAACGGAGTGGCCGTGACCGGGCATTTTGTCAGCAAA
>Ga0208821_1000567_pt1 | contig 27608 bp, 17 predicted proteins | sample June2015DPH_20_5_FD_184720 | JGI IMG/M metagenome (GOLD analysis project Ga0208821, IMG submission 184720) | Peatland microbial communities from SPRUCE experiment site at the Marcell Experimental Forest, Minnesota, USA - June2015DPH_20_40... | ecosystem: Environmental > Terrestrial > Soil >... | reverse complement strand
TGCGCACGGCGGTTTCTCCCATGCGCTGGCGCAACTCCTCGTGCACGATGGGCGACGGGCATTCTTCCAGCACCTTCTGGTGTCTTCTTTGCAGCGAACACTCGCGTTCGCAAAGGTGAATCAGGCGCCCGTACTGGTCCCCAAGAATCTGGATTTCAATGTGGCGGGGGCGGTCGAGAAATTTCTCGATGTAAATCGAGGGGTCGTTGAAGGCGTTTTGCGCTTCCGAGCGCGCTGTGTTGCAGGCGGATTCAAGCTCGGCGGGGGAACGCACAAGACGTAATCCCTTGCCTCCCCCTCCCCCCGAGGCCTTGAGCATCACGGGATAGCCGATTTCGTCCGCAACTCGATGCGCTTCCTCGAGGCTTTCCAGGTTGCGCTCGGTCCCGGGCACCACCGGCAGGCCTGCCTGGATCACGGCCTGCCGCGCCGTGGTCTTGGAGCCCATCAACTCCATCGCCGCCACCGGCGGTCCAATGAATACCAACCCCGCATCCGCGCAGGCGCGGGCAAACTCCGGGTCCTCTGCCAGGAAGCCGTAACCGGGGTGGATAGCCTCTGCGCCGCTTCGTTGGGCGGCGTCAAGAAGGCGGTCGATTCGAAGGTAACTTTCGGCGGAGGGCGCCGGCCCGATGTGAAAAGCCTGGTCGGCATAGCGGACGTGCAACGATTTGCGGTCCACGTCGGAATAGACCGCCACCGTGCCGATTCCCATTTCGCGGCAGGCGCGCATCACGCGCACCGCAATCTCGCCACGGTTGGCTATCAGGATCTTGCGAAACATCGCTCCTGTCCTTCCTGGCGCAGTCATTCCCGCGAAAGCGGGAATCCACTCCGCACACCTTCGGAGCTGGCCTTGCTCCTTGCCTGCGAGTCGAGGCATCAATTCCCAGAGGCTGCTTACCAAGCGGTACGTCATTATACTTCCTGGAAGGGGGCGCAAACCACTCCAGTTTTTGCACTTCGGGCTCATCATCGCCTGCCGCGCAATTGCTTCGAAGCCACGCAAACACTGAAGAGGCGTTGCCTCAAACCGACAGGCATGTTCTTACCGCGAAGCGGAGGACGGTGAATAGCCGTGGGCGTAAGTCCGCGGTCTCGAGTTTGTACATTCTTTGCTCCGAGGTGGCCCTCTCGCAGGGCGGAACTGCCCAACCCCGCAAGGGGTTGGGCAATGCCCGGGGTCAGGTAGTGGTGTCATTTGCGAGACACGGCCGCTCCAGGCCGCAGTCATTCCCGCGAAAGCGGGAATCCACTCCGCAAACCTTCGGAAATGCGCTGTCCACGGACTGGATTCCTCCCGCCTTGGCGGGACGGGAATGACCGGCGCTTCGTAAGGGATGATATTCAAATGACACCACTACCCGGAGTCAGCTTCCATTTGACACCCCCTGGGAATTAACCGTACAGTCGAAATTACTGATCTAATTAGTTCTTGGAGGACTTATGCTGGGCAAAAGGAAGCCCATCCCTCTCTCGAACGTCGTGCCGGCCGTCGAGGCTCGTACCCAGTTCGGCCGCATCCTGAAGCTGGTCGAACGTGAACGACGCTCCTTCGTGGTTGAAAAGCGCGGATCGCCCAAAGCGATCATCCTCAGCGTGGCGGACTATATCAAGTTGGCAGCCCCCGAACCGGAAGCCCTTCGAATCGTGGGCGAGGAGTCGAAACCACAGGGGACGAGCCGCCTGAGCATGCGGCAGATCGATTCTATCGTTCGAGAGGCGCGGAGAGAGAAACGTCGGAATGACAAGTCAAGGCCGGGTTTTCAGGAACCTGCTAGACCAGGGGCAGTGCGCCGGGACGGTCTTACAGTTAGCGTTGAGGAAGCACGGGGCCCTGTTTCTTAGCTTGGATCGAGCCCAAGGTGACCGTTGTTCTTCTAACCAGCGTTTGGAGGAATGCATGTTCGTCGGCCATTTAGCCGTGGGTCTGGTTGCAAAGCGGATTGAGCCGAAGCTCTCTCTCGGCACAGGGGTACTGGCGGCAATGCTCGTCGATCTGCTATGGGCCATTTTCCTAATCGCAGGGATCGAACACGTCCATTTCAAGCCTGGGATGGGGGCGGGGAACTATTTCGATGCCTACGACATCGCCATGAGTCACAGCCTGTTGATGGGCGCAGTTTGGGCCGCTTTGTTCGCAGCAGCCTACTTTTTGCGGCGGCATTACCCGCGCGGGGCGTGGATACTCTTCGCTGCCGTTCTTAGCCACTGGTTCCTCGATTTCGTGAGTCATAGACCTGATATGCCGCTCGCACCCGGAGTGCACAGGTATTTCGGATTAGGACTTTGGAATTCCATCCCCGCAACCGTCATAGTGGAAGGCGGCTTCTGGTTGGTTGCCATCGTCCTTTACGCTCGAGCTACGCATCCCAAAAACCGCGCCGGCGTCTACGCCTTCTGGACCGTAGTCGTTCTTCTCACGTTGGCGTGGTACAACAACATTGCCGGGCCCCCACCTCGGAACCCTCACACGGCCCCAATCGTTAGCTTGATTTTCTTCTCCTTGGTAGTGGCATGGGCCTACTGGATGAACCGGCTTCGCCCCGCTAAAGCAGGTTGATTGTAATGATTCAAGAGTCGAATGGCGGGCAGCTCAGGCAAAGGCGTGGACCTTGAAATCTACTTTGAGTGGGAAGAACTCGAGCACGCTTTCCGACCGACTTACGCGGGGGTCGTCTTCTCGGGGCACCGGCCGCAAGTAGGGAATGCCGTTCTCGAAACACGTCTCGAGGTACAACGTCACAGCCTCCGCAAGCATTTTCTTGGCTTCACGCAGGGTCCGTCCTTGCGAGGCGACGTCAACCTCCAAGCAGAGGGAGATGAAATGCTTGGCGTCCCTGAAGACCACGCCTGTAAATTCGAAATGGTTCTGATCGTTCGCCATAGCTCCTTGCTAACCGCTTGGCGCAGTGTCTGCAAAATATCCGAGCAGTGCGCTCGCCAAAACGCTCCTTCCCCGCGGCGGGGCCGGGGCAGGCGGCGTTACACTGTCCGCCCAATTCCTTTACACTGCACTAGTGTCCTGAGTCAGAGATTCGTTGCATAATGTCGGTCGCCATTTCGGCATCTGGGCCATTGCAAGTCAACGGAATATGATCGTTGGCGACCCCGGAATTATGTAACGAACTTCCAACTCAGGACACTAGTGTCGCGTAACACCTAACTCTTGACGATTGGACAGCGGCTCTGCCGCCCTGGTTGTAGGGGTACGGCTTGCCGTACCCTCTTCATTTTTATCGCACGACCGAACCAAGAGGGTACGGCAAGCCGTACCCCTACAACCAAGCAGTACCCCGCGACCATTGTCAAGAATTGGATGTTACAAGCACGCTAGCATTCCCGCTTTGCCTCGTCAAACTCTGCGTCGTGCCGGACAGTAGGGGCAGGCCTCGTGCCTGCCCTCCGGTTGCGGATGCTTGTGCCTGGCTGTCAGGGCACCCACGAGGGGTGGCCCTACTTTGGGGATTCTCAGAATATCTTTACCTCCCGTGTCCAGCAAAAAGTGTGGAACGTGCTCAGGCCTTACTTGGGGGGATTGTTCTTGGCGTGAGCCGCGCGAATGGCCCGAGCGCGGGCTTCCAATTCTCCGGCCGCCGCGCCGCGCTTCATCTCACGAAGCAGGCGAGCGTAGTTCTCAAGAACCGTGGCCACGTCAGGATGCTCGAGGCCCAGGGCCTTCTCCAAAATGGCGAGCGCCCGCTGGACGAGCGGCTCGGTGTCGGCGTACTTGCCTTGCTCCCAGTAGAGCCCCGCCAGGTTGTTGAGGCTCGTGGCAAGGTCAGGGTGGTCCGGGCCCAGGGCTTTCTCCTGGATGGCGAGCGCCCCCTGGTAGAACGGCTCGGCCTTGGCGTAATTGCCTTGGCCGTGGTAGAGCAACCCTAGATTGTTGAGATCGGGGGCAAGACCTGGGTGGTCTGGCCCCAGGGCCTTGTCGTCTATGGTGAGCGCCCGCTGGAGGAACGGCTCTGCCTGCGCGTGCTTGCCCTGATTTTTGTAAAGCATCGCCAAGTTGTTGAGGCAGGCGGCCACGTCAGGGTGGTCGGGCCCCTGGGCTTTCTCCCGGATGGCGAGTGCCCGCTGGTAGAGCGGCTCGGCCTCGGCGTACTGCTCTCGGGCCACGCGGAGCAACGCCAGGTTGTTGAGGCTGGTGGCCACGTCGGGGTGGTACGCTCCCAGCGCTTTCTCCTGGATGGCGAGTGCCCGCTGGTAGAGCGGCTGGGCCTGAGCGTACTTGCCTTGGACGCGATAAAGCTCCGCCAAGTTGTTGAGGCTGGTGGCTACGTCATGGTGGTCGGGGCCCAGACCTTTCTCCCGGATGGCGAGCGCCCGCCGGTAGAGCGGCTCAGCCTCGGCATACCTGCCCTGAGCCCGGTAAAGCTCGGCTAGGTTGTTGAGGCTCGCGCCTACTTCAGGGTGGTCGGGCTCCGGGCCTCCCTGCCAGATGGCGAGCGCCCGCCGGTAGAGCGGCTCGGCCTCGGTGTACTTGCCCCGAGCGCGGCAAAGTTCCGCCAGATTGTTGAGGCTTGCGGCCACGGCGGGGTGCTCGGGGCCCAGCGCTTTCTCCCGGACGGCGAGCGCCTGCTGGTAAAGCGGCTCGGCCTGCGCGTACTTGCCTTGGTCGTGGTGGACCGCCGCCAGGTTGTTGAGGCTGGTGGCCACGTTAGGGTGCTCCGGGCCGAGAACTTTCTCAAAAATCATGAGCGCTCGCTGGTAGAGTGGCTCAGCGTCAGAGAAGCGCGCCCGGCGGTGCAGATAATAGCCCGCACTGTTGAGGAGTCGGGCCACTTCGCTGAACTCGAATGCGTAACCCTCGACGAGGGACGTGCAAGCGAGGGCTTGGGGAACCAAGCGCTCGCACTGAGCCCAGTTGGCAAACTCGGGGCTTGGGAATGCACTGTTCACCGCCCGCACGGCGCGCTCTGCCCATTGGCCCTTTTCTTCCTTCGTCAAACCATCTTGAATTACTGCCTGGACTAACCGGTGAATGCCTAGCGTCTTCGCATCGGCATCGCGGCGGAGCAGCGAATACTTCAGGATTTCCGCAAAGGCCGCGTCTAGCTTCAGCGGATCGGCGGCGATGGGGCCGAGATTCGGTCCGAGTTCCACCGCACCCTTGGTGAAGATTTCTTCCGGAATGGCGTCAGGGTGGAGGAAAGCGCAGAGGCGGAGTAGATCGGCGGCAGCATGGCTTGCGCTCGCAACTCTCTCGAAAGAAAGTGCGAAGGTCGTGGCGACGGAGGCAGGATGCTCAGAGGCCGTCGCACCGCGCCTTTTGAGCAACTGCGCCGCCTGCTTTGTGTAAAGGTCGAGGTACCCCGCCAAGCCGCAGCGGGTCTCATCGATATACGCCCCCGCTTGGTCAAGGGCGAGAGGCAGCCCGCCAAGCGCGGTTGAGATTTGCACTGCGATGTCGCGGTCAGGAGCGCGGGCCGCGCTGAGCGGCCCATCCGGCTTGATGATCTTGGCGCGCCGGAGAAGGAGCATGGCTCCGTCCTCCGGCAGCATGTCCCGGACCTCAATGGCTTGGATGGTTCCGGTGGCCTGCGCCTGAGTGGTCACCAGAATGTGCCCTTCGGCCGCGGGAGGGATGAATCCCTGCACGGTGGCCAGATCGCTGGCGTTGTCTACGATCAGCAACCAGCCCCCATTGGCCTCAAGCCAGCGCTTGACGGCGGCCACCGCCAGGGCTTGGTCCTTCTCATCTTTCTCCGGCAAATTCAACAGGCTGGCGATGGCTGCGAAGCCGGAGACCAGCGTCTCTTGCGAGGCGGCGCTGGCCCAGAGCACGGCGCTGTACTCGTCGCGACGTTCATGCGCGAAGTGCGCCGCGATTTGCGTTTTGCCCACTCCGCCCATTCCGGTGAGCGCCGCGAGGCCCCCTGAATTCAGCGCATTCCCCAACTCTTCGAGCTTCTCTTTGCGGCCCGTAAAGAAAGGATTACGCGGCAGCGGCACGTTCCAGAGCGGCCCGGAAAATTCCTGCCTGCGCTCCAGCAGGGGCATTCGCCGAATCTCGCGCGCTACTTCTGACTTGATGTGGAGGGGCTGGTTGGTGAGGTGACAAAAGAGGTTCGGGTAAGCCTCCGGAATGCTCAGGTCGTAGTGGGTTGCGCCCTCCAGCTCGAGCGGAATGTGCTGCGCATCCTGCGAAGAGAAAACTACGGGGATGAACTTGGTGTTTCTTTCCTCCGCCTCGTACAATTCCAGGGTAATGATGAAACCTTCCCACTTGGCGCCTTTGCCCTCACCGGCTGGGCCCTTGTCCTCGTAGCGCTGGTTGTAGGTTTCGGTGCAGACCACGAGAACCAATTGGGATTCTTGAACCTGATTACGGCACCAGCGCGGCCAGCCCTCGGGAGGCGAGAACTCATGCTGGTCAATGCGGCAATCAATGCCGTCGTTGCGCAGGCGTTCGCAAAGGTCCCAGACCCGGTTCTTATGCTCCGTCGAATCGTGGCTGTAACTGATGAACACTCTCATGGCCGTGTCCTGCCCAGAATGATAATACTTTTTCCGAAGTGAGGTGTGTGGTTTTGACAGGGCGGCAATGCCAGTAGCGCGGACCTCCGGTTTTGAGATCCGCAGCCCTTCTCCGGTGATGGTATTCCCTCGTCCCTTTGGGGCGCTGCGTGACCTTTCTGCCCTGTGTCATCTCCCACAGGGCGGCGCATCAACCCGAGGCTTCGAAGCCGCGGACCCCAAATCCGGAGGTCCGCGCTACCCGCTCTTGACAGGGGACTGGAAAAATGATAGCCTATGGTGGTTGACCTATGAAGAGCGCTGGCAAAGAGCGCGGGGAAGGGGTTTGGAAAGCGGCCCGCAGAGGGCGCAAAAAGGCAGCAAAATGCAAAAAGATACTAAAATAGAGGGAACGAACCCAAGGATTTGTTGACAACAAAAGACTTAGCGCTTTTTCGGGCAAAAAACGAACCCAAAACGAACCCAAAACGAACTCGGTTTTGAGCGCAAAAAGTGCCAATCAAAGCGAAAAAACAAGACAGGATTCAGGAGTCGGGATTCAGGAAAGGGGGTCTGAGGAATTAAGCAAGGTTGAAGTATCAAGCGTAAAGGCTGAATTACGGACGAAGAAGTCACCCTTGGCGACAGGGTCGCCTGGGGATCTTAACCCTCGGGGAGTTTGTCGCGACCGTGCTGCACACCGTACCCGAATTGACACTCCCATTTCTTTGCGGCTATGCTGAGTAATAGCTCCCCTGCGCGCATCTAATCTTATGCGGCCCGTTGCGCGTCGAGGGCGGTTCTCCGGGGGATTGGAGTAGCCTCCACACCAAGGGTTTCGATGGTGGAAGATGCGCTGGGGTGAGGAGTCGGAAGGTTTATGGGATTGTTTTTGAGCAGCATGGGTTCACGCTTTCGCTACTTGTTGCGTCTGGTTGCGCTACCGCTTCTCCAGGCGCCGGAAGAGGCATTGATGGGAGGCCAGGCGGTCATCGAAGGCGTCTTGATGCGCTCCCCGCACAGCTATGCCGTGGCGGTGCGCCAGCCCAGTGGCGGGATTGCGGTGGCAAAAGACTACCTGGAAAAGCCTTCGGAAAAGCACCCCTGGCTGAAATACCCGCTCCTGCGCGGGTTGGGGGGCCTGGGCCAGACATTGGTGCTCGGAATCCGAGCCTTGCGCTACTCCGCTGAACTAGCGCTCGAGGAAGCGGGGAAGCCAGCCGAAAAAGAAAAGAAAGTCGAGTTGAGCAACTGGCTCCTGGCGGCGAACCTGGCGTTCTCTCTGGGCTTCTTCATTTTTTTCTACAAGTATGTGCCGCTTTCTCTGGCCACAATCATCAGCCGCCATTACCCGGCAACGGGCAACTTGGTGATATTTAATCTGCTGGACGGAACAATTCGCATCCTCTTATTCCTTGGGTTCCTCTTTTTCATGTCGCAATGGAAGGAAATCCGGCGGATATTTGAGTACCACGGGGCGGAGCATAAGGTGGTGTGGGCGTTTGAGCGGCGCGGGGCAATTGACGTGGCAACGGCGCGCACCTGTACACGCTTTCATCCGCGTTGCGGGACCAGCTTTCTACTAGTGGTGATGGCCATCGCCATGGTCTTTTACATGTTCCTGCCCTTTCGCTCCTTCGCCATGCGATTCGTGGGCCGGCTCGCGCTCCTGCCGGTGATCGCCGGCGTCTCCTACGAATTTATCCGCTTTGCGGCAAAATCGCAGGGAAGGCTCTGGCGCTGGGCGGCGCAGCCCGGGCTGTGGTTGCAGCGTGTCACCACGCGCGAGCCCGACGACCGCCAACTGGAAACCGCCATCAAGGCCATCGAGACCGCCATGGAGCTTGAGAAGGCGCGCGGTGGGGAGTTGGTGGTAGCTTAGAACCAGTTGTCAGTGGTCAGTTGTCAGTGGTCAGTTGTCCGTTGTCAGTTGCCGGGCGTCAGTTGAGCCGCTAGTGGGGAGTGGCGGGGGATACAGAGATCGAGGATTGCTCCAGCCTCCCAATTACTCCAGCGTCCCGCCTCGCCACTGACAACTGACGACTCTTTTCGGTGAACCATGCATTTCTCAGAGAAACTGGCAGAAATCGAAGCAAAATATGACGAGTTGACGGCGCAGCTCGGGGACCCCGCCGTGTTAGCGGACCAAGCCCTCTATCAGAAGACCGCCAAAGCGCACTCCGAGCTCAGCGGGGTTGTGGAGAAATACCGCGAGTGGAAAAGCATCCGGAAGTCGCTCGAAGAAACCAAGGCGCTGCTGGAGGAGACCTCCACCGACGCCGAGATGAAAGCCCTGGCGCATGAGGAACTCGCAGACTTGGAGAAGCGGCAGACGAAGGTGGAAGAGGAACTCAGAATCCTGCTGCTGCCCAAAGATCCGAACGACGAGAAGAACGTGGTGGTGGAAATCCGCGCCGGCACGGGTGGGGATGAGGCGACACTCTTTGCGCAGGAAATCTTCCGCATGTATGACCGCTACGCTGAATCACAGGGCTGGCGGGTGGAAGTGCTCTCGACGAGCCTCTCAGGCATCGGCGGCCTGAAGGAAGTCATCGCCCTGATCGAGGGGCAAAAGGTTTATAGCAGGCTCAAGTATGAAAGCGGCGTGCACCGCGTGCAGCGTGTCCCGGCCACCGAGCAGCAGGGACGCATTCATACCTCGGCCATCACGGTAGCAGTGCTCCCGGAAGCCGACGAAGTGGAAATCGAGATTGACCCCAAGGATATTCGCATCGACACGTTCTGCTCTTCGGGGCCGGGCGGCCAATCGGTGAATACGACTTACTCCGCCGTGCGCATCACGCACCTGCCGACCGGCATGGTGGTTTCCTGCCAGGATGAGAAGTCGCAGATCAAGAACCGCTCCAAAGCGCTTCGCGTGCTCCGCTCGAGGCTCTACGAAATGAAGCTTCAGGAGCAGCAGAAGCAGATCACCGAAGAGCGCCGCTCCATGGTCGGCACCGGCGACCGCAGTGAGAAAATCCGAACCTACAACTTCCCTCAGAATCGCCTCACCGACCACCGCATCGGCCTGACCATTCACCAGCTTGATCGAGTCATGAACGGAAAGCTGGACGACATCATCGAGGCGCTGAGCGCCTACTACCAGGCCGAGAAGTTGAAGCAAGTGACCGTGGCAGCGTGAGGAACAGTAGGCAGTAAGCAGTAGGCAGTAGGCAGAAAGCAGCGGTTGGACGTGCCATTCTGAGGGAAGTTGGCAGTCGTCAGTTGTGAGTAGTCAGTTGAATAAACGGGACGGGAGGCTGGGGCAAATCTGAATCTTGAATTCTGTAGCACTAGTTTTCATCTTCTTGTCGTGCGGCGAAGATTTCTCTGTGTGCTCCTTGGTCAGAAGAGCGTCAACACAGAGGCCACTGAGACGCTCAGTGTGCTCTGTGTTAAGGCTTGAGAGGCACGGAGGACGCGGAGAGTGTCGTTTTGGTTTCGGCCAACGGCCGCGGTGTATTACTCATTTCCCTCTGCCTACTGCCGACTGCCTACTGCCTACTGCTTATTAGTCCGCCATGCAGCTTCGTACCGCTCTCAAGACCGGTCTCGAGACCCTCCTCCAACACCGGGTCCCTTCCGCACAGCTAGCCGCTGAACAGTTGCTGATGCACATCCTCCATTGCGACCGCGCTTTTCTTCACTCCAACGCCGAGACGAACCTGTCGCCAGAGAAAACCGAGCGCTACTTCCTGCTGATTGACGAGCGAACCACCGGCAAGCCGACGCAATACATCACCGGCCACCAGGAGTTCTGGGGGCTCGATTTCGAGGTCACCCCCGACGTCCTGATTCCTCGCCCTGAAACTGAGCACGCCGTCGAACGCGTGCTCGAACTGGCGCGCCGGAGCGGATTGGCGAAAGAAGCTCGGCTGCGCATCGTGGACGTAGGGACAGGCTCCGGGTGCATTGCCCTGGCGCTCGCTTCCGAGCTTTCCCGCGCCATCCTCTTCGGCGCAGACATCTCCAGGCCGGCTCTGGTGGTGGCGTCGCGAAACGCAGTTCGCTTGGCAATGCCGGAACGCGTCAAGTTCCTTGAAAGCGACCTCCTGGCTCGATTTCTCGATGAAGATTTCCTGGGCACGTTTGATTTTGTGGTTTCGAACCCACCCTATGTCGGGAAGCGGGACATCGAAATGGTGCAACGGGAGGTACGGCAATTTGAGCCGCGCATCGCTTGGGGAAATCTCGAGCAGGGCGACGAAATCTATGCTCGCCTGTTCCCGCAAGCCCTCGAAGCGCTTAAGCCCGGCGGCTTCGTGGTGGTAGAGATGGGCTACAATATGCGCGAGAAAGTGCTCGCCCGGCTCGGCCAGCAGTGGACGGAAATCGAAGTCATGCCCGATTTGGCCGGCATTCCGAGGGTGGTCAGCGCGCGAAAGAAGGAGACAGGAGACAGGAGTCAGGAGTCAGGAGAAGAGTAGGGGGCAGAATTATGAATAGTGAATGGTGAATGGTGAATTGGGGATGCAGGACTTGCTCTGCGCGCCGCGCCCAGGGCCTCTGAACGCTGCACTTCTTCAATTCACAATTCAGAATTCACAATTCAGGATTTCCCCCAGCCCCAGCACTTGGGGACAGGGAAGGCAGTGACGAGTGATGAGAAGAAAGGCAAGGGCTGGGCACCGGGAGTCGGGGGCAATCCAAAATCTAAAATCTAAAATCCAAAATTGCCCCAGCCGCAGCACTTGGGGACCGGAAAGGCAGTGACGAGTGATGAGAAGAAAGGCAAGGGCTGGACGCCGGGAGTCGGGCCAAATCCAAAATCTAAAATCCAAAATCGCCCCAGTCCCCAGCGCTTGGGCACAGGAAAGGCCGTGACGAGTGATGAGAAGAAAGGCAAGGACCGGGCAACGGGAGTTGGGCGCAATCCAAAATCCAAAATCTAAAATCTAAAATCCAAAATCGCCCCAGTCTCCAGCCCCTGGATGTTCGCAGATGCCAAACCAAATCCTGCACATCGACATGGACGCCTTCTTCGTTTCCGTCGAGGAGCTGGAAGACCCTTCCCTCAGAGGCAAGGCTGTAATCGTGGGCGCAGACCCGGAGGGGCGCGGCGTGGTGGCTGCGGCCAGCTATGAAGCGCGCAAGTTCGGCGTGCACTCCGCCATGCCGATCCGAACCGCCAAGAAACTCTGCCCGCACGCCATCTTCCTGCGCGGCCAACACCACAAGTACAGCGCCTATTCCCACAAGCTCTGCCAGATCTTCGGTGAATTCACGCCCCTGGTCGAGATGGTGTCAATCGACGAAGCCTACCTCGACCTCAGCGGCTGCGAGCGTCTGCACGGCTCGGCATTTCGGGCTGCGGATAAGCTGATTCGCACGGTGAAGGAGCGTACCGGACTTAACGGCTCGATTGGCCTTTCCACTTCCCACCTGGTTTCCAAGATCGCCTCCGACCAGGCCAAACCGCATGGCCTGCTTTACATCTTTCCGGGGTATGAAGCAACGTTTCTTGCCCCCCTCCCTATCCGCCGCATGCCCGGCATCGGAAAGGTGACGGAGCCGGAACTGCGCTCGCTCGGCATCACCACCATCGGCGACCTCCAGCAAATGGGCGAGGAGAAGTTGCGGGAGCAGTTCGGCAAATTCGGCGCATGGCTTTACACGAAGTCATGCGGAAGGGACATTGACGCCTACGCTTACGGGGAAGAGCCCAAATCCATCAGCCACGAAACCACTTTTGACGAAGATATCGACGACCTCGAGGAATTGGAGCGGACGCTTTCTTATCTGGCCCAACTCGTGGCGCGGCGTTTGCGCGACCAAGGCCTGTTTGCCCACACGCTGGGGTTGAAACTTCGCTACGCCCCTTTCAAGACCCTCACCCGAGACGTCACCATCGACGAGCCGACAAACTTCGATTCGGTCATCTTTGAAAACGTTCTGCATCTCTTTGAAAGCTCATACGAAGCGAAGAAGAAAGTCCGCCTCGTGGGCGTCCGCGCGTCGAACCTTGAACGCGCCGTGTTCCAACGCAATTTGCTCGAGGCGCCGCAGCGCGATAAACTTGATAAGATTCTCAAGGCCGCCGATAAGCTGCGCGAAAGGTTTGGCTTCGAAGCAGTGCAATTGGCGCGCTCCATCGAGACCGGCAAGGAGCAAAAAGCCCGGAAGCGGCGGGACTTCCTGGGGCGGGAGTGAGAGGTGGCGAGCAGAAGTCAGGAGTCAGGAGTCAGAAGACAGAAGGTAGGTGGTAAGTGGGGAAGAACTTAGTCCCCAGCCCCGTCTTTTCAACTGACCACTGACGACTGACAACTGACTACTGACACCTCCGCCTAAATCAAGAGGCTGCTCGAAAGGGGAGAATGTGAAAACAGCCTACTTCGATATCGAAACCAGCTACGTTGGATCGTTCACCGACCAGCGCCTCTTCAGGGACTGCAAAAACCACAAGATCACGGTGATCGGGGTGAGGATCGTGGATGGCGAGAAGGACGCCTTTGTCCAGCTTGTAGGTGAGGAAGCCACCCGAGATGCGCTGATGGCGGTGCTGGAGGGAGTGGAGCGCATTGTCACTTACAACGGACGCTCGATTCCCGACAATGTGAAGGGTTACACAGGGTTCGATTTCCCGGTGATTGCCGCGCAATTCGGCGTGGTGCTGGACAAGACATTCAAGCACCTGGACCTCTGCCCGGCCTGCTGGAAGGCGGGCCTGTGGGGAGGCCAGAAGGCCATCGAGGAGATGCTGGGCCTGAAACGCGAGCTCGCTGGCAAGGACGGAAAGTGGGCCGACGAGACGTGGAAGAAATATGTGGCCACCCGAACAGAGCGCTTCCTGAAAGAACTGTTGACCTACAACCGGGAAGACGTCTTCATGCTGCGGAGGATTGAAGAGGCGTTGGAGAGAAGGAGTCAGAAGTCAGGAATCAGGAGTCAGAAGTAGGAAAGAAGCTTTCCCGACGAACCCCAAATATCTCCCACTTCCAGATCTACGGTTTCGTAGGTGGCGGGCACGCAAAGTCTGGAATCCAGAACACGCGGTCGCCGTTTCTGACCATCTTGAGCCCGAGGGATGGAAGCAGTTGTTTTTTGACGCCCAGGTAAGTAAAGTGGGGCAAGTCAGACCTTACGGTTTGAAACCAGCCATGGTGTTCCAGGATTAAACGGACGACAGGGTCATCGTGTTCTTTGACATCGAAGGCGAGCATGGAAAGATGCTGTGAGGCGCCAGGAGGTGCTACGGACAAGAGAACTGACTTGGAGAGATCTTTGCTGAAATACAGCCCTCGCTTTTCGAGCTCGAGGATCTCGGGCACCTGCTCACGGGCAGGTAATTTTCTGATCCTTTCTGCTTCGGAGGCACTCAGTAAGCCCTTATCGACCCAATGTTGAAGACCCGGATTAACACGGCTCCTCCATAGTTCGAGGGTTTGGGCATAGCTGCGCTGTGCTGCATCAGGGCCGCGGGGTGAAATGTCAACATGAGCTTGAAATGCTTCCTCGCGGGCCTTCATCAAGGCTCGCATCGCGGCGCTCTGAAGTCTCACAGGGATGCCGGCGAGCTCAGCCTGCTCTACGCTTAGGCTTGATTGCCAATGCGCGACGGCATTTTGGTCTGGAAATATCACAACGGGGGGAAGCACAACTCCTCCACGAGCGACGAAGAGCGCCCCGTATTCCTCGAGCACGCGCAGGCTCAACGCGTCGCCAGGGTCCGGCCAGCGGAAGCCCTTTGGTAGACTCTTGAAGAACGGTGATTCAGTGATGCACCCGGGCAGTTGGTCTGAAATCGAATTCTCCAAGGCACTGGCGTGTCTACCATTGGAAATTGTAACGCCCAGCTTTGTAGTCGGTAGTGGGCCGGCGAAGAGCGAGCAAATCACGGCCCCTAGGCACGCCCTGTTACCGGCCGCCAAGGCTTTGTTCCGGCACTTCGGTTTGTCGGCTCTGGTCATTGCTTGCAGTGCGCAATTGTATCCGTGTGGATCGACCTTTCCCACCTCTTTTTTCGATTTTGGGTAGTGGTGTCATTTGCGAGACAGGGGCGCATCAGGCCGCAGTCATTCCCGCGAAAGCGGGAATCCACTCCGCAAACCTTCGGAAATGCGCTGCCCACGGACTGGATTCCCGCTTTCGCGGGAATGACCGGCGTTTCAAAAGGAATCCCATCCCAAATGACACCATACCCGATTTTGCGTTGACATGACGCCATGGTGTACTATGGCCCTCCTGCTTCCTTCGCGCCAACGCTTGAGGAGACCATCGTTGGGAAGGTTCATGAACTGGTCCAACAGTTGCGCTATCCATAGTGACTGTGTGAATTCTGTCGGCACACGCAGCCCCTCCAAACTGACCATTTTTCAATCCCTTTTTCAGGTAGGCCTATGAGTGATCGCTTGACGCGACGTCATTTTCTCCGCGCGGTCTCGGCAGGAGCAGCGGGGCTGGGACTGACTACACAGTTCTCCCTGGACGCTTTTGCCGCGCGCCAGGCGTGGAAAGCCGGACTTGCTCAGGTGATCATTACGCCGCAGAAACCTCTCTGGATGGCGGGCTACGCCAGTCGCACAAAGCCGTCCGAAGGGGTAATCCAAGAGCTTTACGCCAAGGCCTTCGCACTGGAAGACCACTCCGGCAAGCGGGCTGTTTTGGTGACGAGTGACTTGCTGGGTTTTCCTGCGGCGGTTAGCCATGACATAACCTCGCGGGTAGAGAAACAATATCATCTGACACGCGACCAGTTGCTGCTGAGTTCCTCGCACACGCATGGTGGGCCGGTCTTGGGTAAAATGCTGGGGCTGATGTACCCGATGAATTCGCAGCAGTGGGCCGACGTCGAAGCTTACACGAGTGACCTTGAGGATAAGATCGTTAAGCTGGTCGGAGCAGCTCTGAAGTCCCTGCGACCCGCCCGTCTGAGCTTTGGCCACGGCGAAGCCGGCTTTGCCATGAATCGCCGCGCCCGTACGAAGGAAGAGATAGCCATCGGGGTCAACAAAGAAGGGCCAGTGGACCACGACGTTCCGGTATTGCGAGTCGATGACAAGCATGGAAAGCTTCGGGCGTTCGTCTTCGGGTACGCTTGTCACAACACCGCGGCGCGGGATCTCATGCAGTTGCACGGCGATTACGCGGGTTTCGCGGAAGCGTGCCTCGAAAACCACCATCCGGGCGCCATGGCTCTCTTCATTGCCGGCTGCGGTGGAGACGCTAACCCGTTTCCGCGCGGGACGATCGAACTCGCCCGCCAACACGGCGAGGAGTTGGCTGGGGCGGTGGAGAAGCTGTTGGTCCGGGGGCTCCAATCGGTCAGCGGACCTTTGAAGTCAGCCTACGAAGAGTTCCCGGTCGCCTTCGCAATGCCGCCTGGCCGCGAGGAGTTGCAGGCCCAACTCGAGAACAAGGACGTGTACCATCGGAACTGGGCCGCAGCAATGCTCACGGTTCTAAATCGCGACGGCCATTTACCCGCCGAATATCCTTACCCCCTCGAAATCTGGCAATTCGGCCAGGACCTCACGTTAATCGCTCTGGGGAGCGAGGTGGTGGTGGATTACGACTTGCGTCTGAAAAAGGAGCTGGGCGCGGAAAAGCTCTGGGTAGCAGCCTACTGCAACGACGTATTTGCCTACATCCCGTCGTTGCGCGTGCTCGAGGAAGGCGGCTACGAGGGTGGAGGTGCAATGGTGTATTACGGCCAACCCGGCCCCTTTGCGCCAACCATCGAGGAAACGATAATCGGAAAGATACACAATCTAGTCCGGCGGGTCCGCAGCGGATCTTCTTGAGGCAAGCATTACGCGGGCGGGACAGCCAGATGCCGGTGCTGGTGTCATTTGCGAGACATGGGCGCTGCAATTCGCAGTCATTCCCGCGAAAGCGGGAATCTACTCCGCAAACCTTCGGAAATGCGTTGTCGACGGACTGGATTCCCGCTTTCGCGGGAATGACTTGCGTTTGGAAGGGGATTCCATCCCAAATGACACTAACACCCAGATGCGAGATCTTTCTTGGGTTTTGAGGAGGACATATGGATAATCATCTCACGCGACGTCATTTTCTTCGCACGGTGTCCGCAGGCGCGGCGGGGATAGGGTTGGCCGCAGGGGCTGCCTCTTCGCATGCTGCCCAAACAGGTTCTATGGGAGAACAACCTGCTATTCTGGGCGGCAAACCGGTCAGAACCGAACCTTTCCCTTCCTGGCCCGTAATCAAGGAGAACGACGAAAAAGGTTGGATGGAAGTGCTGCGCAGCAAGGATTGGTGCCGGTCAGGCGACGGCCATTTCGCGACGCAGTTCGAGGAGACATGGGCAAGAACATTGGGGGCGAAGTACTGTGTGGTGACGTCCTGCGGCACCACCGCTCTCTACGCCTCTCTCAATGCTCTGGGAGTTAGTCCCGGCGATGAGGTCATACTACCGCCCTATACCTTCGTCGCCACGCTCAACGTCATTCTGATGCAATACGCCTTGCCGGTGTTCGTGGACTCCGACCGGGAAACCCTCCAGATCGATGCCCGCAAGATCGAGGCGAAACTCACCGCGCGGACGCGCTGCATCATGCCGGTACACCTCGGTGGTAACCCGGTGAACATGGACGTAGTGCTCGAGGTCGCCAAAAAGCATAAGTTGCCGGTCATCGAGGACGCGTGTCAGGCTCATACGGGCGAGTGGCGTCATCGGAGGGTCAGCACGCTGGGCGACCTGGGCTGCTTCAGCTTCCAGGCCAGCAAGAATCTGAATTCGGGCGAGGGTGGCGCCATCCTTACCAACAACCCGGCGCTGCACGAGTTCTGCAAGAGTTTCCAGAACCAGGGCCGCGGCCCGGCCGGCGCAGCTTTCCAGTATGCGCGGCAGGGCTCCAACCTGCGCATGACGGAGTTCCAGGCTTCACTGCTGTTGCAGCAACTGACGCGCGTAGAAGAGCAATCACGGGTGCGCGAACAGAATGCCCAGTATCTGACCAGCCTGCTGCACCAAATTCCGGGGATTTCTCCCGCCCGCATGTACGAGGGTACGACCAGAAACGGCTACCACCTCTATATGCTCCGGTACGATAAGTCGCACTTCGCCGATCTGCCGCGGGCGCGCTTTCTAGAGGCTTTGGAGAAGGAAGGAATTCCCTGCGCGGGCGGCTACACCCCGCTGAACAAAGAGCCCTTCCTGAAGGAGTTGCTCAATTCCCGCGTCTATCGGACGATCTATTCCGGACCCGAGATCGCCGCGTGGGAAGAGCGCAATGCGTGCCCGGAGAACGACAAGCTCTGCGAAGAAGCTGTTTGGTTCTTCCAAGAGATGTTGCTCGGCCCTCGGCGCGATATGGACGACATCGCTGAAGCTATTCGGAAGATTCAGAAACACGCCGGGGAGTTGGTGTGATGATCAAGCAGGCATTGTTGATTGCTGGCCTCATTCTACTCATGGCCCTGGGCTGCACGCGAGAGGAGCCTAAGCCAGTGCAACCCGCTCCTTCCAAACCCAGCATCCTGCACGCCCGCACTTACAATTCAGGCTTCGCGCAGGCGCACGACACCTACAACGGCATGCTTGCCGCCAGTGATGGCAAGATCTACTACGTCCTCTCTTCGGTGGAATACAACATCGGCGGCCAGATGTACTCCTACGATCCGGCCACGGGCAACATCAAGCACCTGGGTGACCTCACGGAAGCGTGCGGTGAGAAAGGAATGAAAGTGATCTCCCAGGGGAAGAGCCATGTGAACTTCGTGGAACATGCCGGCAAGCTCTATTTCGCCACCCACCTCGGGTATTACGGCATTATCGAAGACATGGAAAAGCCGGGAATTCCGCCGCTGGGCTGGAAGCCTTATCGGGGCGGTCACTTCCTGGCCTATGACAGGGCCAGCGGAAAATTCGACGATTTGGCCCTGGCGCCTCACGGCGAAGGGATTATCGCCATGACCATGGACCCACAACGTGGTCGGCTCTATGGTCTCACTTGGCCGATCGGCTACTTCATTCGTTTTGATCTAGCCAAAAAGGAGCTGAAAGATCTGGGGCCGGTTTCCCTGAAAGGCGAATCCGGCAAAGGCCCTACCTACCGAACCCTGTGCCGTTCTCTCCGGGTCGATCCGGATGACGGTTCCGTCTACTACACAACCGGAGACGGCTGGATCTTTCGTTACCGCTATGATTGGGATGCCATTGAGAAGGTCGAAGGAGAAGATTTGAAGAAAGACTATTTCGGCGGCTATGACCCGACCTCGCCGGGCAGCATGGGGTATAACTGGCGGCAGACCATCTGGTATGCCCCCGAAAGAATGATCTACGGCGTGCACGGCAACTCTGGATATCTATTCCGCTTCGATCCGCGGATTCCGCGGGTGGAGGTCCTGGAACGCCTTACCTCCGAACTTTCTCAGCGCAGCGGGATGTACGACGAGTTCAGTTACGGATATCTGGGCTTCACGCTCGGTCCCGACGACCGCGCGATCTACTACCTCACCGGCGGGCCAATTTACGAGCAAGGGAAGCGGGTCACCGGCAAGGCCACCACCGCCAAGGGCGAAGCGAAGGGGCTTGAGGATCTCCACTTAGTTACCTACGACATCCCAACGCGCAAGTACATTGACCAGGGCGCGATTTTCTATGAGAACGGCGACAGGCCGACTTACGTCAATTCCATCGCTGTCGGCAAAGATGGCACGGTCTACACTTTGGCGCGAATCACGGAACGTGGCCAGACGCGAGCCGACCTGATCAGCATCCCCGGACCGTTCCAGACCCAGTAAAGGACGACTGCAGCCGCCCAGGTAGTGGTGTCATTAGGAGCGCAGTCATTCCCGCGAAAAGCTTGCCCTGAGCTTGCCGAAGGGCGGGAATGACCGGCGGATCGAGTGGATCCCCATACCAAATGACACCAATACTGCCGCTCAAGGCATAATTGACTCTGTGAGCGTGGGTTGGATACAATCTGCCTGTCACTTTTGCGGGACGGGGCATGACCTTGGCTTCGAGCGGCATGGTTGCCACCTCCTTCAGTGGATGGTCAGCGGCCTCATCTCATCGACAGGCAGAGGTTGGGGTGAGCGGCCTGGGGCAAAAGTGCAGGAGGGAGAAAATGTATTGGCAGAAATGGTCTGAGCGGTTGAAAAATGAGCTGAAGCTCGACACGGACCCCATCGCCGTGACTTTCGCGGGCGCACCGGCGCCAGGGACCCCCTCTCCTCAGGGGAAAGTTTCCGTGTGTCAGGCCTTGAAGAAAGCCAGCGAAGGCGAAGCCGTCACCATCACTGCGGAGACCTGTGGCTGCCCCGGGGGCCTTGTCAGCCTGGGGCTTGGACAGATGCCACCCCAAGGGAGAGAAGGGCTAGTGCATTTCCTCGTCAACAAGGAAAAGGTCTTCTACTCCCGTGTTGCGATCTATCGCAGCCAACAGACCGTCCTGCCACCCCTGGGGATGGCGAGTCACGTCTTCTTCTCGCCTCTATCGCGAGCGGCGATCCTACCTGACATCGTAGTGTTCGTTGGCAAACCCGACCCTCTCCACCGTCTCATAAGTTTAGCGGGCTACTGGGAAGGCGGCTCCTTGAAGGCCGAGCTTTCTGGTCCCGCTTGCAGGACTGGGATCACCTACCCAGCGGTCACAGGTGAGATAGGGCTGTCTCTCCTCGATTTTGGGGCAAGGAGATTGGCTGGCTTTGCCGAAGACCATCTCCTTCTCGCCGTCCCACTTCACAGGATGATAGGTATCCTCGAGGCCCTCGATCAGGGGATTAGCCGAGAGGCGGTGGAAGTAAGCGAGAACATCGAGCGACAGATCGAGGAACTTGGCAAGGTAGAACCCGTGTGACGAAGGGAGTCTCGCCTGGTCGCAGGCGTTCCTCGGGGCAGACCCGCTCAGGCCCCAGCGTTCTTGGGCTGTGTTCCCCCCGCGACGGTAGACCCACCTTGAGCGTTTAAGGCCTCTGCGCCTAGTGGGGGGATGGACGGCTGGATCGGAAGTATAACCAGCACGGGATCATTAATCTTCGAATTCAGCGCCAAATTCTTGATCCGCTCGATCAGGCTCGGCGTGACCTCTTGACCGCGTGCAATCAGCGGCAGGCCAGAGTGGTTTTTGACATCTTCGGCGAAGATCATTCCCGGCTGCACCGCGTGGAGGGGGAGCTTCATGACCGTCGCATCGCGGGGTTTGTCTCCGCGGAGTTTTGCGAGGGCTTCCAGCATGGCGGGGTCATACCACCCCGTGCGAACTCGCATAGTATCTAACGCCACTTCCACCGAGTAGCCCTGGGACTCCAGGACGTCGAAATCCGAGACGGCTTTGAGCGCGCGTGCCCCCCAGGGGATGGCGTCACCGCAGGTCTGGTTGTGAGGTGGTCCCTGTCCGTCGTAGTGCTTGTCTTGATAATGGAGAATCTCCCGGACGGACTCCAGGCAGGGAATGTTGGCCAGGAGTTGTTCGGTCAGGGTGGGCAGGTTATCCACGATGGCTTGTTCGGATAGGGAGAGTGCTGCGCCGTGATAGAGCTTGCTCGCGGTCTCAACGGGAAGGGTCACCCATCCGATCTGTGCCAACATGGCCGCGATTTCAGCCTGCCAAGGGTCCGACACCTTCTCCAGAGAAGCCAATTCACTTATCAGCTTACGGGCCCGGATGGGGCGCCCGAAAGCTACCGGGTTGACAAGCGCCAGGATGTCGGTAAGGGTTTTAAGGCTGGCGCGCAGCGTCTGCTCCAGAAGCACACGCTCGGTGGTGATCAGCCGGTGCTGTTCCACGGAAGCTTCCAGCGCTCGGATAAGCGTCCCGGTCGGGCAAGGTTTGCTGAGGAAACGAAAGATATTTCCTTCGTTGACTGCCGTGATCGCGGCTTCGACGTCCGCGTAACCGGTCAGCAGGACACGCACCGTATCCGGCGAGAGCTTCCGGATGCAGTACAGCAGGGCGACACCATCCATGCCGGGCATCCGCAGGTCGGAGACGGCCACAGCATACGGTCCTTTGGACACAACCAGTTTCATAGCTTCCTTAGGCTCGCAGGCAACGGTCACGTCAAAGCGCATCCGCAACTGCCGTTGCAGGGCGTCGAGCACCAGCACCTCGTCGTCCACAATCAGAATTCGCGGTCGATTCAATTCGGCCATATCATGCCTCCGCTATCCCGAGTTCGTCGTCTACAAAAAGCACGCGCCTCATTGCACTTTCATCTCCCTGGAACATTCCCCGGGTTCGAGGGGTAAACAGATGTAGAAGGTGGTTCCCTTCCCCACCTCGCTCTCAAAGGTCAGGGTCCCTTTGTGGCGCTCCACTACCACCGAGCGCGCAATTGCCAAGCCCTGTCCCGTTCCGCGTCCCACTTCTTTGGTGGTGAAAAAGGGATCGAAAACCTTGGTGCGGATGCCCTCAGGAATGCCGCACCCGGTGTCCGTGATGGTGACCAGAACCGTGTTGTCTTCCGCCACCGTGCGAACCCGGATCTTGCCCTTCTCCCCGCTGCCTTTCACGACTTCACTGATCGCGTGGGCGGCGTTCACCAGCAGGTTCAGGAAAACCTGGTTCAAATCACTGATATTGCAAACCACCGGTGGTAGGTCGCCGAGATCGGTCTCGACATCGGCAACATACTTCAGCTCGTTACGCGCCACGGTAAGGGTGCTAAGGAGCGCCTTGTTGAGGTCGGCAGCAGCCTTCTCCTTGCTCTCTGGGTGCGCGAAATCTTTCATGGCGCGCACGAGGGTCGCCACCCTAGTCACACCATCGAGCGTCTGCGTGAGTGCTTTGGGAATCTCCTCCAGCAAGTAGGCACAGTCCGATTCCTCTTCGACTCGGCGCACTGCGGCCAGGAGGTCTGGGCTGACGGCGCCGGCGGCCGCGGCATCGCGGAGTTCCTGGTACTTGCTGAGGAGGGTGTGCAAACCCCCGAAAGAATCCTGCACGAAGCGCGTATTGTCGCCTACGAATTGGATGGGGGTATTGATTTCGTGGGCAATTCCGGATGCCAGGCGACCCACGGACTCCAGCTTCTGAGCGTGGCGCAACTCCATTTCTCTCTCCTCCCTGCCCGTGATGTCGCGCCCAATACCTTGCATCCCGACAGGCTTCCCGTCTTTGTAGATCAGGCGGGGGTTCACTTCCAGCATCACCCGGCGGCCATCCTTTGCCGTGATTTCCAGCTCGAGGGTGACAGCGGAATCACCGGCCAGGAGCCGCTCGCGGGTCTGTTCAACCCGCTGCCAGTGCCTGGGGTCGACCAGTTGCCGGAGGTTCATCTGGGCAGCTTCCTCCCGAGAGTACGCGAGGGTCTGCTCCGCCACTCTGTTGAGAGAGGTTAGACGGCCCTCGAGATCGGTGGTGTAAACGAGGTCGCTGGCATTTTCGAACAGTTCACGGTAGCGCTCTTCCGAGGCTCGGAGCGCCTCCTCCGCCCGCTTCCGCTCGGTGATGTCTCTGCACAGGCCGACGATACGGACGCCCCCTGTCGTCACCACGACCGTGGCGTCCACCTCGATGGGTGTGCACTTCCCATCTCCGTTCACATGCTCCATGTCGAAATTGCGGGTGAAGCCCAGCTCTGCACACCTGCGGACTGCCTCAGCGGTTCGCGCCAGGTCGTGTTGCGCAGTCCACTCGGTGATCCTGTGACCGAGAACTTCGTGCAACGCCCGGCGGCCGGTGAGCCGAACGTATTCCGCGTTGGCGTCGACCACCCTGCCCTGGGTGTCAATAATCACATACCCAGTTCCCGTCGTCTCGATCAGGGCTCTATACTTCTCTTCGCTTTCTCGAAGCGTCTCCTCCACCCGCTTACGCTTGATAAACTGCGCGAGGTTGTGGGCCACGGACGCGAAGGCTTGAAGGGTGGCTGGCGTCAGGGGCTGACGCGCGAATGCCGCCACCACCCCCAACACGTGCTCCCCAACTCTCAAGGGATAGCCCGCAAACGCCACCATACCTTCCCGCCGCGCCCATTCCGGGTCCCTCACCCCGGAATCTTGCTGCACCGTGTTCGTCAAGTGCGGCTCACCGCTCTCGGCGATGCGCCCGATTTTTAACTGCCCCATGGGTACGCGCGCGTGGCCACCATCGAGGTGAGTGTACATTCCGGCGCTGGCCTCGAGCTCAAGGACTTTGTCCTCCTCGTTTACGGTCCAGATGCGAGCCAAAGCAGCGTTGATGTCGCGTACCAGGATCTCCGCACATTCCTGCAAACCTTGGCGCAGGCTCTCGGCCCCCGTGAGCGCCACCCCCACCTCAGCCACGAGTGTCTCCAAACGGTGTCGCTCAGCCATTTCGGCTTCTGCCCGCTGGCGCTCGGTGATATCTCGGGCGATGGTCACCGTCCCAGTGATTCTCCCCGTTGTGTCATAGACCGGCGAGAAGGTCAGTGATACGTTCACCCGAGTGCCATCCTTGCGAACCCGGACAGACTCGTAGCAGTTGATCCTTTTTCCCTGGCGGACCTTTTCGAGAAGCTGTGCCAATTCAGCAAGGCGGTCTGGGGGATATAAGACAGAAACGTAGCTCCCAATCATTTCCTCGGCACTGTACCCATAGAGTTCCTCGGCGCCATGGTTCCAACTTACGGTTAACGCCTCCAAAGTCGTGCTGATGATGGCATCCTGGGAGGATTCCACCAGGGAGGCTAGAAACGCATGCGACTCCTCGGCGCGCTTGCGCATGGTGATATCGATCAGCGTGCCTTCCACCAGCAGCAGGCCGCTTTCGCCCATTTCGGTCAAGGTGACGTTCGAGAGGACCGAGATGGGGCTTCCGTCGCGGCACTTCAGGCGGAGTTCCAAGTTGGCATGAGACCCTTCTCTGCGCAATCGGGCTATGGCGGCCATTCCCTCCTGGGCGTCGTAGAAGTAATCCAGCTTCTCAAGCTCCAGAATTTCCTGCGGCGAGTTGTATCCGAGCATGCGCGCGTACGCGTTGTTGCAATCCAGCACATGCCCGTCTAGCGTGCCCCGGAAGACTCCGGCGAGGTTCTGTTCGAAGAGCCGGCGGTAGCGCGCCTCGGATTCGCGCAGCGCCTCCTCGGCGCGCTTGCGCTCGGTGATGTCTCTGCACAGGCCGACCATACGGACAGCCCCCGCCACCAGCACGACCGTGGCGTTCACCTCGATGGGTATGCACTTCCCATCTCCGTTCACATGCTCGATCTCGAAATTGCGGGTGAAGCCCAGCTCTGCACACCTGCGGACTGCCTCGGCGGTTCGCGCGAGGTCGTGTTGCGCTGTCCACTCGGCGATCCTGTGACCGAGAATTTCGTGCAACGCCCGGCGGCCGGTGAGCCGAACGTATTCCGGGTTGGCATCGACCACCCTGCCCTGCGTGTCAATAATCACATACCCGGTGCCCGTAGTCTCGATCAGGGCTCTATACTTCTCCTCGCTTTCTCGAAGCGCCTCCTCCGCCCGCTTACGCTCGATGAACTGCGCGAGGTTGTCGGCCACGGACGCGAAGGCTTGAAGGGCGGCCGTCGTCAGGGGCTTAAGCGCGAATGCCGCTACCACCCCCAACACGTGCTCCCCAACTCTCAAGGGATAGCCCGCAAACGCCACCATGCCTTCCCGCCGCGCCCATTCCGGGTCCCCCACCCAGCTATCTTGCTGCACCGTGTTCGTCAAGTGCGGCTCCCCGTTCTCAGCGATGCGCCCGATTTTGAACTGCCCCATGGGTACGCGCGCGTGGCCACCGTCAAGGTGAGTGTACATTCCGGCGCTGGCCTGTAGCTCGAGGACTTTGTCCGCCTCGTTTACGGTCCAGATGCGAGCGAAAGCAGCGTTGATGTCGCGTACTAGGATCTCCGCACATTGCTGCAAGCCTTGGCGCAGGCTCTCGGCCCCCGTGAGCGCCGCCCCCACTTCAGCCACGAGTGCCGCCAAACGGTGTCGTTCAGCCATTTCGGCTTCTGCGCGCTGGCGCTCGGTGATGTCGCGAATAACACAGGAGAAGGCGGGTCCCTCAGCGGTCTCGATGCGGCCGAGTCTGGCCTCGAGGAGAAACTTGGCGCCGTCCTTCCGCAAGCCGTGCATCTCCATGGTCTTTCCTACCTGCTGCGCGACCTCCGTCGAGAAATCCCATGGAAGACTCCCGCCGGGCTGCACGTGCGCCCACTCGGGGAACAGCATTCTCAACCCCAGGCCTATCAGTTCTTTGCGCCTGAACCCGAACATCGTCTCCGCTTGGGCGTTGAGGAGGACGACCCGGCCCTCACCATCCGCGATCACCATGGCATCCGGCGCCGACTCCAGGAGTGCGCGGAACTTCGCCTCTTCCCGCTTCAGCACCCGCGTCAGGACGTCCCGGCGATAAAACAGCAGAAGGCCGCCAAGCAAGATGATCAAGAGGCCCGCGGCCAGCCCCTCCACAATCGCCATCCGGTAAAAATCATGCAAGGCTTCGGCGCGGTTGATTTTTTGGACTATTCCCCACTCGGTTAGCGGAATGTACCGGGTTGTCGCCAGCACCGGAGCGCCCCAGTAGTCGTTGTACTCCACAAAGGTCGCGAGGCCTTCCACGGCACGGCGCGCGGGGAGGGGAGCGGTGGAAAGAGGAAACCGCAAGTTCGGGGAACCTGCTGGAATGTGGCGTAGTGGGGAGAAAAAGATGACTTCGTCGCCTTCGCGGCGCACGAGAAGTGTTTCCCCGGTCTGGGTCAGGACACCCTGCCGTGTCAGAAGGGGAAAAATCGTCCGCGCGGCCTCCACCACCACGAGGGCAATCCCAAGAGGTTGGGCCGGGGGTCGGCCCGTAGCGGTCGGAGCCGACTCCGGGAACACGGGCACGCTGAAACTGATCAGGCTTCGGTCCGGCGCGCCGCCCAGCAAATCGATGCGCCTCCCGTTCGTGCGGGCCGCATCCCGGCAGGTTTCGGCGAGCAAAGGGCTCAAGGGTGTCGCGTAGTTGGACTGCGCCACCACGCGTGCTTCACGGTCCAAAACGTAGACTCCGGAGTAGGAGTACAACCCTGCCATTTCGTCCAGGACTGCCGTCAATTCCGGCAGGCGGACCGCCGGGCGCCCCCAAGGCTGGCCCGCATCGTAGTGAACCCGCAAGGCAGCACGGACCAAAGGAAAACTGGAGATGAGTTCCGCATCAGCTTGACGCTCGGTTAACCAGTCCGAGATCCAATGCGCCCGATCATCGGCAACACTGGCTTGCCGCGCCCGCCAGTAGGCCATTTCTTCCTGGTACGTGCCTGCAATGTGGAAGCGTAGGAAGACCCCCACTGTCACGACCACCAGCGCAAAAGCCAAGACGTAAGCCAAGGGTTCTCGAACGCGAATCCCCCGGCGACCAATCACCCTCTGGGTTAAGGATTGGGTTGCGTGGACAAGGGAAAGCAGGATCTGGCGCGCTGACTTCATGGCATCACTCCATTCGTCTCTATCGGCAGATGCCAAGCACCGCATAAAGTTAACAGCCCGGCCGTAGGCCGCAACCAGAAGCAGATTCTTCTCCCGCAGGACGGGATCAGAATGACATGTCATCGCGAGCCAGTTTCAGAGTTTGGAATTCGGTTTTTGTGGACACATAAAGCAGCGGAGTATAATGAGCCGTTCTTATGCGTAGATGGACTCTTATTCTGGAGAGCTTTTGTCAATGAAACGGTCATCAAGCGGTGTGGTTATTGTTGAAGAGGAGATAAGCGATGCGCAAACTTCCCAGGGATCGAATGACGGCGCGGCAGCGCATTGAATGCACTTTGCGGGGTGAGCTCCCTGACCGGGTACCCGTCTTTGATCTCATCCAGCATATACCCCTGATTGAATATATTACGGGTGAGAAGGTCACCTTGCAGAACGGATTGGACCTGGTGTGCAAGACCATAGGCGAGCGGCTTGATATTACGCGGGGGATAGCGCCACCCGTCGAAGACAAGCTCATCCGGCACGAGGACGGCTTCGTTTACAAACAGGAATGGTGGACCAGTTGGCTCATCGAGCGTCCGTTCAACGATGTGCAGGGGTTGCTCGATTACATTCCCCGCAACCTCGAGGAAATCCACCGTCGGCAGTTTGGCGACATGTTCACCTTCGCCGGGAAGAGTAATGTCTGGGGAGCGTCTTCAAAGTCACCTCGTGAGCAGTTTCTGGAGTTGCAGGAGAAGGTTGGCGAGAACACCGTGATTTTCCCCAACGAGAGCCCCGTGGGGCTGGACACCGCTCACGTGCGGGCGGGACTGGACCTGCTGGCTTATGCCTACGCGGAGAACCCTCA
>Ga0208821_1000564_pt1 | contig 27687 bp, 27 predicted proteins | sample June2015DPH_20_5_FD_184720 | JGI IMG/M metagenome (GOLD analysis project Ga0208821, IMG submission 184720) | Peatland microbial communities from SPRUCE experiment site at the Marcell Experimental Forest, Minnesota, USA - June2015DPH_20_40... | ecosystem: Environmental > Terrestrial > Soil >... | reverse complement strand
TTGACCGCGACTACCGGCGGCATGGCGTGGGGCGGGAAATAATGCGCGCGGTCCTGGCACTCGCCGAGGCCGTCGGCCACTTCAAGCTGGTGGGCCGATTCCTGGCGCACAATGATGCCGGGCGGACACTCTGCCGCATGACGGGCTGGCGCGAGGTGGGAGTGCACTTGAAACACACCAAGCTGGAGGGGCGCTGGCACGACGTGGTGGTGGTTGAGTATCTAATCCCCGAGAACTTGAAGTAACGGCAGCAGGCGGTAGGTGGCAGGTCGTATGTGGTAGGTGGGGAAAAACCAAGATACTAGTTTCCGCTTTCCAGTTTCCATTTTCCAGTTTCTATTTTCCGGTGATTTCTAGTTTCTGCCTTCTACTTTCTTGGTGCATTCCTCAGTGCTTGCGTACTCGGCAGGGTAGTGAACGCCGTTAAACTGGTGGAGCTCCATGCGGCCCTTCTCGCCGGCGCTGGGGTTGAACTCATACCAAGTGACGGAACAGTTGCAGACGTCCTGCCCGGGGTCTCGGTCGATCGCGAGAAGTTCCTTTTCGGTCAAGCGTTCCAGTAATCGGCGAAAAGTAAGCACCACAACCGAGTGGCACACGACGAGCACCGATTGTCGGCGGCACTCGCGCACCAGCGTTCCAAGGAAGCTGTGCACACGCAAGGCGACGTCGGGATAACTCTCGCCACCGGGAGGACGGTAGTAATACTTTCCCTGCCGATCCCGGCGCTTGACTTCCTCCGCATACTTCTGGGCGATTCCCTTTCTTGTGAGGCCATCCAGAATGCCGAATTCCTTTTCCCGAACACGTTCTTCCAAGGTCATCTCCAGGGGATACGGAAAGTACTTCAACATCAATTCCGCCGTCTGAACGGTGCGTTCATAAGGGGAAACGAAAAGCCGGTCGAAGCGGAACTTCCCGGCCAGATACTTGCCCGTCGCCTCGGCTTGTCGTTGGCCATTCGGCGTCAGCAGGACGTCCATGTCCCGAACGTTACCGTGATACTCGAGCTGTCCCGCCGCTTGGGCGGCTGGTTTTCCGACGTTGCGCTGGGATTCCGCATGCCGGACAATCACCAGATGATTCATCCACTTTTGTTCTTGCACACTAATGCCGGCCATGAAACTCCGTTCGCGATATGAATTCAGATTACCTTTACGCGAAGAGTGACGGACATTATACTGTGGCGCAGGATGACACGCTGGCGTTTTTTCGGTGCTGTGTCATGCCAAGCCTACTCGCAAACGAGGTTCGATGCGCTACGATGAACTTTCAACGCCCGCGTTGACGATCGATCTAGACACGCTGGAGCGAAATCTGGACCGCATGGCAAGCTCCTGTCGCAAGCAGGAAGTTGGCCTTCGGCCTCACGCCAAGACGCACAAGACGCCGGAAGTCGCCCGCATGCAGCTTGACCGCGGTGCGTTGGGATTGACCGTCGCCAAGGTGGGAGAAGCTGAAGTCATGGCGGAAGCAGGCTTGGACGATATCCTGATTGCGTATCCCATCTTGGGCCCTGAAAAGCTTCGGCGGCTGGTTGCGCTGGCGCGCTGGCGGCGGATCACTGTCGCGCTGGATTCGGAGGTCGCGGCGCAGGAACTTTCAAGGGCCGCGTCTGAACAAGATTCTACCCTTGGAGTTCTGGTGGAGTTTGATGTGGGTTTTCACCGTTGCGGCCTGGCGCCGGGCCCGCCCTGCTTGGAACTGGCAAGCAAGATTGCAGGAATGCCAGGACTCAGCTTCCGCGGCCTCATGACTTATTTCGGTAATATCCGGGGAAGCCCGGAAGAGCGGCGGGCAGGGATCCAGGTCGTCGCCGGGAAGGTTGAACGGGCGCTGGCGGCTTTTCGCGACGCAGGCCTCGAGGTCGAAATCGTTTCGGGCGGTTCGACGCCCTCCGCCGAGTTTGCGCACCTGATCACGGGACTGACCGAAATCCGCCCTGGCACATATGTTTACAACGATCTGAACACCTTCTATCAGGGCGCTTGCCGCCTCGAGGACTGCGCGGCGCGGGTGGTGACGACGGTAGTCTCGACGGCCGTGCCGGGCCGCGCAATTATCGACGCAGGGTCAAAGACGCTTTCCTCCGACCTCTTAGGCGCGGGACCGGAGTCCGGCTACGGCTATGTGGTAGAGGCCCCTGACGTACCCATAATAAAGTTGAACGAGGAGCACGGCCACCTGGACATCACTCGTTCGGCCCACGAGTTTTATGTTGGGGAAGTCCTCACGGTCATCCCCAATCACGTCTGCACTTGCGTGAATATGCACGACGAAGCGTTTATCTTAAGGAATGGCATGGTGGCAGGTTCCTGGCGCGTGGCGGCACGAGGCAAAATCAGGTAGATTACACTCTAGCGCAAGAGGCAAAACAAAAGGAGAATAACGATGAAGATCCACTCACTGCTGGCAGGCGTGATGCTGCTCTTTACCTTGAACGCTGCCGGGCAGCAGCAAAGGCCCAAGATTGTGGCGGAGGGCGGCACGCCGGATGATCGGGCCTCGGCGCGAGTGCTCTACTGGAACACCCAAACCAATGCCGCTGCCGGGCAGTTCGTCATCGACTATGGCCGGCCCGTCTGGAAAAAGGAGTACGAAGACCCCGCCAAGTTCGACGCTATGACCAGGGGAAAAATTTGGCGGATGGGCAGCAACTTCTGGTCCATTTTGGATACACAGCTTCCCTTGTCAATTGGCGGGAAGAAGGTTCCGGTGGGGTCCTATTACGTGGGCCTGCATCGCTCCGAAGAGGGCTCAGAATGGAGCCTGGTTTTCATTGACCCTGGCAGGATCCGCAAAGGGCGACTTGACGCGTTTCAAATTGAGAAAGCTCCGGTGGAATTCGAAGCGTTGGTGTCCATTGCCAAGGCGGAGACCCAGACTGAGAAACTAACCATCACGCTGTCACATCCGGAGGACGACATCCGGCATGTCACAATGCGAGTTGCCTGGGGGAACCTGGCACTTAGCGCAGCGATTGAAGTTGCGGTGCCGGAGTAATCGCGGCCCTCCGGGCAGAGCACAGAAGGTTAGTCGAGAAGTCGAAGAGTCAAAAAGTTGATCCCGCTCGGAGCGGGACAACTCTTCGACTCTTAACTCTTCGACCCTGACCCTAGCCGATCTGCCCTTAAAGCGGAAACCCCCGGAGCTGCACCGCTCGTTTCCCGACGCGGCGGGACGGGGCCCGCGCGACACTTTAGCGGGGGAGAGACAACAAGAGGCATCCCGGATATAATGAGTTGCTTGTTTCACGACGTACCCCGTGACGTGCTGCTGCCCGGCCCACGCCGAGGCCAACATGGCTGGGCGATTGACACGGGGCGCTTAACCTGACCCAAACCTCCTCCGAGGCGACGATGTCGATTTACAGCATTTACACACTCTCGAAAGATGACCCCGAAGCCCGTAGCTGGCTAAGCTTCTTTCACTTGCGCGGTTACCCCCAACTCAAGAATCTAGTGATCGAACGCGTCTTTTGGCTCGAGGGATCGGTGGACCTCGAACGGCTGATGCCGCTTCTGGTGAATCCGCTTTACCAAGTGGCTGCTGAACGCTCCCAACTCGAGCCTGGGCTGGGGCCTATTGTTGAAATCGCTTATCGGCCCGCCGTGACAGACCCGGAAACGCCCTCCATTCTGGCAGGGGCGCAGGCACTGGGTGAAGCAGGCTTGGAATTCGCACGACTCAGCAGGCGCTACCAATTCTGGGGCCTGGATGAATCCGAGGCGCGGGGAATTGCCGCCCGTTTCCTCTACAACCACGTCGTCGAGCGCATCCGCGAGCCGAACGAAGTCGTGGCCACGCTTCGTCCCACGGGGAATCCCGATCCTGTTGCGACGATTTCTCTCCTGGGTTTGACGGACGAGGAACTGGTTGCGCTCTCGAAGGCCCGTTCCTGGTACGCTCCACTTTCCCAGATGAAGGCCATCCAGGCGGACGAGAAGGCCCAGGGCCGGCCCCACACGGACGCCGAGATCGAGATCCTGGCGCAATCGTGGAGTGATCACTGCTACCACACCACCTGTAAAAGTCTTGGACTCCTGAGGAGGTTGAGTGAGGCGACAGCGCGAATCAACCATCCACTGGTTGTTTCGTCCTTCAAAGACAATGCCGGAGGCATGGAGTTTTATGAGGACTGGGTGGTGACCATTAAAGGTGAAACTCATAACTTTCCCAGCTCCATCGCTCCCTTTGGGGGCATTGCGACGAAGCACGGCGGCGTGATCCGCGATTCGCTGGGCTTTGGCAAGGGGGGCTACCCGATTGGCGGCAGCACCGTGATGGGAACCATGGACCCCAGGATTGCGGAAGTTCCCCCCGGAGCTTTACATCCACAGTTGATTGTGTCGGAATCGATCAGGGCAACCGCCTATTACACGAACCCCATGGGCATTCCCATGATGCACCCGGTTTACCGCATCCATCCCGGCTACGCCAAGTGCTTTGCCCTTGGGCATTCTGTGGGACTGATTCCCAAGAAATATGCTCTCAAGGACGCTCCTCGTCCAGGTGATGTGGCGCTGCTTATCGGCGGCGAAACGGGCCGGGACGGGATACACGGGGCCACCGCCAGTTCCACGGGCATGACCGGCGAGACTCTGCAAAAAGAATCAGCCGCAGTGCAAATCGGTCACCCCATTACGGAGCGCAGGTTCACTTCGGCAATCCCTGTTTTGCGCGACCAGGAGTGCCTTCGGTCAATCACTGACCTCGGAGCCGGGGGCATCTCCTGTGCCGTGGGGGAAATGGGCTCGGAGACAGGCGTCCGTATCGACCTCGACGCCGTTCCGTTGAAGGACAAGAGCCTGACAGCCTGGGAAATCCTGCTCTCAGAATCGCAAGAACGCATGCTCCTGGCGATCCCGCCCGAGAAGGTTTCGGAGGCGCGCGCCATTCTCTCGAGGTACGAGGTAGGGTATTCAGTCCTCGGTCACTTTACGGAGACCGGTCGCCTGGAGGCTGTTTGGCGCGGCCGGAAGGTTGTGGACCTCGAGATGTCTTTCCTTTGGGAAGCCTGTCCCATTGACCCGTTGCCGGTCGCGCGGCCACAGCGGAACCTCCAACCCTTGCGCATTCCCGAACCACACACCGAAGCGGAGTGGGCTGACGCCATTCGAGGCGTGCTTGGACACTACCACTGCGCTGACCAGAGCGCCGCCGGTTCGCGCTTTGATACCACGGTGCAGGGACGAACTGCCATGGGGCCTTATGGGGGCAAGAATCATCGCATGCCGACCAATGTTTATATTTCGGCGCCCCTGCGTGGCAAGCCTTACGGCGTGATCACCACCTTAGCCTTCAATCCCTTTTATGGGGAAATTGACCCGGCGGGCATGGCGCGTCTGATGATCATTGAGGCCATCAGCAAGGCGGTGGCGGCGGGTGCAGACTACCGGCAGATGGTCCTTTGTGACAACTTCTACACCCCGCGCGTGCGTCCGGAAACAGCCTGGGATTTGCGCGAGATGGTTGAGACCATCGCAGACATGTCGGTTGCCCTGGGGGTTCCCTTCATTTCAGGCAAGGATTCAAGCTCCGGGACATTTGAGACCGAAGGCCGAAGGATCGTTGTGCCCGCCACGCTGGTCGTGACGGCCATGGGGCGTTTGCCGGATGTCAGGCAGGTGGTGAGCAAGAATTTCAAGCGGCCCGGAAATCGCATTGTCCTCGTGGGCCGGTTGGATTGTGAGGCGCTGGGTGGCAGCGTGTACGCCGATAGTCGCGGGCAGCGCGGCGAGCGCCTCTTCGACGCTTACGATGCTAGTGCGATCCAGTCGGTGTGGGATGCGCTTCTGGGGCTCCACGGGAAGGCGGGCTACGTCTCGGCCTCCGCCATCGCCGAGGGCGGAATCCTTTTGCGCCTTTTTGAGGCTGCCTGGGGATCTGGATACGGCGCGCGAATTACGCTTGACGCATTTCCAGAGGGCCGGAAGGACGGCTCGATTTTCGGTGAATTCGTGGGATCGGTCCTGCTTGAAGTGCCCTCCGAATACAATTTGAACGGACAGTTAGGAGACGTGCCTTACCGGGTCATTGGAGAGGTCTTAGCGGAGCCGCAGTTAATTCTTCTTGACGGCGGGAAAGTGGTTTGGCAGGAACCCACTGCGGCCCTTGGCGAGGTCTGGAGTAAAACGTTTCGGGAGGTCATCGAATGAGTCGGGGCGTTACTGCGATTCTTTACAGCCCAGGCACCAACTGCCATGAAGAGACTGCGGCCGCCATTGAATTCGCAGGTGGAAGGACTGAACTTGTCCTGCTGCGGGATCTGCTGGACGGCCGCACGCGGCTTCGGGACTACCAAGCGGCAGTCATTCCCGGGGGTTTCTCCTATGGCGACCACTTGGGAGCGGGACGCATATTTGCCACGATGCTGGTGGCCCGCCTGCGCGACCAACTGGAGGAGTTCCTGGAAGCGCGGAAGCCATTGTTGGGCATATGCAACGGTTTTCAGGTTTTGACCGAATCGGGGATTCTGCCGGGCCGCACACCGGGAAAGCGGAGCATGGCTCTGCTGGAGAACCAGTCTGCCCACTTTGAAGACCGGAAAATCCGCTTGCTGGTTTCAGCGCAGAACTGCGCCTGGACTGAGGATCTGGGGGGTGAGATTCTGGAGATGCCGACTGCCCACGGCGAGGGCCGTCCTCTGTTTTGCGATGCTGCCGGCGCGGCCGCGCGAGTGGTTTTCCGCTACACTGACGCCCAGGGGCGCCCCACCATGGAATATCCCAGTAACCCCAACGGAGCGCCGGGAGCCGTTGCCGGCGTCACTGACGAGACGGGCTTGGTTTTGGGTCTTATGCCTCATCCGGAGCGAGTTTCGTTGCCGGCGCATTATTCGCAAGACGGGCTTAAAATATTCGCCAATCTGGTGAAATGCCTCAACCGGTGAAATCTCTTCTGCCGGTTGAGCTGAAAGGATAGGGAGACAAATTCACGCTTGCTTTCCGGCCTTCTTTCGTAAAGAATTTACCGTACTATGAAAATTCTCCTGGTGGACGACGAACCCGAAGTCTGCAGATTGTTCAAGACCATAGTCGAACCCTTGGGAGTGGAGGTGCGCACATCCTCGGATAGTCAAGAAGCCGCTTTAATTCTGGCAAACGAGAAGTTCGACGGGATAATGCTGGACGTCGCCATGCCGAATCTGGATGGCTTCGCGCTAACCCGGAAAATCCGCTCCACTCCGCCTAATCAGCAGGCTCCCATCATCATGATAACCGGCTTGGACGACGTCGATACCATGCGACGGGCATTTGACGCGGGAGCGACGTTCTTTATTGGGAAGCCATTTTCTCGCGAAAAGATTTACGCGATCTTCCGCACGGCGCGCGGCGCCATGTTGGCGGAACAACGGCGGTTCGCGCGCCTTCCTTACCGCACATCCGTCACCTGTGTACGGGGCGAGGAAAGGTTCAATGCTACGAGTGTAAGTATCGGTGAAGGCGGCATGGGACTCGAAAGCTCAGGCACGGCGCAGGTTGACGACGTCCTCACATTGGAGTTCAACATGCCGGACATTAAGACGCCCATCAAAGTCACCGGCAAGATCCAGGCCAAAGAGGCCTCCGGCCGGACCTCGATTGAGTTCATCGACTCTCCGGATACAGGCCGTAAGGCGATTCGAGAGTATGTTTACGGCAAGATCACGGAATGAACAGACTATGACTATTCTGGGTTATTTCACAGCTTCTCAATGCCCGGGCACAGATGTGTCGCCTGGGAACTCCCGCAAAAGGCAGATGGCGCCCTCAATCGTGTCCTGACGCGTGGCCAGGGGAACCACCGAGGCTAGAAGCGGGCGCGCTTTGCCGTTGGGACAGAGATAATCGACCTGCTGCCGGCGCGTCACGACGCCTGCTTCGAGGCAGGCCCGGATACTTTGACAGAGTTTCGTATCGGCGCCAAAAACCTCGGTATAGAGTCTGTGCGACAGGGCCGCAATCTCCAGAAGTGAGCGAGTTGCCGGGTTCGCGAAAACGATAGAGCCCTCCCTGCTTATTTGCACCAGACCCTCGCCCATCTCGCGACTAATGACTGCGAACTGGCGCAGGTTGGCGTCCGCGCGCTGCTCCGAAGCCCGCAGGAGCTGCTCCAGCTTCTGTTGTTGTCCCTTCAGGTCTTTGACCACACTCTGAAAGGCCGCCGCGACAAAAGCCGTTTCGTCCTGGACCCGGGGCGTAGGAGGTTTCAAGTCTGTATAGCCCAATTGACGGCGGTGCGCCTTTTTCAAAGCATAAACACCCAGAATAAGCAGCGCGGTAACACCAAGCCCGGTGGCGACTAGAAAAGTCAATTGCGAAAAGGTGACGTGTGGCATGGACTTAACCTGCCAGGCCCGACCAGCGGAGATAAGCCTCCAGGAGGCGCGTGCCGTCGAGGGCGGAGTAAATGGCGGCGACTCCAAGGAATGTCCCGTAAGGCCAGTGATAATTGCGGAAACGCGGCGCAGCCAGGGTGAATGACAATGCGATGATCGAGCCTCCAAGTGAGCCCAGGAGTATAGTGAGCAACGTCAGGGGCACACCGAGAAAGGTCCCAACCATGAGCATCAACATCACGTCGCCGAACCCCAAGTACTCCTTCTGCCGTCCGCCCAAAATGTAAAAAGCCTCCCCGACCGCGTAAAATAACCCGCCTCCCATAACTCCACCCACAATTGCGCCCAGGAGCGACGAAACTGCTCCCGGAAGGAACCAGCCCATCCGTTCTGCTAACCATTCCACTGGACGGTTGTCAACCTGGGTAAAGAAGCTTAACGCCAGGCCGAGGCTGATACCGAACACGGTGACGGCGAGCGGGATTTGCCGCTGCCTCAAGTCTGTGAAGATGAGCACGATGAGCATCATCACCAGTGCGGAGTATTTCACGAATTCGGGGCTGAGGCCAAAGCGACGGAACGTGGCAATGAGCAAGAGCGCGGTGAGAGCTTCGACGACGGCATAGCGCGGGGAAATTCTCGCCCCGCAATCGCGGCAGCGGCCCCGCAAGAGGAGGTAACTCACCAGTGGGATGTTGTCGAACCAACGAATGGGATGTTTGCAGAGCGGGCAATGCGAGCGCGGAACCAGTATCGATTCCTTGCTGGGGAGCCGAACAATGCACACGTTCAAGAAGCTCCCAAAAACCAATCCCAAGATCCCCACCACCAAGTAGAACATGACCGACCGGCTGCTCCCCTCCACTTTGATTGACAAGCCTGACCAGGCTTCTAGATTATCCAAATAACAAGCGGCAGTACAGGGCTTCCGTTCGCTCCACCATGATCTCCACGGAGAATTGGCGGGCGCGCTCCCGTCCGTTCAGGCCCCATTGCTTGAGGCGTGCCCGGTCACTCGCCGCAGCTAAAATCGCATGGGCCAGCGCGGAAGGTGAAGCAGGCTCAACTAACCATCCCGTGCGGGCTTCCTCAACAACCTCCGGCAGGCCGCCCACCCGGCTGGCCACCACCGGCAGGCCATACGACATGGCCATGAGAGCCGATGAACCCAGCCCCTCGGACTTTGACGGCATGACGAACAGGTCCAGGGCAGGGAAGAATTCTGCAAGGTTTTCGATCGCGCCGCAAAGTCGGACTCGGTGGCCAAGTGCCTCGAGCATCTGAATGATCTCCGGATCTCTGAGGGTTGGTCCCTCTCCCGCCAACAAGAGTCGTGGTTTTGGCAACTGTTTAGTTAATAGTCCGAAGGCCTCAAGCGCAACCGCTTGTCCCTTCTCGGGTGTGAAGGCGCCAAGGTGGCCGATCAGGAATTCGTCTTCACCAAACCCCCATCGAGCTCGGACTTTCGATCTGGTTTCCGTCGAGGGCAGCTCAGGTGGAATCTCGATTCCGTCCGGAATCAGCTCGATCATCGACTCCGGCACCTGCGAGCGAATCAATAACTGACGAATGAAATCCGAGACTGTAACCACGGCATCACTGGTGTGTGCATACTTCAGGCGATGGGCCCAACGGCGCCTGGGGAGAAAGGTCACGCGGCGGCTCGCTACCCGTCGAACGCGCATTCCGATTGACGCCAGCCAGGCCACCGTCTGCCCTCGTCCATCATGGGCATGAAGAATGTCGCAGGGCGCCACTTGCAGATGCTGGCGCAGTTGCAAGATTCCGTAAGCATAGGCAGGGTCGTGGAGTGGAAGCGGAAAGGAAGGAAACTCTTCCGCCCGAGCGCAGGTTTCCAGCTCACTCTCTTCTCGGCAGACGATGATCTGGCCGTGACCTCGCTGGCGAAGCAGCCGCGCCAGTTTCAACAACTGGCGCTGGCCGCCGCGCAGACTCAGGCCTGTGTCGACATGAACGATCTTCAAGGGTCTCGAGAAAGTCATTGGCGATGACCGACGGCAGCGCCTCTGCTGGCCAGCTTGGTGTATTTCCTACTGACGTAGCGTGCCGCCATGGTGGCGATCAGAAATCCCTGGTGCCCGTCCAGGACTCCCAGGCGGAAAAAGTAAGTGTGGAAGAAAATCCAAATGGGATCAAACAAGCGCTCGAGGATGTTGACGTTTTCGCCCCGTTCGATCATCTCCTGCGCTGCCAGGTCGGTGTAAAGCTCGATCCTCTGAAGATGTTCCTCCAGCGTGTCGCAGGTGTAGTGCAGGATTTCACCAGGCATGGTCTCGACGTGGCCGTTCACCGTCACGGACTCATGAACGTATTTCCCGTCCCACCCGCCCTTGCGCCGGTTGAAGAGGCGAAGCTTGTAATCCGGATACCAGCCGGAATGCAGGATCCAGCGGCCAAGATAGCGGGCGCGGCGCGCAAGGCGATATCCGTCCGCTGCGGGTTCGCAGCCCTTCCAGCTACGAATTGCAGCCTGTGCTACGGCATCAAGTTCCTCATCCGCGTCCAGGCTCAGGATCCACTCATGCTGGGCGTGGCCTGTGGCAAGGTTTTTTTGCGCCGCGTATCCCTGCCAGGGTTGGTTGATGACCCGAGCTCCCAGGCGCGCCGCGATTTGCGGCGTTTCGTCAGTCGAGCCGGAGTCGACCACCACAATTTCATCGGCACAGGCCAGCGAGCGAAGGGCGCGCGCGAGGTTGTTGGCCTCGTTGCAAGCGACAATGGTGGCTGAAATACGGGGCATGGAAAGATCAGTTACCTGCGCTGTCATTCCGAGCGAAGCGAGAAATCTCGCCCTGGTCTGTGCGGGAACGATGCGAGCGAGATTCCTCGCGGAGTTTACCCTGAGCGAACTGCGGAGATCCTTCGCTGCGCTCAGGATGACAGCGAACGGGCGCGGAATGACAGTCCGCGCCGGTTGTCAACACCTCGGCGAACGCGCCCTCGGAAACAAGCTGCGCCACGCGGGCGATATCCTTGTGCAATGGTCTATCTTTGGTTACGGGCGGTGAGACGGCTCGAAGCACCGCCTTGGCTTTTTCTGCCAGGCGCCCGCTGCTGAGCGGAGCCAGCAAATCAATGGCTTGGCAAGCAGCCAGCAGCTCGATGGCGATTATGGCGGTCAAGTTGGAGAGGAGGGGGCGCAGCTTCAGGGCTGCTGCCATGCCCATGCTCACGTAGTCTTCCTTGTTTCCGGAGGTGGGGATGGAGTCCGCCGATGCGGGATGGGCCAGGATCTTGTTCTCCGAAGCCAGAGCTGCAGCCGTCACTTGAGTGAGCATAAACCCAGATTCGAGGCCCGGTGACTTCGTCAAGAAGGGCGGCAGGTCGGACGTCAGGGGATTCACCATGCGGTCGATTCGCCTTTCGGAGATGCCGCCCAGTTGCGTGAGCGCCAACGCCATGAGGTCAAGCGCGGTGGCCAACGGTTGCCCGTGGAAGTTGCCCCCCGAGATAACCTCGCCTTCGCCCACGAAGACCAGGGGATTGTCCGTGGCGCTGTTCATTTCCCTTTCAAAGGTCTGTCGCGCGTAATTGAGCGCGTCGCGTATAGCCCCGTGAACCTGCGGCATGCAGCGCAAACTGTATGCATCCTGGACGCGTGAGCACCCTTGGTGCGACCTGTTAATCTCGCTTCCCTGCGTAAGGCGCCAGATGTTTTTGGCGGTCACCATCTGCCCGGGATGTGGGCGGGCTTGATGCAGGCGTTCATCAAAGGCCCTGCGGGAGCCGCGCAAGGCATCCAGCGAGAGCGCGCCCGCCACGTCTGCCGTATCCACGAGAAGGTCGGCAGAACGTAGCGCGAGTAGCCCCACAGAAAGCATCGCCTGAGTGCCGTTCACGAGTGAAAGGCCTTCTTTGGCTTCGAGCGCCAGGGGCTTTAGCCCTGCCTCCTGCATGGCTGGCAGCGCACGCCTGCGCCGGCCATTGTAGAGCACTTCACCCTCGCCCACCAACGCCAGCGCTACGTGGGCCAGAGGAGCAAGATCGCCGCTCGCCCCGACTGACCCGCGCGCGGGCACCACGGGATGCACCCCGTGGTTAAGGAACCCACAGAGCAGTTCCGCCACCTCCGGCCGGACACCCGAAAGACCGATGGCCAGCGTATTCGCCCGCAGCAGGAGGATCCCGCGGGTCTCGCGGGCGTCAAGCGGCTCTCCCACCCCGCAGGCATGGCTGCGCACCACGTTTAATTGCAGTTCTCGTGCCTGCGCGGGCTCAATCCGTTCCGTGGAGAGGCTTCCGACCCCGGTCGTGACGCCGTAAACGGCCTCTTTTCCCTGCATGATCTTCTCGATGAGTTTGCGGGACTGCGTCATGGCATGGCGCGCCTGCGGCGAAAGCTTGACACGACGATTTTCCATCACGACCTGGTAAAAATCGCGTGGGGTCAGGTCATGTCCGGTAAGCTGTAAATCGCGGAGCATCAAATCCCCCAGAAAACGGAAACTCGAAATTCGAAAATCGAAAATTGAAACTCGAAATCCGTATCGCACTACACGTTTTCTCGAATTTTCAATTTTGCGGTTTCTAGAAATTAGAAGCTGAAACTCGAAACTGGGAATTCGAAACGCGAAATTCCTCATTGGGACTGCCAATCATGTTTTTCGAATTTCGTTTTTCGAGTTTCGATTTTCGAGTTTCGAATTTCGGCTCCTGCCCGTTTCTGATTTCTGATTTCCCCAGGAGCAATTCCCGGTACTTCTCGGGCAAGGTGCGCGGGCGGCCGTCGCGGTCGGTGATGACGTGCACCGTCTCGCCTTGAGCAATGAGTTCATCCGTGCGCGGCCTGTAGATTTCGTAGCCGAAGATCAGCACCCGCCTCCGCATCCCGGTCAAGCGGGTGCGAACCTCGAGTTCGTCGTCGTAACGCGCCGGGGCTTTATAACGGCAACGCGCTTCGGCCACCATGATGTAAAGCCCCTCCTCTTGCTCCATGTCGCGGTAAGCGAAACCGTGCTGCGAGCAGAAGTCCGTGCGCCCGATCTCGAACCAGACGAGATAATTCGCGTAATAAACTACGCCCATCTGGTCCGTCTCCGCGTACCGGACGCGGAGCGTTGTAGAAGTCCAGTCAGTAAGTACCGTTTCGTCGGTCATACGATTTCGATGAAATGAACAATCCAGAGAAAAACAGTCTACAGTAAATCTCAATTTCCACAAACCCCCGGGAAGGCAGAAACTGGAAATTAGAAACTGGCACCCCTAGTTTCCAGTTTCTGGTTTCATTTAATCCTCCACAACCTGTCATTCTGAGCGCAGCGGAGCGGAGCGAAGGATCTCGCTCTGGACTTTTCCGCCGACCAACAGTAGGGCGATCCCGCTGTAGCGGGACCGCAAGGCGGGAACAGAATGACGGAGCAGAGGCGCGCGGCGCCTACGCGTCGGTTTTTGGCCATGTTTTTGGCTTTGATCGGCATTTATTAAACTCAAGAAACAGTTCGTTTTGGGGCCCTGAAAACGCTAAGTCCTTTATTGTCAACACAACCTTCGGTTCGTTCCGTCTATTTAGTATCTTTTTCGTATTTTGCGCCAATTCTCCGCCCCCCACGGGCCGATTCAGAACCCCCTGCGCGCGCTCTGTTGCCGCGTTCTCCATACGACAACTGCAGTAGCCTATCATATTTCCAATTGCCTGTCAAGCGAAAGAATGCCGTAGCCAGGATTCGGTCCCGCACGGCGGGAAACATTCCGGGAGGCGCGCTTCCGGCTTTTCCCTGACTCCGCCCCGCCCGTGTCGCCCTTGCTGGCGGTGCGTCTCTGCAATCTGAAATCTGTAATCTCGAATTACCGCCAAGTGTCACGCAGCATGTGCAGCCTGCCCTTCGCCTCCTGTCGTAGCACGGGCGCCCGCCTCCCGGTTCGAGGTGTTACATTAGATTAATTCTTGTCAGTTGGAAGGCTTATAATCCGCAGAGCACCTCCTATGATGTCTTGTTTACCCGGATCTTCGTGAGCAACTCGAGGCTGTATACGACAACCTCCTCAAGCTCCCAGGGATGCGGTTCCTGCTGGGCGATGATCCTGGCGCGGGGAAGACGATCATGGCGGGTATCGCCACGCACAGGCAACCTCCCCCAAGAGACTACAGCACTAAATCTTGTAGCGGTTGTAATCGAAGGGCTCGTTGACCAGGTGGTAGAGCGGCTCACCAGGTTGGTGCAGGTAATAGGTCCTCAGAGGCGTGCGCGAAAAGTCGGTGAGTTTTCGAGGCGTGGCTGCGCCCTCCACCCATTCGTAGATGGGGATCTCCCACGGGTTGAAAGTGTCTGTCAGGCCGCGTTCCCTGGCGATGCGGAAGAGATTGATGTTGCCAGGTTCATGGCCGCCCAGATACATGCCGATCATGTCTAAACGGAACTTGTCCTTGCTGAACATCACCAGGTTCGTGAGGTAGTCCTGGCCCTCGCCGAAGCCGTCGCCATCCCGCGCGTAGATGCCTTCGATCATGGCCAGGCCCGTCTTCAACACGCTCATGTTGTCGCAGGTCTTGTGCGCCCAGATCTCCTCGTGCATCGGGCTCAACGGATGCGGGCTGTCGTAACGGTCATAATGCAGCTTGACGTGGCGTGCGAAGAATTCTCGGATTACAGGTTCCGCGTTGGGATGAACGTCCGGCTTCATGAACTCGGGCACTCCCGTCACCATGCTCCAGCCCGAACAGAAGCGAACGTAAGGGAGCACCACCAATCCTTGCTCGTTTTTGACGGACAGGCTCATGCACATACCGTGAGCCTTCCACTTCGCGATGTTGAGCAACCAAGTGTCCGGCTCATTGACGGGTGCATAGTGAGGAATGCGCTTGTAGACGACCGCGTCGGGCACTGTGCTCCAGCTCATCTCCCAGCTTTCCCGGAAGTGCCGGACGCGACGCTCGGGCTCATTCATCAGCACTCCCAGGCGTTCGTTGATGTCCACAAAGCCTCGTTGGTTCCACAGGGGGTACTCGTTGGCTTCAATAAAGTAAAACTCTCTTAGGCCAACTTCTTTCAGGCCCATGACCACGCCCTCGTAGAACTGCGGGTCCGTTCCCGTGCCCCAGTTCTCTTCGTCCGGACGATCTTTATCGTGCACGCTGGTGAAATTCGGTTTGACAATGATGCGGTGGGTGACGGGAATCCCGGGCTCTTCCATGGGCACGAAGATCTCCCTGGCCAGCGTGAGGCCCTCTCGCCGTTTGGCTTCTTCGTCCATTTTGTGCGCCACGTGGGTGCGCCGGACAAAGACGGCCTTGGGATTACTCTCGATGAAAGGGTGGAGTCCGAAGTAAGCTTGGGGGAGAACGAATGAAGCCCCAGCTAACCTGACCCCAGGGATCGCGCCGGCGGCGGCCAGCGCGCTGGTGCGGAGAAACTCTCTCCGAGTAAGCATCTGCGCTCCTTGATAGATCTTGTAGCGGCGATCCCGCGTCTGCGGGATCGCCACGTGGCGGCGTAAAGCCGCCTCTACATCTTTTCAGCCTACCCGAAAACCACAACGCCGACGCGTCTTAACTCGGGGATCGTAATCTCGGTGGTCGTGCCCCGCCTTGCGGTCGGAAGCAACAAAGGTGCGGCCTCGGGCCGCAGCAGACTGGCTCGCGAGTAGCAACCCTGAATGCCCGCCAGCATTTCGCTGCTAAGCGGAGAGCCATAGTTAATAAGATGCAGTAAGGCTCGACCGCGGTTCGCTCCTTGCGGGCAGGAAGTGGCCAGCGCAATCACTGTTGGGGCATTCCAGAGACGTGCGGCGCGGCGCTTCTGGGTCACGATATCGATCACATCGAAGGCGAATTCGCTGGCATCCGAGACCGGTTCTCGGTAGGCGACCACTTGACCGCGGCCCAGCGAGTAAAAGTCGTGGTCCTCCTGGCTGCGCACCAGCTTGAGTTGTAGGTCATGCCACCAGGCGTTCTCACCCGGCGCGTCCACGATGAGTGAAGTCCCTGCCTCCGCGTGGCTCAGAATGCGCCGCCGAATCCCAGCGCCGGGCGGATGAATGCTGACCGCCACCAAAGCGAGCCGGCGCAAGGGATCCGGTGCAGGAGGATTCGCCGCGCTGGCCAGTGCCGGCGAGGCGTTGTGACGATAAAGCAGATTGGCGATTTCGGCCAGGCCCGCGTCCGCTTCCACAAGAACGGTGATGGCCGGGAACGTGGCCTGACGAAACAAGCTGACGTGCTTGTCTAGCCAGTGCGCCGTGCGACCCAGATGGCGCCAGGCGTCCAAGGCTTTCGCTTCGCCGCGGAGCAGCCTGGCGTGATAGCGCGGCTCCAGCGCAAGGAGGTAATTCCCTCCGTTAACCCAAGCCTCCACCAGGGCCAGCTCCAACGAGTCGTAGGGTAAGAGGGCTTCAGGCTTCACTCCAGCACTTTCGTCCGCAAGGTATCCAAGCAGGGCGGGGCGATTCGGGTATAGGGTACGCAAAATACCGATCCAATAACCGTTTGCATCGACCCACGGCTGCTCGGTCGCACTCGCCGTGAACTCGTCTCGGCCTTGCGAAGGGCCGCGACTCACCCCGGGCCACAGGCCGTTCGTGAGCGCGACCAGAGCTTTCGGCGAGGCGTGATCGATTGACTCCAGCGAAAAGAACTGGATCTCCTCCAGAGGCCGAACCTTGAGTCCAGCCTCCCGGCAGGCTGTCTCAAAAACCTCGTTTCGATGCGGCAACAGGACCGTCGTGATTCCACCCTCCTTCAAAAGAGGGACAAACTTCGCGTCGCAGTCATTCCAGCGCACGGCCACTTCCGAGGATAAGTCGAGCGGCATGTAATGCTCGGGTTTCGTCGATGCGGGCACTATTTCTGAGCCTGCCAAGTCCGCGCTTCCTGAGTTCCAAGAGATCCCAATCTCTTCTTGGAAAAAGATAGGCTTGGCTGTGCTGCAATTCTTGTGGATTTCAAGCCTACCACCAAGGCTCTGGCATCATACCACGCCATGGGCAGGGCACATCATGGGCCATTCGCTGCGGTGAAGAAATGGGTGAACAAGGGGAGCACCACAAGGGACTTGACTTTTGTAACCTGAGTAGTTACACTACACGAGAATGATAATACGGTTTCGCCATAAGGGGCTGGAACGGCTTTTTGCCTCGGGGGAACCGCGAGGGGTGAACGCTCAACAGGCGAAGCGCTTGCGCCGGCTGCTGGCGTCGCTCTCGACCGCCACGAGCCCGCTGAACATGAACATTGCCGGTTATCAGCTCCATCCGCTCGTGGGCGAGCGCAAGGGTGAGTGGGCGGTCTCGGTGTCGGGCAATTGGCGGCTGGTGTTCCGCTTCGACGGCGAAAACGCAACCGATGTTGATTTGGTCGATTACCACTAGCGACAGGAGAAAGGACACATGGATATGTACGATCCCCCGCACCCCGGCGAGATAGTCCGGGAAGACTGCCTTAAGGCGCTCGATCTGAGCGTGACCGAGGCGGCGAAGGGCTTGGGCGTCACGCGCAAGACTCTCTCGTCGATTCTCAACGGCCGCTCCGGCGTCACGGCGGAAATGGCGCTGCGGCTGTCCAAGGCGTTCGGGAGCACGCCGGAGCACTGGTTGCAGATGCAGCTTGCCTACGATCTGTGGCAAGCGAAGCGCCGCGCCAAGAAGCTGCACGTCAAGCAGTTCTTCGCCACGGCGCCAGGCTAACGGACGGCCTTACGGTTGTTACGCGTGATCGAAGCGATTACGACAAGCACCATGTACCTGTCACTTAGGGGAACCGAGAAGATCATCAACGATATTTTCGACAAGTACGGATATCGAGTGCCCCGTGGTACGATCATGAGTGCGCCAGGCGGATAGAGATGAACCAAGTCAACATTTTCACCGCGTACAAACAGCTTGAGAACGACTACACCAATGGCTTCGTGTCTCTCCTCAGTCTGGCGCCTCGCGGGCACACTCGACTCCTGAACCAACTTCTGAACGACGAACTTGGTCTACATGGCACCTTCAATCCAGACGACTTCCTGGTGCTCGAAGGAATTGATGGATACGCAGACGGGGAAGTCAGCGCTGCGGACTTCTGTATCTGGTTCGAGACCAAGATCCGATCTGGCATGTTACGGAAGGATCAGGTGCGTCAACACCTCAAGATGCTTGACGCGAAATCACAGACGCGCCGATACCTCGTTTTGCTCACGCCGGATGACAGCCGCAGCAGCTACATCCAAGGCTTCCGCGCAATCGACCATCGCATTCGCCACCTGGAGTGGCGGCATGCGTACGATCTTCTTGAATCACCACGGGATGCAGACATTGTGTTCTCCGCGCTAGCTCATCAGTTCCGGGCTCACATCCAAAAGACTATCTTCAAGCAGGACCTCGCTGGCGGCATTCTCAAGATCAGTTTTGGCAAAAAGTCCGGGCTCGATGCCAAAACGTACCTAGGCGACATGCCCAATTGGACGCGCTGGGACTCCCCCCGACAGTACAAGAACCTGGATGGAACGGGCCGTAAGCTCCTGCTTTACGACCACACGCGCAAAGGACTGACCGTCGAGGCCGAGATTGGGAGTGTAGCCAAGACCAACTCCGAGCCGGATTACCCGTGGACGAACGAGCTTGTTCCCGGAACCATGAAGCTCTTCGACCCTCCGATTCCCCTGGAGCACATACGGACTCTTGAGAACTTTCAGGACTTCGGCGTCCCCAGAAAAGACAGGAATGCCTTCCGAAACCTCACGCGGGACCAGTACCGTCTACTCTTGGGCCAAGCATAAGCCTCAACTGAGCACCCAGTTCAGATCGAAATCCGTTCCACGACCCGGAGGCTGTGCGGGGAGAAGAGGTGCGGCAGGCCCGCGCCCTCGAGACGTCGCTTCATCATTTGCCGCATGGAGTGCGCCCTGTATCCCGCCGCCGTCAGTTGCTTGCGCTTCCCGTCGGCCGCGCGGAAGAGTGGCATTTTGCCGTCCTGGCTAGAGATGCCGGCGGCGTCCAAGTATTCCCGCAGCCAGGCATCCAGATCGCTACGGACGGGAATCTCGCACACCTTGCCGCCTTTTTCGCGGAAGCGGAGCGCCCGCTGCTAGTCTACGAACCAAGCTCGCTATGCGAGCCGAGGCGCACCAGCTCCAGACTGGCGGCATCCGGCTTTCGATAGATGAGAATCAGGTCGGGCTTGAGATGACAATCGCGAAAATCACCCCACGCGCCCGAAAGCGGATGATCGAAGTTGTGGGGCGGCAACGTCGCGTCGGCGGCGAGCAGATGAACCACCGCCATTAGCACCGCATCGAGGGTCTTGCCGTGCCGCCCCGCTTTCTCCCGTTTGTAGTCTCGCTTGAAACGGCCGGTGTATTTAATCGTCCGCATTCAGTCTCGCGAGCAGCTTGCCCGGTTTTCCCGCCGTGGCGAGTTCGCCACGGCGCGCGGCCTTCATCGCCGCAATGGTTTTAGCATTCGGAACAAGAGGCTCGAACGGTAGCGCCCTTTCCGTCGCAATCCGCATCATCATCATGCGGAAGGCGTCGGACACGGTAAGACCCATCGCCCCCAGCACAGCGGCGGCTTCGTCTTTGATCCGTTCGTTGATCCGGGCGCGGACGATTGAATTCTCTGACATCATGCACTCTCCTGTTGAGCTACAACGTAGCACAATAAGAGTCCATAGTCAAGACCGACGAATCGACGGTGAGGTCAAGCTGTTTGTGTAAATAGGCGGAGGGTTCGATCCCGCCACTGTTCATTGAAACCGTTGAAGATGGCATAAATGATCCGATCCACGCTCTCCACGTTGACAAAGCAAACCATCGGTGGGGTGTGGCGCCGCACCTCCACGAAGCAGCGCTCGATTACGTTGGTGGTGCGCAATTGCTTCCACAGAAGCCGGGGAAAGCTGAAGAAGGAGAGCAGTTCGCCGGGTGGCGCAGACATCGTTTTGTGATGTCTGCGATTGCGACGAGGTGCGCCATGTGTCGGGACCTGCGGCTGCCTCCCCCCTTGTGCTCGGTTCGCATGCAATACAGTGGGCCGCCGGGATCGCTGCAGCTTGCACGCAGAGTCTCCTCGTGTTGAATTCCTACTGTTTATGGCTGAAGGCGCGAGTTCCGCTTCGTCCCAACAACTCCAATGCTAAGAATTCCGCTTCAGATCTCCTCAAGACTTTCTTAAGTGTGTGTCATCAAAATCGGGGCGGCTAGTAGAATGACCGAGGCGCACCCAAGCCATCTTTCCCGTCTTATATATATAAACTAAGGACCCCGCTACTTCATGCGCATTATTGACCCTGCGGGGCGGAACACGTACTCTCATGCGTCGCTGGATCCAGACCCGCATGCAGCCTCCGGCTGTATAAGATATGCCATGCGGCGATATCTGTGTGAGGCCTGCGAAGCGGCGCGGGGGGGGTGATAAGCCGGCTAGAAACACAGTCTGCCTCGAATTGAAATCAAGAGGGACGCCTATAAAAGCCGGCAAGGCGAGGGCCCACTTTGGCGTCCCCCATCTTTAATATGGGAGTTTCTATGCACAAATATATCCATGCTCTTTGGAAGCGGACCTTCCCATCTGTCGTCGTCATTCTATTCGCTGGGGTGGTTCTTCATGCCCAGCAGGAAACAGCGAGCATTCGTGGAAGCGTCACAGATCCGAGTGGGGCGCGTGTCGTGCAAGCACAGGTCTTGGCTGTTCAGCTCGATACTGGATTCACCCGCCAAGTCGAGACGGATAACCAAGGCGATTACTTGCTGGTTCTCTTGCCAATCGGGCACTATCGCCTGGAAGCAATTGCCCGTGGCTTCAAGAAGTATGTGCAGGAAGGCATTACGCTGAGCGTGAACCAGGTAGTGGTGGTGCCGGTACGCCTGGAGGTCGGCTCGCCACAAGAAACAATCGAGGTAAAGGCCGATGCGCTGCTGCTGCAGACTACCAATGACCTCGGCCAGACTGTCCATGAGCGCGACATCCTGGACCTGCCCCTCAACGGGCGGAACTTTTCCCAGCTTGGCTTGTTGCAGCCAGGCACTGCACCTCTGACGCAAGGCTTGCAGCAGGCCGGCGGCTCGCTGCGCAGCGGGCAGTCTTATGCCGTAAACGGCATGCGACCGGAATCGAACCAATTCCTGGTGGACGGCGCCGAGAACTACAACTCCATAAATGCCGGCTTCGTTCTGAAGCCGCCGCCTGACGCCATCGCGGAATTCCGGATTCTGACTAACACGGCATCCGCCGAGTTCGGCCACAACGCGGGTTCCAACACCAACATCGTAACCTCCTCGGGTTCGAACCACATTCACGGGGACGTTTACGACTTCCTGCGCAACGACGCGCTCGACGCCCGCAATTTCTTCTCGACCAACGTAGAGCCTCTGAAGCAGAACCAGTTCGGCGGCACGCTGGGTGGCCCGATCCGGCGTGACAAGACCTTCCTGTTTGTCTACTACGAAGGTTTTCGCAATCGGCAGGGAGAAACGCAGTTGACAACGGTCCCCACAGCCGCCGAGCGGCAGGGGGACTTCTCGGCCTTGTGCTCCAGTTATTCGCCACAGGGATTCTGCACCAATCCCAATGGAACTCAGTTGGTCAACGTCTTCGCTTCTCCACCGCAGCCTCTCCCCTTCAACCAACTTCCCCCGGGAGCGATCAGTTCAATTTCGCAGAATTTGCTGGCCTTCTACCCGTTACCCAATGCGCCCAACTACGGCCCGAACGCGTACGGCACCACGCAGGAGTTGCACAACACCTCGGACCAGTTCGGCCTCCGCCTCGATCACTACCTCTCCTCGCGCGACACCATTTCCTTCCACTACCTTTTCACCAACGGTTCGCAATTGGACCCGCTTTCCATCGCTGGAGCGAACGTGCCCGGCTTTCCGGTGGGTGAAGATTTTCGCGCCCAGAATGCCGCCCTGGAAGAAACGCACTCCTTCTCACCGGCGGTCGTGAATGTTCTCCGGTTCTCCTTCCTGCGGAACAAATTCCTCGGTGATGAAGCTACAAACCATACATCGATCTCCTCACTGGGATTCCAATATTCTCCGACGTTGGCGAGCCAAGCGGGGCCCCCGTTCATTGAAGTCGGCGGCTATGCTTCGGTCGGCAATCCCATGACCGGACCGGGACGCGGCTATCAGAACACCTATTCTTTGACGGACGCGCTGGCTTGGGTGCGCGGCAAACATGAACTCAAGTTTGGCGGCGAGGTCCAACGAGACCAACTGAACACGGTACTGGGCATTGCCTCGAACGGATTTTTCGTTTTTGCGCCGGTTCCCATCGCGGGTGATGCGTTTGCGGACTTCTTGATCGGGCAGCCGGTAGTTTTTATGCAAGGCGGAGGTGAGCTCCCGCGGGGTATGCGCGCCAGCAATTACAACCTCTACGTGCAGGACAGTTACAAGCCCACTTCGCGCCTAACGGTCAATATCGGGCTGCGCTACGAACTGCCGCAACCTTACAGCGAGATCCACAACGAGGACGCGTTGTTCGTGCCCAACGCGCAGTCGCACGTCATAGCATCCGCTCCGCCAGGCCTGCTTTATCCGGGTGACCCGGGGGTGGGGCCAGGCCTGATTCCGAGGGAATACCGCGCCTTTGCACCACGCGTGGGCTTCGCTTGGGATCCGACCGGAAACGGGCGGTGGGCGGTGCGGAGCGCCTACGGCATTTTCTATGACCCTTATTACAACGGTGAAGGCGGTCCCTTGCAGGCGCCGGAAAGCGCTCCACCCTGGTTCAAGACGATTCAGGAAGAGCTTCCTTCCAGCTTCGCGAACCCGCTGCCGGCCGGATCCAACCCGTTTGCGCCCACCTTTGCTGGCGCGCAATCACTGACCCTGGACACACTCGATTCGCATATCCGCTTGCCCTACGCGCAGGATTGGAACTTTACGGTGGAGCACTCCTTTGGGCAGGGGTGGTTGCTGGAAGTTGGATACGTTGGTACCAAAGGCACAAAGTTACCACGCTTCATCGAAAGCAATCCGCCCACGCTCTGTTCCACTTTGCCGCTGAGCCAGCAAGCCTCTTGTATCAGCGGCGAACAGCAAAACGTGAATCTTTACCGCCCCTATTCGGGTTGCACCGCGGCGAATCCCGACAGTTGCAATTACGGGTCGATCGGCCTGATTTCTGGTGGCACCAACTCCAATTACAACGCGCTTCAGACGAGCCTGCGTAAACGCCTGGGTTATGGTATGGCGTTCCTGGCTTCCTATACCTTCTCCAAGTCGCTGGACGACGTATCAAGTTTCAATATCACTGGGTCCGCCCCCCAACTCGTCGCTGGCGAAAATGACCTCGCGCAGAATCCTTGGGATCTGGCCGCGGAGTATGGCCGCTCGCTCTTCGATGCCCGCCAGCGGTTTGTCTTCAGCTATCAGTGGCAGCTCCCCTACTGGAAGGACTCGCAAACCTGGTATCAGCGTGCGCTAGGCAACTGGCAGTTGAACGGCATCTTTTCGGCCGCGACGGGGACTCCTTTTACGGTCTATGACTCCAGCGACCCCTCTCTCCAGGGACAATCCCCCGAGATCTCGGGGTTTGTCGGCGACCGTCCGAATCTGGTGGGCAATCCCGACAACGGTCCCAAAACCGCGAGCGAATGGTTTAACACCCAGGCGTTCCAGCACGTCACACAACTGGGTACCTTCGGCGATGCAGGCCGAAATATCGTCCAAGCCGCCGGCCTCTCCCAATGGGACTTCGCACTCTTCAAGAATTTTCGACTGGCGGAATCCACGACCTTGCAGTTCCGTGGAGAGTTTTTCAATATCCTGAATAAGGTGAACTTTGGCGTGCCGAATGACGACATCAGCTCGCCGACATTCGGCCAGGTTCAGACGGCGGCTCCGCCTCGCCAAATTCAGTTCGCATTGAAACTCTTGTTCTAGAGGGGGCGGATTTCGGAAAATTCATTTCTGAGGAGGCAACTTGATGAACAGTCCAAGGAAACGGCTATGGGGATCAGCATGGCCATTCACCTAGTGGCGGGTTGAGCGGTTAGCCATGCCGGAAAAAGGCGGCGCGGTAATCCGCGTCACACAATTCAAATCGATGGAGATGACCACAAATGGCAGTGAAACCCAACCAGATTCGCCGGCGCGACTTGCTGAATGCAGCCGGACTTGTTTTCGCCATCAACGGGCTAGGGGCAAAGGCTGCGCTGGGCGGAGGAGACGCCAGACGGGGGGGTGAAGTTTTCCCGCGTGCCTGGTCGGTCAAATCGATAGACAAACCGACGCTGGGCGAGAAGAACTCTGACTTCACCCGGTTTTCGGGGGCCAACATGTTTCAGATCTATCGGCCCCTCAAAACCGCGCGCGACGGAAAGGGGTCGTTCGAAGCCGAGGAAGCAGATACGGCCAAGCGCACGGCAGAGTGGATACAAAAGGGCATACCGGGATTTCGCCTGCGCGACCTCCAGTTGAGCGCCGGCGCCTGGACCTTGATGCACAGTATGAAACCGGGCGAGGGCCTGCTTTCCTGGACGCGCATCTCGGTGCGAACACCGGCCGAACTGGGCGTCCCGCCGTACACAGCCACACCGGAAGAGGCGGCCCTTACGGTAAAAGCCGCCGCCCGGTTCTATGGCGCGGGCCTCGCCGGCATTGCGCCGATGAATGAGGGTTACATCAACCGCAATCAAACGGGCAAAGAGGGCAAAGCGGGCCTGGAGATCTCGATTGAAGATGCCGATGTCCCCTCGGTAACAAAGCAGAAGTTCGTAATCCCCCGAAAGATGAAATGGGTCGTAGCCATCGCCATTCCCATGGATCTCGACCTCCTCAGGCGGGCGCCGACATCCATGGGCGATGCGGCCACAGCGCTCGGATACAGTCAGTCTGTCTTCGTTGTTGCCTCGCTGGCCGAATTCATCCGCGGTCTCGGTTATCAGGCCATCCCCAGCGTCAACGATACGGCGCTAAGTGTGCCGTTCGCAGTCGATGCAGGCCTCGGAGAGTTGAGTCGCCTGAACAAGATGGTCTCACCCGAATTCGGCGCTGGGGTTCGACTCTGCAAGGTCTTCACGGACCTCCCCATGTCTTGCGACAAACCCATCGATTGCGGCATCGTCGAATTCTGCAAACGGTGCAAGAAATGCGCTGAGGCGTGCCCCTCACGCGCCCTGTCGTTTGACGATGAACCCAGCTTCAAGACCCGGGGTCCCTGGAACAACCCCGGCCACAAAGCGTGGTTTGAAGATTCTTACAAGTGTTACGAGTTCTGGCAACAGGTTGGTGGTGGTGGGTGCGGCGTGTGCCTGGCCAGTTGTCCTTTTACCAAAGCCGCCGAGGGCTGGATTCACGACGCAGTGAAGTCCACGGTCTCGATTACGCCGGTCGCTGACCACTTTTTCCGCATCATGGACGACGCTTTCGGTTACGGAAGACAGCCGGGCGATCTGGAACAATGGTGGAGCAAAGCCCGGCCGGCATCCCCTCGGCGAGGATGATCATGCGAAATGACTATGACCTCGTCACCATCACCATTCGCAAGCGCCGTTGGCGGGCACGGCCGTTTCGCGGTTCATGACGGACCGAGCAATCCGATCGTGCTATCGCTCGGGCCAGCACACCACCGGGATCGGAACATATAAGAATCGGGGCGCAGGAAGGTGTGAATGCGCGCGACAGCAGTTTCGCGGGTGGCGCAGACATCGCCTTTTATGTCGGCGGCCGTTAAGAAGCCACGACAGGCCACGGATAGGACGCCGTGACAAGGATGTTGCGCATGTTCGTGAGGCGCAGACATCGTTTTGTGATGTCTGCGATGGCGACGAGGTGCGCCATGTGTCGGGGCCTGCCGCTGCCTCTCCCCCTTCTGCTCGGTTCGCATCCAATAGAATGGGCCGCCGGGATCGCTCCAGGCGGAGGTCTTGAGCATCGAGTCGAGAGGTAACCTCGTGGTGGACAGCCACGTTCAAAACGAGGGGAACGGCTGGGCGGGCTCGGGCGCCAATCCCTGGCATCTGGATGAGGACACCGAATCGATTCTGTTTCTCACCAACGAGAGTGGCCAGCCAGTGCGCGTCGGCTCTAAGGTTTCGGCCAACAGCGTGACCTACGAAGTTGCTGAGGGAGGCCATTCCACCGTCATCCTGAGGAGTCCCGTTCTTTGGGACGACGAAGGATCTCGGCAGTCGTTGAATGCGGAAATTCTTCGCTCTCCAGAAACTCGATGCATTACTCGTTTCCATTGAGCAGCTTGGGCCGAGCCTGTCGGAGCCGTCCTCGCCCCGCAACTAACCCCTCACCCGGCCCGCGACGCCTGAAGAAAGCGGCGTCGCGGTCCACCCTCTCCCCTTGGGAGAGGGCGGACCCACTTTGCCATGCGCTGCGTTTCTGACATCACGGATAACGGTCTCCGGCTATCCTCGCTCAGAATGACATGCAAAACCTTTCTCATCATCCTCTTCGACCTTGACGGGAGGTAGCAAGCTCGGCGACCATAGGACGTGACGTACTAAACGTACAATGCGTATCGCAAGTAATAATGGGGAGTTCTTCAAATGACCCGTCTAGCGGCTGGAAAAGTCCGGCAGGAATTCGCGGAAACCGTAAATCGGGTGGCCTATGGCAGGGAGAGAATCGTCGTGCGTCGGCGCGGCAAAGACCTAGCCGCCCTGATTCCCTTCGAGGATTTAATACTTCTCGAGAAGCTGGAGGACCGACTCGATCTGGAGGAGGCGGAGAAGATCTTGGCGAGGGCCAAAGCCAAGCGTGAAAAGGCCATTCCCTGGTCTAAAGCCAAAAAGAAACTGGGGCTCTAACCCGTGGCTTATAAGGTATCGATCTTACCCGCAGCACTGCGGCAACTGGCCGATCTCCCCCGCGCCCAACGGAAGCGGATTAGCGACAAGATCGACCGCCTCGCTGCTACCCCCCGCCCGTTGGGTGTCAGGCGTCTGCAAGGGAAGCGCGAGTTTCTCCGCCTTCGCTCCGGCGACTATCGCGTTATTTACACCGTTGGCGACGACCCACCTGAAATCCTCATCGTCAGGATCGGGCATCGCCGGGAGGTTTACCGCGCCTTGTAGGCCTACTCGCTGTCGATCGAAGTTCAGGCATGAGCAACGGCCTGAATAGGCATCAAGAGGGAACGTCAGAAGTTTCCGCTGGCCCTGTCTTCAAAGTAAGCTTTCTCCGGCGCCATCCACAGGGTTGCGAAGCACGTGTCCGAGGTGGCCCAAAAAGCTCTTAAGCAGGTGGTTTGCAATACGTCGCAGCTCGAGGTTTCCAGCCAACTCCAGGCTGCTTTGTGGCGAGGCGCTCTCCCTAGCCGAACTTTCGCAGTTGAGGGGTCATTGAGGCAGTAAGTGTTGTGTTTTCAGCAAAGCGGTCTCGAAGGTCTACACTACATTTTCAACTCCAGTGTGGCCGCCGAGTCCTGTTCCGACGCCTTGATGCGCGGCGGTGGTTGTGGCGGCAGGA
>Ga0208821_1000559_pt1 | contig 27892 bp, 33 predicted proteins | sample June2015DPH_20_5_FD_184720 | JGI IMG/M metagenome (GOLD analysis project Ga0208821, IMG submission 184720) | Peatland microbial communities from SPRUCE experiment site at the Marcell Experimental Forest, Minnesota, USA - June2015DPH_20_40... | ecosystem: Environmental > Terrestrial > Soil >... | reverse complement strand
ATATCTGGCCATAGCCAGATCATGTCGGAAATTACTCCGCTTCGCCAGGTTTCAACTGGCTTCGCTTCGAAAGGATGCCATTCATCCCCAGGCTTAAAAGCCTGGGGTTTTCTGGCATAGCTTATAAAATTTTTGCAAACCTGTAAGGTTCGCCTAAAAAAAGGATCCCCACAAGATTGCTGCCCGCTGCAGCTATTCCTACCCAAACCGCGTAAGTAATTCCCACAGGCATATATCTCAGGGCCAAGGAAAGAAAAATGACGGCTCCGATACCAAAAAAGCCGTAAGAAACCGTGGGCCAAAGCCGGGTAAATCCTTCCGTGAATTTCAGGCTGTAGATCCAGCCGATTTCAAACACTCCCGCAGCGAAAAGGTACAACCAAGCCATCCGCCTCCCATTGCGTTCGCTCCTTATGAGGAGCTTCGCCCCTCCGCAAGACTCGTCCCGACCAGAGTAAAGTGCAATTCCAAGTCTTTCATATTCATCAATGCGGTCCTCGACCCATCTTCTGAGCTTAAGATCACGAATCCCTTATCGTGGATCTTTTTCACCTCATAAATGATCCCATTTTCCGTTTTCTTCACTTTCTCCCCTTCTCTCAAGATCATGGAAGAACTCCTCCTGGTATCGATACGTTAATTTTCCAAAGAAATTTGCTGAGATCTGAACCTCCAAAAACTTCTTCCGATCAAATAGCAAAAACCGAAGCTCAAGGTAGTGAAGAGCAATGTGTCTTTCCTCAGAAACAGCCAGACTATTCCGAGGACAATCGTTACGACCGCGCAAAGCGTGACCAGGACAGTAATGACTGTTTCCCACTTCGCCAAGAAAGCTTCAAGTTTGACCGTGGTGTTTGGAAAATAAGCCGTTTTTTCCATTTCCACATCCCTCCTTTCGTAGGATGGCTAAACAATACAAAACCATTATTACGATTTCATTAAAGATCGATGAACTTTCTGTTAAATTTATTCCGAGTGCACCGAATCGACCTCACCGGGGTTTGATCACAGAAACTTCTTGGAATTTAGCCATTCAGAATAACAATGAGTCCTCAAGGAGAATTCTGAATTTGAAGTATCTACCTTCTCCTCGCGTCGAGAAGTTCCTTGACCTTCTTGCTGACAAGGATAGATAGGAAGGTCTTAATTCTTGCCTCGCTCTTAAACTCTTTCAAAACATCCTCATAAAGAGGACGGATCTCCTCTTCTGGAGAGTGCACATCCCTGACAAGCCTTTGAATAGCGCTGAAATGCTGCTTTTGTTCAGTTTCGTCTTCGTATAAAGCAAATTCGCTCATTCCCTCCCCATCGATGCGGTTCGCCTACCAGGCTATTTTCGCTTTGATCCCTTCCACGATTCTGGTCTTCCATGCCCCTCCTCTTTCTGGACAGAGGGATAGTCTTGTATCTTTGCCCATTAGGTACCGGTTCCCTCTCCAGACCACGGTGTCGTCCGCCAACGGAGCAAACCACAGCACGCCCATGAGGATGTCTTTGATCGGTGATAACAGGTAGACCGAAGGGTGCGTGGGCGTTGAGATGCTCCTTCCGAGATAAAAGTCGCCGATGATTTTTATCAGGCAAACCAGCGCCAGGATAGAAAGTGTTTTTTCTGTCGGACCCCATAGGAGTAAGGGGAGACATGCGGTGAATACAGGGTTTATGGTCAACTCAAGAAGGTATTTCACCCCTCCAATTTTCCATCTCATCTTTCCCCATCTGACATGACGATTGATAAACTTCTGGAGATTCCAGTATTCGTTTACGTTATTGATCAAGTAATTTGAGATGACCACCCTTTGTTTTTGCCCTCTGATCTTTTCACCGATGAAATGATCCTCTGCCAGAACATCCTTCACAGACGCCAGGCCGCCGACGGCTTCCAGATCGCTTTTTCTCATGAGCATGGATTTCCCCACCACGCAAGGGATCCTTAGATACCTATCCAGGAAACAAATGTTTCCCAAGATAAAAGAGTTTAAATGGAGGTTCTCAAAGATCGAACCGATGGTCTTTCCCCCGATGCCTTTAATGAGGTTGCAAACCAGTCCGACTTCCGGGTCATCCAGAGGCTTTACAATCGTTCTTAAGTAATACGGGTCCACCATGACGTTGCTATCGCTTATTAAGATGATGGGATATTTGGAGTGCCGGTAGGCTGGGAAGAGATTATTGACCTTTGGATTGAATCCATGATGGCATCTTTCAACAACGATCGAAATGGGTTTATCCGGGAACTTCTCTCTTACCTTCCGGACAACCTTATAAGCCGGGTCATTCTCATCTTGAAGAGAGAAAATCACTTCATATTCCGGATAATCCTGGACGCAAAAGCTCTCAAGATTGCCAAACAGATTGTCTTCTAACCCTTTGAGGGGTTTGATGACAGAGATGGGGGGACAGGATTGAGAGAGGATCGGATGCCCCTCCCGGTTTCTTACCGGAGAAAGGGCTAACCGAACCGCAACGATCTGAAGACCGTAGATGATCAATCCGAAAAAAACGAGCACACCAAAAATCCAAAAGAGCACCATAAGTTTTCTCCCTCTAATTTTTTATTTCATCCCTTTTATCCAAGATTGCCGGCAAATGACTTCTCATGCTGATATTAATCTCACCGAAGAACGTCATTCCTGCCCCCTATGGAGTACGGGGTAAACTCCAGCAGAAATCCAGGAAAACACTGGATTCCGGGTCAAGCCCGGAATGACAAATTAAAATAGGACTTATGTCGTCGTGCGTTCCCATGTTACTTTCCTAATTTCTAAAGAGGGTGATCGCGACTCCCCAGTTCGATCGAATACATTGTTTGATGGATTCCATATCCTTTTTACAATTAAGGAGGGATTTCCACGAATACAGGTGCCTGACCCTGTGAAAATCGCTTCCTGCGATGTAAGGGTATTTTTTCAGACTGATGACGTTAAAGACATCGTCCCGGTTGGCAATCTCCCAGGCGTCGATATACCTGGCATACTTGTCTCGATTATTCCAGAGAAAAAGCGTATCGACGAAAGTCTTGTCCGAGGTCCGGTGAGGGTGACACGCGACGATGAGAGCATCCTGCTTCTTTGCTTCAAGAAAAATCTTCTCATAATCCCACGAAGCCGGGATGAATTCTTTGATATCGATCAGGAGGAGATGAGCCGATTTGCCGGAGGAGAAAGAGCTCTTCGTAATCTCGACCCCAGGAATGATCAGCATCCCGTATCGGTCCCATGCCCTCTCGGCCTCTTCTGCGATGTGAGACATGTACGTCTTAAAACTTTCACCGGTCACAGAGAATTTGAACCGATTGGCAAGTTTCCCGAAGGGATTGTCTCCATTGACGACGTGATCCGTAATCGCAATGACATCGAAACCTGCCTGGCCGAAAAGGTCTACCGTTCTCCTGAGACCCACAGAGCCATCGGAATATCTTGTATGAATATGGAAATCGCAAAGCAACATTTGTATGAAATCTTAATAGGTTAATGTTACGGATGGATGACGAAAAGATGATATTTCGGTTAAAAAATGGACCTGGATTTGATGATATAGGAATAAAAGGCGGCAGCGACGGTGGGTTTACGTTTTAGCGTATCATAATCGACGCGGTAGAGACCGAACCTCGCATCAAATCCTCGGAGCCACTCATAATTGTCCAGCAAAGACCAATAAAAATAGCCCCTTACGTCTATCTGCTTCTTCAAGCATCCTTCAATCACATCCACATGGCTCTTAATGAATTTCTCCTTTTTCCCGTCATCGTCAGTGGCAATGCCATTTTCGGTAATGATGATAGGAATACGAAGTTTCGATACCTCCCTCAGCACTCTTTCCAGACCGTGGGGATGGATCTCCCATCCCATATCGGACACTCCCTGTCTTTCCATATCCTTATGTTTCAGCTCAACCCCCATCTTCCGAAGGGGATTAAATCTCAAGTGAATTCTCGTATAATAGTTCACCCCGAAGAAATCGAGTTTTCCCTCGATGGGAACATCCATTTCAATCGATCTCACAAAGGGAAATTTTATTTTCAGGCGGCCGGTGAGGAAGGCATCGAGCAGGGAGCGATTGTAAAAGAATTGGGCAAAACGAGAAAGGAGTCTGTCAAAAGGGTTCCATTTCTGACAGGGAGCAAAGGTGGCCATATTGTGAGCGATGCTGACCATGGCATCCCTCCTGATGGAATGGAGAAGATCATATGCCTCTTGGTGAGAGCGGAGAAGATACTCCAATGCCTTCAGGAAGGACTGAAAATTTTGAATCCCCGGGGGCATGCACCCTTCGAGATATCCTCCCAGAAGAAGAACATAAGGCTCGTTGATTGTGATCCAGTACTTCACGTCTTTCAGGGCGGATGCCACTTTTTCGACATAGTTCAAGAACTTCGATACGGAATGAGCTTCGTGCCAGGGATACCTTTCGGAGAACCATTGGGGGTTTGTAAAATGGTGTAGGGTCACCATGGGCTCTATATTGTTTTGGCGAAGGATGCGGACGATCTCCTGATAGTGCTGAATCGCTTCGTCATTCCATCGATCTTCCTCCGGTTGGATTCGACTCCATTCCACCGAGAAGCGATAAGCATTCACGCCCAATTCCTTGAGTAATTTTAGATCCTCCCTGAAAAGGTGATAATGGCGAGTGACGTCCGGCTTCGACTGCAAGGCAGGATCCCACGCCGTCCAATCCGCATGCACAGACCCTTCCAGTTGAAAGGCCGAGGTTGCCACACCCCATAAGAAATCGGGTCTCATTGGATAACGCTTAACCCCCTCATTCTTTTTTAACGGGTTTTATCATAACATCATCCAACAATCCTTTCATCCACAAACACAAAAGGAGCCCGTGGATTTTCCCACGGGCTCCTTTTTGTGATCTTCAAGAAAGATTGCAATGTCTTAGCTCTTCGCTCAGAATAATTTCACAACACGAAGAGAGGTCTTATGGTTTCGGAATGCGAATGGCGCTGATCATCGCACTCCCGCTCACCGCGTAAAGGACTGTGAGGGGATGAAATACCCACAGTCCAATCTGGTAAGATCCAAGGGGAAGGAGATTGTCAACATGCCCTTGCCAGTAAAAAATCCCGAGAATGGCTACAATGAGGATGCTGCTGGGGATGGGAGTCCCTTCGTAATATTTTACTTTCCCCGTTTCGTCCGCAAGCGTCGCGGCCGTGACATTAAATCGTGCCAGTCGACTAATTCCACAAACGACAAAGTAAATCAGAACAAGCGCATCCCATAGGCCCCGCAAACCCAATGTGAATCCAAGTGCCGCCGGCGCTACGCCGAAAGAAACGATATCAGCTAAAGAGTCGAGATCGCCTCCCAGAGGCGAATGGCGGGTGAGACGGCGAGCCGTGAATCCGTCCAGAACGTCACAAACGAGCGATAGAGGGAGGAGGACAAAGATGCACCAAAGATAAGGAGTATGGCTGCCGGTTACATGTTTTAAACACAAAAAGATGACCCCCATCCCACAGCTGGCGTTGGCCAGAGTGATGAGATCAGCCAGGACAAAAGAACGAAATAAGGACCGAGACTTTTCGGATGGATGTCTCATTCGCTTACCTCCGAGTGGTACGTCCGAACAAAATATTGATAGGGGTCAGTGTTATTTGTGCACTACAGCAGTAGATATTAATCGCCCTCCTACTGGAAGGTTTTAAAGGGTGGAGCTTCTGTATTGGAAGAAGAAAAATGATACTCCGGGTTTTCCGTGGCGAAGTCGGCATCCGTTAGCCCTGCATTCAACCTGAGGCCCTCAAATCCGTAATCTTCGATGAGTAACCCCTCCCAGTCGTATATCCTCACTCTGATGGGAATTTTGGTTTCGGTGTCGATATTGATGATGGCGCAGTAGCAATAGTAGCCTCTTGTCTTATCTTTCGGGAAGAGGTATTCAACTTTCATGGATGGACGGCCATAAACCGTCTCTTCACCAAGCTCTCTGTAGGTGAACTCACCGGATTGGATGCCGCCATATACGTCTTTTCCAAGAACCCTTAGGAGGTTTTCTAACCCGGATTCTGTGATCGAGTGCCGGCTGCCTCTCATGGCAAGAAAGCCTTTCGCATCCAGATCGAGTGTGAAATTTCTTTTCATCCAAACTTCATGGACCTTCATCCTGTTGTGATTCCATCCTTCGACGTAGAGCACCTCACGGCCCTTCCCCGGATCTTTTAACCACTTCATGTAAATCTTGAAGGGCTTCTTAAACTTGAGAAACACAACCTCTTCTTCCTTAAGTTTTCCCTTGACTCGCTCCTGTTTATGAAAGAATGAAGTGTAATTATCAATTTGGGCGAGTTTCATCTCTGCTTCATTGATCCATCTTATGGGAACTATTTTCTCCTGCCTTGCACTCACATTCATTCCCATGACGACAAATATAAAAAACGCTTGAACAATATTGATCATCCCTTCCTCCTTGCGCCGCTATGGCCACAGAAGTTTTTGTCGCGATATTTTCTGAAGATCTATTTGAAACGATGCAAAGGACTGCTGTCATGGATCATCGCGCCGTAACTTTAAAGGTTCTCAAAATTGAATTGAAACAGTCATTAGAAAATCTCCCCTCGCCCCTCTTTGCCAAAGAGGGGTAATTCCTCCCCTTGCCAAGGGGAGGTTAGGAGGAATTTTACAAATCAATGTCTTTATTATTATGAGACTGTTAATAACATAAAATACATGAATGTTGAGGTTTGATGATCATCATGTGAAATTTTTGTTACGAATGAGAGATCAGGGTTAAATCATGTGCGGTGGGAAGCCGGAGTGAGGGGGGAGCGGTTAGATCATTGCCTCCGATCTTATTGGCAAGCTGAAATAGAAGGTGGACCCTTTCGCCAGCTGACTTTCGACCCAAACCTTTCCGCCGTGCGCTTGGACGAGATGTTTCACGATGGAGAGTCCGAGGCCGGTTCCCCCCAATTCCTTAGACCTTCCTTTATCCACTCGATAGAAACGTTCAAAAATTCTGGAAAGGTCTTCTTTGGGAATGCCGATACCATTGTCCTCTATCGAAAACTGAATATCCTTTGAATCTTTTTCAGCCGCTGAGACGATCACCCTTCCTCCCTCAGGAGTATACTTAATGGCATTATCCAAGAGATTAATCAAAATCTGTTCCAAATAGCTGCGGTCAGCCCGAATGGCCAGGGAGGAAGGGGTTTCATGCCGGGAGAGTGATATCTTCTTCTTTTCCGCGGGCTCCTTTAGAAAGTCGATGATATCATCCATCAAGTTCGGGAGGGAGATACTCTCCGTCTTCAGTTGAAATTCTTTTGTTTCAATTTTTGACAGCATCAATAGGTCTTCCACAATTTTTGTCAGGCGGTCGGTATGCCTCTTAATCACCTGGACAAACTGAAAGGCCTGATCTTCTTTCAGGGCTCCATCCAAAAGCGTCTCAGCATATCCCTTGATCGTCGTCAAAGGAGTCCGTAATTCGTGCGACACATTGGCCACGAAATCCTGCCGAATTTTTTCCAACTGCTTCAAGCGAGTGATATCGTGAAAAACAGCAACGGCCCCCCTAATTCCCTCGCTGTCTTCATCCTTCCTTGTACCGGAAGGATGGATGCTCACCACACTGACTTCAATCGTTTTCTCTCCGGCTTTATTAAGATCCAACTCAAGGGCGATGTTCTCACCGCCCTCCATGGCTTTCCGAATGGCTTCTTCCAGTTCTGCATTCCGGATGATTTCCACCGGCATCCTGTCTGATACATCCGAGGAAAGTGACAACAACTGTCGAAGGGCGTCATTTACCATCAAGATGCGGGCTCTCCCGTCCACGACCAAAACGCCCTCCGTCATGCCTTTGAGAATGGTTTGGAGGTAGTCTTTTTCGTTGGAAATCTCTTCGATCTTATTCCTCAACTGGGTACCCATCTCCCCGATCGCCTTTGAAAGACTTCGGAGTTCGTCCGTTGGACGGACTTGAACCTCCCCACCGAAATTGCTGGAAACCAATTGAATCGCTTTCTGGGTCACTTCCAATATGGGGTTAGTGAGAGATCTCGATAGGAAGTAGGCCAGGGGAATGATCAGGATCACACTAAAAAGAGAAGACAAAAGAAAGGACTTCCTGAAAAAGTAAAGCAGGTACACTTGGATGGCGAAAAAGATAAGAACAAGAAATATAAAAAACAGCATCCATTTCCATCGAAGACGCAGACTCATTCGCTCTCCTCTCGAAACCGGTAACCCACCCCACGGATGGTCTCGATCGAGTCACCTAAAGATCCGAGTTTCTCCCTCAATCGGCGTATATGTGTATCCACCGTCCTTGCATACCCTTCATAAGTATACCCCCAGACTTTATCCAGAAGGTGCTCCCGGGTTTGAACCCTCCCCCTTTTAGAAGCGAGTTCTGCAAGCAACTTAAACTCCGTAGAGGTCAGACGAACTTCGCTCTTTTTGACCGAGACATGGTGCCGGTCGATATCGATCATCAGATCGCCCACCCGAATAATCTTCTCTCCCTCCTGATCCGTCTCCTTGCGGCGAAGGATAGCCTTCACTCTTAGAACCAATTCCTTCGGGCTGAAAGGCTTGGTCACATAATCGTCCGCTCCCAACTCAAATCCAATCAACCGGTCTGTCTCCTCCGCCTTTGCAGTAAGCATGAGGATAGGAATGGATTGAGTCAGCGGGTTTGACTTAAGTGAACGGCAGATATCTTTTCCGTCCATTTCCGGAAGCATCAAATCCAGAATGATGAGACGGGGATGTTCCCTTCTGGCCTTTTCCAGCCCTGCAGGGCCATCCAGGGCCGAAATGACGGAAAAACCTGATTGTTTCAAATGATACGCAATTAAATCCACAATATCCTTTTCGTCTTCAATAATCAGAACGGATTTCATAACAGCCGTTGCCCCTCCTGACGATTATATTAATGGTCCCGAAATAGGATCGACGTAAGCGTTTGGAAATCTCCGCTCGCCCCTTTTTGCCAAAGAGGGGTAATTCCTCCCTTAGGAAAAGGGAGGGCAGGAGGGATTTTACAAATCAACGTCATTACTATGATGAGGCTCCTAATAATTTATTGAGCCATGCGTCGTTGCCCCCCGATGAGTAAACATTATGGCCGCGTCTCCCTATATGCACTTTTAGAGCCTGAAGAAGGTGGCCAGTTGCTCTGTCCCTTGGTTTTTTCTATTATACACTCTGCAACCATTTACTGCACTCCCTAAATGCCAATGGAGCTATCTCTTGAATGTTTTGGTTGTTTTTTAACAGCCTGTCTAAATTTCAACAAAGATTTTTCCCATATCCTAATATTGAAATCGATAGGCGTCCGATCAAACTATACAATAATGTTAAGGAATCCATCTTAATGATTATTCGAACCAAATGGCATAAGGATTGCTCATCTATTATAAACTTCTTTTCAAACTGGAGGTCAGATTTCATTGATCGGGTCTGTTCCCGCACTGCCTGGTTCTGCGGCAGTCATCAAGAAAACCGCTACCTCTCGGGACAAGCTTTTGATTTCCCTCGAAAGGAAGCTCAAAGAGTTTACGGTTCTTTACGAAATCAGTCAGCTGATTGGTTCCACCCTGAACTGCCAGGAAGTCCTGTCCGATATTCTCGCTACGTTCCATTCTCGCTTAGGAATGAACCGGGGAACGATCACTCTACTCAACCCCGATACAGGAGAACTGGAAATCCGGGCGGCCCACGGGATGACCGAGGACGAGATGAAAAGGGGGAGATATCTGGTCGGTGAGGGAGTGACTGGAAAAGTGGTGGAAACGGGAGAACCCGTCGTCGTTCCCCAAATCGAGAAGGAGCCACTCTTTCTGAATCGAACTCAATCGAGAAACGATGTCAAGAAGAGCGATATCTCCTTTATCTGTGTGCCCGTCAAGGTGGGGTCTACCATTTATGGAGCATTAAGCGTCGATCGGCTTTTCAACGAAGACATTGCATTTGAAGAAGATGTTCGCCTTCTCTCCATCGTGGCATCCGCGATCGCCCAGGGGCTCAAGATTCAGCAGATGGTCCAGGATGAAAAGAAACAACTTCTGAATGAAAACATCACTCTTAGGGAAAAGCTGAAAGAGAGATATAGCCTTTACAACATTGCGGGCACCAGCAATAAGATGAACGAGGTCTTTCAGATGATCGAGAGGATCGCCAACACGGATGTGACCGTTCTCATCCGGGGTGAAAGTGGCACCGGAAAAGAGTTAGTGGCAAATGCGATCCATTTCAATAGCTCCCGGGCCTCAAAGCCTTTTTTGAAACTGAACTGCGCAGCCCTTCCCGACACGCTCACCGAGAGCGAGCTTTTCGGACACGAGAGGGGTGCCTTCACAGGAGCCACCGAGCAGCGAATGGGGAGATTTGAAAGAGCCGACGGTGGAACGCTTTTCCTCGACGAGATTGGAACGTTAAACCTCGTTGCCCAGGCAAAGCTTCTCAGGGTCCTTCAAGAAAGAGAATTTGAAAGGATCGGAGGAAACCGAACGCTTCGGGTTGATGTGCGTATTATCACCGCCACCAGCAAAGACTTGGAAAGATCGATTGAGGAAGGCACTTTTAGGGAGGACCTGTATTATCGTCTGAATGTATTCCCGATCTTCATCCCGCCCCTTCGAGAGAGAAAGACGGATATTTTGCTTCTGGCCGATCATTTTGTTGAAAAATTCAATCAAAAACATAAAAAGGACGTTCGAAGGATTTCGACTCCAGCGATCGACATGCTCATGCAATACCATTGGCCGGGCAATGTGAGAGAGCTCGAGAATTCCGTAGAAAGGGCCGTTCTCCTCTGCACGGATCGGGTCATCCACAGCCACCACCTCCCCCCTACCCTTCAGACGGGGGAGCAATCCGGTACCCTCCCTTCCCTTTCGTTTGAAGGGGCAGTTCAAAATTATGAGAAAGAGCTGATCATCGATGCCCTCAAAAACGCAGGAGGAAATATGGCCGAGGCGGCCAGGCTTTTGAAAACCTCGGAAAGGGTAGTCTCTTACAGCGTCAGAAAGCTTCGAATTAACCCAAAATCGTATCGTGCCTAATCCCACAAAATTGTGGGTTTGCCTTTCTTTTCAAACAAAATTGTCGCTTTTTCATATTTCTTGTCTGTCTCTACCTTTCTCACTCTGCTTTTCTGCCACAGGAACAAGTGACTTCGATTTCAACACGTTAGTCCTTATACAGAGACGAATCATCTTGTTTGGCATTATTCTTGATCATATCAAAGACAAAGGCCTTGCATTAAGAAAAAATCGAAGGGGTACTCATTCGAAAATTAAATCTAAGGAGGAAGAAAATGTTGAAGGTAAAAAGCCGAACCTTTATCCTGTCCATCTTTATCATCGCCGTGGTTGTTAGCGTTGGCAGTGTTTGGATCAATGCTGCTCGGTCCGCTGAAAAGGAACCCATCAAAGTCGGAATCCTACATTCCCTGAGCGGTACGATGTCGATCAGTGAGGTCGCAGTAAAAGACGGAGAACTGTTAGCCATCGAAGAGATCAATGCTCGAGGTGGCGTACTCGGCAGAAAGATCGCGCCGATCATAGAAGATGGGGCCTCTGACTGGCCAACCTTTGCTGAGAAAGCGAAGAAACTGATCATGAAAGATAAGGTCGCTGTCGTGTTTGGCTGCTGGACTTCCGCCAGCAGGAAGGCGGTGCTGCCGGTTTTTGAAAAATATGACCACCTCCTATTTTACCCAGTCCAGTACGAGGGGCTGGAAGCTTCAAAAAATATTATTTATACCGGAGCGACAGCAAACCAGCAGATTATGCCGGGCGTGACATGGCTCTTGAAGAATGGTCACAAGAAGTTTTATTTGCTCGGTTCGGATTATGTCTTTCCCAGAACCTGCAATTTAATCGTCAAGGCCCAACTCAAAGCTGAAGGAGGAACGCTGGTGGGCGAGGAATATACGCCACTCGGACACACGGAGTACAGTACCGTGATCAGTAAGATCAAGGCGGCCAAACCCGATGTCGTCTTTAATTCATTGAACGGCGATAGTAATGTGGCTTTCTTCAAACAGCTTCGCTCTGCGGGGATTACTGCAAAGGATATTCCGACGATGTCGGTCAGTATCGCTGAAGACGAAATTCGCGGGATTGGTGCCGAGAACATGTTAGATCATCTCGCTGTCTGGAACTATTTTATGAACATGGAAACTCCTGAGAATAAGAAATTTGTGGCGGCCTATAAAGCCCGCTACGGGAAGGATCGTGTGACAGATGATCCAATCGAAGCTAACTATTTCGGTGTCTATCTCTGGGCCAAAGCAGTGGAGAAGGCTGGAACGCCCGACCCGTTAAAGGTCCGTGCCGCGGTGAGGGGCCTGAAGTTTAAGGCTCCTGAAGGAGAGGTTACAGTCGATCCTACCAACAACCACGTTTGGAAGATTGTTCAGGTCGGCAAGGTGAAGCCAGACGGCCAGTTTGATATCATCTGGAGTTCCGGAAAACCCGTTGCTCCTGATCCATTTCCTTCACTGGTCTCCAACAAAATAGTACTTGAACCGGGAAAAATTGTAGACCGTAAGAAATAAGTCGCAGCACTCATTCATCTTTCCTCCCGCGCAAGCGCGGGAGGAAAGATACTTTTTGGTGAAAACCGTAAAAGATGGGAATAGAAACCCTCCTCTCTCAAATTTTTAACGGCCTCAGCTTGAGTTCCGTTCTACTGCTGGTCGGCCTTGGTCTTAGCATTACTTTCGGAATTATGGGAGTGATCAACTTTGCCCATGGTGAATTCCTGATGGTGGGGGCTTATGTCGTGTACGTTCTCCAAGGCCTTTTTAACAAATTCTACGGCCATGGGGCCGCTGGACTCTCTTTCTTAATCTCTCTTCCCCTATCATTTTTCGTGGCCGCTTTGTTGGGCTTTTTGCTTGAAAAAGTCCTGATCCGCTTTCTGTACGGACGCCCGTATGAAGGTATCCTCGCCACGTGGGGATGTAGTCTGATATTGCAGCAGGCGGCCAGGAATATCTTTGGGGCCAATAACGTAGATGTTACCAGTCCCAAGTGGCTTGCAGGGGGAGTGGAGGCTATGCCTGGGCTTCAACTTCCTTACAACCGTCTATTCATTCTCGCCCTCACCACCCTATGTGTGGTGGGAATATATCTCTATCTATACCGAACGGCGCAAGGACGACGTATGCGGGCTGTCATGCAGAACCGGGACATGAGCGCCTGCTTGGGAATCCGAACCCGCAAGGTTGACACCTTCACCTTTGCGTTGGGCTCGGGCCTGGCCGGGATTGCAGGGTGCGCTGTGAGCCTCTTAGGATCGATCGGCCCTTCGACCGGACAAAATTACATTATTGATGCCTTTATGGTCGTGGTGCTGGGAGGGACGGGAAGGCTCGCCGGGACAATTGCCGGAGCGCTGGTCATGGGCGTCCTCAATCCAGTCTTTGAATTGATCAGTACGTCGAGTATGGGAAAGGTGATCCTCTTCATCCTGGTGATTTTATTCCTCCAGGGAAAACCGCAGGGACTATTCTCCTTAAAGACCCGCGCGTTGGATTGAGAAAGTTTTACGGATGGATACAAAGCCTGCTAAGTCCGCCATCTTTAGGTTTAAATGGTTTGCCTTGGTCATGCTTCTTCTGGCATTGGCACCTTTTTTTCTCTCAGACTTTCGTTTGAACTTGTTTGGGAAGTTCTTAACCTTTGCTATTGTCGCTCTGGGCATTGACCTCATTTGGGGGTATGCCGGGATTTTAAGTCTGGGCCACGGTGTCTATTTTGGTTTGGGCGCGTATTGTATGGGAGCCTATCTCAAACTTCAGGCAGAAGATTTGCCGGACTTTATGAGCTGGAGTGGACTCACCGAACTTCCCCGGTTTTGGAAGCCTTTCTATCATGCTTGGTTCGCCTTGCCGATGACTCTCCTGATCCCAATGCTCTTTGCTCTTTTGGTCGGCTTTCCAACATTCCGTGCAAGGATTAAAGGGGTTTATTTCTCTATCCTGACCCAAGCCTTAGCCCTTATCTTCGTTACTCTTTTTATTGGTCAACAACCATATACGGGAGGGACCAATGGGATAACAAATCTCCAGAGCATCTTTGGGTTTTCCCTGGCAGAACCGGCCACAATGCGAGGTCTTTATGCGGTGACGGTTTTGATGCTCGGGATCGCTTACTTATTATGCCACTGGCTTACTCATACTCAGCTGGGTAAAGTGCTCGTGGCCATTCGAGACGGAGAAAATCGGCTCCGCTTTTTAGGTTACAATCCGGCGTTATTTAAAGTTCTTATCTTCGCCATCTCAGCGGGATTGGCCGGTTTGGCAGGAGCCCTCTTTGTCCCTCAGGTGGGCATCATCTCTCCTTCGATGATGGGGATCCTTCCTTCTGTGGAAATGGCCATTTGGGTGGCTGTCGGAGGAAGGGGCACTTTAAAAGGTGCCGTGATCGGGGCTGTTTTAGTGAATGCGGCCAAAAGTTACTTCAGCGAAAACTTCCCAGAACTCTGGCTCTATTTTTTAGGAGTCCTTTTCATCAGTTTCGTTCTTCTCTTCCCTCAGGGGATAATGGGATTTTGGCGAAAGGGTCGCTTTAAGTGGATGACTTCCATTTTGCGATGGCGGGAAACGAGATTCGCAAGATCCTCTTCTCCGAACGGCCTTCCTCGCAAGTACCATTGATAGGAGCGGGTTTATGGCTGTAACGATCATCTATTTGGAAGACGTCACGGTCGATTTTAATGGCTTTAAAGCCCTCCATGGCGTAAATTTTTTCGTAGATTATGGTGAACTCCGGGTTTTGATCGGTCCGAATGGGGCAGGGAAAACGACGCTTCTGGATGTCATTTGTGGATGGGTGAAGCCAGAAAGTGGGCGGGTTCTTTACGGGGAAGGTAAAGATATTCAGAGGTTGACCGAGCATAAAATTGCCAGGTTGGGCATTAGCCGAAAATTTCAAACCCCTTCGGTCTTCGTCAACCTCACTCTATTCGAGAATATCGAGCTTTCCTTGCGGCGGGGCGAAGGATTTTGGGGCACCCTTTCTTCCTCATTGAATGGGGAAGATCGCGATAGGATATTTTCTATCCTGAACATGATCGGCTTGGCCGATAAATCTTCCGAGAGGGCAGGCTCGCTCTCACACGGTGAGAAGCAATGGCTGGAGCTTGGGATGAACATTGTTGTGCAACCATCGCTCTTATTAGTTGATGAACCAGTGGCCGGAATGACAGGAAGGGAAAGGGAGAAGACAGGCGAACTCCTCCAGGCGATCGCCAAAGACAGATCCGTCTTGATTGTGGAACACGATATGGAATTCGTTCGCCAGATTGCAAAAAAAGTGACGGTCCTTCACGAGGGTTCCGTTTTGTGCGAAGGATCGATGGAACGGATTCAAAACGACCCGACGGTGATAGAAGTCTATCTGGGGAGGGGAGAAAAAGGGGAACGTGAATGCTAACCATCCGGCAACTGAACTGCTCCTACGGTGAGACTACCATTCTGCGAAATATTAATCTTACCATCCCCCCCGGAAAGGTCATGGCTCTCATGGGCCGCAATGGGGTTGGGAAAACGACTTTATTAAAAACCGTCATGGGGCTCCTCCGTCCTCTCGCTGGTGAGATCTTTTTCGATGGTCAGGAGATCACCCACTGGGCACCGGAAAAACGGGCAAGAGAGGGAATCGGATATGTGCCTCAAGGGCGGGATATTTTTCCCTATTTAACTGTGGAAGAGAATCTCCTTCTCGGTCTGGAGGCTCATAAAGCAGGAAGAGCTATGGCTATTCCGGAAGGCCTCTTTGATCTATTCCCCGCCTTAAAGAGCATGCTTTTGCGAAAAGGAGGGAACTTGAGCGGCGGTGAACAACAGCAGTTAGCGATTGCTCGAGTCTTAGTCTCAGAACCAAAATTATTGCTTCTCGATGAGCCGACCGAAGGAATTCAACCCTCCATCGTTCTGCAAATTGAAAATACGATTCGGTTCATCAAGGAACAGGGAACGATATCTATCCTCTTGGTGGAACAGTATCTCGAATTCGCCCTGCGTCTGGCAGATTACTATTACATCATGGAGAAAGGTTCAATTGTTTCTGAAGGAATAACCCATGACATCAGTAAGGAAGTCATTGCAAACCATTTAACCGTCTAATCGTCCACCTTTTTGGCCCACTGGGCAAGAGGGAAGGACATTGATCATAGCAGAAGGGGGACGCGATGAAGATGATTCAAGCTATTTTGAGGCCGGAGAAATTAAAAGATGTGGAAGAACGCCTGAAGGGGGAAGGATTCCCTTCCCTGACGGAGATCAGTGTCCGGGGTCGAGGCAAACAGAGAGGTATTGTCATTGGCGAGATGAGATATGACAAGTTACCTAAGGAACTTTTGGTGGTGACCTGTAAAGATGGTGACCTGCAGAGAATAGTGGACATCATTTTAGAAGAAGGGCGAACGGGGAATATCGGAGATGGGAAGATTTTTGTGTTGAATGTCGAAGACGCAATCACCATCCGGGAAGGCCGGAGAGGGGAAGCGGCGCTCTAATAAGATTCACTTGAATGATTATGGAGGTCTTGATCAATGATGCTCTCACAGAAAGAACGGGACAAACTTCTTATTTATGTGGCCTCTTCTCTGGCAAAAGAGAGAAGGGCCAGAGGATTGAGATTGAACTATCCCGAAGCAATCGCCCTGATTACTGGGGAAATTCTCGAGGGGATACGGGAAGGGAAAACGGTGGCAGACTTAATGCAGCTCGGTGCTCTTATCCTGAGGAGGGAGGATGTGATGGATGGGGTGGCAGAGATGATCAAGGAGGTCCAGGTCGAAGGGACCTTCCCTGATGGGACAAAACTGGTAACCATCCATCATCCGGTGAGATAAAGGAGAGCGACATGATCCCAGGCGAATATTTCTTATTACATGAGCCCATCGAGGCCAACAGCGGTAGAAGGATGATGACTCTCGTCATCAGGAACACGGGAGACAGACCCATACAGGTCGGCTCCCATTATCACTTTTTCGAGGTGAACCGTGCCCTGGTCTTCGAACGGGAGAAGACCTTCGGCATGAGGCTAAACATACCTGCGGGAACAGCCCTCCGATTTGAACCAGGCCAGGAACGGGAGGTTCAACTCGTGGAATTCGGAGGGACAAAGAGCGTTTGTGGGCTCAATGCACTGACAGAGGGGAATACCGACGAGCCAGAAACCAAAAGGATAGCCCTGGAAAGATTAAAGACGGGGGGCTTTGGGGGTGCACGATGAGCCTTAAGATGGACAGAAGGCAATATGCTGATATGTTCGGCCCGACAACGGGTGATCGGATCAGACTTGCAGATACAGAGATCCTAATCGAGATCGAAAAGGACATGACGTCCTACGGCGATGAAGTGAAGTTTGGGGGTGGCAAGGTCATCCGGGATGGGATGGGCCAGTCACCCAAGGCAACGAGGAAGGATGGAGCACTCGATCTGGTGATTACGAATGCGGTCATCCTTGATTTCTGGGGAATCATAAAAGCGGATATCGGAATAAGAGAAGGAAGAATTTGCGGCATCGGAAAAGCAGGAAACCCTGATTTAATGGAAGGCGTCCATCCGGCAATGGTCATTGGTGCCTCCACCGAGGTGATTGCCGGAGAGGGTTTGATCGCCACCCCAGGAGGGGTGGATACACATATCCACTTTATCTGTCCCCAGCAGATCGAAGAGGCCCTTTCCTCCGGGATTACCACGATGATCGGAGGCGGAACAGGTCCCGCAACAGGCACCAACGCAACAACCTGCACCCCTGGTGAATGGAACATCCATAGGATGCTCGAGGCGGCAGAGGCCTTTCCGGTCAATCTCGGCTTTCTTGGAAAGGGGAATTCCTCAAGGCCCGAAAGTCTCAAAGAGCAGATAGAGGCAGGAGCAATGGGACTCAAGTTGCATGAAGACTGGGGGACAACACCCGCTGCCATTGATACCTGTCTCTCTGTGGCAGACGAATATGACGTCCAGGTGGCCATCCATACAGACACCCTTAATGAAGCCGGTTTTGTTGAAGACACTCTTGCAGCCTTTAAGGGGAGAACCATTCATACCTACCACACAGAGGGTGCGGGAGGAGGACACGCCCCTGATATCATCAGGGTATGTGGTGAAAGCAATGTATTGCCCTCCTCAACCAATCCGACCATGCCGTTTACCATAAATACGATGGACGAGCACCTTGACATGCTCATGGTCTGTCACCATCTTGATCCACGTATACCCGAAGACGTGGCCTTTGCCGATTCAAGAATAAGGACAGAGACCATTGCAGCGGAGGACATCCTTCATGACATGGGAGCGTTCAGCATGCTCTCATCGGACTCCCAAGCTATGGGAAGGGTGGGCGAGGTGATCCTCCGAACCTGGCAGACAGCGGACAAGATGAAGCGGCAAAGGGGCAGGCTCAAGGAGGAAAAAGGGGAGAACGATAATGTTAGGGCAAAGAGGTATATCTCAAAATATGCCATCAACCCGGCGATCACGCACGGCATCGCAGAGGATGTGGGTTCCATTGAGACAGGAAAGCTCGCGGATATTGTCCTTTGGGAACCATCATTCTTCGGGGTCAAACCCAATTTGATCATCAAGGGCGGGTTGATTGCCTATGCCCAGATGGGAGACGCCAATGCCTCCATTCCAACGCCTCAGCCCTATTTTATGAGGCCCATGTTTGGCGCCTTTGGCCGCGCTCCTTTAAGCACTTCCCTGACGTTCCTCTCAAGGGCTGCTTACGAAAAAGGCATCGCTAAAAAGCTCGGACTCCAGAAAAGAATCACTTTTGTCAAGAACTGCCGCGGCCTCGGTAAGAAAGACATGATCCATAACGACCATCTTCCCCGGATTGAAGTTGACCCTGAAACATACATCGTCAAGGCAAATGGTGAAATTCTAAAATGTGACCCTGCCCATGTTCTTTGCATGGCTCAGCGTTATTTCCTTTTCTAGCGATGATATTAATCGAACAAAAGATAAAACTCACAGATCTTCACCCTCTCGATGGCCTCGAAAGGGATACCATTGTTCTAGGCTGGGAAGAGAGGAGAAAACCCAGACAGAGACTCACGACCAAAAAAGGGAGCGAAATTGCCCTCGCCCTTCCCACAGGCACAATCCTGAAGGATGGAGATATCCTTTACTTAGATGATCGTTGCTACGTAACGGTGGAGGAAGCGAAAGAGGACGTGATCGTGATCTCCCCGGAGGATATGGCGGAGGGTGCAGCCATTGCTTATGAGATTGGAAACAGGCACCTTCCCATCTCGATCGAAAACGGAACCATTGCCACACCGCAAAACCTGCAAATGGAGGAGTTCTTAAAAAAGACTGCGATCCGGTATCAACTCCGGAAAGAGAGCTTTGAGCCAACCCGAAAGGGTCATTCTCATGCATAGTCAAAGCAATCTTTTCAGACTGTTTCAGATCACCGACTCCTTTTTCCCATCCGGGTCCTTTGCTTATTCTCGTGGACTCGAAACCTATGTGAATGAAGGGATCATCCGGGATAGAGATGGGCTTGAGAAATTTCTAAAGGCCTATTTGACAGGACTCGTCGCAAAAGGGGATGCCCTTTTCGTGAAACTCTCCTGGGAAGCGGCAGGGCGAGAAGAATTGAGTACGATCCTGAGACTCGACAAGCTGACTCACTCCATGAGATTGGCAAAGGAACTGAGAGAGGGCAGCATTCAAACAGGAAGGCAACTCTTAAAGGTCATGGGAGCCCTGCATTCCTCTGTGTTGCTCGGTCACTTTGCCGAAAAGATCGAGACAGGAGACGCCTGGGGACATCAACCTGTGGTCTTCGCCCTCGTCTGTGATGCACTGGAAATCAGCAAGGAGGATTCCGTGACGGCCTATCTGTATCAGACAGTATCCGGCGTCGTCAGTGCGGGCGTCCGTTTAATTCCTCTCGGTCACCTGGAGGGCCAGAGGGTGATAGAGGAGATAAGGTTGACGGCTCTTAAAATCGCAGAAGATCTGGTTTCTCTGAGTGAGGACGATCTTTCTTCCTTTGCTCCTGGTATCGAAATAAGGGCCATGAGGCATGAATGCCTCTATACAAGATTGTTCAGATCTTAGGAGAACAAGCCATGCCCAGACCCGTAAAGATCGGGGTCGGAGGACCTGTAGGCTCAGGAAAGACAGCATTAATCGAAAAGCTTTGCAAAAGAATGTCAAAGATCTTCTCTATCGCCGCGGTGACCAATGACATCTATACAAAAGAAGATGCGGAATTCCTCATCAGGGCGGGGGCATTGCCCGAGGAGAGGATCATCGGCGTTGAAACAGGAGGGTGCCCTCATACCGCCATCCGCGAGGACGCCTCGGTCAATCAGGAGGCCGTTCAGAGACTGGCTCAAAGATTCCCCGATCTTGACATCATTTTTGTCGAAAGCGGCGGGGATAACCTCGCTGCCAGCTTCAGCCCGGAGCTGGTCGATAGTTCCATCTATGTGATCGATGTCTCTGGAGGCGACAAGATCCCCAGAAAAGGAGGCCCGGGCATCACGAAATCAGATCTCCTCGTCATCAACAAAACGGACCTGGCTCCCTATGTCGGGGCAGATCTTGGGGTGATGGAGAGGGACGCAAAAAGGATGAGAGGTGCAAGGCCATTTCTGTTTACCAATCTGAAGCTTTGTGAAGGCCTCGATGCTGTTATTGACTGGATAAAAAAAGATGTGCTCTTTATCGATAAAAGATGATCCGTCAGAGGTCGGACGCCATGGGATACTACGCCTGGAGTTTGAGAAGAGGAAGGATCGGACGATCCTTTCTGAATCCTATTCAAAATCTCCGATGCATGTATTTCAGCCTTTTTATCCCGATGAGACCGGCTGCGCTTTTACCCATCTCTTTAATGCCGCAGGGGGCCTTGTCTGTGGGGACAGAATCGAGATCCATATTATCGTAAATGAGAATTCCCATGTCTTTGCGACCACTCCTTCGGCAACAAAGATCTACAGAAGCTCGGGGGACTCTGCCTGTCAGCAGACGGAGATCACTATCAGGACAGGAGGCGTTTTTGAGTACCTCCCTTCCTATGTCATCCCCTTCGCCAATTCTTCATACCTTCAGAAAACGAAACTAACAATGGAGGAAGATACGGTAGCATTTGTCCTCGATTTTTTTACAACCGGGAGGCTTGCGAGAGGAGAACACCTCCAGTTCGATCGATACAGCAGTATCATGGAGGTCAATTATTGTGGGGAACCGATTCTGTTTGAGAAGGCAACATTAAAGCCCCTTGACGTGAATTATGGCAGTTTTGGCTTCCTGGAATCCTTCGTTGCGGCAGCATCCGTATACCTTATCTTCGATAATCCCCGGATAGAAAAAGACCTCCTCAACACCCTACGGGCAGGAGTTGATGATCTAAGCGGTGTGCTGGGAGGAATATCCACCTTGCCATCAAAAGGTGTGATTGTAAGGCTTCTCGGAAATGGGACCCGTTCTATTGAAAGGGCCCTCATTGAAATATGGTCTGTTGCAAGAAAGCATATTCTTGGGAGAAAATCTTTCCCACAACTGAGGAGGGTAGTCCCTTTTTAGCATGGGAGGCCACTGGCCTCTTTTTGGATTCTTTTTAAGAGGCATCGTCGGAAATATTCCCCCAAATATCACCTCACGCTATGCCTTATCCAACAAGTTTGTAGAATCCAAAATTTTATCCAACAAAATTGTTGTTTTTCATTTCGGATTAATTCCATATTCGTAATCATTTCAACTTTCCACTTGAATCAAAAAACACTTTGAATTTAAGACCTTAGATTCCATCCGCTGCCGATAAAATTTCTTTGGCACCCTTCTTGATAAGATTAGAAGCAAACGCTCGAACATTGGCGAGAAAAACGTGATTCAACAATTGAGATGCTCTGCACACAGGCATCTTATGTCGTCCACAACGCTTGCAAGGAGGTAAACAATGATGGTGAAAAAATTTATAGGCATAATTATCTTAGGGGGCATTTTAGCTGGATCGCTCATGCTCGGGATTGGATACGCCCAGGAAACGGCCCCTGCCCCGGCGCCGGCATCAACCGTTCCTGCGCTCAAACCCGATCCCTCCGGTGCCAACACAGGTGGGGCAGCGGATGTCGTGGGCGCCACGGCCGGTGCACCGACTGCAGACGACATGAAGAAATGGGCAACGAATGAGCCGCTTGCGATGAAATTAGCGGATGTGGCGGGCCATAACAGAATCGCCATTAATATTGTATGGACGCTGATCTGCGGTTTCCTTGTCTTTTTCATGCAGGCGGGCTTTGCTCTGGTGGAGACCGGCTTTACGAGGGCGAAGAACGCAAGCCATACCATGGCAATGAACCTTATGGTCTTTGTCTTTGGGGTCCTCGGTTACTGGGTCATAGGATACGCACTCCAGATGGGGGGTGTGGGCGCGAATCCGCTCGCCGGCGGAACAGGATTATTGGATGGCGAATTCACCCTGCACCTCTTCGGAAAAGCCTTCGGCCTCTTCGGTACAAAGGGGTTTTTCCTTTCCGGTCAGGCCTATGATGCTTCGGTTATCACGCTCTATTTGTTCCAGGTGGTCTTCATGGATACGGCAGCCACCATTCCAACCGGCGCTATGGCTGAGCGTTGGACATTTAAATCGTTCGTCATTTTCGGGTTCTTCATCTCTATGTTCACGTACCCACTTTATGCAAACTGGGTATGGGGAGGTGGATGGCTGTCTCAGCTTGGCAAAAATTTCGGTCTCGGCCACGGAGTCCTCGATTTCGCCGGTTCATCAGTGGTTCATATGGTTGGGGGTGTTTCAGCTCTTGCGGGAGCAATTGCTCTCGGGCCAAGAATTGGAAAATATAATTCCGACGGAACACCCAATGCCATACCAGGGCACCATATCCCGATGGCTGTGCTCGGGACTTTAATACTCGCCTTCGGATGGTTCGGGTTCAACCCCGGCTCGACCCTTGCCGGAACGGATTTGAGAATCGGTGTCGTGGCGGTAAATACGATGCTCGCGTCCGTCGCAGGTTCCTTCACGGCCATGCTCTACATGTGGATCTTCTACGGAAAGCCGGATGTATCGATGTCCGCGAACGGAATGCTGGCAGGACTCGTTGCGATCACAGCGCCATGCGCATTCGTGAATACCGTTTCGGCAGTCATTATCGGGCTGGTCGCTGGGATTCTGGTCTGCTGGGCTGTGTTCTTCATCGAGCGCAAGCTCAAAGTCGACGACCCTGTGGGTGCAATTGCCGTTCACGGCTTTAACGGCGCATGGGGTCTGATTGCACTCGGACTCTTTGCTGACGGTACATATGGTGACGGCCTGAATAACGTTACGGGCACGGTAAGAGGGTTATTTTACGGTGACGGATCGCAGTTCGTAGCGCAGGTCGTCGGAGTTGTCGTGAACTTCGTCTTCATATTCGTCTTGATGTACGTATTCTTCAAACTGCTGGATAAAGTCATTCCTTTGAGAGTATCCGAGGAAATAGAGCTCGAAGGCCTCGATGCGAGTCAAGTGAGTGCTACTGCATATCCCGACTTCAGCATCACAAGGAAACACGGATAAGAAGGAATGCCAAAAGAAGGGAGCGAGGGGAAAATGAAAAGGAGACTATTAGGCTTGATTCTGGCGGTATTGGTATTAACGATGTCTCCATTTGTCATTAACGCAAGCGGCGAAGAGGCAGGATCATCGGCTTCAGACAAGGAGACTGCGGAGGTAAAGCCGCCGGAGGCCCCGGCACCATCGCCCGGGCTGTTGATGAGCATCTTGGGCAAGGCGGGACTGGCCAAACCTTTGGACAAGGCTGGGATCAACATCTACGGTTACATCGAAGGCGGCTACTTTTATGACGCCACCTCGGGTGCTCACAACGTTCCAACCTTCATCGGATTTAACAGTTTCAAGAACACGGGTATCCTTGACAAGATCAGTTTGAACGTCGAGCGCACCGTCGATCCGACCAAGAAGCAGTTTGACTTTGGTTTCCACGTGGAGGGTATCTGGGGCGCGGATGCCGCGTTCATCCACTCGAATGGAATGGGTGATAGCCAGACGGGCCGCTATCAAGGGGACCTTCTCCAAGCCTATGTGGACGTGACTATCCCCGGCGTGCCGGTGCGAATCCGCGCAGGCAAATGGATCGAACTGGCGGGCTTCGAGCACTTCAGCGCTAACATCTACGGGGCCTTCGGCGATCCGTCCAAGGCACTCTATTCTTATAGCTACCAGTTTCTCTATGCTGAGCCGAGCACGCAGACGGGCGTTCTGGTCACCTACGTGGCGAACCCCAAATGGTCGTTTGATGCCGGCTTCACGCGCGGCTGGAACCAGTCCATCCGCGACGCCAATGGTGCCCTGGATTTCTTGGGTCGCGTGACTTTTACACCCAGCGACAGAACCTCCATCATTTTCGTTATGACGGAAGGCCCGGAATTCCCAACAGGCGTCGGACACAATCTGCCCCGGGGCGACGCCCACCACTGGTGGACCGCGTTGGATCTGGTTGCCACCCAGAAGATCTCTGAAAAGTTGAGCCTCGGCTTGGGCATTGATTACGTCTATGCTCGGCAAATCCCCGGCTTAACAAGCGGTGGCAAGCAGTGGGGAGGCGTGGCTGGCTACATCAGCTACGCGTTTGATCCGCACTTCACGCTCAACACCCGGCTGGAGTGGTATCGAGACGCTGCCAATGGCTTTTCGACCGGTGCGCCCGTCAGCGCCAACTATTACGACTATTACGAAGCCACGGTGGGCTTGGCCATCAAGCCTTTCCCAAACGACAAGTTTCTCTCGAAATGGCTGCTGAGACCGGAAGTGCGCTACGACTACGCTGACCACTCGGTCTTCAACAGGGGCGACAGAAATCAGCTGACATTCAGCGCGGACGTCCTCTTCACATTTTAGGATCTAAGAAGAACCAGGATACCAATGCCATCGGTGTAGTTTATATGTCGCAATAGTCCCGGTAAGAGCGGGAAAAACAGAAAAGGAGGTAGAGTCAATGAAAAGAGTTGAAGCCCTTATTGACCCTTCTAAGAAGGAAGAAGTTAAAAATGCTTTGACGAAGATCGGAATAAGGCGGATGACGATAAGCAAAGTGGACGAGTTTGGAAGTCGAGAAGCCCACAAAGAGTTCTATCGAGGAAAGGAATATACCGTTGACTTTGTCAAAGGACTTAAGATCGAACTTATGGTTCCTAAAGATGAGATGCTCGGCCAGGTCATTGAGACCATCGAGAGAAAAGGCAACCTTAGCGATGAAGAAATTTTCGTATCTCCAGTCGAAGAGGTAGCCCGTTTCATGAAAAAGGGAGGAAGAGATGAAAAAAATTGAAGCGATTATAAAACCCTTTAAGTTAGATGAAGTGAAGAATGCATTGACTAAAATCGGTGTTCAGGGAATGACCGTAACCGAGGTCAAGGGATTTGGGAGGCAGAAAGGGCACACGGAGTCCTATCGTGGGACCGAATATGCGATAGATTTCTTACCCAAGTCCAAAATTGAGCTTATTATTACCGAAGAATTGGTCACTCAAGCGATAGAGACCATCGAGAGGGCTGCCAAAACAGGAAAGATCGGGGACGGTAAGATTTTCCTGTTTCCTGTTGAAGAAGTCATTCGAATTCGAACAGGTGAGCGCGGCAGAGAGGCTATTTAAATGATGGAAGAAGGGGGGTACCTCGAACATCCCCCTTCTTCAGTTCTCACCCGTAACGCCCTTTCCCCCCTTTTCCCACTTAACCCAAGCCTTTTCAATCCCCTCACTTTAACCCTTTTCCTACATCTTCAGTGGGCACAATTTTGCTTCCCCGGATGGTTCTGAATTGGGCGTTACAAAAAAAGATTGATATTCTTGGAAAAGTTTGGTAAACACGAACATCTTTTCGCCATTTTTACAGGAGGCGCCAGATGAAAAAGATTCTCTTTCTGTCGTTGTTGATAAGCCTGTTCATGGCAGGGGTGGCTTGTGCCCAGACGCCAGCCTCTTCTCCGCCCAAAGTGGATTCAGGAGATACGGCGTGGCTGTTGATTTCGGCTGCGCTGGTCATGCTGATGACGCCCGGTCTTGCCCTGTTTTATGGAGGCATGGTGAGATCAAAGAACGTCCTGGGAACGATTATGCAAAGCTTTATTGCCCTGGGCATTATCAGCATTCAGTGGGCTTTCTTCGGATACAGTCTTGCTTTCGGCCCCGATATCGGCCACGTCATCGGAAGTCTGAAGTGGGCCGGGCTCAAAGGAGTGGGGCTCGATCCCTTCCCAGATTACGCTGCCACGGTTCCGCATCAGACCTTCATGATTTTTCAGATGATGTTTGCTGTGATTACACCTGCTTTGATCACAGGGGCCTTTGCCGAGAGGTTCAAATTTAAGACCTATCTTGTCTTCCTTCTCCTGTGGACAACCTTCGTATATGATCCCATTGCCCACTGGGTCTGGGGAGTAGGAGGCTGGATCAGAAATCTCGGCGGACTCGATTTCGCAGGAGGGCTGGTCGTCCATATCAGCTCCGGCGTAGCAGCATTGGCAGCCGCTCTGATCGTGGGCAAGAGAAAGAGTTATGGCGATGAACCCATGCCTCCTCATAATTTGCCGATGACCTTGATGGGCGCCGGGATTCTCTGGTTCGGCTGGTTCGGTTTCAACGGCGGAAGCGCCATCGCATCGGGTTCGCTGGCAACCTCCGCATTTGTGGCGACTCAATTTGCCGCGGCTTCTGCCGCGCTTTCGTGGATGATGGTGGAATGGGCGTGTAAAGGCAACCCAACTGTACTTGGTGCGGCATCGGGCGCTGTCGCAGGCCTGGCCACCATCACACCTGCCTCAGGGTTCGTGAGCCCCATTCCGGCGATCGTCATCGGACTCGTTGCAGGAGGGTTGTGCTACTATGCCGTTAACCTGAAGGCAAAATTCGGATATGATGACTCTCTCGATGTCGTCGGTGTTCATGGAGTGGGAAGCACGTGGGGTGTCTTGGCGACAGGGCTGTTTGCATCAAAGGTAATTAACGCCTCGGGCAATAACGGTTTATTCTTCGGGAATTCCTCCCTGCTTGGGATTCAAGCGATCAGCATCGCTTCAGTATGGATTTATTCCTTCGTGGTCACATTGATCATATTGAAGGTTCTCGACTGGACCATGGGCTTGAGAGTGAGCGATGAGCATGAGATTAATGGTCTGGATCTCAGCCAGCATGGCGAAGCAGGATATTCCGATTAAAACAAGAACTGGAGGGAACGGTTTCAAACCGTTCCCTGCTCCGAACTAATGCAGGAGGCGAAATGAAAAAGATTGAAGCAATTATCAAACCGTTCAAATTGGATGAAGTGAAGCATGCCTTGACGAAAATCGGCGTCCAGGGAATGACGGTGACTGAGGTCAAGGGCTTCGGAAGGCAGAAAGGGCACACCGAGATCTATCGTGGCGCCGAATACAAAATCGACTTCCTCGCCAAGGTTAAGATCGAACTGATCGTTGTCGATGAATTGGTCAATCAGGTGATTGACACCATCGAGCGGACTGCCAAGACAGGAAAGATCGGCGACGGCAAGATCTTCATAATGCCTGTGGAAGAAGTGATTCGAATCCGAACAGGCGAGCGCGGCAAAGACGCCATATGAATGAAGGCAGCGGGGAGCTTCGTGCTGCCGCATAGGTGAAGCTTCCCGCCCATCCCGCCCGACGCGGCGCAGACCTGCGCGAAGCCTGCCGGTCAGGATCTATCCCTCTAAGCACTTCTAAAAGGTGTGGCGACTTCTTCCTCCTACCAGTAATTGTGTTATAGAGAAAATAAAATAAGGAGAGAGTGAAAGGCAGGAGAACGAACTTCTTCCTGGGTCAAGAGCCCTAACTTCAGTGTGTTCCCTGCCTCCCGTAGCCCTGATAAGTTGATTGGGTCCAAGAACCCTGGTTACGATGGAGGTTTG
>Ga0208821_1000558_pt1 | contig 27955 bp, 27 predicted proteins | sample June2015DPH_20_5_FD_184720 | JGI IMG/M metagenome (GOLD analysis project Ga0208821, IMG submission 184720) | Peatland microbial communities from SPRUCE experiment site at the Marcell Experimental Forest, Minnesota, USA - June2015DPH_20_40... | ecosystem: Environmental > Terrestrial > Soil >... | reverse complement strand
GAAGCCCTGATGGAAGCCTGCCGCCGCTGGGTGCAGGAAACTTTACAGCCCGCGCTGGCCGACCGCATCCGTTCCGTGCTCGGTCCCACCGGCTGGAAACTCGAAGTTGATCCCGACATGGACGATGGCCAATGTCTTTTGTTCCATTATCCCGGCGATTTTGACCCGACCGAGGCCGGTTATGTGCGTCCGGTGGTGAAAATCGAACTCGGTGCCCGGTCGGATGACTGGCCGCATCAGGAAAAATTGATTCAGCCCTATCTCGCCGAAGCTTTCCCGAATCTGGCAAGCGGGGCGGCGATTCCCGTGCGCGTTCTCGCCGCCGAACGCACCTTTTGGGAAAAAGCCCTACTTCTGCATGAGGAAACTTTTCGGCCCGCAGACAAGCCGCGCAAATTTCGCATGGCCCGGCACTACTACGATGTCTGGTGTCTCATTACGCGTGGCGTGGCCGAACGCGCCGCCCAAGACCGCCCGCTCTTTGACCGTGTGGCCGCGCATCGTGAAATCTTTTTCCGCTGGTCATGGGTGGATTACACCACGCTCCATCCCGGCGCGCTCCGATTCCTGCCGCCCGCCCACCACGTTGACGCTTGGCGCAAAGATTATCAGGAAATGCGCGGCGACATGTTCTTCGGTGAAGTGCCCGCCTTCGACGAAATCCTTCGTGTCGTCGGTGACTTTGAGAAAAGTTTCAATCAGACGCCAGGGAAGTAATGTTTAGCTTTTTGCCGGCTGCGCTTGGCTGAAGTTTAGCCGAGCCGCTTGTGCTTGGGTGTGTTCATTGTTCAAATGCCCATAGACTTTACCAATCAGCACCCCGCCGTCTTTGTGCCCGACCCAGCGGGCAATCGTCATATAATCAATACCGCTCATCACACAATAGCTGATGAAAAAATGCCGGCAGTCGTGAAAGCTGAAATTTGCCAACGTGGATTTTTTTCTGGCCAGCCGCAAACTTTCCATGAAAGTTTTGGCGTGCGTGTCAACTTTGCCGCGTTGCGGTGAAGGAAATAAATACTCCGAATCCGGCGCACGCCGTTTGCTCATGGCCTGCAAATGCTCCTTTAATTTTGCGTTCAGATCCACCACGCGAATTTCGCGGCCCTTGTTCAGCCCATCTGCACCGATGGTCAATTGTCCAGCCTGCCAGTCCACGGCAGACCATTTGAGACGCAGCGCCTCATTGCGTCTGGCACCGCTGTAAGCCATCAACAGGACATAATCCGCAAACTCACGGCCATTCTTGGAAACCTCCAGCGCCGCGTCGCAGAGCGATTCAATCTCCTTTTGTGAAACCAGACTCCGCTGGCGGGGTGTCCATTTCAACGGCCGTAAATTTTCCGTCGGCAGACTTTTTATCCACTGATCGTCAATCGCCCGTTTCAGGACGTTGCGCAAGGCGATGATGTCGAGGTTGACGGTGCGGCCCGATATTTTTTGCGCCTGCCGTTTCTCGATGAATGAGTTGATGTGAAGGCGGCGGATTTTGTCCAACCGCAACCCGCCCATGTGTTCGGTCCAAAGTTTGATGGCTCCGCGCTCCTTTTGAATGGTGGCGGGACGCTTGGCGTCCTTCACGGAATCGAAATACGCCAGGTATTGCGCCGCGTAGTCGGCAAACTTGGGGGTGCGCTTGAGCACCGGCAGATCATTGCGCGTCCGGTCAACGTGGAGCGTTTTTAACTGCTCCTGCGCCTGCGCGATGGTCTTGGCGCTCTCCAGCGGCACCCACCGGTTCTCTTTTTTGCCGGCGTCGTCCTCCATCGCAATCCGTGCGATAAATTTTCCATTGCGTTCCCAAAGCCCGCGAATCGGCTGCTTGCGCCCGTCCAGAACCTTCTTATACTGGTAGCGCGAATGACTATTGCGACGAACAACGGCGACTGGCTGACTTTGACTGCTTGCGGTCACATTCGCTTTCATACCGTAACAGTGTCGCAATTAGTGTCGCAATGTCAAGTCGAAATTGGCGAAGCATTAAAATTGTCAATAGAATCAAGGTAGCCGGTGTGGCGAAATGGCAGACGCACAGGACTTAAAATCCTGGGACCTTAAAAAGTCGTGTGAGTTCGAGTCTCACCACCGGCACCAAGCTACGCTCGTTGTACGAGCTACGCTTGGCAGGCCAACCTTTCACTCGTTGCACGGGCTACGGCCTGGCAAGCCAGCGGGATTTAAAGCGGTGAGCAAAGACGGTTTGTCAGACGCAACCCTGACACCAACATTGCGCAGGTGAACGTGATCGTTGTTCCCGTTACAAAGCCAACCTGGCCAAGGGCGGCAATTTGATCCGTCGGTTCTTCAGGTATTTATCACACAGAACGGTGATCCATTCCCGGGACGTATCAATCCTGGTTATTTCAAAAAACGTTGCATCTCCCTCCTCCACCAATTGATAGTTCAAACAATTGATCTTCAGCGGAGCGGGCTCGCCTTTTAAATTCAGTTCACAGGTGATGGTTTTGTTTTTCGAGTCGATTTGCAGGTTGGTCATGGTCCCATATTCCTTAATCAAGGCATTTAAAAATAAACCGGCGAAAGGTCCGGCGACCCGATCTTTAATTTGGCCAAACATATTCACCCAAAACAGGTTTTATCAATGGCCACGAATGGTGCCTATGCCGCCGGAAGCATCAACAACCACTTTGGCCGGCATCTGGTGCGACCAGGTCCGGCGAGTTAGACCCGATGTTCCGGCGGGAAAACCAGTCCCCTTTCTGGCCGGCGTGCATTCCGCTTGTTTTTCTTTGCGGCTGGGTTTAAATAAGCGGCATGCAAGTGAGTCATTGCAAAATCGGGCTGGGTAATTTCTTTCGAAACAAAATCTCCGGCAGGATTTATCGCTCTGCTGCTTTAACCAAAAAGGAACTGTTATGAATGAGGTGGCATACAATATGGCCTGGGCCGTGGTGTTCTCGGCACTCGGCGGTCTCATCGGCATCGCGCTGATATTGGCGGCATCCGTGTTTTTGCCCCGTTTTATCGAGCGCCTGACGCCCAACATTGATGAGGACAAGGAAATTGCGCGCGGCAACGTGGCGGTGGCCAATTATTTTGGCCGGGTCGTTGGCGCGAGCATCATCGGGATCAGCATCGTCGTCGCCGCGGCCGTCCTGGGCGGAATCATCGCCGCCTTGCATTGACGGGGCAGGCACAGGCGGTCCTGGTAAATTCCGCGCCTCATTGTAATGGCCATGCCCGGCACAACGTTTGAGAATGTTCGCATGAAAATGCGGAGTATTTTCATTTTTCTATGCACCTTGCTGGTGACCTCGATTGCTTGGGGCCGCGGCGGCGGCGGCTGTCTGGAAGAGGGCACGCTGATCGCCACGCCGGCAGGACAGGTCCCCGTCGAACAATTGGCGCGTGGCGACGCCGTTTGGGCGGTGGTGGAAGGAGAACTTCAGCCGGCGATAATTCAGGCCACCGTTGAAGTTGATCCCGCTGAATACGTGGAAATTGCCGCCGCCGGGAGAATCTTGCGGGTCACAGCGGAACATCCCCTGCAAATTGACCCGGGAGTTTTCCGGGTGGCCGCCAACCTTCGGCCCGGTGACACGCTTTACCTGCGCGAAACAAATCATTTCAGGACAGCTCAAATCGACGCCATCACCCGCGTGAAAGCGGTGCATCCCGCTTTCAACCTGCTGGTCATGCCGGGAGGCACTTATCTCGCAAATGACATCGTCGTGCATAACAAAGGGTGTTTTCTGCCGGACACGCCCATCTTGCGCGCCGATGGCACGCCATCACCCATCAGCGAAATCCGTCCCGGGGATGAGTTGCTTGCGTTTACAACGACCGGGGAAATTGTTCATACGACCGTGCGCCAGGTGATTGTTCACGAAGTGGACGAATACGTCGTCGTGGGCACTGAGCAGACAACACTGCGCGTGACGCGCGAGCATCCGTTCTACGTCGGCGACGGGACTTTCAAAACGTTGGAAGCCTTGAAGGTCGGAGACCGGATTTTTGCCGTGGTTGGCGGCGCTCTGCGTGAGCAGATGATTACCAGCCTTGAGATGGTTTCGACTCCGACGCGTGTCTATAATTTGCAAACGGATCATCCGAACACCTACTTCGCCAACGGCATTGCCGTGCATAACAAAGGCGGCGGCGGTGGCGGTGGTGGTTTCGGTGGAGGCGGTTTCTACGGTGGCGGATCTTCCGGCGGCGGCTCAGGGGATCCCACAATACTATTTATATTTATTGGGGCATTTGTCGTCATTTTCTTGATTGCGAAAGCGGCGCAGAACAAAAAGGCGGCAGATGAAGATTTGGACTATGTTTACAGCCGTTTTGACATCGAACGCAAAGCGGGCAAGACGCGTAAGTTGCTGGAATTTCTGGCACGCGTGGACCAGACGATGGCTCCCGACAAATTGGAAGCCCAGGCCAAATCCACCTTCCTGGAATTGCAGAAATGCTGGCAGGCACGGAATTACGATCCCATGAAACCGCTGCTGATGCCGGATCTTTACGCGGAACACTGCTCGCAGCTCAGCGGCCTGATTGCCAATCATGAAATCGACATGATTTCAAATTTGAATGTCGAGCACGTGGATATCGTGAATGTCCGCTATCCGCAAAAGGAGAACGACCGCGAGTTCACGGCGCTCATCACCGCCACCGCTCGCGACTATTACGTGGACGATCGCACCCAGGAATTTCTGCGGGGTGACCAGGAGCCGGCGCGGTTTCAGGAATTCTGGACGTTTCATCGTCAGGGCGGCGCGTGGCTGCTCCGGGAGATTGACCAATCCCGCGAGTCCGACGCGTTGAAAGAGGAAAACTTTTTCGAGCAGTTCACCGACACGGGATTAAACCAGGTTTATGATGAGACGGCCGGCAAGGAAGGCCCGGCGGGACCGTGGCTGGAAAAAGAGACGCTGGACAAATCCACGCGGATCGAGCGCCTGCTGAATTTTCTGGTCCAGACGGACAAGCTCTGGAACCGCCAGGCGATGCTGGAACGTGCCCGGCAGGTTTTCCTGGATGTCACGCTGGCACGTGAAAAAGGCGATCCCGCGGCCGTCCCGACCGCTGAATTATTCCCCGACGTGGCGACCAACTTGCAGGGCGAACTCGTGCGTTTGGGAGGACAGGGAACGCAGTTGGAGTTCCGTAATCTCTGTGTGCGCAAGGCGGAGTTGATTCTGGTGCGGAACTTCTCGGACAACTCCAAGGACGAATTTACCGTCCGGATCAGCGCCCATGCCCAAAGGGCTGTCCGCCGAAACAATCTGCTGATCAGCCAGGACGCGGACGTCACGCCGTTTGTGGAATTCTGGACCTTCGGACGGCTGGACAATGAATGGAAATTAAAGGAAGTGTTGCCGCCGGCCCGGGGTGGCGAACTGGTGGCAACGGAGAATGTGGATGAAGGCAGTTCGCCGGAGCAACTCCAGTGGTATTACAAACAAACGCGGGCCAATTGATGATTAAGCGTCCGTGAACATTGAACCCATCATTCATCGGGAGACGGCGCACCGGCTGGCGCGCCGGGCTTTGTTCAGCTTCATCTTGACGTTCGTCCTGTCGCGGGTGTTTGTGTTACTGATCATGTCCAAAGAGATGCCGAACCTTTATTTCTTCCTGCACGGCACCCACGTTCATCATTTGAACTACGGCATTTTTCTGCTGGCGGCAGTGGGTGGTTACAGCATTTTTCGCCGGCCCATCGGTCGCACGGCGGAAATCACGGCACTGTTGTATGGAGTGGCCATGGGTCTCACGTTCGATGAGTTCGGAATGTGGCTGCACCTGGGCGGCAGTTACTGGCAACGGGCGAGCGTGGATGCGGTGATAGTCGTGACGGCGTTGTTTGGGTTGATCGCCTTTGCGCGTTCATTGAAGCGTTTTGAAGCGCGTCACTTTGGGGCGTTCATCGTTTTGCTTACCGTGCTGGCGGGTTTTGGCGTGGTTTTGTACACGACAAGCGACCGCCTCGGTGATATGATGGGCCCAACGCTTCACGATCTGGAAGCCGCCTCTTCACCCTAGCCATTTCGGGAGGCCAACTCGTTGGTCTCCGCCGGCGGCGCAGCAGCACCGCCCCACCCATCGCACCGATTGTCTCCGGGAATTGGTATTATTTGGACTTTTTGGCCTTTCTCCCGGCCCAAATCATTTTCATCTTGGCCGAGAGTTTGGCTTTGGCCGCTGCACTCATTTTCCCCCTGGCTTTCCTGGCCGGTTTCGCTGATGACTTTGACCCTTTCAGTTTCGCCCATCTTGCTTTGGCACCAGCACTGATCCTGGCTCTGGCCGCTTTACTCATCTTAAACTTCTTCCTCGGAGCTGCCTGAGCGGCAGGTGTGGTTGGAGAACCCAACAGCCGGCCAAGCTCTTTTTCCAGCGACTGGATTTTCTCTTTGAGTGTGACTGCTTTGCGTAATTGTTGAACCGATAGACTGCTTAATAGTGTACTCATAGGGATGGAATTAAGGTTTTTGACGGGAAAAGTCAATGATTGTAACGGTGACGTCAAGTAATAAAGAGCTTTACGAATCTAATGAGTTCGAGGATGCTCTAATTTCATGTCGGCAATCAAGCGATTCTGGCGTTATTGGTGCGGAAACTTCGAAACCGCAAAGGGAGGATTCGACATGAGTGCCTTGATTGTCACGGTTATGCTTGCGGCAAGTTGCGTGCTGTGCAAGCTGGTTAATTTTCAAAGCCCAATCAAAGGTTGTATTGCCAATTCCAAATTTGCTGACGGTTGCGAAATAGCTGCAATCATCGTTTTTTTGGGATGGTGCTTTCTTTGGCTTCCGTTCCGCAGCCATGAAGCGCAACAAAAAGCACAAAAGACGGAAAGACAAAATCTCATCTCCCAGCTTCAACAAGCGGAAGCGCTTTTCAATACGGTTGCTGAACACAAAGACAAACCGGCTGAAGCCGTCAGCCCAAAACAAAAAATCAAGGATTCGTTGGGAGCTTATCTGGTTCAGTTGGAAGATCGTGTTCTCGTGATAAAAAAGATGACTTTATTTGAATACAATAAAAGTCTTAAAAACGAGGAAGACAAGGAGTCTATTGACCTGTTGAACGAAATCTATTTTTTCCTGGATTTAAACCTGGGCAAAGCCGAGTCTGTTCTTTTTAAGAGTCGGACAGGCATCTCTTTCGCTTCAATAAATGATTGGGGACAGTCCGCATTTAAGGCGGAGAAATGGCAGGGCATGATTGATAACTTGAATCATTACGCAAGCCAACTGAAGAAGATCATCGAAGAACAAGACTAAATCCCCAAGCGCCTGGCACGTCCTTTTCGCCAACGGATGAAAGGTTCCTTCTGACGGCTTCACTGCCCCCGGAGCGCCGGCCTCCGGCACAGCTCGTTGAGGTTTGTTTCAAGGCTTCAACCGCGCCCTTAAGCGAGCCACATATCTGTCATTAGCCGTTGCCAGTCGCCGGTTCGGGTGCTGGTGTGGACTTCTGCTCGTTCACGCCGTCATGAACATTGACTTGCTTTCCCTTTTCGCGCCTTTCTTGTCGCACCATAGCGGAGCGCCTTTGCGTTAAGAACCTACTTCGCCAGCGCCATTTCGGCGGACGGTTCGTCAATTTCCGGCGACGGCGCGGTTTCACCGGTTTTGTGGAATTTCACGCTGACGATCTTGCTGATGCCGCGTTCCTCCATCGTCACACCGTAAAGCACGTCGGCCATGCCGATGGTGCGTTTGTTGTGCGTGATGATGATGAACTGTGAGTGCGTCAGGAACCGCTGCAGAACGAGGACAAACCGGTTGATGTTCGATTCGTCGAGCGCCGCGTCCAGCTCGTCCAGCACGCAGAACGGGCTGGGCTTGACCTGGTAAATGGAGAACAACAGCGCCACGGCGGTCATCGTCTGCTCGCCGCCGGACAGCAGCGAGATGCTTTGCAGTTGTTTGCCCGGCGGTCGCGCCATGATTTCGATGCCGCTTTCCAGCACGTCGTTTTGATCCGATAAAATCAGGTCCGCCTTGCCGCCGCCGAAGACCTCGGTGAACATCGTGCGGAAATTTTCGCGGATCTTTTCAAACGTTTCGGTGAACATCTGCCGCGTTTGCACGTTGATGCGGTTGATGACTTCGAGCAGTTGCACCCGGGCCTGAACCAAATCGTCGTTCTGCTTCGTCAGAAATTGATAACGTTGCTCGGTTTCCTCGTATTCCTCGATGGCCACGAGATTCACCGGGCCGATTTCGTCGAGCCGCTGTTGCAGCGTTCCAATTTGTTGTGACACGGTGTTCCAGTCCGTGGCCGCGCCGCTCGCCGCCATTTCTTCCGGCGTCATCACATGCACCTTGGCCGGACCTTCGTCGGCGAATGTGATGGTGATGCACTCGCTGCGCACGTCGTCGAGGGCGATGTGATATTTCTGCTGGATCCGTTCGCGCAAGTTCTGGACGGACATGTTTTTCTGCGCCAGTTCAACGTCCAAAGCGCCGCGCTGCTCCTGCAACTGGGTCAACCGGCTGCGTTGGCCACGCAAATTTTCCTCGCGCGTGGTCACGTCGGCTTCCTGCGATTGTTTCCGCGCCAGCAATTCGGCGGTTTGCGTGTTCACCTGCTCGCGCTCGTGCTGCAAACGCCCGATTTGCGACCGTGAATCCTGGATTTCCGATTCCGCCTGCTCCTTGCGGCCGATAAACGATGAAACCTCGTTGCGCCGCTGTTCCACCGCCTGGGTCAGCTCGTGAATACGCTGTTCCAGCGATTGCTGCTGCTGGCGGAACGACGCCAAAAGCTGTTCCTCCGCCGCGAGCGCCACCTTGCTCTCGGTGAGCGCGGTATTGGCGGCGTCACGCTGCTGCCGCAGATTTTCCAGTTCGGCCGTGAGCGCGGCAACTTGTTGCTGTCCGGCGCATTCGCGGGTTTCCAGTTTGTTCAACTGCGCCGTCAGCGCATTGCGCTTTTGCGAACCTTCCAGCTCCTGCGCGGCGAGGCTTTGGATTTCAAAAACGACCGTCTCAATTTTCTGGTGCAGCAGCCGGTTGGAATTTTGCAATGCGTTGAACTCGCCTTCGCGCGTGGCGATGGCGACTTCCTGCTCGCGCAATTCCGTCTGCGCCTGTTGCAGGCTGGCCTGCAATTCCGTCTGCTCGCCCAGGAGGGCGCCGCGTTTGCGGCTCATTTCGGCAACCCGGAGCCGGACTTCCGTCAGTTCCCCGTGCAGTTCGGAGATCTGGTTTTTGCGTCCGAGAATTGAGGCCGGCGCCTTGGGATTGCCATTGCCGTTCAAGTAACCACCCGTGTAAATGCCGTGCCGGCTGAGCAGATCGCCGGTCAACGTGACGAAATCGCAGCCCGCGTGGCCATTTTGAATCTGGGCCGTGGCCGTGGCCAGGTCGGACGCGATGAACGTGCGGCCCAATAACGCCTTCAGGAGTTTTTCCACCGACGGCTCGCCCTGGACCACGGCCAGGGCATGAATGACCTGGCCATTTTGCAGGCCGTTTTGAATCACGTCGAGGCCGCTGCCCGGCGCCATTTCACCGTCAAAAGCCAATTGCTTGTCGTTGGTGTATTCAAGTGAAAGCGCCGCGACACTGGCGCGTCCGACCTTGTTGGCGCTGAGGTCGGCGAGAATCTGCTGCGCGGATTCCGGCTGCTCGGTCAAAACGAGTTGCAGATGGTGGCCGAGCGCGTTCTCGATGGCGACGACATACGAATCCGGCACGCGAATGCGGTCGGCGAGCGAGCCGATGACCTTGCGCGACTGGCGCAAGGCGGCCTGGGTGCCCACGCTGAAACCTTCGTGCGAACCTTCGAGCTGTTCGAGCACGTTCAGGCGTGAACGTTTCTCGGCCTGCGCCTGCAAAAACTGGTCCTGCTCGGCGGACGACCCCTGCAACTCCACCTGGAGTTCGCGCAACCGGTTTTGCCGCTGCTCGACCGAACCGCGTTTGGTCTGCGCGTTCAGTTTCTCAACCTCGACGCTCGCGGTGAATTCCTGCAGGCGCGCTTCGAGCCGGGTGCGTTCCTCTTCGAGCTGCACTTTTTCGGCGGAAAGTTTTTCGAGCCGGATGCTGTTGCCCTGCTTTTGCAGATCGAGCGCGGTGATTTCGTTGCGGATCCGCGTCAAATCCTGCGCTGCGGCGAACGCCCCGGCCTGCGCCTGGCGCAACGCTTCCTGCCGCTGGCGCAGGTCTTCCTCAACCGTGTTCAACACCCGCTGTTTCTGCTCCAGCGTCAGGCGATGTTGCAGAAGCGCGTTTTCCGAAGCGGTCAACCGCTCCGTCACCGCCTTCAATTCGGCGGACGCGGCATGGCAGCGTTCCTCGGCCTGGGTGATTTCCGTGAGCGCCCGCGTGTTTTGCGACGCGAACTCGCGCAAACGTTCCTCGTTGAATTGAATCCGGCTTTCGTGCCGGTCCGCTTCGCCCTTTAATTCCAGACCGCGCTGCTGTTTTTCGGCCACTTCGTGTTCCAGTTCCGAAAGCCGTTCGCGGAGCTGCTTGATTTCGTCTTCGCAACGCAAAACGTCGGCGGAACCGGTTTCAATCTCGCCGCGCAGTTTTTCGGCGACGGTTTGCTTTTCGGCGATTTCGGCCTGTAGCACGTCGAATTGATGGCGCGCGAGTTGCGTGTCAAGGTGCTGGAGTTCCTGGGAAATTTGTTTGTAGCGGCGCGCTTTGCCGGCCTGACGCTGGAGCGACCCGATCTGCCGCTTCACTTCGCGGATGAGATCGGCGATGCGCAAAAGGTTTTGGTCGGTGTATTCCAGTTTGCGGAGCGATTCCTTTTTCTGGCTCTTGTATTTCGTGATACCGGCGGCTTCCTCGAAAATGAGGCGGCGGTCTTCGGGTTTGCTCGAAAGAATCTGCGTGATGTGGCCCTGCGCCAGAATGCTGTAACTGGTGCGGCCCACGCCCGTGCCCATGAATAGTTGCTGGATGTCCTTGAGCCGGCAGGAGGTGCGATTGATGAAATATTCGCTGTTGCCGTCGCGGAAAATCCGGCGGGTGATGGTGACCTCGTTGTAAGCCACCTCGACACCCGCTGCGCTCAGGTGGTCCTCGTCCATGTCGCCCAGCGTGAGCGACACCTCGGCCATGCCCATCGGTTTGCGTCCGTCGGTGCCCGTGAAAATCACATCGGCCATTTCGCCACCGCGCAAAGCCTTGGCCGATTGTTCGCCGAGCACCCAGCGGATGGCATCGGAGACATTGGATTTGCCGCAGCCGTTGGGGCCGACGATGGCAGTCACACCGGGCTGAAAGTTCAGCGAAGTTTTGTCCGAAAAGGACTTAAACCCCAAAAGCGTTAAATTCTTGAGATACATGACTTTTGTTCAGCCAATCACAATTACCGGTTTCAAGTAAAGTAAAAACCACAATATAAGGGACACAATTCCACTTGTGGCACAACTAATTGGTGAGGAACCAGGATTTGCTTTGTGCCACTTAACTGCTACTTCAAATTTTCCATCAAACTACTGTGCTCTTATACGACTGGAAGGTGATTTCGTCAACTGATTTTCTGCATTGAAAAATAAGTTGACAGAATTTTACCATTGAATCAGCTTATCCGCATCCGTTGATGCAACGGACTCATGAAGAGTGGCTGAGGGACTGGCCCGATGACGCCACGGCAACCGGTTGAAATTCAATTTCTATGCAGGTGCCAATTCCAGCCCCGACAGGTGTCGGGGGAAAATGAGAAGAGCGCACAAGCTTTGCCAGCCCCTTCTCTCCATGAGTCGGGGCTTTTTGTTTGCCTCAAACGTGCTTCCGGCATCTTGCCGGAAGAACAAAATAATATAATCGCCGGTATATCGGCGACACGTTGAGATTAGAACTGCCAGCAAGATGCTGGCAGCACGTTAATTTTATGAAAGAACACGATGGTTATATGAAGGCGCTCAAGTGCCGCGAGTGCGGGCGGGAATATCCGCTCACCGCCACACACGTCTGCGAGTTCGACTTCGGCCCGCTCGAAGTGGTTTATGACTACGACCGCATCAAAAAGTCACTGACCAGGGCGGCCATTCAATCGCGTCCTCACTCCATGTGGCGTTACCGCGAGTTGCTGCCCGTGGCGAATGATCCGACGGTCGGCCTGCAGGTCGGTTTCACGCCGCTCGTGAAAGCGGACCGGCTCGCCAAAAAACTTGGCATCCGCGAATTGTGGATCAAGAACGACACGGTCAACTATCCCACCCTGTCGTTCAAGGACCGCGTTGTGAGCGTGGCGTTGAGCCGGGCGCGGGAACTGGGTTTCGACACCGTCGCCTGCGCCTCGACCGGCAACCTGGCCAACTCCGTTGCCGCCAACGCCGCATCCGCCGGATTGAAATCCTACGTTTTCATCCCGTCGGATTTGGAGCAGGGCAAGATCATCAACTCGCTCGTCTATGGCGCGCACGTCATCGGCATCAAAGGACATTACGACGAGGTGAACCGCCTTTGCGCCGAGATCGCCGGCAAATTCAACTGGGCGTTCGTGAACGTGAACATGCGGCCATATTACGCCGAAGGTTCCAAGAGCATGGCGTATGAAATTGTCGAGCAACTCGGCTGGCGATTGCCGCAGCACACCGTTGTGCCGATGGCGTCCGGCTCGTTGCTGACGAAAATCCAAAAGGGCTACCAGGAATTTGTGAAGCTTGGCCTCGTGTCAGAAAGCGAGACGGCCATCCACGGCGCGCAAGCGACTGGTTGTTCGCCGATTTCCACCGCGCAAAAGGCGGGCCTGGATTTCTTCAGGCCGGTCAAGCCGGACACGATTGCCAAATCGCTGGCCATCGGCACACCCGCCGACGGGTTTTACGCGCTCAAAGTGATGCGCGAAACCAACGCCGCAGCCGACGACGTGACGGACGATGAAATCCGCGACGCCATCAAGCTGCTGGCGGAGACGGAAGGCATTTTTGCCGAGACCGCTGGTGGCGTGACCGTGGGCGTGGCCAGGAAACTGATTGATTCAGGCAAAATTCCGCGTGATGATTCGGCGGTGCTTTGTGTGACGGGCAACGGATTGAAGACGCTCGACGCCGTGGCCGGCCACGTCGGCAAGCCCCGTGAAATCAAGCCGAGTTTGCGCGAGTTTGAAGCGCTGATCGCGAATGAAGAGAAAGTGAATGCGTAAATTAATTTGTGCGGAAGTCCATTTACATATTTTTGTTGGCAATGTTGTTTTGCGTTTCATCTTGGGCACAAAACAACATTGTCCGTGAGGCCTCTCCGAAACTGCAAAAGTTCCTATCAGATAATCCTGTAGCTGCAAAAGTTTTTAAAAATGCAATTTCGAATGCGTTTTCCAATAGAACAGTTCGGCTGTTCTATTTCTATTCCGATGATGATTCTGAAGCACCGGCCTTTCATTTCTATCCGAATACGGCTGGCTCTCCGGACGTAATGCTTTGTATCTGTGAAAACCAACCACCGTTGGACGAATTTATTACGACTCTTTTTGAGACACTGAATTCAAGAAATGAAAACGCGTTTGAAAATTTATTTCAAGATGCATATTTAGGAACCAAATCGAGAGAGCAGTTTGCAACAGAAATTTCGCGCTTTGAATTTGAGGCTACAAAAGATACCCGTTCAATTCTCTTAACGCTGAAATTTAGGAAAAAAGAAATAAACGAATCATATTATTATCGCAAATTTATCGAATGTCCCACCAACTTTGACGGCTTTCTATCCTATTCAAGAAGAGTTTCACCACATAGAGATGCCATCACGGAGTACGAATTAAAATATGATTCATTGCGAAAAATGTATCACGAAACAAATTCAGTTTCAAATTCGCCTACAAAAAATTAGAATTTAATTTATGCCCAAAAAAGTCCGAATCCCAACGCCGCTCCGCAAGTTGACCAACAACGAGGAGCTGGTCGAAATCAACGCCGCCACCATCGGCGAGGCGATCGTCGAATTGCAGACGCGCTACCCCGGCATCCAGGAACGGCTCGTGGATGAAAAAGGCGAGGTGCGCCGTTTCGTGAACGTCTATGTGAACGAGGAAGACATCCGCTTCCTGAAAAACCGGGAAACGCCGTTGAAAGACGGCGATGAAATCAGCATCATCCCGGCGATTGCCGGCGGCTAGACACAATTCAAATATAATAGAGCGCGGCGTTCACGCCGCTTCCACTTTCAAAATGCCAAAGACTTTTTATGCCATCAGTGTGGCGACGTTGAAGCGGGCTGAAGCCCGCGCCCCGCTGTTTGATGTTTTGTAGCTAATTTTAAATCGTAAATCGTAAATCCAAAATCGTAAATTTCACCGCCATGGCTAAAATCTACAAAAAAACTCTGCCAGCGACAAAATCCACAACCCCAACCCAGCGAAGATTGTGGCTGATGTTTCCGCCCAAGCTCATCAAGAAGCCGCTCATTTGGGAGGTCGGCCACAAGTTCAAAGTCGTCACCAATATCCGTCAGGCCAGCGTCACAGACGAGATTGGCATCGTGTGTCTGGAATTGGACGGCAAGCGCAAAGACGTAAAGGCCGCCATTCAATGGCTGGAGAAACTGGGTGTCAGCGTCGAGCCGGTGGAAATCAGCGTGATTGAGAGCTGAAAATATCCCCTGGAAAACAGAACCTTCCCGCCAGAAAAACCCAAAAGCGCCAGAGGGCTGGCGCACTCCAAAACGTGACGCACACCCGAAAGTCGTTGAAATATCCGAATGGTCTTGGACTGCGGCGGCCCTCCGCCGCTTTTCAATGGAAGCGCAAATCAGCGAACTTTCCAGTGGCGATTCACCGGCCCTCCCCTTCAGTTTCCGGATTTACCTCCGCCGCTGGCGTTTGACCTTGAGTTGGGCCGCGGCTTGCACAAGCGCGGCATGAACGTGCGCGGCTTCTTCGTCGGTGATTTTTTCGGCCAGGCGCGCTTCAGCCCGCTGGCGGGCTTCCTCGGCCCTGGCTTCGTCAATGTTTTCGGCGCGAATCGCCATGTCGGTAAGAATCGCCACGCGATCGCCGGTCACCTGCACGAAGCCGTCGCCAACAGCGAGGAAGACCGTGTCCGGCCCCTTCTGTGCGACGATTTCGCCCGCGCACAGTTGCGTCATCAGCGGCACGTGCTGCGGCAGGATGCCCATCTCGCCTTCGACGCCGGTCAGCGTGACCATGTCAACGTCGTCGGAGTAAATTTTTGCCTCCGGCGTGACAATTTCCAGTTTGAGCGTATTGGCCATTTTCAGCGCATTAAATCGTTAAATCGTTGAATCGCGAATCATGCCTTGTCTTTAATTTCTTCGATGCCGCCCTTCATGTAAAAATTTTGTTCCGCCACGTCATCGTGTTTGCCGTCCAGAATTTCCTTGAACCCGCGCACGGTCTCGGCCACCGGCACCTGCCGGCCCGGTCGGCCGGTGAACACTTCCGCCACCGAGAACGGCTGGCTGAGGAAACGCTGGATTTTTCGCGCGCGATAGACGGTGAGCTTGTCGTCGGGCGAAAGCTCGTCCATGCCGAGAATCGCGATGATGTCCTGCAAATCCTTGTAGCGCTGCAAAACCTTCTGCACGCCGCGGGCGACCTCGTAGTGTTCCTGCCCCACAATTTCCGGCGTCAGCGCCCGGCTCGTTGAGGCCAGCGGATCCACGGCGGGATAAATGCCGAGTTCGGCAATCGCACGCTCCAAGACAATCGTCGCGTCGAGGTGCGCAAACGTCGTCGCCGGCGCGGGGTCGGTCAGGTCGTCGGCGGGCACATAGACGGCTTGGAACGAAGTGATGGAGCCTTTCTTCGTCGAGGTGATGCGTTCCTGCAAATCGCCCATTTCGGCGGCAAGCGTCGGCTGATAACCGACGGCACTGGGGGTACGGCCCAGGAGCGCGGAAACCTCAGAACCGGCCTGCGAAAACCGGAAAATGTTGTCAATGAACAACAGCACGTCCTGGTTTTTTTCGTCGCGAAAATATTCCGTGACGGCGAGCGCGGACAGCGCGACCCGCAAACGCGCGCCGGGCGGCTCGTTCATCTGGCCATAGACCAGCGCGATTTTGGATTTGCCGAGGTCTTTCTGGTTGATGACGCCGGCTTCGGACATTTCCGTGTAAAGATCGTTGCCTTCGCGCGAGCGTTCGCCCACGCCCGCGAACACGGACACGCCGCCGTGCAGCTTGGCGATGTTGTTGATCAATTCCATGATGACGACGGTTTTGCCGACGCCCGCGCCGCCAAAGGCGCCGACCTTGCCGCCTTTCAAGAACGGGCAGAAGAGATCAATGACCTTGATGCCGGTGACGAGCACCTGCGGCGAAGTGGACTGATCCACCAGCGCCGGCGCGGGGCGGTGGATCGGGTAAAACTTGTCGGCATTGACCGGCCCGCGCTCGTCCACCAGTTCGCCGACGACGTTGAACACGCGGCCCAGCACACAGTCGCCGACCGGCATGGAAATGGGGCCGCCGGTGTCCGTGACTTCGTAACCGCGCTTCATGCCCTCGGTCGAGCCCATGCAAACACAGCGCACCCAATTGTCGCCGAGGTGCTGTTCGACTTCGAGTATCCGTTTCGCGCGGCTCTGGCCGGGCACGTCAAATTCGACGGCCACCGCGTTGTAAATGGCGGGGAGCGGGTCGGGAAATTCCACATCCACGACCGGTCCGATGACTTGAACGATTTTGCCTTTGTTCATGCGATTGGTTGATTAGCCCACCGCCATTTGCGCGGTGGCGATTTCCAACAATTCCTTCGTGATGTTCGACTGGCGCAGCTTGTTGTATTGCAGCGTCAGGTCCTTGATAAGCTGCTGCGCATTGTCGGTGGCGTTCTTCATTGCCACCATGCGCGCGCTGTGCTCGCTGGCCTTGGCTTCCAGCAAAATCTGGTAAATCTTGAAATTCAAACTGTGCGGCAGCAATTCGCCCAGCACCGTCTCCTCGTCCGGCTCAAACAAATACGGAACGTCACCGCCCGCCGGCAATTCCCCCGCTTCCGCGTGGCCGTGAATTCCGGCGGTGACCGCCTGGATTTTTCCCACCGGCAAAAACGGGACGATTTCCGGTCGCTGGACCAGGGTCGAAATGTAGTTGGTGTACAAAACGTCCACCGCGTCCGCTTCGTGCTTGATAAACAAGTCCTGCGCGAATTTGGAAATCGCCCGCGCCTCGCCAAACTGCGGCGTGTCCTTGTAAGTGAACTCCGCCGCCAGCGGCCGTTTCGTGCGCGCGATGAATTGCGACGCCTTGCGTCCCGCCGTGACGTAAAGGGTCGTGTCCTGGTCGAATTTCACCGCTTCGCGAAATAAATTGCTGTTAAGCGCGCCGCACAAACCGCGATCCGTGCTCACCAGGATGATCGCCCGCTTTCGAACTTCACGGGTTTCCATGAGCGGATGCCTGAAATCCATCGTGCGCGCCGCTGCTTCCGCCAGCACATCATTCATCAACGCCGCATAAGGCCGCCCGGCCAGCGCCGCCTGCTGGGCCTTGCGCATTTTGGACGCCGCCACCATCTGCATCGCCTTGGTGATTTGGGCGGTGTTCTTGACCGACTTGATGCGCCGGCGTATGTCGCGGGTGGTGGCCATGACAATTACATTCGCTGACGGGTTTTGATCCGGTAAGGCGGCGCGGTTTCACGCACGTGAAAACCAATTTCCCGGCGCTTCTCCGGCAACGGCGGTTCAACCAACTGCCGGATTGCCTCGAACAAATCCTGAATCGCCGCGTCATGTCCGCCGATGCGCTGTTCCAAATCGGCCAGTTTTCCGGGGGCGCATCTTGACACTGCCCCGGTCTCCCTCTCCCCGCCCGAGCGGGGAGAGGGTCGGGGTGAGGGGATTTGAGCCGTAAAACCTTGTGCCTCCTCACCCCGGCCCTCTCCTCCCTTGGGGGAGGCGAGGGAGAAAACGGGGGCAGTGCGCGGATGCGCCAGTTTGCCGGCCAGCTCCTTGTGGGCGGCCATTTGTTCGCGCATGAGAATGAATGCGCGAACCACCCGGACACTGGCTTCAACGGCAACCGGGCTGTTCAGAACGCTGGCCAGCATCAGCGCGCCGTGTTCGGTGAAAACCCGGGGCAGTTTACGCCGGCCACCATGCAAACTTGATATCGCAAATTGCGATATCAAGTTCGCAAACTCTTGAAGTGTAAGCTGAAACGCGAAATCCTTTGGAAATCTTTCAAGGTTTCTCTGAACCTGCTGATTCAATCGCTTCAATTCCACACCGTAAATTCGGGCCAAATTGAAATCCAGCATCACGCGCTGACCACGAACAGTCAAAATCAATGACTCAATCTGGTCAACTTTTTCAATTTGAACAATCTTCATAACTATTTGATATTTAATATATTACAATCTTGAAGTCACAATTTGCAACTTCAAGATTATTTATCTATAAATACTTATCTATAAGTCTGTTTGAATTCCGTCACCGCCGCTTTCAAATCGTTGACCGTGGCGTCCTTCAATTCTTTTTCCTTCGCGATGCGCGTCATCAATTCCGTCTTCCGCGTCGTCATGAAATCCGTGAGTTTGCGCTGGAAGTCCTTGATTTTGGCCACCGGCACGTCGTCCACAAATCCATTTTGCCCCGCCCACAAAACGACAACCTGCACTTCGACCGGCAGGGGATTGTATTGAATCTGGTTGAACAACTCGACAATGCGTTTGCCGCGCTCCAGTTGCGCCTGCGTCTTCGCGTCGAGGTCGGAACCAAATTGGGCAAACGCCGCCAACTCGCGGAACTGGGCCAGGTCGCCCTTGATGCGACCGGCGACCTGTTTCATCGCCTTGACTTGCGCCGCCGAACCGACGCGCGACACGGACAAGCCGACCGAAATCGCCGGACGGATGCCCTGATAAAACAAATCCGTCTCCAGATAAATCTGTCCGTCGGTGATGGAAATCACGTTCGTGGGAATGTAAGCCGAAACGTCTCCCGCCTGGGTTTCGATGATGGGCAGCGCCGTGAGCGAGCCATTGCCGTATTTTTCGGCTACGCGCGCGCTGCGTTCCAGCAGGCGGCTGTGCAGATAAAACACATCCCCCGGATACGCCTCGCGGCCCGACGGACGCTTGAGCACGAGTGAAACCTGGCGATACGCCACCGCGTGCTTGGACAAATCGTCGTAAATAATCAGCGCATCCATGCCGTTGTCCATGAACCATTCGCCCATCGCCGCGCCCGCGAACGGCGCGAGATACTGGTTCGTCGCCGAATCCGATGCGGCGGCCACGACGACAATCGTATAAGGCATGGCGCCGGCTTCTTCCAAAACGCCGATGACACGCGCAACGTTCGACTGCTTCTGGCCAATGGCAACGTAAATGCAATACAGCGGACGATAATTTGTGTCTCCGGCCTGCTGCGCGGCCAGATTGAGCCGCGCGTTGTTGATGATGGTGTCAATGCCGATGGTCGTCTTGCCCGTCGAACGGTCGCCGATGATCAATTCACGCTGGCCGCGGCCAATCGGAATCATCGCGTCAATCGCCATGATGCCCGTCTGCACCGGCTGGCTGACGGATTTGCGCTTGATGATGCCCGGCGCGATTTTTTCGACCGGATACATAGTGTCGCTCTTGATCGGACCTTTGCCGTCAAGCGGCTGGCCAAGGGTATTGACGACGCGGCCAAGCAAGCCTTTGCCGACCGGCACCTGCAGCAGCTTGCCGGTCGTGCGGACTTCGTAACCTTCCTTGATCCCCGTGTAATCGCCGAGAATGATCGCGCCGACCTCGGTCTCTTCGAGGTTCAACGCCAGACCGGTGATGCCGTTGCCGAAGTCGAGCATCTCGTTGAGCATCGCGTCGGTCAGGCCCTCAATCTTGGCCACGCCGTCGCCGATTTCGCGGACAACGCCGACGTTTTGTTTGGCCGTCGCGGCCTTGGCGCCCGCGATCTGGGCTTCAATTTCTTGCAGTAGATTGCTCATAAATTTCAGGAAATGACGAATGACTAAATCATAATGACCAAAGAATGACGAAGCACAAATGACCAATGCGCCTCAAAGGGAGATTTGTTTCGGAATTGAGTCATTTGGGATTCTTTAGTCATTCGGTTTTAGGAATTAGTCATTTGGTTTTGTTTGGTGTTCCTTGCGCTCTTCGCATCAATCAAAAACCTGCCGCCAGACGTTCCAATTTTGCCCGCACACTGCCGTCATAAACGTCGCTGCCGACCTTGACGCGCAGGCCGCCGATCAACGCCGGATTCTGGTCGAATGTCAGGCTCACACTGTCGCCGTAAATTTTTTTGATCCGGTTGGCCACGTCCATTTGCAAATCAGCGGGCAGGGACGTCACGCTTTCGACGCGCGCGGTGCGGCGTTCCAAATCCAGTTTCACCAGCCGGAGCAGGCGCGACAAAATTTCGATGTAACGGCGCGGCTTTTGCGCGAGCACGAGCGTGACCGCCTGCCGGACGCGGTTCTCGTCCAGCAAACCGTTGACCTGGCAACTGCGGAACAGTTGCCGCGCGTCGCTTTGTGCCCGTTTGGATATTTTCATTCCTGATTTCTGGCAGGGCGGTGTGTCCCCACCCCGCCGCGGCGCGCTGCGGAGAGCGCGCCCTACCTTTTATGATGCCGTCAATTGTTTCTCCGTTTCCTCGGCGAGCCGCCGCTGATCGTCCGGCGTCAGAATTTTGCCGGTGACCGTCGCGGTCGTTTGCACGACCAGCCGGCCCACTTCACGTTTCAACCCGGCGAGCATCTGCTCATGCTCCAGCGTGGCGGCTTCGCGCGCCCGGACCATGATTTGTTCCGCAGCCGCGATGGCTTTTTGCGTTTCCTGCTCGCGCACGCGCGCGGCGGCGATTCGCGCTTCCTCGATCAACTGATTGGCCAGGTCATTGGTCTGGTCGAGGATTTTCCGGCGGGCAGCTTCGGTCCTGGCCAGCTCAGCCTTGATTCTTTCCGCGTTGGCCAGGCCTTCTGCAATCCGCTGACGGCGCTCTTCGAGAACGGTCAGGATTGGTTTGTAGGCAAATTTGTACAGCAGCGCAGCGACGATCAGAAAGCTGATGCACTGGGCGATGAAATGCGGCGCGTCCAACCCAAATTTCTCCGCTGTATCACGGGCGGTCTGGGCCAGGTCGCTGCCGATGCTTCCCAACAAAATAAACTGGTTCATAAATCCGGTCGGTTAATGCGCGGCGCGGAGCCGGTCCGGCTCCGCGCCGTTTCCTTAGTGAACAAGGAAGATCGCGTAGAACACTATGGCTTCGGACAGAGCCATGCCGAGCACGGCCAGCACAATGACCTTGCCGAAAGCGCCGGGATTGCGTCCCACCGCCTCGGAAGCCTTCATGCCAACCAGTCCCACGCCGATGGCCGAACCGAGGCCGGCCAGACCGACGTGAATGCTGCCGCTCATCTCTGCCAACATTGGCGTTAACATATTTTTTCCTTTCGTTGCTCAACGGCTCCCGCGATTGAACACGGTCAAGCCGCTGAAATTTTCAATGGTTTAATGGTGCCCCTCGCCGGCTTCCTCCTCATGCGTGCAAATCAACGCCGTGAACACGGAAGTCAGGAGCATGAATACCACCGCCTGAATAAAGCCCACCAGCAGTTCCATGAAATAAAACGGCACGGGCAGCAATGCGCCAAAGACGACCCTTGCCCAGGCGGGATGCTGAACCATGTTCGACATGGCTTCCAGCAGGTTCTCGCCTGCAAACATGTTGCCGTAAAGACGGAAGCTTAACGAAACCGGCCGGAAGGCAATCGAGAGCATCTCCAGAAAACCGACGGCGAAGAACACCACGATCATCAAATACTTGATGACGCCGGTGCTGTCACCTTTGGGGCCAAAAATGTGCAGGAAGGTGCCCTTGACGCCACTGAATTGGAGCGCCCAAACCGTCCAGCAAGCGAAGAAAATCATGGCCATTGCGAACGTCATGTTAAGGTCGGCATTGCCGGCCCGCAGCAGCGGTCGCGTCACTTCAAAACCGTGTTCGCCTTGATGTCCCCAGCCAATCGTGCCGGCACCGGGAATCAGCCCGAACCAGTTCGTCGCCAGGATGAAAATGAAAATCGTCGCGAAGAACCAGAACGTCTTCTTCACCAGTCCCCGTCCGATGATGCTTTCGAGAAAACCGTAAAGTCCCTCCACCAGCCATTCCCAGAAATTCTGCGCACCCGACGGCACTTCCTGAACTTTCCGGGTGGCGAACCGGGCAAACAAAATCACGCCCACCGCCACAATCCACGTCACCAGCATGGAATTGGTGACAAAACCGCCTTGGTGCCCGAGGGACTGGGCGCTCTGAGGAAGGCCCTGTTCCGCGGAAGCGGCTGGCGACGCGCTGGATGCCGCCAAAGCGGCGGGATTGGTTGCAGCAGGAGCGGCTTCGCCCGTTGCCGCATTCAGCGCGGCGAGCGGGGCGCAGATAAAAAAGGCGCACGTGATTATCAGTTTGAGTGGTTGCATCTTACCTCAGCAAATCCATCCGCCGAACTCGACCCCTTTGTTCTCCCGCAGTTCCGGTCGGAAGCTTAAAGACACTGCCGAAACGTGGGAAAATCACAAGCATTTTTTGGGGAATTCCCACACGAATTTTGCCCGGCAAATCCCGGGGCGCGAATTTTCAAGGGGACGGCGAGCGATTTTCCATTTCAGGAAAAGCCCGTCAGGGCTGACATCTTTGTAGTTTGGTGATTCAAAAATGAATCAAGCTCCGTAGGAGCGACATGGTGGCCGTCCGCAAGGACTATGCCGCCCTGACGGGGCTTGAATTTTGTTTGGGTTGTGGTTCTACAAGGATGCCGCGCCGACGGCATTCAGAAAGTCTCAATGGGGTGTTCCATGCTTGTGAACTGGCCTATCGTGCAAAACTCCTTCCGGCAATTCCTCTGTAGCAGCGGGGCGGCGAGTGCGCGACATACTTTCAAGCATTATGGGCCGCTGTTGCGACAAAGGTTTTTCTGCCGGAGCGGTTTTAGGCGTCATGGCCAGCCACGGCTCGACATTGATCCCAAGTTCGCACAAAGGTTCTTTGAAATGACGCACGACCGCCGCAACAACCATCGGTGGAACTTTCCCGCTGCCAGTTTCAAGGCGCGAAAGATAAAACTGCGAAATGCCGAGTTGATTCACCAACTCTTGCTGCGTCATTTCCTCATCTTCACGCAATTTCCGAACCGCCGCGCCGATCAACACGACGTCACCAATAGCGTCGTAAGCCTTGCGATACGTAGGCTTTTGCGAGAGCCGCTGGTGCAATTCGGAAAGATTCATATCAGTTCCCGTTGCCCGCTAAAATACATCTCCTTGCGCCGCTTTGCGAGTTCGATTTCTTGGAGCGGGGTTTTGTCCGTTTGTTTGGCAAATCCATTGGTCAGAATGAGCCTTTTCCCATCGTAAAATCCCAAAAACCGGAAGCTCTGCTGGTGGGTAATTGCCCTGATTTCCCAAATATCATCCCGGCCAGCCAACTTTTTTAGAAAAATTGTGGGCGGATTCTGCAATTGTTCCACCATTTCAAACACCTTTACAATGCGCGCTCGCACGGATTGCACGCGAATGGTTTCAATGAATTCGAAAACAGGATATTTGCCTGCTTCGGTCTTATACATTTGTATTTCCCGAAATTTAGTCATCGAAAATTCGTTTTCATCTGGGGATTACGCCTGCTTCCGCGCAATCTGCTCGTCCAATATCATTTTCTTAGTTGTTTGACGCATTTCCCAAATGCATCAACTGCGGCACTAAGATTTTCTAGAAGCCCACTTCTCAAAATCTCCATCCCATTTTCTAGTCGAGCACTTCCGCGTGGTGCCACAATTTCTTGTTTCCAAGCTGGGGGCACTCCGTAAAAACGCTCACCCTGAACTGTTGTTTCTGCCAGATGCCCGGCGACAATCCGAATCGTATCGTCGGTGAGTGCCTCAACTTGGACGAAACTCTGCAAAAAGCACTTCCACGCCTCTCCAATTTCAACTCTGACTCCCTTTGCCTCTCTTGATACCAACCCCACCCCACCATACGTTTCTATGAACCGATGATCTTCCAAGCTGGATGGGTATCGTGTAAGCTATTTGTTCTTTCGCAGCGGAGTCGGTCATTTTTTATTTTCCTCCGCGCGTATCGAGGTTGTCGCCGTAGCAAAGCGTGCCCATGTGGCGATTTTGCGCGGGAAACTTGGCGGCGTCAATTTCCGTCTATGCTGCGCTTCGACGCGACAGGCCGCGCTCCGAAGCCGCATCAAAATCGGCGCGATTAGCGTGTAGCCAGGGTCATTTCCACGGATTGAGGACTTTGCAGCCCATACGTTCGAAGGGCGCGGTGTCGCGCGTGACGATTCGATGGCCGCGTGAGCAAACGATGGCGGCAATAAGTGAATCGCGCAGGGGCAGCGGCCCGTTCGCGCGGGCGGTCAGTTCTCCCCAAATCGCCGCCGAGCGGGTGTCAAAGTTCAGCACACGATATTTCCGGGGCAGATCGGTGGCAAATCTCTTGATGCTGTTATAGTCTGGATGGTTCGGCGGCAGACAGTGAAAGCCATGCCACACTTCGGCCAGCGTAACCGTGGTGATGAAAAGATGGGCCGGGTCCTGGGCGTATAGCCAATCGAGCAATCCGGGATTGGGCCGGGGTTTTCTCGCCTCGCTGACCGCGTTCGTGTCGAGCACGAAGTTCACAGGCGGATAGATTTGACGAGGTCATCCGGCATCCGCGGCGGCTGCCAATCAGTCGTTCCGCGCACGGAGTCCTGCCACGCCTTGAGCTTTTGCATGGAACGGCGGACGGTGGTTTTGCGCCGCGATGTCCGGGATGGTGCTTTCAGAGAAATTCCATTCGACTGCCGCGCAGTCAGCCAGCCCAACAATTCCCTGGCCTCAGGCGCCGACAGTTTTTTGACTTTTCTGACAGCGAGTTCAACCGTGCTCATGCAGGATAAATTAACCAGAAAATCGGCTTTGAGCAAGCGGGTTTTGTGTTCGGTACTCCTCGCGGAGACCGCCAGCAGGCGAGACGTCCACCCTCATCGCATTTTGGCGCAACAAGCCGGCACAACCAGCCCGTGCAACCTTGTCCGTGTGTGTGTTCTTCGTTCACAGGAACAACCACGCAACCCCAAAATTGTCAAAACCGGCGCAGTGATTCCGGGGTTTCCCCCCGTTCGCGAAGCGCCCGCAGGCTTAGCGCATCGTGGCGCTTGGCCAGCCGTTTTCCTTTTTCGTCCAGCATCAGCGCGCAGTGATAAAACACCGGCGGGGTCAAACCCAGCGCCCGGTAAAGCAGAATCTGCCGCGCCGTGCTCAGCAGCAAATCCGCCCCGCGCACGACCTCGGTGATTTGCATTGCCGCATCGTCCACCACACAAGCCAGTTGATACGCCGGCACGTCGTCGTGCCGCCACACGACGAAATCGCCAAAATCCTTTCCGGCCACGAATTTTTGTTCACCATAATTTCCATCGGTGAAGGAAATGGTCTCGCCATCCGGAACGCGGAAACGCCAATTCGCAGGGCGTGACACGTGACAGGTGACAGGTGACACGATAGACGGACCGGACTTCATGTCACTTGCCTGCCGTGCCGAAGCTTCTGAGCGAAGGCTGGCCACTTGCCACTTGTCACCCTCGGGCCGGCAGGTGCCAGGGTAAATGGGTCCTTCATCATCGCCGGCATTGGGCGCGCTGGCGGCATCGCGGATGTCCTTGCGCGAGCAGGTGCAAGGATAAACGAAGCCGCGTTCACGGAGCTTTTCCAGCGCGGCAGCGTAGAATGGCCGCCGTTCACTTTGCGAATACGGTCCAAACGGGCCGCCGCAATCCGGCCCTTCCTGCCAATCAAAGCCGAACCAGCGCAGGTCTTCGATCATCTGTGGAACGAACTCCAGTTTGAAACGCGTGGAGTCAATGTCTTCGTTGCGCAAAATCAACGTGCCACCGTTCGCCCGCGCCCGTTCCTGCGCCACCCAAAACGTCCGCGCATGGCCGAGATGCAACAATCCCGTCGGCGACGGCGCAAGCCGGCCACGGTAGGCTGAGTCCACAGTCTTCTGTCCACAGTTCACAGTCGAAACGCCAGGAGCTTGGGTGTCCGAAGGTTTTTGACCGGGGACAGGAGACTGTGGACTGCGGACTGGCGTTTCGTTGTTCAAAATTTTTCGTTTGGATTCGCCGCCAGCCATTCGCCCAGACCGGGCAACGGAACGGACAATATCTTTTGGATTTTGGTGATGTTCAACGATGTGTCCAGCGCGCGCGGCGGGCCGGAAAAATTTTTCGCCGTGCCAGGTGTTATTTTGGTATTGAGTTGCGGCCAGCGCGCGGCCAGCAGTTGGCCGATTTGCCAGCGCGAAAGTTTCTCCGCGCCGGCGACGTGGAACAGCCCGGTGCGCTTTTGATTCACCAGTTCCCAAACCGCGCGCGACGTCTCGCCGGCGAAAATCGGGCAGCGAAATTCGTCCGTGAACAGATTTATCATCTGCCCCGCCTGCCATGCGAGCCGCAATTTCTCGTTGAAACCCCGATTGCCCGCGCGCGACGTGCCGCCATTGAGCGACGTGCGCACAACGGTGTGGAGCGGATTGCGCAAAATGATTTGCTCGGCGGCGGCTTTGGTCTCGCCATACAAATGAATTGGATTCACCGCGTCGGCTTCGGCGTAATTCCCTTTGCGCCCGTCGAAAACCAAATCCGAGGAAAAGAAAACGAACGGAATGTCCGCCGCGAGTCCGGCCAAAAGCGCGGTCACGTCCACATTCACGCGCCGCGCCAAATCGGGATTCGCCTGCGCTTCGGCCAGGGTGCTGACGGCGGCGCAATGAATGATGAGTTGTGGCTGGTCATCGCAGAACGCGCGGCGGACGGCGTCGAAATCGGTAAGATCAAGACAACGAACATTCCCCGAAGAAATTGGGGACGCCGACACGGCGTCCCTCCCAGCGTGAGGGAGAGACGGCATGTTGCCGTCCCTGATTATGCCAATGACGCGCCAGTGTGGGGCAAATCGCGGTGCAGTCTGGACAAGATAATTTCCAATCAGCCCGTTGGCGCCGGTGATCCAAGCAAGAGGTTTTGAAGCCGCGTCAGTCAATCAAACGTTTGGTAAGCCCGCCGTAAGCATCAATCCGCCGGTCACGCAGGAACGGCCAGTGCGTGCGCGTGGTGTCCACGGCGGCAAGGTCAACCGGCACAATCAAAACTTCCTCTTTGGCCGCGCCGGCTTTGGCGAGGATTTCACCGGAGGTCCCGGCCACAAAACTTTGGCCCCAGAATTCAATGCCTTTGCCCGCGAGTTTTTCATGCCCAATGCGATTGGCCACGGCCACGTAGCAGCCGTTGGCGATGGCGTGGCTGCGCTGGATGGTTTCCCACGAGTTATGCTGGCGTTCGCCGTATTTCTTTTTTTCGCCCGGAAGCCAGCCGATGGCGGTCGGATAAAACAGGATTTGCGCGCCTTGCAAGGCGGTGAGCCGCGCGGCTTCCGGATACCATTGGTCCCAGCAAATCAGCACGCCGATTTTGCCGTATTTGGTTTGCCACGAACGGAAACCGAGGTCGCCGGGCGTGAAATAAAATTTCTCGTAGTAAAGCGGGTCGTCCGGAATGTGCATCTTCCGATAGCGGCCCAGCAGCGAACCGTCGGCGTCAATGATCGCGGCCGTATTGTGATAAACGCCGGCGGCGCGCTTCTCAAAGAGCGATGCGATGACGACGGCCTTGTGTTTTTTGGCGAGCTGGCAAAAGGCGTCGGTGGTGGGGCCGGGAACCGGTTCGGCCAGTTTGAAATTTTGGTGGTCTTCGCTCTGGCAAAAATACTGTGAGCGGAATAATTCCTGAGTGCAGATGATTTGCGCGCCGCGTTGGGCCGCACAGCCGGCGAGCGCCAGCGTCTTTTTCAAATTCGCGTCCGGGTCGGCGGAGCACGTGGTTTGAATCAGCCCAAGTTTGACGGTTTGGGCGGAAGCGCGTTTCATTTTTTGGCGCGTTCGTTGAGCCGGGCAGTTTCTTCGAGAATGATGGTTTTAACGTGCGTGTCCTCGGCCATGTGGGGAGCGGTCTGGCCGAACAGTTCGCGGATGAATTTGCCGAGCG
>Ga0208821_1000557_pt1 | contig 28019 bp, 27 predicted proteins | sample June2015DPH_20_5_FD_184720 | JGI IMG/M metagenome (GOLD analysis project Ga0208821, IMG submission 184720) | Peatland microbial communities from SPRUCE experiment site at the Marcell Experimental Forest, Minnesota, USA - June2015DPH_20_40... | ecosystem: Environmental > Terrestrial > Soil >... | reverse complement strand
CGGCGGCGCCAGCAAAAACGCCGGCCTGCAAACCAGGCCGGCGTTTTTGGCGAGGGATGAATCGGGTTTTAGATTTCGGTTAGGGTAATTGAGCCGGAAGGGCAGACCTCGACGCAGCTCTCGCAGCCCAGGCATTCCTCTTCATTGACCGGGACTGCCTTGCCTTCCTGCATCTCGAAGACGCCCACCGGACAAACATTGACACACTCTTCGTCCCCGGTACACTTTTCGTGATCGACTTCCACCTGCCAGGCCATTAAACTTACCTCCCTTTAGAATTCTTTCCGGATATCAAACGTCGATCCGAAAGGCGACGTTTTTGGTAAGGTGCCCAACACCTCACTTGCGAAATTATGCGATTCCTCAGCCAACGCGCTTACTTAAGTATATTATTTCTTAAATACGGTAATGTTTCTTGTCGGCCCCCCCTCACCCCAGCTCTCTCCCCCTGCCGGGGGGAGAGAGAGTATTACAGGGGTTCGTTCTTTATCCCCTCTCCCCCAATGGGGGACGACACCGGGTGAGGGGGAATTAATCACTTGCTCCCTGCCGTTAATAAATACGTTATCGGATTTATGAAATCAGGTACTAAGTAAGCCCCTCCCGGCCTACGCCCGCACCTCCTCTTTGATGGAGACCGCCACCTTGTAGAGGATGGTGAGAATTAAGAAGCCCAGGGCCCAGATCCCCAGGGCGATGAGGGCCTCGGGCACGGTGGGCCAGTATTCGGTGATCTTCTCCAGGGGATTGGGGACGAAGCCGCCGGTCATCAACCCCAGTCCTTTGTCGATCCAGGTGGTGATGATCACCATGCCGCACAGGACCGCCAGGGTGGTTTCATCCTGGCGAAATTTCGGATTGACCAGGAGCAGGCCGGCGATCGTCATGCCGATGATGGAGAACCACATGAAGGGCACCAGCCGGCCGAAACCGTCCAGCCCCCAAAACAGGTACTTGAAGTGCATTAGGTGGTCCGGGATCTGGCTGTAAAACACCGTGAAGATTTCGCAGAAAAAGAAGAAGACGTTGATCAAGGTGGCGTAGGTGACTATTTTCGCCAGGCTTTGGATCTGGTCCCGCCCCGGGTCAAACCTGGTGTATTTCCGCACCAGCAGGCATAAAAGCACCAGCAGGGACGGGCCTGCGGCAAAGGCCGAAGACAGGAAGCGGGGGGCCATGATGGCGGTGAGCCAGTAGCCCCGCCCGGGCAGGCCGGCATAAAGAAAGGCGGTTACCGTGTGGATGCTGATCGCCCAGGGAATGGAGACGTAGATGAGGAACTTGACCCACCTGGGAGGCGGCACGTCATGGCGTTCGCATTCCAGCACGTTCCAGCCGATCAGGATATTGAGCAGGAGATAGCCGTTCAAGACGATGATATCCCAAAACATGACCGAGTTGGGAGTGGGGTACTTGAAGACGTTGAGCACCCGGTCCGGCCGCCCCATGTCCACCATCACGAAGGTGACACACATGATTACCGCGGACACCGCCAGGAATTCCCCCAGGATGGTGACCCGGCCGAAGGCCTTGTAGTTGTGCAGGTAGTAAGGGAGAACCACCATGACCGCGGAGGCCGCCACTCCGACCAGGTAGGTAAATTGGGCGATGTAAAGGCCCCAGGAGACGTCCCGGCCCATGCCGGTGATGCCCAGGCCGGTGGTGAGCTGTTTCAGATAGAAGAAGAATCCCAAGGCGAAGAGGCCCGCCAAAATGGCCAGTAATCCATAATATCTCTTGGTTCCGGTAAAGGCATTTTCCAGCATGGCTACCTCACACGATATAGTAAACCTGAGGGTTAGTGCCGAGGAAGGGCTTGCGCCGGATGGTAAAATTGGAGTCCAGCAGTTCCCTCACCTTGGACTTGGGATCCCTGAGATCGCCGAAGGCCAGGGCCCCCTGGGAAGCTACCACGCAGGCGGGCATCAGCCCATTCGCCAGCCGTTCGTTGCAGAAGGTGCACTTTTCCACCACCCCGATTTCCCGGGTGGGGTAGTCGGGGAACTCTTTCTTGATGTAAGGCCGAGGGTCTTTCCAGTTAAAGCTCCGGGCTGAGAAGGGGCAGGCGGCCATGCAGAAGCGGCAGCCGATGCAGCGGTGCATATCCATCATCACGATGCCGTCCTCCCGGCGGAAGGTGGCCTTGGTGGGGCAGACCCGCACGCAGGGAGGATTGTCGCAATGGTTGCAAAGCAACAGGAACTTAAGGTCCTTGACCTTCTCGTCCATATACTCCTGTTCGTCCCCGGGAAAGGCGTTGTCATAAGGCGCGGTCCAGATCCACTTGATCTCCCAGCGGACCTTATCCGCGTCGCTGATTTTCATGGCGGGATCGATGGGATTACCGAAATCGGGCACGTTGTGGACCTGGCGGCAGGCCGCGGTGCATTTCTGGGCAGTTTGCTCGTCCAGCTGGCGCATGTCCACCACCATGGCCCATCTCTTGGCGGTCAGGGCTTCCGGCTTCGCCTCCAGGGCGGCTGCCACCTGACCGGGCCGCAGCAATTCCAAGGCGGAATTGCCCCCTAGCCCCAGCAAGGTGGAGAGACCGGCTAGTTTGATAAAATCCCTTCTGTCCATACCCATCACTTCGCCCCCCCCTGCGCCACCTTCTGCTCCTTATCCAGATGGCAACCCCAGCAGTTGGGGGTTACCGCGACAAAGTTGTGGCATTGATCGCAAAATTGGGTCTTGTTGGAGTGACATTCCATGCAAGTGTTGGAAAGGCTGACCGTGAACTTCTTGCCCTCGGGATTAATGAATTCCCGGTTGCCGTTGCGCACCGCCGCTTCCCGCCAGTCAATCAGCAGCTGCATGTGGTTGGCCCGCATGTAGGGAGTGGGCATGACGCACTGCCGCTCCTTCTCCGCCAGCTTTAGGATGGCCGGGGTGTCCAGCTTGGGGGATGGCGCCGCCACGATCTTCCCCAGGTTGGGCAAGATGGGGGAGATAACCAGACCGAAGAAGATGGCCAGGCCCAAGAGGATATATTTGAGGTCATAGAACTTCTTGGGGACCTTGGGCTTCTCGGCGAAACCTCCAAATTCGTTTCGGTATTTATCTTCCATGGCTAGTCCGCTTCCTCCCCTTCCTCAGGCGAACCAATGCCTACCAGGTCTCGATCCCGCAGGTCGGTGGTGCGCTCTATCTCATCGGGAAATACCAGGGCGTTGCCCACCAATTCGGTGATGCCGGTGACCTCCACCTCCGGGACCCAGTAATTCAACAGGGTGGGAAACACCGCCCGATCGATGGCGCAGATGCAGCCCAGATGGTTCACCCCGTATTTCTCGGCCACGTACCGGAGGGCGTTGGCCCGGGGCAGCCCGCCCCGGAGCCTGGTCTCCAGATATTCGTCGGCGTTGAAGCCGCTGCCGCTGCCGCAGCAAAAGGTCTTCTCCCGGATGGTGTTGGGCGGCATCTCGAAGAAATGCCCTTCGGGCAGGACATTCTTGATAATGTAGCGGGGTTCCTCGAAGATCCCCATGCCCCGGCTGGTGTTGCAGGAGTCGTGGAAAGTCAGCTTGATATGGGCGTTGCGCTGGGGGTCCAGCTGCAATTTATTATGCCGGATCAGGTCGGCGGTGAACTCCGAGATGTGAATCATTTTGGTGCTGGCGGCGTTTTCGAACACCGTGCCGGTGATGGGCGATTTGGGCACCTCCAGGAAATCCGCCGGCCCGCTGAAAGTGTCCATATACTGGTTGACGATGCGCCACATGTGGCCGCATTCGCCGCCGATGATATATTTCACCCCCAGGCGCTTGGCTTCGTGGTAGATCTTGGCGTTGAGGCGTTTACCCATCTCGTGGGACATGAAGAAGCCGAAGTTGCCGCCCTCCGCCGCATAGGTGCTCAGGGTCCAATCCAGGTCCAGGTAATTGAAGAGCAGCAGGTACCCCATAAAGGTATAGGTGCCCGGGTCGGCGAAGTAGTCCCCCGAGGGCGCCACGAAGAGGATCTCAGCACCCTTGCGGTTGTAAGTGATCGGGGTGTTGACCCCGGTGACCCGCTCGTTTTCCTCGGCGAAGAAGTCGATCATGTCCTTCATGGCCTGGGGGGGGGCGCCGATGTGGCTGCCTTTGTCATAGCACTGGGCCACCGAGGCCATGGTCCACTCGATGTTTACCCCGATGGAGCTCAAGAGTTCCCGGCCCAGGATGGTCATTTCGGCCATGTCGATCCCATAGGGGCAAAACAGGGAGCAGCGCCGGCATTCGGTGCACTGGTAGAGATAGTAGAACCACTCCTTGATCACCTCTTCCGTGAGGTCCCGGGCCCCGGCCAGCTCTCCCAGGAGTTTGCCCGCCGATGTGAAATAGCGCTTGTATACCGAGCGCATCAGCTCGGCCCGGAGCACCGGCATATTCTTGGGGTCCCCGGTACCCAGGAAGAAGTGGCACTTGTCGGCGCAGGCACCGCAGCGAACGCAGATGTCGAAGAAGAGCTTCAGGGAACGGAAGCGGTTGAGGCGGTCTTCCATGCCCTGGAGGATGATCTCTTTCCAATTGGCGGGCAGACCCCAGCTCTCATTGGCCACCGACCACTCCCGGGGGTACGGATAGTCGATCCAACTCGCCCACTTGGGGTTAGCGGGATTGCAATAGGTTCCCGGCTTGAATTCCGGCTTGAGGTTCATCCAGCCCTTTTGGGGAGTCTTATAGCTTATCCCAGGTAAAATTTCCTCTGGTTTTGGAACCTTGGTCTTAGCTTTGGCCATGTTACTCCAGCTCCTTTTCCACTGGGATTTCGGCCTCTACCATGGCTTCCCGAAATCTATCTTCGTATTCGTCATAATGATGGAACTTCACCGGGTAATTCCAGGGATTGACGTGCCGCACCGCCCGGGTGTTGGTGGGCAGGTTTCTGGAAGGGCTCAGGAAGACCCCGGGGGCGTGCATCAGCTTGCTGAAGGGGAAGTAGGCGATGAGCACGCTCACCAGAAAGAGGTGGACGAAAAAGATATGGCCGATGCCCGCCGGCACCCTGGGGTGCAGGGTCACCAGACCCAGGGTCAGCTCTTTGACCGCCACCACGTCCACCTTATAGACGTAGCGCATGAGGATCCCGGAGATGCCGATGGCCAGGAGCAACAGCAGGGGAAAGTAATCGGACGCCAGGGAAATGTAGCGCAGCATGGGGTTGGTGAGGCGACGGGCCAGCAGATAGGCGACCGCCACCACCAGCACCGCGCCGCTGAGGTAAAAGATCGGGGTGAAGAACCGGAAGAAGCCGTCCACGTTGTCAATCAGTTGGATGAAGCCCGGCACCGGCTCGGTGAAAAAGCGCAGGTGCCGCAGCACAATGACCAGGAAGGCGTAATGGAAGGCGATGGCCCCCAGCCATAGCCATTTGTAGGACCAGTGAATCAACCGGGCCCCACCGGGGTGTTCCGGGTCTTGGCGCAATTCGCTGCGCAGGTTCCGGAAAAGGCTGCGAAAGGCCAGGACTTCCAGAGCCATGCGGCCGATCACGTACCTGGTGGTGTAGGGGTTGTCCAGTTTGTCGCCCAGGCTTCTTTCGATCCAGGGCAGGGATTCCTGCTGGCCGCCGGTGGTGGGAATCTGGAAAGGCACCGGCGACCTGGACCACTGGAGGAGGCGATAGATAAATCCTTCCGCGAAAATGAGGACGGCCAGATACGGCACCACCACCCCGAAGAGAAGCTGTAAGTTGGCAAAGACCGCGAGGTGGGCCACCAGGACGAGCCCCAGGACGGCCGCCAGGGCCACTGTGAAATGACGTTTAAAAAAATCCATATACCCTCACTTCATCTCTGTTTGCCAGGGGTTTACCACTTGCCGCCGCCTCTCATCATAAGGACAATCCGGTGCGGCGCAACAAGCCGCTGACCCGGTTCCTGATCTCATTGACCCGGACCTGGTGGAGCTGCTCCCGGCGCTGGGTGTAAACGTCAAAGCCTAGCAGGGCCAGGCCGTCGATGCGGGCCTCCAGCTCCTGAAGTTCTTGGGAATATTGGCCGCCCTTAAGCTCCGGGGCCAGTTCCTCGCGAATTACATTCTTCAGCAGAAAAATGAAGGCCAGGGCCTGGGATGGCGCAAAATCCTGGATGGCCCTGATCCTCAGGATTTCATCGAGACTGGCCAGGACCTGGTCCCGGTCCATCTCCGTCAGGAACGCCTGCACCAGCCCCCGGAGACCCTGGGAGAGGCGCTGCCCCACCGGGTTGCCGAAAAGATCCTTCTCTTTTTTCAGAAAGATAGCAGTCTCAGCAGGATAGCTCTCAAAAAGCCGATGCCGCCACCGCTCCGTGAGGCTGGTTTTTCTTTCCGACAGCAGGGGTAGCAGTTTCATAATTATCTTTTATAAAACAAAAAGGATGTTAAAACATTCACAAAATTAGTGTCAAGCAAAAAATGATGAAACTTAGATGTGCCCACCCTCTCCGGGCTTGAACGAGAGTCCGCGGCGCCGGGTTCTCGTTTAGGATCCGCTGGAAGCTTACGGCTGCTCTTCCAGGGACTGCTTCGGGGCCGCTTCCGGAGGGCTCTCCTGGGGGGCGCGGCGATCCCGGTACACGAGGATCTCAAACAGGTAAACATTGATGATTAACAGGGCCGTCAGGCTCAAGAGGTAAGTCCGGCTGTTCAGGTCCACCGCCTGCACCAGGAACTTGGCGGCCAGGAAGCAGACGAACAGCCTGAGGAAAAAGGAAAACAGCCAGTTCATGGCGCCATTCTATCCAATCGCCGCGGCAATGGCAAGGGAAGGGGAGGCCGCCGCCGCAGCTCCAGTTTGACAGGCCCGGTAAGGGTTGGTCTCCCCGAGGGTGTAGGGTACCTGGGGTTGGGCCAAGGCCGCAGAGACGGTAAAAAAAAGGATTACTGCGATGGCCAGATTCAAGAAGATTTGAGGTTTGCGCATCGGTTTTAGGTCCTTATGGGAGCGAAATTAATCTCCCAGAGACCCTTGTCAAGACCGGGTCCCACCTGCAGCGGGGGGCCCTCAGGTAAAACCGGGTATTCCCTGCAAATCGCTATTTGACAAGTCTCGGCCATTTGCGATAATAATTCTCTGGAGATCTCGCCCGGTTAGCCTGAAGGAGACCTGTATGGCCATAGAAGAATTCCCCCGCATGAAGCGCCTCCCCCCCTATGTGTTCGCCACGGTCAACGCCCTGAAGATGGAGGCCCGGCGGCGAGGGGAAGACATCATCGATTTGGGAATGGGTAACCCCGACCTGGCCACCCCGCCCCACATCGTGGCGAAGCTCACCGAGGCCGCGGGCAAACCGACTAACCACCGGTATTCCGCCTCCCGCGGGATTACCAAGCTGCGGCTGGCCATCTCCAATTGGTACAAGCGCCGCTTTGCGGTGGACATCGATCCGGAAACCGAGGCCATCGTCACCATCGGCGCCAAGGAGGGCCTGTCGCACCTGGTGCTGGCCACGGTGGAGGCCGGGGATGTGGTGCTGGTGCCCAATCCCACCTACCCCATCCATTCCGCCTCGGTGGTTATTGCCGGGGGCCAACTGGTGTCCATCCCCCTGGCCCATGACCGGGACTTTTTTGATGACCTGCACAACATCACCGAGTTGATCCGTCCGCGGCCCAAGATGCTGATCATCTCCTTTCCCCACAATCCCACCACCAGGTGCGTGGATCTGGAATTTTTCAAGCAGATCGTGGACTACGCCAACAAGTATAGCGTCTATGTCGTCCACGACTTCGCTTACGCCGACCTGGTCTTCGACGATTACGTGGCTCCCAGCTTCCTCCAGGCGCCCGGGGCCAAGAAGGTGGGGGTGGAGCTCTTCTCCCTGTCCAAGAGTTACAACATGCCCGGCTGGCGCATGGGCTTCGTGGTGGGCAACCGGCGTCTGATCCACGCCTTGACCCGCATCAAGAGCTACCTGGACTATGGGGTCTTTCAACCCATCCAGATCGCCTCCATCATCGCCCTGAACGGCCCCTACGACTGCGTCCGGCAGACGGTGGCGATTTATCAAGAGCGGCGGGACGCCCTGTGCCGGGGTCTCCACAACATCGGCTGGCGGGTGGAACCGCCCCGGGGCACCATGTTCGTCTGGGTCCGGATTCCCCGGAAATTCCGGCACCTGGGCTCGGTAGAGTTCACCCTGATGCTCATTCGGGAAGCCAAGGTGGCGGTTTCGCCGGGTTTGGGTTTCGGGGAGTGGGGCGATGAATACGTGCGCTTCGCCCTGGTGGAGAACGTCCATCGCACTAACCAGGCCATCCGTGGCCTCCGCCAGGTGCTGCGCAAGAGTCCCGAAGAATTGGGCCTGCCGGCGGCGGGAAAATAATGAAAGCCGTTAACGTGGGAGTAATAGGCTTCGGCACCGTGGGCACCGGGGTGGTGCGCCTCCTCATTGAGCAGCGGGAGCTGCTGGCCCGGCGCCTGGGCGCCGACCTGGTGCTGGCCAAGGTGGCGGATCTGGACCTGGAGCGTCCCCGGACCGTGGCCGTCCCCCGGGAGCTTCTCACCTCCCGGGCCGTGGAGATCCTGGATGACCCCGGGATCGACATCGTGGTGGAGCTCATCGGCGGACTTAACACCGCCCGGGACTATATCCTGGCCGCCATCGAGCGGGGCAAGCACGTGGTCACCGCCAACAAGGCCTTGCTGGCCCATCACGGCAACGACCTCCTGGCCGCCGCGGCGGCCAAAGGGGTGGAGATCGCCTTCGAAGCCGCGGTGTGCGGCGGCATCCCCATCATCCTGGCCTTGCGCCAGGGCCTGGCCGCCAACCACATCCGGGAGCTCTTCGGCATCCTGAATGGCACCTGCAACTACATCCTCACCCAGATGTCCCAACAGGGCATTTCCTACGCCCAGGCTCTGGCTGAGGCCCAGGTAGCCGGCTACGCCGAGGCTGACCCCGCCCTGGACGTGGAAGGCACCGACACGGCCCATAAGCTGGCCATTCTCATGAGCCTGTCCTATGGCGCCCGCCTGGACCTGGAAGCCATCGCGGTGGAAGGCATCAGTCGGTTGGACCCCCTGGATTTGCAGTTCGCCCGGGAATTCGGCTACCGCCTGAAACTCCTGGCCATCACCCGGGACGATGGCCACCGGGTGGAGGCCAGGGTGCATCCCACCCTGATCCCCAGGGAGCACATCATGTCCCGGGTCAGCGGGGCCATGAACGCCGTTTATGTCACCGGCGACGCCACCGGGCCCATTTTGCTGTACGGACAGGGGGCCGGCATGATGCCCACTGCCAGCGCGGTGGTGAGCGATATCCTGGACCTGGCCCGCAACCTGATGCGGGGAGGCGCCGGCCGGGTGCCGCCCCTGGGCTGCCGCACCGCCCTGGAGTCGACCCGACTCATCAAACCCCTGAATGATCTGGTGACCAACTACTATTTCCGCTTCGCCGCCCTGGATCGCCCCGGAGTGCTGGCCCAGGTCTCCGGGATCCTGGGCAATTACGGCATCAGTATCGCCGCGGTGACCCAGAAGGGCCGGGAAGTGGCGTGCACCGTGCCCATCGTCATGATCACCCACGAAGCCCGGGAGGCCGACGTCCGCCAGGCCCTCAAAATGATCGACCAACTGCCGGTGGTCTCTCCACCGGCTATCTTTTATCGCATCGAAGACCCGCACCTTCACTCCGCCAGGATTTGAGCGGCGGCGCCGGCGGATCGCCGGGCTTCCGCTTCCCGGGCTCCTGTTTGGGAAGGAGAAATGAATAACCTGAGATTATTGTTTACGATAATAGTTGCGATTTTCAGGAGCGCAAGGCGATTCATATGGATTAGTCCCGACGGGGGGCGCCGCGGCCCGACCGGTTTTCCAGACTCCGGCCGGCGCCCGGCCCCGCAATGGTTTCTTGAAACCGGGCCTGTTTGAGAGCGGCTGAATGAAGGACAAGGTTTTACCTCCTTATATCATCTGGCTGGGGGTCTGGTTGGCAATGTCAATTGCCATCTTGGTAATCGGCTCCTGGCAGGATAATTTAAAGCGGCAAGAGGCCCTGACCAAATCCGACCAACGGGAACTGGTGGGTATCTGTAGCATCTTTCCTTACGCCATTGCTTATTTGGAAGAGCAGCAGCGGCCGGATTTGCTTAAGGAGATCCTTAATGCCGATCTCGGACCTTACGCCGTGGTGCTCACGGATAAGGTCGGAAACCTCAAGTACGCTCCAGACTCCTGGCCTCCCGGAAACCAGGGCGCCGCCCTCCTGAAAGGCAAGAAATACTATTATCTGTTAAAGGATCCGGCCACCCAACCATTTCTGCGCGGGCCGGACACCGGTGCCCAAGCCTTGCAGGTCTCCGGGGTGGAGCCGGCAGCCTTGGGCAGGCTTTATTTGGTGGAGAAGGAGCCGCAGGGGCTGGGTCGGCTGCTGCCCACTTACGATACGGTTTCTACCTTTAGCCTTCTCAGCTATTTCATGGTATTGGTTGGGTTTGCCGGCATTTGTGCCATAACCGCCCGGTATCAAAGACAATCCCAGGAACTTCGGGAAAGCCGGTATGCATCTGAACTGGAGGCCAGGGAATTGCGCATTCAAAACCTGGAAACCAACATCCGGGCTGCGGACCTGCGGCTGGAGCTCCTGGACCGGAGTCAGGAACAGGTCCAGGCCAGGCTGAGGGGCGCCAATGACACCATTGCCGCGCTGCAGCAGGCCGTCCAACATCAATCCAGGAAAAGCAAGAAAATGCAGGAAACCCTGAAAGAAGCCGAATCAACAAGAAATGAAGCCCTCGCAAAGATGCAGGTCATTGAACTGGACCGGGAGAGAATCCTCAAGGAGATGAAAGAACTGGAGGCCTTAAAGGAAGTGGAGGAGTTGAACTATCCCAACCCTGGTAAAAAGAAGGTTAGGAGGCCCCAGGAGTTTCTCTGGCTCAATATGGTTTATCGGAACTTGCATTTCTCCCGGCGAGCCCTGAAAGATATCGTGGATCTCCAGAATTCCACGGATATCTTCCCGTCCCTTCCCGATGCCCTGGCCACCCTGAATAATACCGGCATAGAGGCCCTGAAGGCCGGAGAGGCTATTCCGTCCCGGAGCGCGGTCCAATATTCCCAGCTGTTGGCGCACCATCATGGCGACCTCTGGGAATACCGCTTTTCCAAGGATGGCCGCATCTTCTTCGGGCTTTCCAAGTCCAGGACCTGGAATATCGACACCGTCCTGTTGAAGCGCCGCTTTACGGAAAACCGTTATAAATATGAAAGTTACCTGGAACAGACCCTGGGCAAGGATAATGATGATTTGCAAACGGAGACCACCCTTTAACCAGCGAGAATCTTGAGGATGGTATATGTAATCCTGGTGGGCGACGGCATGGGGGATTACCCCCTGGCCCAATTGGCGGGCCGGACTCCGCTGGAGGCCGCGGCCACTCCGAATCTGGACGAACTGGCCCGGCGGGGGGAACTGGGCCTGGCCCGCACCATCCCCCCCGGCATGGACCCGGGGAGTGATATCGCCAACCTGGCCATCATGGGCTATGACCCGGCCCGCTACCATACCGGCAGGGCCCCGTTGGAGGCCGCCGCCCTGGGGGTGGACCTGGGTCCCCGGGAGGTGGCCTTTCGCTGCAACCTGGTGACTCTGCGCTTTGATCCGGACGGCATCTTCATGGAGGATTACTCCGCCGGGCATATCAGCAGCGAAGAGGCGCGGGAGATCATCCAGGTCCTGGATTCGGCCCTGGGCCGGGAGGGGCGCCGCTTCTACCCCGGGGTCAGCTACCGCCACCTGCTGGTATGGGCCGGGGGTGGGGGGGAGGCCTGGCGCACCTATCCGCCCCATGACTGGAGCGGCCAGGAGGTGGGCCATCTCATGGAGGCCGGGGCCGCCGCGCCCTTATGGGCCCTGGTGCGGGCCTCCTGGCCGATCTTGAAGGACTACGAGGTTAACCGGCGACGGCGGGCGGCGGGGAAAAAACCCGCCACCTCCATCTGGCTCTGGGGCCAGGGGCGGCCGCCGCAGCTCCCCACCCTGAAGGAGCGCTTCGGTCTCTCCGGCGCGGTGGTCTCCGCGGTGGACCTGATCCGGGGCCTCGGCAAATACGCCGGCCTGACCCCCATCCTGGTGCCCGGGGCCACCGGCTTCCTGGATACCAATTACGCGGGCAAGGTGGCCGCGGCCCTGGAAGCCCTGAAGCAGCGGGACCTGGTCTTCGTGCACGTGGAGGCCCCGGACGAGGCCGGACACAGCGGTGAGCTGGAGCTGAAGCTCAGGGCCATCGAGGACTTCGACGCCCAAATAGTAGCGCCGCTGGTGGCCGGCTTAAAGACCCTGGGAGATCATCGCCTCCTGGTGCTCTGCGACCATTTTACCCCCCTGAGCCTGCGCACCCACAGCCCGGAACCGGTCCCCTACATCCTCTACGACTCCCGCACCCCCGGGGACCAGCCCCGCCCCTACACCGAGGCCGCAGCCCGGGATGCGGGGCTCCTGCTGGAGCAGGCGGTGGATTTGCTGCCGCGTTTGCTGGAGAGGTGATTGAGATTTTGGGGGGAGGGCCAGGGATACTTACAAAAAATCCCTGCCCTCCCCCCAAGCCCCCCTCTCAACCCGTATAAGAAAGGGGTGTAAGTCGGGCTTGAGCCCGACTTACACCCCTTATTATTTATTACTATATGGGGATTGGGGGAGGGGTATTAGGGGAGGGGGCAGGGGCCGCCGGCCCCTGGCCCCCTCCCCTAAAATTCTAAAATTTTCCCTCCAAATACTGCACCGCGTTGCGGAAGATGGCCAGGCCGGCGCCAACTTGTCCGGGGTAGGGTTGGCCCCGGCGGCGCCAGGCTTCCTTCTCCTGGGTCCAGGTGGGGTGTTGGAAGGAAGTGACATGGGCCTCCGGATGGGGCATGAGGCCCAGGACCCGGCCGCTGGCGTCGCAGATGCCGGCGATGTCCAGCAGCGAGCCGTTGGGGTTGTCCGGGAAGCGCCCGGCGGCTTCGGCCCCGTCGGCGAGGGCGTATTTCAAGGCGATCTGGCCCCGGTCCTGGATTTCCCGGAGCACCTCCGGGGCGGCGAAGAATTTCCCTTCCCCGTGGCGCACCGGCAGCTCCAGGTGATCCAACCCCCGGGTGAAGACGCAGTGGGACGGACTCACCTGAAGATGCACCCAGGCGTCCCGGAAGTTGCCGCAATCGTTGGGGATCAGGGCCGCTAACCTCTCCCCCGGGCGTCCCGCCAGCCCCGGCAGCAGCCCCAGGTTCACCAGGACCTGAAAGCCGTTGCAAATGGCGATCACCAGGCGTCCCGCCTCAATGAACTCCTGGAGGGCCGAACCCAGGGCCAGTCGCAGCCTGAGGGCCAGGATGACCCCGGCGCCGTGCTCATCCCCCCAACTGAAGCCGCCCGGCACCGCCAGCAGATGATAGTTCCAGAGGGCCGCGGGGTTCTCCAGAAGATCGGTGGTGTGCACCCGTACCGCCTCGGCCCCGGCCAGGTCCAGGGCGAAGGCGGTCTCGTAGTCGCAATTGAGGCCGTAGCCATAGAGCACTAAGGCCTTCGGCCTTGGCGCCGGGTTTGCGGTTTGCGGTTTGCGGTTTGCGGTTTTTGCCACCATGGTTTAAGCGTTCCGCTGGGCTTCCATGTAGGCCCGCAGCAGGGCGTTTATCCGCGTTTGATACCCCTTGCCCTTGGATTTAAACCATTCCAGCACGTCCTGGTCGAGGCGGATACACACAGCTGCCTTGGGTCGGGGCATGGAAACTACGGCATTCTCAAAAAAGGAAGCGTCCAGTTCCGGAATGTCGGAGGTGTCAATCTCCTCATCCTTCAGGCTTCGAAGACGCTGCAAATCCGAGTAATATTTTTTCTTCACAAGTCTGCACTTCTGCACAGGCGGGACGCCTGTGCCACCAATTTTTTTCCGGCCTGGGAAGTCGGGCGCAGCCCGCCTTCCCAGGCCCTTAAGCGGGTGGGGAGGGGGGTTTGGGGGGAGGGCAGGGAGCCAGTGGCACAGGCTTCCAGCCTGTGAAGTCCCTGGACCTCCCCCCCAAAAAATCATTCTCTCCCCTTATTTCTTGCCGCCTTTTTTCTTGGGGGCCGCCGCCTTGGCCGCCTTCTTCTCATCCCGTTTCTGTTTCTGGGCCGCCAGTTCGACGACCTTTTCCCGCTTCACCACCACTCGCCGCGCCTCTTGGCGCCAGGCGTAGACCACGGGGCTGGCCACAAAGACCGAGGAGTAGGTGCCCACCAGGACCCCCATGATCATGGCCAGGGCGAAGTCCCGGAGGACCACGCCGCCGAAGAAGAACAGGACGACGACCACCAGGAATACGGTGCTGCTGGTGATGATGGTCCGGGAGAGCACCTCGTTGACGCTCAGGTTGATGATTGCGGCCAGTTTGCCCCGGCGCCTGGCGAGATTCTCGCGGATGCGGTCAAAGACCACCACCGTGTCGGTCAGGGAATAGCCCGCCAGGGTAAGCAGCGCCGTGACCACCAGCAGGGTGATCTCCCGGTTAAGCAGCCAGAAGACCCCCAGGACCGCCAGAACGTCATGGAGGGTGGCCACCGCGGCGCCCACCCCGAAGATGAATTCGAAGCGCCAGGCGATATAGGCCATGATCCCCACCATGGAGAGGATGATGGCGATGATGGCCTTGTTGCGCAGATCATGGCTGATGGAGGCGCCGATCTCCGATTTGCCGATGATCTCAAAATGGTTGCCGGCCAAAGATTGGTTCAGGACCCCGGCCAGGCGGGTGGAGATCTGGCCCACCGACTCTTGTGACTTTTTCAGCTTGATGATGAGTTGCTTGCCGTCTTCCACCTGCTGGATCTCGGCTTGGCCCCAGCCTTCCTTGGCCAGGGCCTGCCGCACCCGGTCGACCGTGAAGGGCTGGGCGGCTTTCATCTGCACCAGGGTGCCGCCGCTGAACTCCACCCCGAGGTTGCCGTGGCCCCGGCTCAGTTGCACGAAGGCGATGAGACCCAGGAGGCAGAGCGCCCCGGAGATGAGGAAGGCATAGCGGCGCCAGGAGATGAAATCGAAGTTGGGCTTTTCAAAGAGCTGGAAGAAGCTGAGCTTTTTGATCCAGCGCTTGATCAGCAGCCAGTCATAGACCACCCGGGTGCCAAACAGGGCGGTGAACAGGTTGAGGATGACGCCCAGGCTCAGGGTGACGGCAAAGCCCTTGATGGGGCCGGTGCCGAAAAGGAACAGGACCACCGCGGTGATCAGGGTGGTGACGTGGGAGTCGATGATGGTCCAAAAGGCCTTGTCGTAGCCGCCGTCGATGCCGGCCTTCAGGGGTTTGCCGGTCTGGAACTCCTCCCGCATGCGCTCGTAGATGAGGACGTTGGAGTCCACCGCCATGCCCACCGACAGGATGATGCCGGCGATGCCCGGCAGGGTGAGGGTGGCGCCGAACAGGGAGAGGGCCCCGAGGAGGAAGATGATGTTGATCACCAACGCGTAGTCGGCCACCAGTCCGGAGAAGCGGTAGTAAAACAGCATAAAGCCCATCACCAGGATGGTGGCCAGGATACCTGCGGTGAGGCCCTTCTTGATGGAGTCGGCCCCCAGGGTGGGGCCCACCGTGATATTCTGGACGATCTTGACCGTGGCCGGCAGCGCCCCGGCCCTTAGGACGATGGCCAGGTCATGGGCCTCCTGGGGGGTGAAGGAGCCGGTGATTTGGCCCCGGGCTCCGATGCGGGATTGGATTACCGGGGCCGATTGTACTACGTTGTCCAGGATGATGGCCAGGCGTTTATGGAGGTTGGCCTCGGTGATCCGGGAGAACTCCTGGGCCCCACGGCTGTTGAACTCAAAATTGACCAGATAGGCGTTATATTCGCCGCTGTTGGCATTGGCGTCGTTGATGTCGGCGCCGGTTATCAGAACCTTCTTCTTCAGCAGCAGGGGAATCCTCTCCAGCCGCCCGGTATCATTGTTGACCTTCTTTTCGATATAGACCTCATCGTCCGGAGGGATCTTGTCGGCCAGGGCCTGATTGAGCTGCTCCCGGGTATAGCCGGGTTTCAGCTTGCCCTCCTTGAGGGCCTGGTCAATCAGCCCCGGCAGATCAAGGCCGGCCTTATCGTCCACCAGCTTGAATTCCAACTGCGCCGTCTGGCCGATGAGATCCAGGGCCCGTTGGGGGTCCTGGATGCCGGGAAGCTGCACCACGATGTTCTCGGTTCCCTGGCGCAGCAATACTGGCTCGGTGACCCCGAACTGGTCGATGCGGTTGCGCAGCACCTCCAGGCTTTGGGAAAGGGTGCGCTCTTGCAACCGCTTGATTTCCTCGGGCTTGACAGTCAGGCCAAAGACCAGGCGGTTATCCTGGCGCTGGGGCTCGCCGACTTCCAGCGTCGGGAACTCATCTTTCAGCAGCCTCAGGAAGGCGGCCTGATCATCTCTGTTGGTCAGGGTGACGGGGAGGGCTTGATGGGCCAGATCTCCCAGCTTCAGGTCTATCCCCCCTTTTTCGGCCTTTTGCTTCAGTTCTACGCCGGCACGGCTCAAGGAGTTGTTGATCGCCTGGTCCATGTCCACCTGCAGGATCAGGTTCATGCCCCCTTTCAGATCCAACCCCAGATGCAGACCACGGCTGACGTGTTGCTCCCACCAGCCCGGCAACTCACCGCTCACGGAGGGCAGCACAAAGATGACGGCCAAGACGGTGAGGCAAAAGAGGAGAAAAAATTTCAGGCGCACAGCTCGCAGCATCTCGAGATCTCCTTGGAGGCCGAGGTAAAGGGCACGGTCGGGCCGCGACTTCCTTTTTGCCCGGGACTGCTAATTCTTTTGGAAAAGGCGAAGCTTTTGGGGTACCCTGGACCAGACCCAGAGTTCGCCAAACATGCTTAAATTACTGTACTGAGAGGTGCCTGTCAAGTTTCCAAGTCCGCTCCGGGAAGGGGAGTGCGGGCCGCCAGTGCAGGGAAATGGGAGTTTAGTTCACACAGGCCAGAGGCCTGGGCTACCAAGTCCAGGTAGCATAGGCGTCCCGCCTGTGTAAAATACTTCATGCACACATTTGCTTTTAGTTCAAAGTTCAAGGTTCAATATGCCTATATTCAACTTTGAACTTTGAACTTTGAACCTTGAACTCATCATAGATAGCCGCCATGGAATTACCCTGTAAATTCTGTCGCATCATTTCCCGGGAGCTGCCCGCCTACGTGGTGTTCGAGGACGAGTTCTCTCTGGCCTTCCTGGACCACAAGCCCCTGTTCCCCGGGCACAGCCTGCTGGTACCCAAGAGCCATTATCCGACCCTGCCGGAATTGCCGGCCCGCCTCCTGAAACCCCTATTTGCCGACGCGGCGCTGCTGGCCCGGGCCATGGAAGCGGGCCTGCTGGCCGAAGGCTCCTTCGTGGCCATCAACAACCGCATCAGCCAAAGCGTCCCCCACCTGCACATCCACGTGGTGCCCCGGCGGCGCCGGGACGGCTTGAAGGGCTTCTTCTGGCCGCGGCAGCGCTATCGGGATGAAGGGCATATCCAGGAAGTGCAGAGCCTGCTTAAGGAGACCATGGCGCGCCTTAGGGGTGAAAAAAAATAATAACTCCGCTCACCTCTCATCGCCGACGCTGGTAGGGGCAGGGAGCCTGCCTCTGCCCGCCGGGCGCAGCCAGCCGTGCCCCTGCGTCCTGCGGCTGCCGGACTTAATCAGATCTCAGCCGCCCGATTCATGGCCCACCGAGATGAATTCTTCCCGGGGGAGTTTGAGGCAGGTGAGCCGGTTGCCGTAGGCGGCGCCGGTGTCGATGCCGATCTTGTTGGGCATCACCAGGGGTTGCTGGAAGGGGGTATGACCGAAGATCACCTTCTTGCCGAAATCTTCCATGGAGGCGATGAAATCCCCCCGAATCCACAGCAGGTCTTCTTCATCCTGCTCCGCCGGGAGGACCCCGGGTTTGAGGCCGCCGTGGACAAAGAGGTAATCCGGGGTCTCATAATAGAGGCGCAGCTCTTCGAAAAATTTACGGTGCTCCAGGGGCAGCACCAACTGCTCCACTTGATCCCAATCCTCGCCCCAATAGTCCCGCAGGGTGCTTATGCCGCCGTTGAACAGGAAGAGCTCCAGGTCCCGGCCCTGCAAAAAATTGAGGAACATGGCCTCGTGGTTGCCTTTGAGACAGATGATCTGCTGTGGATTCGCCAGTCTCTTAAAACCCAGGACGTAATCCACCACCCCCTTGGGGTTCGGCCCCCGGTCGATGTAATCTCCCATAAAAACCAACTGGTCCCTGGCCAGGTCAGGCTGGATCTTTTCCAGGAGACGCTGCAGCAGGTCCAGATTTCCGTGAATGTCGCCGATGGCGTAAATGTCGGACATATTTTTGGGTCAGCGCTTAGCAATAAACAGTGAAAGCGAATGCAAGATTCGCCCCTACCGTCGAGGCCCCTTTAATTTGATGGAGATAATTACTTAACAAGCTTTTACCATCCAGACAAATAACGCTTAGTATTTCTATAAGATATGTTTTTATTTATTAATTTTTTTGCTGTCGGAGCCGAATGGAATTCCGGATTTGGAAAATAGATTTGCTTGATTTCTATGCTTTGATTATCTTCAGGTAATTCCTCTAACTTTAAATGCGTCATATAAGTACTTTCAAAATATTGTCCTAAATTATTTCGATAATATACATAAATCTTAATTATTGAAGATTTATATGGCCTTCTTGTGGGATCAGTTTCAATCCGCTTCATATTGAGACGCTTACATTCGCGGAAATCTGCAAATAAGTATTTTATACAGTTATTCCCGAAAGATAGTGAAGGGCTTGATACTTCTAACATCTCTTCCCCGGGACGCAAATATGAAATAAATCTAGGTTCAAATCGCGCGGGTATTTGTTTTTCACCATTAATGTCAGTATAATGTAGTACAAATTCTCCGTCAACTAGCAATTCAATACCTGGGGCATTTCCAATATTTATTAAGTTCAATTTTACGCTGAGGCTTCTCCTTGATGGTCCATAAACTGCTCCCACTTTAATATTCCCAAGGCGAATACCGATAACAGGATTAGGGATAAGATTTGATTGGCGAACTGAAGTATCTAAAATCTTTTTTGTCAAATAAACATATACGGCTGTTATTATTACTAGAACAATAGTAGTAATAAGAGATATTAAAGCTGCGTTAGTTTGTAACCAAGTCATTAAAATCACCTGTTTAAGGAAACTCTGATCAAGTGTTATAACCACTGGAACAATTTCTCCCGGTGGTCCAGGCGGGTGAGGCCGGCTTCCCGGGCCAGGCCCTGGGCCTCGGCGTGTTCCTCGGCGCTGAGGGGTTGCCGCAGCAATGGGTGTGCGGAGGCCCGGCCGCAGGGGCGGTACTGGCCCATGACATTGACATAGGTGTCAGGAGAAATCTCCCGGGCCAGGAACTCCATGAGCTCCCGGGTGCCGGCCAGGCCGCCGGGTAGCGCCAGGTGGCGCACCAGCAGGCCGCGGCGGGCCACCCCGGTGTCATCCAACACCAGGTCCCCCACCTGGCGGTGCATCTCCTTCAGGGCCCGGCGGGCCATCTCGGGGTAGTTTTCCGCCTGGCAGAGGTCGGCGGCCACCTTGGGGTCCCAGAATTTGAAATCCGGCATATAGATGTCCATTACCCCGTCCAGCAGGCGCAAGGTCTCCACCGCGTCGTAGCCGCCGGTGTTGTAGACCAGGGGCAGATTCAGGCCGCCGGCAATGGCCAGGGACAGGGCCGCCAGGATCTGGTAGACCTGGTGGCTGGGGGTGACGAAATTGAGGTTGTGGCAGCCCCGCTGCTGAAGGGAGAGCATCATGGCCGCCAGGTCGGCAACGGAGACCTCCTCCCCTTCCCCTCCGTGGCTGATCTCATAGTTCTGGCAGAAGATGCAGTAAAGATTGCAATGGGTGAAAAAGATGGTGCCGGAGCCGCGGCGGCCCACCAGGGGGTCTTCTTCGCCGAAATGGGGGCCATAGGAGGAGGTGACGGGCAGATCGCCGGTGCGGCACAGGCCCCGCTCCCCGTGATGGCGGTCCACCAGGCAATTGTGGGGACAGAGGGTGCACTGATTCAAGAGGTCGTAGGCCGCGGCGATCTTCGGCTCTAAGAGCCCCCGGCGATGCGTCTCTAAGTAATCCGGTTCCCATTTGGCCATGGCTGGTTTCCTGCCAAAGGTATCTTTCCGAAATTTCCCTTACCGTTTCTTCTTATAAGCCATCTGTCTGGGGCGAACAGCGAGAACATTTATGGTGCGGCTCGCCTCGTGCACTTCATAAAAGATGCGCCAGTCGCCCACTCTGGACTTGCGTTGGCCCTGCCCCATTTCAACTTGCCCGGAGATACGGGGATTGAATGGATCTTGCGCCAGTTCTGGTAAGCGTTGGTGAATGCGTCTGATGGTGGCTTGATCCAGAGATTTGAGGCTTTTGAGGAAGGGTTTAGCAAACCGGAGGGTATAGCTCATAACCCCAGCTCTTTTTCCAACTCTTCCAGGGAGATAAACTCCCCTCGGCGGATAGCCTCCTTACCTTCCCGGATGGCGGCCCAATCCTCTTCGGTCAACGGTTCGTCGTCATAAACTTCGTCCCGGTGATAGAGCAGGTCCACGAAGCGAATCAGGAGGTCGGCATCCGGCCCCTGGAGGACCGCCTTAAACTTGGTGATTAACTCCCGATCGAAGGCTTTTTCCATGGGCTGGTTCCTTTTGGGCAAATTCAATAGTTCTCTTGGTTCAAGGTAATAAAAAAGCCCGGCGGTGTCAACCGGGCTACCATTCAGGTCCGTCGGCCGCGGCGATCTTTTGTTCCAATAATCCCCGGCGGTGAGTTTCTAAATAAAGCGGTTTCCACTGTGTCATAAAAACAATCCCTTAAGCTTTCTTAATTTTTGTTCAACCGTTCCCGTATTATGTTCCATCCTTGGGAGACAAATAAAATTTACAAGACTTCTTATGTTAGTATTCATCATCAATTCCCATCGGGCAGTGGAAGCCGGGCTTCAGCCCGACTTCCACTGCCCCTTATACGGGTTGGGAAGGGGGTGTGGGGGGAGGGCAGGGATCTTTTGTAAGTGTCCCTGGCCCTCCCCCCACATTCATCTCACCTCTCCTCCACCTCCACCCGCCAGGGTTCCAGCAGGCCGCGGGGGATGTCGGCGATGAAGCGGGAGGGCGAATTGAGCGTCATCCCGAACTGCCGGCTATAGCCGATGGCAGGGTAGGCGAGTCCCAGGTATCTCCGGGCCCGGGTGATGGCCACGTACATCAGTCTGCGTTCCTCTTCCATTTCGTCCTCCCGCTCCTGGGAGTAGGAGCCCGGGAAGCGGCCTTCCGCGGCCCAGAGGACCAGGACCGCCTCCCACTCCAGCCCCTTGGCGGAGTGGATGGTGGAGACGGTCAGGTAATCCTGGGGGGGCGGGGTCAGCTCGGCCACGCTGGCGGGCGGCTCCAGGGTCAGGTCGTTCAAGAAGGTCCGCAGACTGCGATAGCGGCTGGCAATGGCCAGCAGGTGTTCCAGGCCCTTCATCCGTTTGGGATAGTCATCATAGCGGCCCCGGGCCAGGGGCTCATAGAACTCCAGGGCCTGGGTCATGAGGGCCGCCACGGACTGTCCGGGTCCATTGAGGCGCTCCATCAGCCCGGCCAGCTCCGCTAGCTGGGCCGGGCGGCGCTGGTTCCGGAGCCACTCCAGGGCGGCTGCCAGGGTAAAATTATTAGCCAGTTGGGCATCGAATTTGGCGCAGGCCTGGCGGCCCACTCCAGGCACCAGCAGCAGCAGCCGGTGCCAACTCAGGGCATCCTTGGGGTTGGCCAGGACCCGCAGATAGGCCAGGATATCCTTGATGTGGGCGCTTTCCACGAACTTGAAGCCGCCGACCTTGATGAAGTGAAGTCCAAGCCTGGCCAGTTCGATCTCCAGGTCGAAGGAATGATAGCCGGCCCGCACCAGCACCGCTACCTCTTTCAGGGGGAGGCCCTGTCTTTGCAGCTCCTGTATCTGGGAAACCACCAGGCGGGATTGCTCGTTTTCGCTGGCGGTGCGGAAGAGCCGGGGCCGCAGGCCATCCGGCTTGTGGCTGAACAGGCACTTGGTGTACTTTTCCCGGGCCCCGGCAATGACCGCGTTGGCCAGGTCCAGGATGGGCTGGGTGCTGCGGTAGTTCTCCTCCAGCTTGATGATCCGGGTCCCGGGGAACAGCCGCGGGAAGTCCATGATGTTGCGGAAATCGGCGCCCCGGAAGGAGTAGATGGATTGGGAGTCGTCCCCCACGGCCATGACGTTGCGGTGGCTGTAGGCCAGCAGCCGCACCAATTCCGCCTGCAGATGGTTGGTGTCCTGGTATTCGTCCACCATCAGATAGCGAAAACGCTCCGACAACTGGCGGCGCACGTCTTCGTGCGTCTCCAGCAGCCGCCGGCCCTCCACCAGCAGGTCGTCATAGTCCATCAGATGCTGGCGGCGCTTCTCTTGCCGGTAGCCCGCCTGGATCCTGGCCAGTTCTTCCCGCCGCTCCTGAAACTGGGGATAGTCCCGGGCCAGCAGCGATTCCAGGGAGGCGCTCTTATTGATCACGGCGCTGAAGATCTCCGCCATGGTCTCCTTGCGGGGAAAGGCGCCGGCCGGGTGTTTGAACCCGTAGCGCTCCTTGAGCATGTTAAGAAGGTCGCCCTGGTCGCCGCGGTCCATGACGGTGAACCCGTGGGGGTAGCCCACCCGGTCGCCGTATTGGCGCAGCCACTGGTAGCAGACGCTGTGGAAGGTGCCCCCGGTGACCTGCGCCAGGGGCCGGTCCAACAGCCGCACCGCCCGGGACAGCATCTCCTGGGCGGCTTTGCGGGTAAAGGTGAGGAGCAAAATGGCCCCGGGGTCCACCCCCTGCTCCACCAGGTAGGCCAGGCGGTAGACCAGGGTGCGGGTCTTGCCGCTGCCCGCCCCGGCAATGACCAGCACCGGGCCGTCCAGGGTGGTCACCGCCTGATACTGGGCGGGATTGAGCTCCCGCTTATAGTCGATGGGGGGTTGCACCGGACTGGAGGGCGATAAGGAATGGTATCCGGTTGGCACTCCTTTGAAATTTTTAGGCATTATTATATATCTTTTGAGCTGTTGCTAATTCATCAGTTTGAATCAAGTTAAAGAATCCCCTTTCAATATCTGCAACTCGATAAACATTATTATAATATTGACCGCTGATTGCTCGGCATTCTTCTCTCCAACTGTTGTAAACATTTTCATTATTCTGAGAAATTCTAATTCTCGTCTCCTTTGGGCCAAATGCTAAATGAGAAAGAGCTTTCGTGCCCTCAGGGATTCGCAGTTTAGACACCTTCGTATCTAGAACGCAATAATTTATTGGATCTAAAAACATCAATACTTTAAATAGAAACGACATTCCAGAAAATTCAGTTAGGTGCAAGTTCTTGATTGTTGCCATATTTGGCACCGCACCATTTAAAAGCAATTCCTGGAACCTGTTGATTTGATTATCTGTTGTATTTTTAATAAAGTTGTGAACCCTTGTAAGACCATATGGAATTCGGGCATATCCCCAATATAGAACGTTGGCAAGGCCATACTTCACATCAATTACATTATTTGATCGAAGTAATCTAAATATATATTCTTCGACTACTCCCATATTTGGGGCGTTGACCTTACGCTTATTGGTGAAATCATAATAAATAGCAGGAAATGAATACCCAATGATTGAGCATTTCAATGTCTGCTGCTGATTATGGTTTAGCGGCATAGTGTAGTATGTTGATTTGTCGCCGACCGTTAAGAATCTGGTCATGCAGGATTGGCTACGTCCAACATTCCCTTGGCTTTATTGGCGCGCTGCCTTCCATGCGCCGCCGAGGGCGGCGGCGCTACATTTGCGGATCAATTTTCGAAAAGTGATCGATAATCGCCTGGGCCAGGGCCGGGATGGTGTAGTCCGCCGGTTCGATCTGCGGGCTGAGGCCGTATTCTCCCAGGGTGGCCGCAGTGATGGGGCCGATAGCGGCCAGCGTCGCCGTGGCGGCCAGGACTTGAAACCTTTCTTTGCCCAGGAGTCGGGCGAAGTTGTGCACCGTGGCGGAGCTGGTGAAGGTGAGGACATCCACCGGCCCTTCCTTCAGGGCGGCGTCTGCTTCCGGGGGGAGCTCCCGCGGCGCCCGGGTCTTGTAGACCGGGGCTACTTTTACCTCCTCCGCGCCCAGTCGGACCAGCCCCTGCGGCAGCACCTCCCGGGCGATCTGGGCCCGGGCCAGCAGGATGCGGCTGCCGGGGGCCACCAGGGGAGACAGGGCCTGGAGCAATACCTCGGCCCTGAAGGCGCTGGGCACCACGTCAGCCTTGAGGCCAAACTCCGCCAAGGCCTGGGCGGTGGCCGGACCGATGGCGGCGATCTTGGCCTGGCCGAGGACCCGTACGTCCTTTCCCTGGCCAAACAGGCGGGCCATGAAGGCCACCACCCCGTTGGCGCTGGTGAAAACCAGCCAGTGGAATTGGTCCAGGCGCGTTAGGGCCTCATCCAGGGGAGCAAAATCGTCCGGCGGACCGATCTCCAGGGTGGGCACCTCCAGGCAGCGGGCCCCGGCCGCGGCCAGCAACGCCACCAGCTTGCTGGCCTGCTGCCGGGAACGGGTCACCACCACGGTCTTGCCCCACAGGGGCCGGGTCTCCCACCATTGCAGGCGTTGCCGCAGTTCCACCACCTCGCCCACCACTAAGATCGCCGGGGGCTGGATGGCCGCCTCCCGGGCCTTTTGGGCCAGGTCGGTCAGGGTGCCGGTCACGGTGCGCTGCGCCAGGGTGGCGCCCTTTTCGATTAGCGCCGCCGGGGTCCCGGGATCGCGCCCCCTGGCCACCAGTTGCCGGCAAATCTCCGGCAGGTTCTTCACCCCCATGAGGAAGACCAGGGTGCCGGGATTTTGGCCCAGGGCCTCCCAGGGGATGGTGCTGGCCTCCTTGTTGGGGTCTTCGTGGCCGGTGATCAAGGTCACCAGGGTGGTATAGCGCCGGTGGGTTACCGGGATGCCGGCATAGGCCGGCACCGCCAGCGCCGCGGTCACCCCGGGCACGATTTCAAAGGGGACGCCGGCTTTGGCCAGTTCCTCGGCCTCTTCACCGCCGCGGCCGAAGACGAAGGGGTCGCCGCCTTTGAGGCGCACCACCGTAAGTCCGGCCCGGGCCCTGGCTACTAAAATCTCGTTGATCCCCTCCTGGGGCAGGGTATGGGCCCCCGCCTGCTTGCCGGCGTAAATGATCTCCGCCTCCGCCGGGGCCTCCTTGAGGAGCTCCGGGCTGGCCAACTGGTCGTAGACCACCACCTGGGCGCGGCGCAACACCGCCAACCCCTTGGCCGTGATCAGACCAGGATCCCCCGGCCCCGCCCCGACTAAATAGACCATATATTGATAGTATCATTTTTTTGGGCTGGAGCCTTCGGCCCCAGCCCAAAAAAGATTTTATTAAGGGGAGGACCGGGGGACGCGGGTCCCCCGCCCTCCCCTCAAACTCCCCTCCCGACCCCCTATAAGAAGGGGCGACCCGCGGGGTCGCCCCTTTATTTCCTGGTAAGGTGGGGCGGCCTGGTGAGCCTACCTACCCATCATGAGCGCCTATTTACATGCCTTGCAGGCCTTCCCGTGTTCCAGGGCTTCCACCAGGCTGCGATAGTGTTCATGGATCAACTTGCGGTCGAATTCCCACATGCGCTCCAGCATCTGGGCCTTTTCGGCCTCGCTGAAATAGTTCATGCAGGGCAGGAAGAAGTGCTTGTCTTCCTTTTCAATATGGCGGGGATAGAAAATCGCCAGCTCCTCCAGATGAAGCAGGAGGTCTTCCAGGGCCCCGGCTTTTTCCAGGAGATAGTCATTCTTGGCCTGGAGCAGCGAGGCGGTGGTCTGCCGGGCCCAGAGGTGGTCCTGGATCAATTCCTCCATGGCCTGCCGGTGCTCCGGGGTCAGGTCCTTGCCGGCCAGGGCCGCGAACAGGATGCCTTCCTCTTTGCCGTGGTGGCAGCGGTCGGCGTAGGTCCTGGTGAAATCCACTGCGGTGTCGATGAAGAGCGGGTCCACAAAGGCAAACTCCGGCGCCACCGCGATGTTGTCCTTGAGGCGGGCCAACTCCTGCCCCATGAGGGCAATCAGGCGCTCGATGAGGCGGTGTTCGATCATCAGGGGTCCGATGGGCAGCATCATCTTTATTCCTTAAAAGGTTTGGTCTTGACGCCCTGGCGTGAAAAATCTCACGCCAGGCCAGGAACGATAGGATACGGAAGTGCTAGACCTTCACCAATTCGTACTCCCGGGCGCCCAGGCGCAGCTGCTCGGCGTACTCCAGTTGCAGGGGCCAGTCCACCTGGGGGTAGATATCCTTGAATTTATCGCTGCCGGGGGCCAGCTCCTTCAGGACGGAGCCCAGGCGTCCGGGGCTCTGGATGACCAGGTCCACGCAGGCCTGGTCGATGGCCACCGGGTCCCGGGAGGCCAGGATGCCGAGGTCCCCCACCACCGGCAGATCGTTGTGGCCATAACAGTCGCAGGCCGGCGACACCTGGGTGAGAAAGTTGACGAACACCACCCGGTCTTGCCGGTCCTTAACCACCCCGTAAGCGTATTCCATCATCTTCTTGAGGAACACCGGGATGGATTCGTTCCACTGGATCTGGATGTTGCCGTAGGGGCAGACCAGCAGGCATTCGGCGCAACCCACGCACCTGGTGGGGTCGATGACCGCCTTCTCCGTCTCGGGGTTGATGCGGATGGCCTCCTGGGCGCAATGGATCACGCAGTCGCCGCAGCCGGTGCACTTCTTTTTGCTCACCTGGGGGGAGATGTTGGAGTGCTGGGCCAGCTTGCCCTTGCGGGAGGCGCAGCCCATCCCCAGGTTCTTCAGGGCCCCGCCGAAGCCCGAGAGTTCGTGGAGCTTGAAGTGGCTCAGGACCACCAGGGCCTCCGCCTCCATGATGGCCTCGGCCAGATAGACCTTTTGGAACTGCTCCCGGTTGATCTGCACCTCCACCTCCGCCTTGCCGGTGAGGCCGTCGGCGATGATTAGCGGCGCCCGCACCACCGCGTAGGCGAAGCCGTTTTCGATGGCGGTGGTGAGGTGGTTCACCGCCTCGGCCCGGGTACCCACGTAGACGGTGTTGGCGTCGGTCAGGAAAGGGCGGCCGCCGGCCTCCCAGAGGTGGTCCACCACCCGGCGCACGTAGATGGGGCGGATGAAGGAGGTGTTGCCCTGCTCGCCGAAATGGAGCTTCACCCCGATCAGGGGCCGCTTTTTCTTGCGCCGGATGATGCCCTTGACCTCCAGGGCCTCCAGGAGCCGCTGGAATTTCTTGAAATTGGGCTCTTTGGCGCTGGCCCGAAGGTCCATGAAGAATACCTGGCTGGGCATATCATCCTCTTAGTTTCGAGTTTCTAGTTTTGAGTTTCGAGAGGAACACCGCTTCTGGCTGCCAATCTCCTGCTTGGGAATCAGGAGGTTTTCAAATCATATTTCAATTGTTCTAATTATAACCTTATGCCATTTATAAATATATGGAACAGTTAAAATCTCCGGATGGTTTTCTGCATATTTCATAAACCAATGAATTAGCCCATCCCACTCTTTCATTTCACCCGGAGAATAAAGCTCCCAACCGAGTTCTTCGAGCAGCCAATTTGATTTTGCATTATTCCTCAGCATGGAAGTAGTAACCCAATTTCTATATTCATCCTCTCCACCGCGGGCAACTGGTATTATGTGGTCAACTGTGGGGAATGACTGCTAATATGCTATATGGCACTCTGACATTTTCCAGTTTTTCTGAAAAGGAAATACTTCGGGCATCAATTTAGACAACAACCTAAGAACAGGCGGAAATACGAGTCTTTTACCTGAATATCTGTCTATGAAACCGTCTCGTGCAAATATCTTTATTGATTGGGATTCACTGCAATTTCTGATAGTTGGCCTTAATAGTTGATGCGGGTATTCAATTTCAACTATTTTCTTGGCAACTTCTAATTCCTCTTCTCCTAAAGCCGTGCATATTCTTGAGATTATCTTATCTTCCATTCCAAGTAGACTCGCCAGTCAGATAATCCCCCTCTCCCCCAATGGGGGAGAGGGGGATT
>Ga0208821_1000553_pt1 | contig 28215 bp, 30 predicted proteins | sample June2015DPH_20_5_FD_184720 | JGI IMG/M metagenome (GOLD analysis project Ga0208821, IMG submission 184720) | Peatland microbial communities from SPRUCE experiment site at the Marcell Experimental Forest, Minnesota, USA - June2015DPH_20_40... | ecosystem: Environmental > Terrestrial > Soil >... | reverse complement strand
GCGACGCCTCTGTCATCGAATGGCTCAAATCACTCTAGCCTTTAGTAATGTGGAGTCCGATCGGTCGCACCTCACGAATCTCCAGGGAGTCCGGTCGGCACTCCACATTAACGGATACGCAACATTAGTCGATTACCAGAGTGGCCGTGAGTGCGCACAGCTCCAGCAGACGATGCCAATCGAGATTCGAGCGCGCCAACCGCGAGACTTCCAGGGCAAACACCGCTCCCACTTGACCCATCGAGACATCGGCCACTAAGGTCTTGAAGTCCTCTCGCCCCGCCATCTCGGTCCCAGTCTTTCCCAAGTCCCGGTCGAGGGTGCGGATCAGGGATTCGCTCCAGCCCAGTTCCAACGCCTTCTCGCGTAGTGCATACTGGCGCTCCGTGCTCTCCTGATGGTGGCGTACTTGCCCCGGCGTCGACTGGCGTAAATAAATGTACGCCGGTTTGCGGCGGTGGTGTTCGGCAATCTTCGGATTCATCAGCGGCCTCCACCGTGGTCAAAAAGTTGGGGTCGCCGTCGAGCCAGCTTTCGAGCATATTGGCGAGGAGCACGCCACCCAATCCCGGATCGATCGGTACGTGGAGGGCGGAAAGCGCTTTGCTCATAGCCGACTTTTAGAGCGCCTCCCGACGGTGCAGCAGTTCGCGGTTGATCTCGCAGATGGCCTCCAAGATCTCGCGGGCTCGATAGTAGTTGGCGAGGAACTCTGCCGCCCGAGCATGAGACTCCTGCGGGACGTAATCCATTTGCGGCCGCAGGCCGGGATAGCTCACCGACAGATAGTACTTGGGACCGTGACCCGGACCGTCGGCGCATTTGCATCCGGGCTTGCCACATCGTTTGTAGCGCTCGATGAGGGAACCACGCAGGATCGCTTTGAGCGGGGGCAGTTGGCGCAGGAGAGCTCGGCGGCGTTTTCGCAAAGCGGCAGTGGGTTCGTTCGGCATTGCTGTCAGACCACGTGTATAACTGGTCTGACATTAAACTGTAGAGTTTCATTTGTCAATCCTTTTTTTGGCCTTTTCCCACGACGGAGTGGCCGGACACCGGAAGTTCATCCAGTAAAGCGACCAACTCGAAAAGGAGGTCAGCGGCGAAACGGTTTGGCGGCACAGCCAGCGAGTCATGCCGAGACAGATCGGCCCAGTCCGTCCACTCGCGCGGCACACTGAAGGTGCCACGCTCCAACTCGCGGAGAATCAGAGTTTCGACGCCGGCTAGGGGTCGTTGCTTGAGGACTTCAAAGCGCCTGCCGCGAAGCGGGTGGAAGGGGTGACAGATTTCAGCCCAGCCCAAAGGTGAGCTGTAGACAAGTGCAGTTCGCCCTAACCATGCCGACGGTGCCGGATCGATTCATCCAGCAGGCGGTGATGCAGGTTCTACAAGGCAGATGGGACCGGACGTTTTCCGAACACAGCTGCGGGTTTCGGCCTGGGCGCCCGGCGCATCAGGCGGTGAAGGCGGCGCAGCAGCATATCGCCGCTGGTTATCGCTGGGTGGTGGATTTGGACCTCGAGAAATTTTTCGACCGAGTCAGCCACGACAAACTGATGGCCAAAATCGCAGAGCGGGTGAGCGACAAGCGTTTGTTGAAGCTGATCCGAGCGTTCCTGCGAGCCGGGGTGATGGAAGGCGGGCTGGTCAGCCCGGTGGACGAGGGGACGCCGCAAGGCGGACCTCTGTCGCCCTTGCTCAGTAACATCGTGCTGGACGAGTTCGACCGGGCGTTGGAGCGACGTGGCCACCGCTTCGCGCGGTATGCGGACGACAGCAACATCTACGTGCGCAGCCGACGGGCGGGGGAACGGGTGATGAAAAGCCTCACGCGATTCATCAGCACGAAGCTCAAGCTTCAGGTGAACCAGTCGAAAAGTGCGGTGGCCGAGCCGTGGGAACGAAAGTTTCTGGGCTTCAGCTTCACACGTTCCGAGTCGCCGAAACGGCGCATTGCGCCGAAGGCGGTGAAGCGGTTCAAGGAGCGGGTTCGGGAACTGACGAGCCGGACCCGAGGGATTAGCATAGAACGGATGGCGAAGGAACTGGCCCTGTACCTACGGGGCTGGATCGGCTATTTCGGGAAGTGCGAAACGCCCTCGGTGCTACAAAGCCTGGAGGAGTGGACCCGACGCCGACTGCGGTCGGCGATCTGGAAGCAGTGGCAGCGGGGAACGGTGCGGTTTGCCGAACTGCGGAAGCGGGGCGTCAATTTTCAACTCGCCGCGACTACGGCGGGCAGCGCCCACGGTCCGTGGCACCTTGCCAATAGCAAGGCCCTTGCGCTTGCGCTGCCCAATGCTTACTTCGACTCGCTCGCGATTCCGAGATTGACGGTCCGTTAATCGCTCAACCCGCCGAACCACCGTATGCGGACCCGCATGTACGGTGGTGTGACAGGGAAAGCGGGCGACCGCTCACCTATGTCGATTGGAAATACTTCGCCCTCATTAACCCAGTTTCCGACTTGCCAGCAGAGGCTTCCGCTGTCCGCGAGAACCCGAATCAACTCCCGGATGACGCCGGATTGGGTACTGAGGTATGACTCAATGTCCACGCGGGATTCGTACTCTTTCCCCAAGTTGTATGGCGGGGAAGTGATAACCAGTCCGATGAATGAAGGAGGGTGGGTTTTCAGGAATAGTTCGGTGTCTCCATGATGAACAACGATGGCGTCGCCTTTTGAAAACTTCGACGCGATCTTAGGCGCGGGACTCAAAAGGGGTAGGCTCATTCGTTCATCAATTCCTTGACGCTCCAGATATGGTCGCTGATTCCTGCTTCCATTGCCGGGGTGCAGCGGATCGTCCGGTGTGTCCGGCAGAAATTATACCAAGCAAAGTATAGAGCAAGAGCGGCCCACAGGTTAACTCTCTTTTTCGAGAAGGCATTAGTAAGCCGTGTCAGTCTGCGAATCTGCATTCGCATGGTCAAATTCTGTCGCTCGACATGCGATGTGCAAATCCGCTCGGGGTCCGGCTGGCCCCATACTGGCTTTGCTATGGCCTCTACCACGCTGGCTGGTGAATAGCGATGTTCATCGTCTGTAGGAGCCGCGTACACCTTTATCAGTTGCGCGTAATCGACGCGGATTCCAAGGGACATATGAATCGCATCGAAATAAGGTCCGAATCCGTCCGTTGTCACTTGGAATTTTCCGGTGGTTGCTCCGTTCAATTTCTCCACAAAATATTCTGTGTCTTGAGTGGTTCGCCGTCCGAGATGCCAAGTCAGCACTAGCTTACTGGTTCTCTCGATTGCAATAAAACAATAGGCATCTCCAAAGTCAGGATTACCCGTATGGTTGTGCTTTTCCTTGCATCCAACGAAGCCCCAAATTTCATCACACTGTACGTCTTTGACGGCAACGTTCTGGCACTTATTCTCAAGAAGCCGCCCACAGCGATCACCAGCCAGCACCAGAATCTTCATGATCGTGTTTTGGTCAATACCTGTGAGTCTCTGAATCGAACGAATAGAGCAACCCTCGACAAGGAGGTTGATAACAGCTTCCACTTTCTCGGGGGCTGTGTACATGCCGCCCAGATGCTCATTTCGTGGCTCTGAGTACGTCTTGTAGCATTGGCAGCAGCGATAGCGTTGCTGGCCTTTGCGGTTTTTTCCAAACTTGCGGCATTCAATCTTGCAATTGTGGCACGTCATTTTCGGCTTGCCCTTTCTGCGGGGCGAGCCGATAATGCTTTTGAGGATTCGGCATAGCGGCTAGTCCCGCGTGCTGGATTTGGCCCCGCCCTTGGTTCCAGCCAAGGACGGGGCTTTTGATTTTCAGTGCTTGTGATTTTTCAGGAATTCCTCTATCGCCTGAATGATGATCTCGTTCCGACCGTAGAGCCTTCCGGCCTTGTCCACTTGATATTGAGCTAAGCGGCGGAGCAAGTCGGCTGGCAGATAGACTCCCGTGTGCTTTTTCTTTTCGGCTTCCATTCACTGTCTCCTCTCTGTGGATTGTTCTTAGCATGATAGCCATATAGCATCATAGTGATATGTTGTCAAGAACTATATTTGCCGTGTTTTCAAATTGTTAGAAGAGTCCTCTTGAGACCTAAACGCTTAGGGTCGGTAGCCGTGATTTTATGCGTTTGGAACTTGACATCGAGACACGCTAATGCTAGCTTCGTGATGTAGTAGAGTTGGAAGGAGCAATTCCATATGGCAAAAGTTATCATCAGGAAAAGCGGTGCGACGATCGAAGCTGAACTGAGTGTTGCGGAACTCAAGGAGTTGGCTGGTTTGAACGGTCACACCTCCCGCGACCATGGCGGCAGAGAAACGGGGCAAGCTCCATTGCCTCTCGATAGCAATTACAAGGCGTTTTTCAATGCCCTGTCCGAACAAGGAAAACGCTTTCTGCATTTTGTCAAAGCTGCTGGTCCGAAAGGTATCGCCGCTGAGAATGTCGCAAAGGAACTCGGATTTGAGAACCGATACGCACTAGGGGGTGTAGCCGGTGGTAGCCTCGGCAAGCAAGCAAAAAATTTTGGAATTGATCTAGGCGATGTATACGTGAAGGAAGCGCCATCGGAGAACGGCGTCAAGACAGTGATTTTCAAACCAGGTAAAATTCTGGAATTTCTTGAGTGAAGAAAAAGCCCGCAAGTTTCTGCGGGCTCTTTCTGTACGGAGGCGTGCCTGAGCGGTTTAAAGGGATCGATCCATAATCGATTGACCGTGCTGATCCACGGTCCGTGGGTTCAAAACCCACCGCCTCCGCGCCCACGACGCGAAGGAGGTTGTGATAGAATTGGGTCTTATGGCTCGTTGATTTTGGACTAGCCAATTCGCTTGGGAGAGCACGGAGAACTTAGTTACGTTGCATGGTTAAGTTTCCGTACTAGCCCAACGGGAAAACTCCGATAACTTGGAGTTTCCAAATCTTCGGGCCATGGAGGTGATCTGTGAGAGCGTACATCAAGCTGTACAAACTTAGGATCACCGTCACTGTCCGCTCCACTGGCAGGATTTTTAATCTTGCCGTGGAGTGGATATGTAAGAACCCCGGTAGTGGTTATGACTTGGCCAGTCCCCATTACCGGGGATTATTGTGTAATATAATGTAGTCCACTACAAGAAAATTCCTAGCTTCTCTATGATGGCTTACCATGCTACCTGGACACTCTAAATTACATTGCAAAGCAGCTTCTCAAGAGAAACCTAATGAGTGTAGCTCTAAGTTTGCTGTGTTCGGTTGACGAACATCTTGCATATTCTTGTGCGAAGAAAAAATCCGACAAATACTCAGCAACACAAATTTCAGGCACTACCGACCTGCGAAGTGATATCGATGGCTTCCTCAGCTTTACGGGTTTGAACCTTCACTCTTTCGAGCTTGATAATCATGGGCTCTGTCCTTCACTTTTCAGCGTCGTCGGACAGCGAGGATATGACCTCGCAGCGCACGGGTCGAAACTAGCGAAGGGGACGATTCTTTATCCCCAACAAGGTTTCCGCATTGGTGCGCAGGATCTTTCCCAGGCACCCTTCCGTGAGGGCCAGAGACTTCAGCGCTTTCACCATATTTTTGATTTCCACCCGCGGATAATTGGACCCGAACACCACTTGGTTCCGCAGGCTCCGCTCGATCAGCGTCGTGGGGATCTGTTTGCTGAAAACGAACTGGAAAAACTCCCTCGGGCCGTCGTAGTAAAGGCAAGAAGTGTCAAGGAACACATTGGGATACTTCAATGCCAAAGCGCTGGCATCCCAGACCCACGGCCATCCCCAGTGGGCGAGAACAAAGTTCAGCCTGGAGAATCTGCGAATGGCTTTTTCCAGCAAGAGTGGTTGTCCCTGCGCCAGCGCAGTTCCCGGGGCCCAACTCATCCCCGTGTGAACCACCACGGGGATTCCGAGTGATGATGCCGCTTCGTAAACCTCAAACACCTTTGGATGGTTCAGGTCAAAGTCCTGAAGTGCGGCATCAAGCTTCAAGCCTCTCAGCCCCAGGCTCTGGACGGCAAATTCCAATTCCTTCGCTGCACTGGGCTTCAACGGGTCCACACTGGCGAAGCCAATGAATCGCTTGGATGTAGCGCAGAGCTCCGCCACTTGCTGATTGCTGCAAACGTCATATTGGCGTGCGCGCTCGCAGGCGATGGGGAGGAGGACCGCCCTCTCAATTCCCGCAACATCCATCTGCAGGAAGAAAGTCTCCAGCGGCTGAAGGTTATTTCCAATCTGGAACACGTCCCGCGCCATGCGTGTGTACTCAGGGTATTTGGCCGCAAATTCCTGGATGAGAACAGGGTGGGTATGAAAATCAATCATGGCCGTATTCCCCCGCGCGCATGCTGGCTAAAGAAACGCTCGAGATGCGTCCGGTCCAGGAACGCCTCCGTGCCGCCGGGACGCGTCGTGGAAAAGGCGCCGATCAGGTTGCCATGAGCGAGGCAGTCCGCCAGGTCCCCTCCGCGCACATACTGGTGAATAAAGCCCGCGTCAAAGCTGTCGCCCGCTCCGACAGGATCGACGACCTCGACTTGCAATGCTGGACATCGTACTTGCCCAGACGAACCCGCGGCGATCGCCCCTTCCGCTCCTAACTTGACGGCCAGGATCGGCACGCGTTGCGAGAGAGCGGATATGGCCGTCTCCAGGTCTTCCTCTCGCGTGATCTTTCTCGCTTCGCGATCGTTGGGAAGAAAAACATCGACATAATTCAAGGCTTCCAACAGGTCGCTATCCCAGCGGTCGTCGGGATCGTCATTAGTATCGAACGAAGTTGTAAGGCCTCTCTCTTTCATCGCTCTGAACAATTTCGGGATGTCCGCGCGCAGGGCCCGGTGCAGGAAGAACGACGAAAGGTGAAAGTGTTTCGAATCCGCCAGATAATCAAGGTCCAGGTCATCCCGGCACATATCGTTCATGGTGCCTGGGTAAGTCAGAATGTTACGGCCACGAGTCCGGGGCAAGATTACGGTAAGCCCGGTGGTTGTCGGGCCACTCACTTTGCGCACATTCGAAACATCCACCCCGCCTGCTTTCAGCCGATCAAGTGCCACTTGACCAAGCGGGTCGTCCCCGATGCGTGAGATGAAACCTACCTTGCTTCCGATCGCCGAAAGATTATGGGCAAATATGGCTGAGGAACTTCCCAAGGTGAGGGTCATGCCTCGAGCCATCAACTCGCGTTCGGGCTCAAGCTCCTGCGGCAACCCGTAGAGAATCAAGTCTAGGTTCAACTCGCCGACGACGGTCACGTCAAAACGCGGCATGGGTAACAAGCTCCCATTGCTGGCTGCTGAGGATGACGGCCCTTGCCAGGTTTCGCGGCCTGTCAATGTCGTACCCCTTCTTCAGGCCGGTGTAGAAACCCATCAACTGGCAGGTAACGAGGTAGCCAGCGGCCCTGACAGATTCGGGGGCGTCCAGGTTGAGTTCCACCAGCAAATCAGCGTTTTCCCGGGTGGCGGCATCTGCCTGGCTCGCGATGACGAGGGTCGTTGCGCCGAGACCTTTAATCTCCTCCAACACTTGGCGCTCTGCTTCGTAAGCAGTTTCCGAGAGAAGAAAGGTGATGAGGGTCTCCGGACTCACAATCGCTTTCGGGCCGTGGCGAAACTCCAGGGTATGAAAGACCTGCGCGTAAGAACAAGACATCTCCTTGATCTTCAGTTGGCCTTCGGAGGCAATGCCGAACAGCGGTCCTTGGGCCAGGAAGACATAGTCTGCAAAGGTCCTGGCTTGCACGAACTCCCGGATTCTCTTATTCACGGCATTAAGAACATTCTGCACGCCGTCGGGAAGCCTTCGTAGCCCGTTGGTAACTTCTTTCCGGTTGGCAACAAACGCCGCCAGCGATTGCGCCCCGAGCAACATCGAGGTGAAGGAACGAGTCATCACTACGCTCTTCTCGTCCGCGGGCAGAAGGTAGAGCGTAGCCGCAGAGATCTTCTCGAGCGGTTGATGCGTGGTACAACTGATGGCTAATGTCCGGATGTTCCTTTCCTTTTCCAGATACTGCGCGGCGCGAACCACTTCCGAAGAGTGACCGGAACGTGACACCAGGATGGGCCGGCACTTTGCTGTGTCGGTCAAGACAAGGTCCGGGAAAAGAAGAAGTTCTGAAGCAGGTATGGCCCGAGCCCGGATTCCCGTGATCATCTGCCAGCTTGCTGCTGCCGCCAGTGAAATGTAATAGCTTGAGCCACAACCAATAAAGAGACACTCCGCATCGTTGCTGAACAGTTCCTTGACCTTTTCCAGTTGGTCGCTTTCATCTAACACTTTGAAGCATTCTTTCCAGCAGCGCGGTTGAGAAAGAATCTCAGCTAGCGTATTCATTCCAGGACCTTGGTCTGCGACACTCATGAAGAATCTCTCCTTTTATCCACGCTAATCAGCCAATTTCCTCTATTGGTTGGCTTCCACAGAAATGCCGCGGAGCATCAGTACGTACTTCTCCTGGGCTTGCTTGTCCAACGGGGTAGTCTGGTAGTGAACCCGTCGTTTGCCAGGCATCGCAGGACCTTTTCCAGCGGAGCACGGCAATGTCGAGCCGGCCGAAGAGGCTGCACCGTCCGTGGCTCCTCCGCTGGGAATTGCTAAACAATCGTGACCTTGATGCCCGCCTCCGTGAGCACCCTCAGGTCAGCCTTCGGAATCTTGCTGTCCGTTATGACCTCATGGATCCCGGAGAGCGGGGTAATAAGAGATAGGCTGCGGCGTCCTAACTTGCTGGAATCGCACACCACGACAGTTCGCCTGGCGATCTCCACCATCACTCGATTCACGCTGGCTTCCTGAAGGTTCGGGGTGGTTGCGCCAAAGTGCACATCAAGCCCGTCCACCCCCAGGAATAGAATGTCCGCGCTAAGCCTGTGCAGTGTTTCCTCCGCCAAAGGACCCACGAGCGAAAAAGAGTTCTCGCGCAGGGTTCCGCCGGTAAGGATCACCTCAATGGGGGTACCGGAGAGTTCTGCAGAAATGTTCACAGCATTGGTAATGACGGTCAGCCGGCCGCGGTCCCGCACGGCCCTCGCAACTGCCGTGGTCGTGGTCCCTGAATCTAAAAGCACGGACTCACCTTCCTTGACCAGGTCCGCCGCAGCCTTGCCGATTCGTTGTTTTTCCTTCCGATGTTGGTTTTCCTTTTCTCGCAAGCTGGGATCAAGCAACGCTCCGGCTTGCACGGGCAACGCGCCGCCCTGGGTACGCTGGACCAGCCCATGGTTGTGGAGGATTTCGAGATCCTTCCGGATCGTCACCTGCGACGTGTGCAAGCGCCCAGCAAGTTCTTTGACTAAACCTCTTCCTTCGTGGCTGATTATCTCATGAATGGCTCGGCGTCGCTCTTCGTTCAGCATAATGAGTCTTGACATAAATCCTTGCCCGTGCTTCTACGTTCTGCAATAAGGTCTGCATGAGGTTCTATTTTGCTGTACACACATTCGCTTGTCAACCCGCATCGGACGAAACGTTTCGAATCGATGCGTTTTATTTCCAAATTGCGGAGGCTCGGCAAAACTGGCAGACGCCAACCGTCTGCCTTGAGAATCCTGGATATTCGGATGGCAAAGCACGTTGTGGTCGTCCCATCGGATCGTGCACTGTCTCGGCCTTCCTCCGCAACCGAGCCTCTTTGGGACCTATGCTGGTGGCCATTCGAAGTCAGCTCACCTTCTACAAAGAAAGTATCCGGCAAAAGAAACAGACGCGACCGCGGTTCAGCTCAGACCCGCCCACCGACGCACTGTTTCTTGAAATCTTACTGTCCATATACTGTCCATTGCTATAGCGCACGGCATAGACTCGCGAGACCCCAAGAGACAAGGAAGAACGACTCCATAATCACAATTATCGCCTTTGTTTATGCGGAAAAACTACTAAGTTGTGGATTTGGTAGCGCTACCGGGAATCGAACCCGGGTTTTCAGATCGAGAATCTGACGTCCTAACCCCTAGACGGCAACTCCAGAGAGCCACCCCCTCTGCTTCAGCGCAGGCACCTTCAGGTCACCCTGTGGTCTTATCTGAAGAAGGAGGGCCCGACAGCAAGAATTCATTCCAGCTAATGGCCGACAAACCGTGACCATAAGCGATACGCTCGTCACCAGGCGCAGTGATGACTAAGGGCCGAAACTTCGAATTCCGACGACAAAACTCCAGAAGCCCTTTTAGCTTGTGGGAATCGAAACTGCTTGTCTTCACTTCTACGGCCCAGTCGCCCCGGTCTCCCTCGAAGACCGCATCTATCGGATGTTCACCCTAGTCTCCTGAGGTAAGTTCCCAATTCTCATGTGGTTGATCGTGATTTTGGCTCAATTGTGTAGACATGTATTAATTTGATTGTTCTGCATTTTCCCCTTGACTTTATGAAGATTTACGCTAATTATGTATACATGCATGTCGCATACGCTTTCTGGCCTTCCGCCAACGGCAAAATCTATCAGTCGATTTATCTCCGCGAGTCCTACCGTGACGGTAAGCACGTCCGCAAGCGCAACATCGCCAACCTCACTCATTGTGATCCCCAGGAGATCGCGGCCATTAAACTGGCTCTGAAATTCAAGGGCGACTTGGCAGCCCTGGGCTCCCTGGATAAGATCCATCTCCAACAGGGTCCCTCCGTAGGAGCGGTGTGGACCGTCTATGAAGTGGCCCAGCGCCTGGGTATCCTGAAAGCCCTGGGGCCTGCCTTCGCCGCCCAACTGGCCTTGTGGCAGGTCTTGGCGCGGGTACTGGAGCAGGGCTCGCGCTTGTCCGCCGTGCGCTTGGCCCAGGTGCATGCGGCCTGCCCGGTGCTGGGAATCCAGCGGGGCTTTGACGAGAACGACCTGTACGCTAATCTCACTTGGCTCAGCGAGCAACAGGAGGTGATCGAGCAGCGGTTGTTTGCGACGCGGCGAGGGGAAAAGAAACCGCAGTTGTTTCTCTACGACGTGACCAGCAGTTACCTGGAAGGGGAAAAGAATGCCTATGCGGACTACGGCTACCCGCGAGACGGCAAGAAAGGTAAGAAACAGATTGTCATCGGCCTGTTGTGCGACGAGCAGGGCGAGCCGGTGTCCACCGAAGTCTTCCGGGGGAACACGCGGGACCTCAAGACCTTTGGCGCGCAGGTGAAGAAGGCGAGCCAGCGTTTTGGTTGTGAACGGGCAACCTTTGTGGGCGACCGAGGCATGATCAAAAGCGCCCAGGTGGAGGAGCTGGCGCAGGCGGGGTTTCACTACATCACCGCCATCACCAAGCCCCAGATCGAGACCTTGCTCAAGGCGGGCATCCTGCAAATGGAGTTGTTTGACGCGACGGTGTGCGAGGTGGAGGAGGATGGAGTGCGTTACGTGCTGCGGCGGAATCCCCTGCGTGCCGCGGATATCGCCACTTCCCGCGCCGACAAGCGGGCCAGCGTGGAGCGACTGTGCCTAGCCCAGAACCGCTATCTGGCCGAGCACCCTCGTGCCAAAGTAGGCAAGGCGGAAGAGCGGGTGCGCGCCAAACTCGCCCAGTTGAAAATTGAGCCTTGGCTGGAAGTGGAGAGCGAAGGGCGGGGCTTGAAGCTGAGGGGGGACGAAGCAGCCCTGGAAGAAGCCTCTCGTCTGGACGGGTGTTACGTGATCAAGACGGACCTGCCCCAGAGCGCCGCTTCTAAGCAGGTGGTGCATGAGCGTTACAAGGACTTGGCGGAAGTCGAGCAGGCCTTCCGCACTTGCAAGACGGCGCACCTGGAGACTCGCCCCATTTACGTGCGTACGCCGGAACACACCCGCGGCCACGTGTTGGTGGTGATGCTGGCCTACCTGATCCGGCGGGAACTGAGCCGGGCTTGGGCGGCCTTGGACGTCACCGTGGAAGAAGGTCTGCATCAACTGCAGAGCTTGGTCTCGACCGAAATGAAAGTGGAGGGGGGAGGCAGTTGCCTGCGCCTACCCACGCCCGGGGCCACCTGCGGCGCTTTGCTTAAGGCTCTGGACATCCAGTTGCCCAAAGCGCTGCCCCAGATGGAGACCCGTGTAGACACGCGCAAAAAGCTGCCCGAGCGCCGCAAACCTCGTTAGAAAGCGACGGCTTGCCGTCACAGAGGCATTCCGCCAGCGCGGTGAACATCCGTAGCAGCCTAAAACCCCCTCCCTCTGGGAGAAATGGCTGGCATCTGATCCTGCCGCGAAGGACATCCTTCACACTCTCTCCCCCATCTGGCCGCCTGAGTCCCATTTGAGAAGGAAGAGTCCCAATGATCTTCTCCATGATGAGTGTGCAGGCTCTTCAGAGAAAGGAGGTCCCCGGTGCGCTTTCAGGGCAAAAGTCGACTCGGCTTCTACCCGCTGCCCTTGTCCGAAGCCCAGCGGATTCGCAGGTTACTCTGTTTTCCAGATGCTCCGTCGTCCGCGCTCGACCCGTGTATCGGTGATGGCGTAGCGTTTGAGACAATTACAGGTGGAGCCCAGGTGCTTCGCTACGGTATCGAGCTTGATGCCTATCGCACTGAGCAAGCTAGGCAGCGGATTCCCAACATCGTCCAGGGAAATACGCTGGAACTGCAGTGCCCGGTCGAGTGCTTTGGCCTCCTATATCTGAATCCACCTTACGATTGGGCCCTTGGGCCGGCTGACAGTCACCGCACAGAGCAATCGTTCCTGAGCCACACCTATCGCTGGCTCAAGCCAGCCGGTATCTTGGTTTTGGTCATACCCTCGGAGAGACTGGCTGAGTGCAGCCAGATTCTCGCATCGCACTTCCGCGACTCCCGGGCTTACCGGCTCGAAGCTTCTGAGTGTGTGCGCTATAAGCAGGTGGTGGTGATCGGAGCACGACGAAGCCGGCGCGAGAGAGAATGTCTTACGGACAGCGATATCACCAGGGCACGACTTTACCACGCCAGCCTGGCAAGGAATCCCTCCCAAATCCCGGCCCTGCCTTCTGAGCCCGAAGCGCGGTACGACGTGCCCGTGAGCGGACCAGCTCAACTGGTCTACCGTGGCCTGCCTCTTGATGAGATCGAGGATCTGCTCCCGCAGTCAGCGGCGTATCGACAGGCGGGACGCATTCTCTTTGCTGAGCCCGTGTCCGCCACCGGCCGGCCTCTCACACCCTTGCACGCAGGCCACGTCGGCCTCCTGGCGTGTTCGGGACTTTTGAACGGTATATTTGGATCCGAAGATCAGCGCCATATATCCTTCTGGCAGGCTGTCAAAGAGGAAGTCATCAATTACACCCGATGTGAGCGGCGAAGCCCAGCGCTTCCGCGTCACCCATCCTTTTCATCCCCTGTTTGGACGGGAGTTTGAGGTCCTGTTCTTCCGGAGAGACTGGGGTGATGATCGCGTCAGTTACCGCAACGACTCGGGTTCGGAAGCCTCCATTCCTGTCAGCTTTACCGATTTAAGGGTGCCTGATCCCTTTGTGGTGATGGCTGCCGGCCGTTGTCGCTTCCGATTCGAAGATCTGATCGAACTCACCCAGTTAGGGCATAAGTAGCGCCACTGCCTCCCCAGTCATCCTTGAGAGGAACATCTTCCTTGGACGAAAGATCTGGCGGGTCCCAAAGCACGACTTTCATTCCCGCCGTGGTATTCAACACCAGCGCCGGGCTGTCTTCCACCGAGTACAGCACGCGGGCACCGCCTGAGATTTTGTTGGCGCTGCGCCGGTGGTAGGTGTCAAACATCTCCGGAGCATGGCGCGCCAGTGTAAGGGAATCGCCGGCTAACTTTGCCGAATGTATCCTGGCCTGCTCTTCAACTAGGCTGGCACTCGCGCTGAGACCACCAAGCTGCGCGAGTACTGGATTTATCCCCCCCGCCGGACTTCCGAAAATAGCAATAGGTTGCCCCACAAAGGACGCCGGGACCCCTCCCACCGGCGAAAATGGTTCCCCTTCAGGCCGGCAAATTTCACCCCCCTTAGAAGTTTCAAACGAAAGTGAAGGTAAATTCTATGAACGATGAGAAGCAACTTAAGGACAATGACGATGGTAGCGTGAACCTCGGGCGGCATAAGGCCCAATGCACAATCTGTTCGTCCCCCTATCGCCAGCAAATTGAGGAGGCTTTTATTGGCTGGGGCAGTACCGAACTTATTGGCAAGAAATACGACGTCAGTCGTGATGCCCAGTATCGGCACGCTCACGCCTTCGGCCTTTTCGGTAAACGCCAAAGGAATATCAGGGTGGCTCTCGAACGGATAATCGAGAGAGCGGACTTTACTCCCATGAATGGTTCGGTAATTGTCTCAGCCATCAAGGCATACGCCAAAATCAACAGCGAGGAGCAGGTGATAGAGCAGGCGCAGGGTAAGAGCCCCAAGAAGTTACTTGAGCGCCTGTCGAAGGAGCAACGAGAATCCTTTGTTCGAGATGGCTCGCTACCCGACTGGTTTCCAAACGGGGTAGGCGCAACACTAACTGACGGTCAGGAGGGTGAAAAGGAGAGCCAAGTTACTGAAACTAAAGGGTTGCAGTAGCGGACAGGGTGCAACAGATTCGCTCCCCTAACCGAGAGATTTTTCTCTGGGTTCAGCAGTGCCAAGGGCCCTCTATGTGGCCTCGCGGATGGTGGGGACGGAGCGCTCGCGGGGGTACTGCCTGGAACTGCTGCGCGCGGATTTTCTGGCGGGGGAGGGGAGATGAGTTTTCGCCCGAGGGGATCTGGATGGTGATTTACCGCCTTGTCCATCTGCTGCCGCGGGAGTATCCGGTGCGTCTTCTGCAACTGACTCGCGTGGGCGGGCCTCGGCGCTTGGGGGGCGGCCTGACCCAAAAACCTTGGGAAAATTCAAATCTGCCAGGTATGTTGTGGGTAGGTGACAGGAATGAGGAGCGGCGCAGGATGGTGGGATACCAAAGCTTTGAAGCATACCTGGAGGAGAAGTTCCCGGACTCCCGGCGAAAGGCCTATTACCTCATGTCGATCCATGACCACCTGGGGCAGATTCCGGCGCCCGAGATCGAAGACCTGGGCTGGTCCAAGGCGTTGGAACTGGGGAAAGTGGCGAGGAGTGAAGGGCGACGATTTGACTGTGTAACCTGGTTGCACAGGGCGCAGGAGTCGACGAAGCAGGAGCTGAAGGAAGCGGTGCACAAGTACTTCACGCGGGAAGACTACGAGCCTTACGAGATGATTTACTTCAAGCAGTCAGTTGCCGGTGGTGGAAAGGGCTCTCTACGTGGCCTCGCGGATGGTGGGGACGGAGCGCTCGCGGGGGTACTGCCTGAAACTGGTGTGCGCGGATTTTCTGGCGGGGAGGGGAGAAGAGTCGACGCCGGAGGAGATCTGGATGGTGATTCACCGCCTTGTGCATCTGCCGCCGCGGGAGTATCAGGCAGGTCTTGCCGGCCAAAGCGGGGGCAGGGAAGTGGGGACCGCCAGCAAATGCTGACGAAGGTAAAGCGGATCAAGCTGGGAAAGCAGATTTACCGGCGGTTGATGAAGCAGGTGCTGGAGCGCGACGGATGATGATGTCAAAAGTGCGGCTCGCTCGAAAATCTCCAGGTCCATCACAGGATCAAAAGAAGCCTGCAGGGAAATGACGCTATCGAGAACCTCGTGACCCTGCGTGCTTACTGCCACAACGCAGACGGCATGAAGGCATGCCCCGTCCACGAGGAGCTCAAGGACGAGCACTGCATGCCGCCCGTCCTGCAAATCATGCTGGAGCAAGCTGGGCTGCTGAAGGAGGAAGAGCCGGGAGAAAGCGACGACCCAGACCCGAAGAAATGACCGCACGAGCAAAACCCGAACCTGGAGTTGGTATCTTCTGGCTTTTCGGCGGCAAGCTCATTCTCTATACCACGCCGCCCAGCCAGGCCGAGGTGTATCCTCCCGTGAGATCGCGTGGCGAAAACCCATCCTAAGGAACTCTTTCTTCTCGGCGCGCAGGCACGAGAGCCAAGTCGTGAATCAAAACGCGAGTATATGGCTGTGCTCGAAGCGTTCCAGCCGTTTGCCCGCAGCCGTCGTTAGGATGAAGGTGATAATGGGGGACAGTTTCCTAATAAACCACTTCATGGGGCACGGACATTGAATTGTAGCTGCCCGAGAGGTTCTGAACTGCATGCCAAGTGGAATTGAGACACTTCTTACCAGCAAGGAAGCATCACAGGCTCTGAAGATTCATCCGAAAGTGCTTGAACGGATGGCGAAGCGCGGCGAAGTGCCAGCGCTAAAGGTTGGTAAGTTCTGGCGGTATCGCGCAACAACGCTGGACGCCTGGATCAACTCAAGGCTACAATCAAACAGCCAACCGTGCCGCACGGCAACTTCATTTTGAATGGAGGAACCATGCAGGCACGATATCAGTACGGAAATTTGACGGTAAGGAAGCGGAAGAAAGGGCCGAACGTTTGGCAATTCCGCTGGTTGGAAGACGGAAAGCCAACGTCAGTGTTGATTGGAACGGTTGAAAAATTCCCGACTCAGGCCGACGCGGAAAGGGCCGTTGAGCACCTTCGCATCAAGATCAACGCGCAGAATCCGCAAAGGCAGTTTCACGCCGTTACGGTCGGGGCGTTGATAGAGCGGTTCATGGCAGAACATGCGGCGAAGCATTGCCGGAAACACACGCAGAAGGGTTATCGCGGACTTTTCGAAAACCACATCAAGCCAAGGTGGGGAACCGAATTCGTCCATAACGTAGAAGCGTTGGCCGTGGGAGACTGGCTTGACGCTTACCCGCACTCCCGGCAGGTGAAATCCCATGTTCGAACCCTTTTTCACATACTCTATCAAGCGGCTCTTCGCTGGAAGATGGTTGAACAGAATCCCATTTCTCTGGTACGGCAGTCGCAGAAACGCCTCAAGACACCGCGCGCACTCACACCGGCAGAATTCAAGGCTCTCTTGGGAGAACTCTGCGAACCTTTCAAGACGATGGTGATAACAATCGCCTGCCTGGGCCTAAGGGTCTGCGAACTCCTGGGCCTGCGGTGGGGAGATATTGATTTCAACAACTTGACAGTCAAGATTCAGCGGAGCGTTGTGGGGGGAGATGTTAATCCCACCAAGACTGAAGCCTCGGAGAGCGCCCTGCCTCTCGACCCTGACTTAGCAGAGGCGTTTCTCCAGCACAGGGCACGGGTAGTTTACTCGGGAGACTCGGATTACGTGTTCGCCGGGGCAACCGGCAAACCACCGTGGAAGGACGGCATCCTTGCCGATCACCTGAAACCCGCCGCAACAAAAGCGGGAATCGGTAACATCGGCTGGCACACCTTCAGGCACACCTACTCGACGCTCTTGCACTCACTTGGAGCAACGCCAGCCGTCCAAAAGGAACTGCTACGCCATGCCGACATTCGAACCACGTTGGATGTTTACACCCATGCCGTGTCGGAAGAGAAGCGGGAAGCAGCTTCTAAGGTGGCGCACGCTTTGTGGATGACGTGATTGTACCAGTTTGTACTTTTTGGAATTACCTTTGACCGCTAACCCATGGCAAAGATTGGTGGACCTGGAGAGGTTCGAACTCTCGACCTCATGACTGCCAGTCATGCGCGCTCCCAACTGCGCCACAGGCCCTTCAGTCTGACATACAATTTCTATCATGGCGGGAAGCGGCTGTCAATGCACGAATAGAGCAGTATTTTTGGAACAAACTTCCGTCCCCTGGTGTCAATAGGAATGACCAGGAAGGCAAGCGCGGTCTTGCAGTCGGAGCGGGGAAGTGGTATCATATGGGCGTAATGGACACCGCGCGAACCGTGGGGATGGCGCTTGAGCGGGTGCTTCCCGCAATCAATGAAGAGGCGCCCTTGGTTGCGGAGTTGCAGGCAGGCTCCGAAGAGGCTTTCGCTTACTTGCTGGGAGTTTACCAGAACCCGGTCTTCAACCTCGTCTCGCACATTCTCGAGAACCAGGCTGAGGCGGCGGACGTTTTGCAGGATGTGTTCATCAAGGTCTTCAAAGGAATTCGGCAGTTTCACGGTGACAGCACTCTGAAGACTTGGATTTACAGAATAGCCGTCCACGAGGCTTCAAACCACCGGCGCGGTTGGATGCGGCGTCATTGGCACGAACCCCTTTCCATCGACGACACGGGTGCGGAAGTTGCTTCGTCGGCGGCAGAAGCGCGGGCCAACTCTGAAAGTCCCTATCGGCTCCTCGAGCAGGCGGAGCGGCAAGAACTGTTGAGGCGGGCGCTTGCCAGCCTGGCCCAACCTTATCGTACCGTAGTGGTTTTGCGGGAAATTGAGGGGTTGGCCTACGAGGAGATTGCGCAAGTGACGGGGATGGCGGAGGGAACCGTGAAATCCCGTCTGAGGCGGGGCCGGCAATTGCTTCGCAGGAAACTCGTGAGTTGTTTTGGCAAAGCCCATGTTTGAAGGATGCGTTGAAATTCGAAATCACTATTCGGATTACCTGGATGGTCTCTGTGAGCCCCAGGTACTGAAATCTATCCGGTTTCATCTGAACTACTGCGGGTCCTGCCGGCGCGAGCTGGAAGGGTGGGAGAGCATGCAGGCGGACCTGCGCGGGATGTCGCGTTGTCACGTTCCTCCTGAACTGGCCTTGCGATTGAGGGTTGAGGTCTCCCAGGGCCTGCATAGCAATTTGCTCGAGCGGCTACGGGTGTGGATGGATAACGCCCTTCAGCCGATGCTCTTGCCGGCCTCGGGCGGGGTACTGGTAGCGGTCATTTGCTTTTGCCTGATCATGGGTTCAGTGGTTGTCCCGGCTACGACTACTCCAGATGTGCCGGCTTTTGTGACGCCGCCCCGCGTTCGCGAGCTTGCGCCATTTGATTTCAACACCGGCGACGAGCCGGTGCTGGTGGTCAACGTCGACGCGGGTGGGCGCGCGATGGGGTATCGCGTATTATCCGGCGGGACCTCCCCGGAACTCATCCACCAACTGGACCGGGTTATTTACTTCGGTAATTTCCAGCCCGCGACTTGGTTTGGCAGGCCCACGGATGGCCAGGTAGTCCTCTCCTTGCGGCGAATCACAGTCCGAGGCTAGAGTGTTTGGTGGCGATTATTTTGGAGGCTATCCCTTCAATTTCCCCGTATCCCGTCGTCAGGTGTGATTGGTTCTCTTTTGCCTCACTCAGGCTGAGGCCCTACAAGTGTCTCTGCCTGGGGATTGGTGTGCTCGCCCTGCTGCTAGCCGCGTCATCGGCCCATGCTCAGCAACAGGAGGGCAGCGTCATTCTGGAGTCGAGCGAGCAAGTTTTTTCCGTCATGGCGGCGCTCAACGCCGGCGGATATGACGCCGGTCTTGGCCATGCGACGGGAGACCCTACGCGCGAGGAAGCGAGGGAGTATCTGGAGCAAGCCCATGCGCCGGTGGCGAAGCGGCTGGAGACCTTTTACTCGGAGCACCGCGTGGAGGGCGACCCTGGCGCGGACCTTGGTCAATACGTTTCCTTGGCCCTTCTGCTGGGGCCGCCTCCGGACTTCAAATTGGTGGTTCCTCAGACGGACCTTCCCCCGGATGCCAAGGCAGTATCCGGACTGGTTCCGCTCTTAAAAACCTTTTACGTACAAGCAAAACTCCATGAGCTCTGGTCTCGATTGCAGCCGCGCTACCAGGCAGCGGAGCTTGGGTACTCCGCTGCGGTGCGCCAGGCCATTTTCATGGCGGATGTGTACTTCCGCCTTCCCGTGGGTGGGTATCTGGGGCGGACCTACCGCATCGACCTCGACCTGTTAGGGGCGCCGGAGCAGGCGCAGGCGCGGATTTACGGAATGGACTACTATCTGGTGCTTACGGCCTCCAGGCGATCGAAGATAGACGAAATCCGTTACCAGTACCTGCACTTTCTCCTGGATCCTCTCGCCGCCAAATACGCCCCGCAGATCAATGAAAAGGCCCGGCTGCGCGGAATCGCCTACCGCGCGCCTGCTCTGGCATCTTCTTTCAAGGAGGATTTTCCACTCTTGGTCACACAATGCCTGATCCGGGCTGCGGAATTGCGCCTCGACAAGCGCCGGCAGGCGGAAGCCGAGAAAAGTCTGCAGGAGATGACGGCGTCTGGTCTGATCTTGGTCCGTTATTTCTACGAGTCTCTGGCAGTCTTTGAGAGGCAAGAGGCCTCAATGACCGTCTTTTACGAGCAAATGATCCATGGGATTCACCCGCTTGAAGAGGAGCAGAGGCTTGCTAAGGTTACGTTTGCCCCCGCGCCCACTCCTCCCGTCCAGGCAGCCGCGCCCGCTGCAAAGACAGAGGAAGAGCGGTTGCTCGATCAAGGCGACAACCTTTTTTACCGAGGTCGATACAGCGACGCGAAGTTGGCTTACCAGGAGGTGCTCGAGAAAACTGATCCCAAAAGCGAGCGTGCCCTCTTCGGGTTGGCCGTCGTGGCGAGCAACATGCGCAAGCCGGATCTGGCAGAAGAGTATTTCCAGAAAACCCTGGAAACGGCCCGCGATCTCCGTCTGGTGACGTGGTCGCACATTTATCTAGGTCGGCTGTACGACTTGCGGGGAAAGCGCAATGACGCGCTGGCCCAGTACCGCGCGGCGTCGTTGACTGCCGCCGCCTATCCTATGGCCTTGCGGGCCGTACAGACCGGCGAGGCACAACAGTTCGGCTCCAAGGAAGAAACTCATAATTGAGAAGAGCTGTGTTACGTGTGGTTGACACCTGGGCGTCGTTCTTGTACGCTCAGCGCAACGGATCTGATGTGGAATCGCACAAGATGAATTTGGAGAATCGAGAGCCATCATGAGAATCAAACGAGTCCTTTGGGTATTGGCAGCATTCGCTTTTACCAGTCTTCTTTACGCGCAAGTAAGGGGGCAGGCGCCGACCCCGACGACACAACCCCAGACCCAGGCACAGACATCTGAAATCGCCAAGGCCCAGAACCAGGCCCAGACCGGGGGAAAGGGAAAGAGCCAAGCGCAGGGGCCTGTCCCGATGACCGAGAAGGAAGTGACGAAGGAAATCAAGAGTGCCCCTGCGGAAACAGTGATCAAAGATGTGAAGGAGCGCGGAGTGAATTTTGACATGGCTCCGGACATCGAGAAAAAGCTCCGCAAGGCGGGGGCTACAGACGAGGTGGTGGAGGCCGTCCGACATGCGGGGCCGAAGGTCCGTGCGCAAATGGCAAAGATGGTGTTGGGACCAGGCCAAGCCGGGACTTTGGATATCCCTAAAGAGCAAGTTCAGGCGTTCGACGCAATCAAGGGCGAGTTGGACCCTGATAAGGCTATTGCGCTTGCCGATGACTTCGCCAGAAAGTATCCCGAAAGTCCCTTACTCAGCTATGTTTACTCTTTCGGCGCCAATAGTTATCAACAAAAGGGTGATGTGGAAAAAGTCGTCGAGTACACTAATAAAGGCTTGAAGTTGAAACCTGATAACGTCATGTGCTTGATTTTGAGCCTTGGGATGTTGCCCCAGCCACAGTACCTCAACAATCACCCGGCCGACCGCGACAAGGTTCTTCAGGAAGCACTGAGCGAGGGCAGCCGTGCGCTGCAGCTTATCGCGCAGATTCAGAAGCTACCCAATGAGGCCGATGTGGATTATCAGAAGCGCTTGGCCGAGGTTGCCTCTCCCGTTCATGCATCTCTCGGCATGGTCCACCTTGACTTGGCGTCCGAGGCCCTGGCTGGCCCGGATAAAGATGAGCTGGCGAAGGCTGAGCAGGAATTCAAGACCGCCGTGACCACGACTGACCGTCCCTATCCCGGTGATTACTACCGTATGGGGGAGGCTTGTGCGTTGGATGGCAAGTTGGACGATGCCATTGGAGCTTTCACGAAAGCCGGCGAAATTGGCCAGGGTACAATGATTAAGGCTTACGCCGATCAGCGCATCGAGGAACTGAAAAAGAGGAAGGCCCAGGGTTCGGCCGCCCCAAAACCTTAGCATGTGGCTGCAGCCTCCAGGAACCCTGAATGGCGCAGGGGATTCGCTGGGTCGGAGAGTCGGCGGGAGATCACGGACTCGCCAATGCCCTCACGATCGCGCAGCGCCTTGAAGGCATGACTGAGAATTCTTTTCATCGCTTGCAAGACTTAATCGGCTACCGGTTCCAGAATCCCCAGCTTCTCTTGGAAGCACTCACTCACTCTTCCTACGCGCAGGAAACTCCCGGGGATGGTCGAGACAACGAGCAACTTGAATTCCTGGGCGATGCGGTCTTGAATTTCCTGGTGAGTGTTGCATTGGTAAACGCTTTTCCTGAGTGGGAGGAGGGAAAACTGACTCGGGCGCGGTCGCGCTTGGTGGCGGCGGCGCATCTCAGTCGAGTCGGGGCGCGTCTGGAACTCGGAACCTATCTGCGGCTTGGGCGGGGGGAAGAGAAGACTGGCGGGCGTAACAAGTCTGCGCTCTTTGTGAACGCGTTGGAAGCGCTAGTGGCTGCGCTCTTCCGAGATGGCGGACTGGAGGCTGTCGAGGGGTTCGTCGCTAGCTTTATTCTTCCGGCGGATTTGGCCGCGTCCGGGGATGAGTTGTTTTCGGTCGATTATAAGTCTGCGCTTCAGGAACATCTTCAGGCGCTTCGCAAGTCGCCGGCAGAGTACCAGGTTGTGGAGGAGACGGGGCCCGAGCACCAAAAAACCTTCACTGTGGAAGTGCTGGCGAGTGAGAACGTGGTGGCGCGTGGGCGAGGGACGAGCAAGAAGGCTGCCGAACAGGAAGCTGCACGAATCGTACTCGAACGCCTGCGCGAGAAGTCTGTAGGAAATGGCTGAACCTTATAAGAAATCTTCGACGCGGGACACCTTTGAATCTCTGGTGGTTACGGTCATCCTGGCCATCTTCGGAACCACCTTCGTCATTCAAGCTTTCAAGATCCCCACCGGCTCGATGGAGAACACGCTGTTGATCGGCGACCACCTGCTGGTTAACAAGTTCGCCTTCGCTTACCATTCCGGTGTGCTTGCTCGCTATCTGCCCTATCGGGACGTTCACCGCGACGACATCCTTGTGTTTAAGTTCCCGGGATCATCGGGAGACCAATCTGAGCCCGGCGAACACTTCGTGAAGCGTGTCATCGGTTTGCCAGGTGACCGGGTCCGAATCTTCCATCGGCAGGTCTATGTGAACGGGCAACCCCTCTCCGAGCCTTTCGTTTACCACGCCTTTCCGGATATGCTGTGGTCGGGAGATGATTTCCCACCTCCTGACTCGGAGTATCTCCACGGAGCGGCGGCGCTCTGGAGCGGCGAAATGGCTACTTATATCAAGGAGGGAGAGATCGTGGTTCCTGCGGGGAAGTACTTCGTCATGGGAGATAATCGCGAGCAGAGTTGGGACAGCCGGTTTTGGGGGTTCGTGCCTCGCGAGCTGATCTCGGGCCGCCCCCTGTTGATTTACTGGTCGTACGAGACTCCTCGTGACGAGTACACGCGCACTTCATGGAGCGACCGGATCTCTCAGGCCTTTAGCTTGCTGATTCACTTCCCCACCAGGACGCGCTGGCGGCGCACCTTGATGATTGCACGCTGATGAGCCTACGGGTCCACCGACGCGGTCGCATCGTCTTGCTGGCCCTTCTCCTGAGCGGGGTGGCAGCGTGGCTCATTCCCTCTTATTTCAGCGCAGAACGGTACCGCCGCCGTCTGGAGGCGGCGCTGGAGCGTGCCCTGCACCGTCAGGTCACTTTCGGTGAGGTGTCTGTTCGTCTGCTGCCGCGACCGGGCTTCGTCATTGAAAACGCCGTTATTCAGGAGGACCCTGCTTTCGGGTCCGAGCCCTTCACCCGCGTTGATCGTATCGAGTGCGACATGCGCTGGCAAACTTTGCTGGGCTCGCGACTGGATTTCTCTCATTTTCGACTTCAACATCCGAATATTAACCTGGTCCGAGAGGTGGGAGGAGGCTGGAACGTTGAACGACTTCTCCTCCTAAGCCCAGCACCTTCCGGCGCGTCGGGGGCGCTGTCATCTTCCCCACAAGTAACCACCGGTCCACTGGATTTGGAAGTGGAAGACGGTCGCGTCAATTTCAAGTTGGGAGAAAATAAGAAGCCCTTCGCAATTACCGATTTGCGCGCTCAACTGAGTTTTGATCCGGCCAATCATCATTTGCGATTCCGGCTGGCGGGTTACCCTATCCGCACGGACCGTTCTTTGCCCACCCCCGGGGCCGTGGAAGTGACTGGAGAGTGGACTCCCGGGAGAGATTTGCGTGGACCACTGAATGCTGTGGTTCGCATGCGTGAGGCACTGGTATATGACTGGGCGCCCCTGGTGACTGGCCGCAATACGGGATTGTACGGCCTCATGGATGCCGAGCTGCGCGTCACAGGGTCGATTCGAACCCTGAATCTCGAAGGCAGTGGCCGGCTCAGTGAGCTGCATCGGTGGGAACAGATTCCACCTTCTGATCCCATGCCATGGACAATAACCTTCCGGGGGCAACTTGATCGGGATCGGGGCCGCCTTCTGCTGGAAACTACGGAAGCGTCCTTCGCAGATTCTCATGTTCACATTTCCGGAACCATCGATCACCTCTCGAGCTCTCCAGAGCTGGATTTGGTTCTTGCACTCGAGCGTTCCCGCTTGGAGGACTTGGCGGCTCTGGCCGGGAGGCTTTGGACACTCAAAGGAGGCTTTGGAGTTAGAGGACGCGTCGACGGAATGCTGGCCATCCAAGGGCCGTGGGCAGAGCGACGCTACGGAGGGTTTGTGGGGGCGCGCGATGTCGTGCTCAGCACCCGCTCGGCAAGTTTCCCGGTTTCCGAAGTCGCGGTACGAATCGATAACCGCGGGGCACGGCTCGCCCCTGTACGTATTACTCTTGCGCCACGTGTGGCCTTGGAAGCCGAAGGTTCACTCGAGCGAGGTACGGAGCCTCTCCGTTACGAATTGACTCTTTCCAGCAAAGCGGTGCCGCTCCGGGATGTCCTGAACTTCGGCCGGGCGCTCGGTATGCGGGCCCTCCAGGGATGGGACGCCGTGGGTTCAGGTACCGCATCGTTCCGTCTAACGGGTTCACTCCGCTTGCCCTATCGGCCCGTCCTGAAAGGCCGAGCCGAGCTGCGAGCTGCCCGCTTGGTGATTCCTGGTTTCACTGAGCCAATTAATGTCCCTCGGGCGAACGTCCAGGTTAATGGCGATGAAATCGTGGTTGACCGCCTGCTGGCCGTCCTTGGGACCAGTGTCTTTTCCGGGCGGCTCGAACACCAAGGCGACTGGCATAGCCCCTGGACTTTCGACCTGCATGGCGACAATCTTGACCTTGGGCAGGGGGCCTCGTGGTTTGTTGCGCTCGGACACCGCAAACCCATACCGCTATTCCAGCGATTACCCGGTCTCGGTTCATTTGCCGCTGGGCGTGAGGCAGCCGCCAAATTATTTGCTTCCTTGAACGCCCGCGGGCGATTCTCGGCTTCCAAGGTCACCTACCGGGAAATCACGCTGGAAAACCTCCAGACCAATATGGAGGTCGTTGGCCGGGTGGTTCGACTCCCCAACGCGGCTTTCCGAGTTGGGGGTGGGCAGGGCCGATTAATCGGGCGGATGGATCTAACGGGTAGCCCAGCTCACCTCGCCGCGGATGTTTTATTGTCCGGCCTTGGAGTTCAAACCATTGTGACTCATCTGCCTCCCGTGCTTCGCGGAGCGCATGGGTCAATGTCCATAAGCGGGCACTTCGAGACGACGGGGTTGAGTCAGGAAGAAATGAGCGAGAACCTGGAGGGACGTGTGACGGTCGTCGCCAGTGATCTCTCCTTGGTTGGTTTTGACCCTGTCGGAGCATTTGTACGCCTTGCCGGCGAGGGGACTCTGGAGCCGCTTCGAGGTCCGGTTGGGCTTCGTTCGGTAACGCTGAATCTTCAGGTTCACGACCGCCGCGCAGTCTTGAAGAAAACCACATTGGAATTCTCGGGCGCCAGATTAAGCCTGTCCGGCGCCCAGGCCTTCGATGGGCCGGCGAATTTGCACGTCGCCGCTGACCTGCAACGTCTTCGACGCCGATGGCTAACCCGGGTCGATGAGGTTGATACCGAGGCATCACCTCGCGAACTTGATTTTTCTGGGTCGCTGGACAAGCTGGCGCCGACTTCGCATACTGAGGTCTCACGTGCCAGGGAATGACGTTCAAAGGTATGAATGAACCAAAGTCGCCCCAATCGCAACAGGGAAGAGGGCCGCGCTTTGAGCCGGCGGTGTTGGATGTGCTGCTTGTGGCCTGCGTTGTCTTGACGCTATGGTTCATCCTCCCGCTGCTGACCATGGCTTGGGTTTCAGATACTTCGCAGCCGCAGAGCCCTTTGGCAGCCGCTCAGTCCCTGGAGTCCAAGATTCGCGTTCTCTCTGAGCCGGAACCTGCGGGGCCAAACTCCTTCCAGCCGATTGTGGTGACTGAAAACGAAGTCAATGCCTATCTCACGTATCACGGGCCGGAGTTCCTGCCTGCCGGCGTTCGTGACCCTGCCATCCGCATCACCCGGGATCGAGTTTTTGGGTCCGCGAATGTCGATTTCGGTGAGTTCAGCCGCACTGCCAGCAATCCTGCGGACTGGGGGCCCAAGGTTCTTGCCGCCATGTTCAAAGGCCCGCAGAGGGTTGCGGTGTCCGGCCGGATGGAGACGCAAAATGGCCAAGCCAATGTAAAGATCGAATCCGTCGTCGTGGGAACTACCACGGTTCCTGATTGGCTGGTGGACCTCTTGCTGGAAAACTACTTCCAGCCCCGCTACAAATTTGACCTGCGCAAACCCATTGCTCTTCCCGACCACGTGATCCGGGTCGAATTGGACAACGGCGAGGCTACCTTCGTTCGTAGCCCGGACAAGAAAACAGGATTCAGGATTCAGGAGCCAGGACTCAGGATGGAGCCGGCAGAAGGCCGTAGCCAGTGAGGGGTGGGATTCCAGCAATTCAGAGTTCAGAATTGCTAAGACCCTCAGCCCCGTTATCTGGACCGACCATTGGCCGGCAGGGGTCAGGCGTTAGCGGGATCGGCTACGGGCGGGTTGCAAAAACTGACCTCTGACTCCTGAATCCCGACTCCTGAATCCTGAATCCTGCTTCAGACATGCCTCGTCGCTACAAATCGTATGCGGCTGAAACGGGGATCGCGTACCGGTATTTCTTTGAGTCGCGACGAAGCATCGTCCGCCCCGCCGGACTTGGGCCGGGCAGTGACTACGTCTTTGTGACGACAGCGGACCAAGGGCCGCCCTTCGCCTTGCGCGTTTTCGTTTCACAAAGGGCGATCGCTGCTTGGCGCGCTGCCCACAGCCGGAAACTCGACTCCAGCGAGCAATACGCCGCGGCGAAGATGAGGCTTTTCCGCGCCTTTGATGAGCTTAAGAACCTTCGGGAAGAGAGCCTCAATCTTGTGGTTGACGAAACCAACGTGGAGGAATTGCTCGAGGCTCTAGATTGGGCGTAGTGTGTTCTTGTGGGGTGCGGGGTAATCCATCATCAGATCCTGCACGTCTACAAGCAAATCGAGGTCTGGCACAAGCTGGGCGCTCCCTCGGAGTTGATCGCGGTGCTGTCTTACGATGAGAAGCCGGGGATGCAGGCGATCGAGAACACGGCCCCCGACCTGCCGCCCGTCCCTGGCCAGCACGCCGCCCTGGGGCGCGATCATGAATACATCCGCCATGGCACCCGGTGCTTGTTGGCGGGCATCGATCTCTGGAGCGGCGAGGTTCTGGGCCTGGTGCGGGAGCGCCACCGCAGTGCCGAGTTCATCGAGTTTCTGCGCTTGGCCGACGCCCATTACCCGGCCTCGGCGCGTATCCGCATGGTCCTGGACAATCACTCCGCCCACCTTTCGCGAGAGACCCGAGCCTATCTGGCCACGGTGCCGAACCGCGTTGAATTCATCCTACTAGTCTGCATGCCAAACCCTCAGTAACTTCCAGCGACCCCACCCTGTAGTTCCCCCTCATCAACTGCAATGAGCAGTATTGAGCCGAGTTGACACGCAAATTGCCCGTGAGTATGATCTTTGCAATTCTAGGAGAGTCTGTGTACGATTTTGCGCCAAGGTAGAGTTACAATCGGAAGTTCCGGCTGATACGGATTGTTCGTCATTCGTAGAGGAAAAGGCCACCACCTGTCATTCTGAGCGAAGCGAAGAATCCCCGCATCTGAAAGCTCAATCAGTGCGAAAAAATGCCGAGATTCTTCGCTTCGCTCAGAATGACAGACATTGGGGCTACCCTCTACGAATGACGGACATTGCGTATGAGAAGCACCGGGAGGGTCTCTGGTTGCGCCCATTCCAATACGGAGGTTAAGGCAATGCGAAAATATCGTTTCACCCCGCTCATTACGCTCATCACCCTAATTCTGCTCGCCGCAATGACTCCTGCTTGTTACCGGGGAGGAAGAATCGAG